>OJQR01000164.1_pt1 | contig 68238 bp, 66 predicted proteins | sample 1599011 | NCBI WGS metagenome assembly OJQR01 (sample SAMN03922456, study PRJEB24848) | human gut metagenome | isolation source: stool sample | host: Homo sapiens | place: Germany | collected 2009-11 | reverse complement strand
ATGTCTTATCGAGCATTTTGGCAACGCAGATGCCGTGCCGCAGCCGCCGGAGCGGTGCTTAAGCCGTAAGGCGGGAATTATGCAGTGTTGCCTTTACAGCGCACAGGGGGTAAAGCCGTCCTTGCCCAGCACCTGGACCTTCGTGTAGCCCAGCTCCTTCAGCTTGGCGGCGGCATCTTCAAAGCCGTAGGTCAGCGCCTTGGTATCGTGGGCATCGGCGGTGATGACAACATTGCCGCTGAGCACCAGCCACTCCTTCAGGATCGCATCGGACGGGAAGAAATCCTTGCGGAAGCCACGATACACCGCAGAGGTGTTGACCTCGAGCACGCAGCGGTTGCGGGCGGCGGTCATCAGCGCGGCGTTGGCGGCGGCAGTGTAGCGGGGGTCGTTCTCATCAAAGAACTTGCCGTCACCGTTGATCTTCTTGATCAGGTCGAAGTGGCCCAAAATCGTGGGCTTCTTCTCGGCAACCTTGGCCACATTGGCAAAATAGGCCTCGACCACGGCCAGCGCATCGCCGTCAAAATCATCGTCAATGCAGGCGCGCAGATCCTCCTCGCGCCAGTCGATCTCATAATATTTGCCGGTCTTGGGGCCGCGGACATAGTGGGTGCTGCCGATCCAGTAGTCGTACTGGGTCGGGTCATCGTCGCTGTAAAGGTCCCACTCCAGACCGCACAGAATGTCCATTTTGCCTGCATAGCGCTCCTTCAGCTTGGCGACCTGCGCCTTGTACAGGGCGGTACGGCTCTGGGTCATGCAATATTCCAGATCACAGGGGGTGTGGCTGTGCCCGCTGAAGCCCAGCGTTTGCAGACCGTTCCGCCATGCCGTGACCGCAATCTCGTCCAGCGTGTTCTTACCGTCGCACAATTTGGAATGAACGTGTACAGAGCTTTTCAGGTATTCGCCTGCCATAGTTACTGCATCCTTTCCTGCTTGACCTTATGGTCAATTACGTGTCGTTTTTCGAGTTCCTTCGTGATGTCCTCTACGGAAATGCCCAGCTCGATCATCAGCACCATGACGTGGTAAGCCAGGTCGCTGATCTCGTAGATGGTCTCCTCCCTGTCGCGCTTGGAGCCTGCAATGATGACCTCGGTGGATTCCTCGCCGACCTTTTTGAGGATCTTTTCCAGGCCCTTGTCGAACAGATAGGTGGTGTAGCTGCCCTCCTTCGGGTCGGTCTTGCGGCCCTCGATGAGTGCGTACAGGCCCTGCCAGGTGAATTGCTTCAGCTCATCGGAGACATAGACCGGGTTGAAGAAGCAGCTCTCCGCGCCGGTGTGGCAGGCGGGGCCGGATTTGACGACGTCGATGACGAGCGCGTCCTTGTCGCAGTCGGCGGTGATGGAGACGACCCGCTGCACGTTGCCGGAGGTCTCGCCCTTGCGCCAGATCTCCCGGCGGCTGCGGGACCAGAATACGGTGCGGCCCTCGGCAATCGTCAGGGCCAGCGTCTCGGCATTCATGTAGGCGAGGGTCAGCACCTCTTTGGTATAGTGGTCCTGCACGATGGCCGGGATCAGGCCGTTTGTGTCAAATTTGAGAGTCTTGGAATTTTCGGTGATTTCCATGGTGGACACTCCTAAAGTAATATAGTTTAGTGTACCTCTTTTTGTGGGTTTTGGCAAGAGGTAAAGTGTAGGTTTGCTATTATTACGCAGTAGGGGCCGGGCATGCCCGGCCCGCGGCTTTCCCGCAAGAGGACACTTTTGGGAATGTTGCGGGCCGCACATGTGCGGCCCCTACCGGGTGGCAGCATGGCGAAGGGGCGATCACACCCGCATCTCTACCCCGTTCTCCCGCAAATACCGCTTCAAATCGTTGATTTCCACCTGCTTTGTGTGGAAGATCGACGCGGCCAGACCGGCATCTACTGCCGGGTGATTGCGGAATAGCTCAAGGAAATCCTCCTTTTTGCCTGCGCCGCCGGAGGCGATGATGGGCACGGCGCAGCGTGCGGCCACGGCGTCCAGCAGCTCCAGATCAAAGCCGTTCTTCACGCCGTCGGTGTCGATGGAGTTCACGACCAGCTCGCCTGCGCCGTTTTTAACGCCCTGCTCCAGCCAGTCCAGCGCGTCGATGCCGGTGTTCTCGCGCCCGCCCTTGGCGAACAGCATGAATTTGCCGTCCACACGCTTAATATCGGCGGAGAGCACCACGCACTGGTTGCCGTATTTCTGCGCGGCAGCCGGGATGATGCCGGGGTTGCGGATGGCCCCCGAGTTGACGCTGACCTTGTCCGCACCGCATTTCAGCACGCGGTCAAAGTCGTCCGGCGTGTTGATGCCGCCGCCGACGGTCAGCGGGATAAAAATCTGGCTTGCGACCCGGCGTAAAATATCGGTGAACAGCCCGCGCCCCTCGACGCTGGCGGTAATATCGTAGAACACCAGCTCGTCCGCGCCGGAGGCGTTGTAGTACCGCGCCATCTCGACGGGATCGGCCATGTCCTGCAATCCTTCAAAGTTGACACCCTTGACCACGCGCCCGTTTTTGACGTCCAGACAAGGAATTATGCGTTTGGTAATCATGTCCTCATTCCCCCTCGTACAGCCTCACGGCCTCGGCCAGATCAATCGCTCCCGTATAAATCGACTTCCCCAAAATGGCTGCGTGGCAGTGCATGGCGGAAAGCTCGGCCAGCTCGGCCATGGCGGCAATGCCGCCGCTGGCCGTGACCTCGATGCCGGGAATCGTCAAAAGCTCACGGTAGAGCGCCATATTGGTGCCCTGCATCGTGCCGTCCCGGGAAATATCGGTGGCAATAATGGCCTTGACGCCCGCATTGGCGCAGCGGCGGCAGAATGCCACGCCCGGCTCGGGGGTGACCTCCTTCCAGCCGTTGACAGCGACAGCGCCGTCCTTCATGTCAATGCCGACGGCGATCTGTGCGCCGTATTTCTGTGCCATTTCTGCCGTGAAATCGAAGTTTTTTACGGCCACCGTGCCCAGAATGCAGCGGTCCGCGCCGAGGTCAAGATACCGTTGGATGCGCGCCTCGTCGCGGATGCCGCCGCCGACCTCGATTTTGAGGCCGCCCAGCTTGGCAATGGCGGCAATCGTCTGCAAATTGGCCGTGGTGTCGTCCTTGGCGCCGTCCAGATCGACGACATGCAAATACTTCGCACCTGCGTCGATAAATTGCTGCGCCTGGGCGACGGGGTCTGCGTTGTAGACGGTCATCCGGTCGTAATCGCCCTGATAAAGCCGCACGGCCTGGCCGCCGCGCAGGTCAATGGCGGGGTATAGCTTCATGGTACTTCCTCCCTCTCGCTTACAGCTCGGCAAAGGCTTTTAACAGCCGCAGGCCGGTATCACCGGATTTTTCGGGGTGGAACTGGGTGCCGTACACCAGCCCCTGCCGCACCGCGCCCGTGACGGGGATGCTGTAGTCGCTCGTCGCCAGTGTCGATGCAGCGCAGTTTTTTGCGTAATAGCTGTGTACGTAATAGACGTACTCGCCGTTTTTGACGTACTTGAACAGCGGGTCGGCCTCGCGCCCGGGCACAATGTCCATGGCATTCCAGCCGATGTGCGGCACCTTGAGCGCCGGATCGGTCAGGTCGTCCGCCAGCGGGCAGACCTCGCCGGGAATCAGGCCGAGGCCGCGGTGCTCGCCGTACTCGCAGCTTTTTTCAAACAGCAGCTGCATGCCTAAGCAGATGCCCAGCAGCGGCTTTTTCTGCGTTTCCTCGCGCAGAACGGGCACAAGGCCCGTGGCTTCGAGCTTGGCCATTGCGTCGGCGAACGCCCCGACGCCCGGCAGCAGGATATGATCCGCCGCCCGCAGGTCCGCGGCGTCGCGGGTCACCCGCACCTCTGCGCCCAGGCTTCTGACGCTGGACGACAGGCTGAACAGGTTGCCCACGCCGTAGTCAACGATTGCGATCATGTATGGTTCTCCCCCTCTGTATAAAACTTATCCATGGCCCAGCGGGCCGGGTTGGTGAGAATGGAATCATAGCCCTTCAGGCGCGGTGTCTTGCGCTGCGGGAGGGGCATTTATTCACCCAGAATCTCATCCAGCGCCGCAAAGAACCGCTGCATCTGTTCGGGTGTGCCAATCGTGATGCGCAGATAGTCCGAGATGCGCGGCGCGTTGAAGTGGCGGATTAAAATGCCGCGGGCGCGCAGCTTTTCAAAAATTTCCACACAGGGCATACGGTCCGTGGTCGCGAACAAAAAATTTGTGGCCGAGTCAAACACCGTGAACCCGCGGCGGCGCAGCTCGTCGGTGGTGTGGGTGCGCTCGGCAATGACCTTTGCCGTTACATCGGCAAAATAGGCCTCGTCGGAGATCGCCGCCGCGCCCGCGGCCTGGGTCATGGCGTTGACGTTGTAGGGGCTGTAGCTGAACTTGACGCGGTTCATGTCGGCAATCAGCGCGGGCCGCGCAATGCAGAAGCCCAGCCGTGCACCCGCCAGATTGTGCGTTTTGGAGAAGGTATGGGTGATGACGAGGTTGTCATATTTTTCCAAAAGCGGCAGACAGGACGACCCGGCAGGTGCGAACTCGACGTAGGTCTCGTCCACGATCACGATGTTGTCGGGGTTCGTTTGCAGCACCTCCTCGATGGCGTCCACCGGGGCCAGCAGGCTGGTGGGCGCGTTCGGGTTGGCAATGACAATCGTCTCGTGCAGGCCGCAGTATTTTTTCAGGTCGATAGTCAGGTCAGCCTCCAGCGGGATGATGTGCTGCGGGATGTGCAGTAAATCACACAGCACCGTGTAAAAACTGTAGGTCACATCGGCAAAGGCCAGCGGCGTGCTTTCGTCGCAGAACGCGCGCAGGGCCAGCAGCAGGTTCTCGTCGCTGCCGTTGCCGCAGAGGATATTCTCCGGGCGCACGCCCCAGTGGCGCGCAATGGCGGCGTTGAGATCGCCGTTGGTCAAATCAGAGTACAGCCGCAGCCCCGGCACCGCCGCGGCCACCGCCGCCGCCACGCCGGGCGCGGGCGGGTACGGGTTTTCGTTGGCGTTTAGTTTGATAATGTCAGCGATTTTAAGCTGTTCGCCGGGGGTGTACGGCTCCAGCGAAGCGAGGGTTTTGGTAAAATAACGGCTCATGGGTGTTCCTCCCCGTCCGAAGTGTAGAATTGATCGTGAGGCCATTTGGCGGGATTGTTTTGGATGTATTGGAAGATTTCATCATAATCCCGCGGCCCGCGTATGACATGATCGTAGTAAGATGTTTGAAAGATGGAATGGCCGAGGTGGCGTGTAGTCCCCGTTTTGATGGCACGAACCATTTGGTGAATCGTAGGGCGGGATGCCCCCATCCCGCCGCCGTTCCCGGGTGCATGGATATGAAAAAGAATGTGCAGATGGTTCGGCATGATAACATACGCATCCACGGTGACATTGTCGTAAACCGTTTCCGTGCGGCGAATTAAATCGTCCACAATTTTCCCGGCAGGCAGCAGTTGAACCCGCGGCGGGATGAGGGCATCCCGCCGTACGGATGACGGAAGGTCAACAACGATCCGGGAAAGAATGTGCGCCTTATTTTTGGTACACACCGTTATAAAATACGCACCCGGTTCACTATAATCATGCTGCTTCAACCTCGGATGCTTCCTTTTTGGCAAGCTCATTCCTCAAACCGGATCGTCACACTCTTGGCATGGGCATGTAACCCCTCGTGCTCGGCAAAATTGGCGATGCGTCCCTGCACCTCGCCGAGGGCTTCGCGGGTGTAATAGATAAAGCTCGACTTCTTCACAAAATCATCGACGCCCAGCGGGCTCGAGAACCGCGCCGTGCCGCTGGTGGGCAGCGTGTGGTTCGGGCCGGCAAAGTAGTCACCCAGTGCCTCGGGCACGTTTTTGCCCAGGAAAATGCTGCCCGCGTTCTGCACCGAGTTCAGCACCGCGAACGGGTCATCGACGCAGATTTCCAGGTGCTCCGGCGCAATGATGTTCACGGCCTCAATGGCCTTGTTCATGTCGTCGGTGACAATAATTTTGCCGTTCGTGTCCACGCTGGCGCGGGCGATGGCGGCGCGGGGCAGCTGCGGGATCTGCACCTCCAGCTCGGCCTGCACGGCCTTGGCTAAATCCCGGCTGTCGGTGACGAGCACCGGGCTGGCCAGCTTGTCGTGCTCGGCCTGGCTGAGCAGGTCTGCGGCGACCCACGCTGGGTTGCAGGTGCCGTCTGCCAGCACGAGAATTTCCGACGGGCCTGCGATCATATCAATGCCGACCTTGCCGAACACCTTCCGCTTTGCCGTGGCCACGTAGATATTGCCGGGGCCGACGATCTTATCCACGGCGGGGATGCTTTCGGTGCCGTAGGCAAGGGCTGCCACAGCCTGTGCGCCGCCCGTTTTAAAAATCAAATCAATGCCCGCAATGACAGCGGCGGCCAGAATCGAGGGGTTCACCTTGCCGTCCCGTCCCGCGGGGGTCGTCATGACGATCTGCCCGACGCCCGCGACCTTGGCGGGAATGACGTCCATCAGCACGGTGGACGGGTACGCCGCCGTGCCGCCCGGCACGTAGACGCCCGCGCGCTGGATGGGGGTGTACTTCTGCCCCAGCACGATGCCGGGCTTGTCGTTGACCACAAAGTTTTTGTGCAGCTGCTGCTCATGGAAGTGGCGGATGTTCTCGGCGGCCATCTTCAGCGTCGTGATGAACTCGGGATCGGTCTTTTCCAGCTCGGCAAAGGCTTCCTCAATTTCGGCCTGGCTGACCCGCACGTCGGTCAGCTCGGCGTGGTCGAATTTGGCGGCGTACTCGATCAGGGCGGCGTCGCCGCGGGCGCGGACGTCCGCAATAATCGCATCGACGGTGGCCTCCACGTCGGCCTCGGCGCGAATGTCACGGTTCAGAATTTCCTCGGGGCGTACCTCATCAAAGTCATACAGACGGATCATTTTGCAAGGGCCTCCTTCATCTTATTCAGCAGCTCGGTCAGCTGGGCGTATTTGAACTTGTAGCTTGCCTTGTTGGCAATGAACCGCGCCGAGATCGGCATAAACTCCTCGATCACGGTCAGGTCGTTTTCTTTTAAGGTCGTGCCGGTCTCGACAATATCGACGATGACGTCGGACAGGCCCAAAATCGGGGCCAGCTCAATGGAGCCGTTCAGCTTGACAATGTCGATGTCGCGTCCGCGGCGCTCGTAGTGGTCGCGGGCAATGTTGACAAATTTTGTAGCTACGCGCAAGGCGCGGCTCTCGTCATCGGTGAAGCCCGCAGGCCCGGCCACGCACATCCGGCACTTGCCCATGCCGGTATCCAGCAGCTCATACACGTCTGCGCCGGACTCGGTCAGAATGTCCTTGCCGACAATGCCGATGTCCGCCGCGCCGTGCTCGACGTAAATCGCAACGTCGCTGGGCTTGACGAGGAAGTACCGCACACAGGCGTCGGGGTTCTCGACCACGAGCTTGCGGGTGTCGTTGTAGTCCTCGGTGGCGCTGTAGCCCGCGCCCGCCAGCAGCTTGTACGCCTTGTCGCCGAGGCGGCCCTTCGGCAGGGCAATGTTCAGCCAGCTTTTCTCGCGGCCCTGCTGCTGCACGGGGGGCAGCGGCGCGGCCAGGCGTTCCAGCTCGTCTAAGTAGATGGCAAAGCCGATGGCGTTGGCCCCCGGCGTGAACCGCTGCATCAGGTAGTCATACCGTCCGCCCTTGAGCACCGCGCACGGGATGCCCACGACGTAGCCGGTGAACACAAGGCCGTTGTAATACTCCATTTCGTCGGCCATGCTCAGGTCCAGCCGGATGCCGCGGCCCGCCTCGCCCAGCGCATTCTGCAAAGCCTGCAATTCCTCCAGCGCCGCGCGCTGGGTCTCGCACCGGCAGGCAGCGCGGGCGGCGGTCAGCGTTGCACCCAGCGGGCCGTGCAGGTCGAGCAGGCCGGTCAACGCGGCAGCGGCGGATTCGTCCAGCCCCGCGGCCAGCGCGGCGGTGCGCAGCTCGTGGGCGTTCTTGGCGCGCAGGAAATCGAGCAGCTTCGCGCGTGCCTCGGCGGGGACATGCAGCGCGTCCAGCAGGCCGGTCAGGTAGCCCATGTGGCTGATTTCCAGCACGGTGGGCACATCCAGCGCGGCCAGGCTTTGCAGGGCCAGCCGCACCACGGCGGCCTGCTCGTCGGCGTCCACCGCGCCCATGCTCTCCAATCCCATCTGGTGGATGGTCTGGAAGGTGTGGCTCTCGCGGCTGGGGCGGCAGACCTCCTCATTATAATAAAAGCGCTTGCACTCCCCTGCCGCGGGCTGGGCCGTCTTGGCGATGGACAGCGTTACGTCGGGCTTGATGGCCCGCAGCTTGCCGTCCAGGTCGGTGAAGGTGATGACTTGTGCGTCCGGCAGAAAGCGCTGATACTCCTGATACAGGGCGTATTCCTCAAAGCGGGACGCGCGGTATTTGCGGTAGCCGGCCTGCTCATACAGGGCACGCAGGCGGAAGGTCGCCTGTTCGGCGGGGGTAAAGCGGTTGAGTTCGATCTCCATAACATTCCTACCTCTCTGATCCGATACAAATTCTATTATACTTTAGTGCAGTAAAGTTGTAAAGTGGGTTTGTAGTAATTTCACGGACATTTGTGCGCGGAAAGCCATAGGCGCGGTGTAGGGGTCGGGTATGCCCGGCCCGGAGGTTTCCCATAAAAGGCCGTATGCGGGAAGGCCGCGGGCCGCACATGTGCGGCCCCTACAGAGCGGTGAAAACCGTAGGGGCGGATTCCATATCCGCCCGCGGGGCGTCGGGGACGTCGCCCCCTACAGCTGAGGGAGGAGCGTGCCCGCCCGCACGGTAACGCAAAAAACAAAAAGGCGCACCTTTGCCATAAAACAAAGATGCGCCTTGCGCGTTTGGTGTATCAGCCCCTGCAGCCCTGCTCCTCCCAATCGCCGGCCACAGCGGGGTCAACAATCTGGGTGGGGTCGATCTTGCCGTCCGGCGTGCGGGATACCTCAACATGACCCAGCTCCACGGGGTTCACGTTAGGGGCGTCAAAGTCGGGAGTCTTAGCGGCGGGCGTTTTAGCAGCGTCCGCGGGTTTTTCGGGCTTCGGCTCCTCGGCGGGGGCGGCAGGTTCCTCAGGTGCGGCAGCGGGGGCGGGTTCAGCCTCGGCGGACGCATCGTCAGCGGCGGGCTCGGCGGAATCGGTCTCAGGTTCGACCTCGTCCTCCGGGCCCCAAATATGCTCGTACTCGTCGTCGTGATGCTCACGGTTCTGTAAAACATAAGCGACAGCGCCCACAGCAGCGGCACCCACGGCCAGACCGGCCAGCTTTTTCAGTAAAGACATAGTCAAAACCTCTTTTCAAGTGAAAATCATTTATTTTCGGTTAGTATACCACACTCACTCCCAAAATACAAGTGCCGATTCCCACAATGCCGATAGGAAAATGTGGATGGTTTTCATACAATGTACAACTTGCCGAAAGCCGGGCGGCGTGGTATGATGGTACACGAATTTTGTAAAAAAGAGGGTTATTGTGTGAAGTATATTTTCCAGTTTGCCCGCATCACGGCGTTCTGCCTGGCGGGCGAGGTGCTGGCGGCGGTGCTGCCGCTGCCGATCCCGGCCAGCGTGTACGGCCTGCTGCTGCTGGCCGCGGCGCTCAAATTCGGCGTGCTCAAGCTCGATCAGGTGCGGGAGACCGGGCTGTTTCTGACCGGCATCTTCCCGCTGCTGTTCGTGCCCGCGGCGGCGGGCGTCATGGAGCTGGGCAGCCAGCTGATGAATCTTTTACTGCCCGCCGTGCTGGCGATTGTGCCGATCACAGCACTGGTCATGGCGGTCACGGGCATGGTCGCGCAGAAATGCGCGGGCGGAAAGGAGCACAAAAATGGCTGAATTTTTGCAGCAATGCGGCAGCTGGGGCGTGCTGGCCACGCTGGCGGCCTACGCCGCGGGCGTCTGGATCAACCGCAAGACCGGCAAGGCGCTGTTCAATCCCCTTTTGATGGGCAGCATTTTTATGATCGTGTTTTTGAGCTGCTTCGGCGTGCCCTACGCCGACTACAAGTCCAGCGCCCAGCCCGTGAGCTGGCTTCTGATGCCCGCCACAGTCAGCCTGGCGATTCCGCTGTATGAAAAGTGGGAGCTGCTCGAAAAGAACCTGGCCGCGATCTTTGCGTCGATTGCTGCGGGCGTGCTGACGAGCCTGGGCAGTGTGCTGGCGATGGCCTGGGTGCTCAAGCTGGAGCGCGCCCACGCTGTGAGCTTTTTGCCGAAATCCGTCACGACGGCCATCGGCATGGATGTGGCCGAGACACTGGGCGGCACGGCGGCGCTGGCCGGTGCGGTCATCATCCTGACCGGCATCGTCGGCAGCCTGCTGGGCGAGACGGTCTGCAAGGTCTGCCACATCACCGATCCGCTGGCGAAGGGTTTGGCGCTCGGCACATCGGCGCACGCGATCGGCACGAGCAAGGCCCTGCAGATGGGTGAGATCGAGGGTGCTATGAGCGGCCTTGCGATTGCCGTAGCGGGCATCATGACCGCGATTTTGGCACCGGTTGTGGCGAATTTTTTGCCGTAAAAGGACGGCAGCGGTAAGGCTCGGCGGGGTGAGGGCACCTCGCCCTCTGGCCGCCGTGCCCGCTTGCGGCTATGAGGAGCTTACTGGATTGCCGCTGTAGGGGGCGGCGTCCCCGACGCCCCGCGGAGGGGTCAAGACCCCTCCCTACAAAGCGACCATTAAAGGGGGGCATTGGCAAGGCTGCGGGCCGGGCGTGCCCGGCCCCTACAAAGCAGCTGCTCAAAAATACCCCGTATTCGTATGCACATCCTGGCTTTCCAGCCCCATAGAGACCCCCAGAGCCTCATCGACGCGGCGCATATCGTCGGGCGGAATGACACCGGCGCGCTCCCGCAGACGGCGCTTATCCAGCGTGCGGATCTGCTCGGTCAAAATGATGCTGTCCTTGGCCAGCCCGCAACGGTCCGCCCGCACGCTGATGTGCGTCGGCAGGCGGTTCTTGTCCTGGCGGCTTGTGATGGCTGCCGCAATGACCGTGGGGCTGTGCCGGTTGCCGATCTCATTCTGAATGATAAGTACCGGACGTATGCCCCCCTGCTCGGACCCCACGACGGGGCTTAGATCGGCGTAAAAAACCTCTCCGCGGTGCACTTCCATAGAAAAGACCTCCCTTTGCTTGTTACTGAAAGTATAAGCAGAGGGAGGTCTTTTTAATCATCCGCTGTGATTTTTGCGGCGAGCGCGTCGCCTTTTTCGCACAGCGCTTTAAACAGGCGGGTATTTTCCAGAGGGCGCATCACAAGCGCCGTGCGCAGGGCGTCCACCGCCGCACAGCCGAGGAACACGGCCAAAATCGCAAGCCGCGTATACCCCACCGACCCGTGGTGCGCCTCTGCCTGCAGCAGGCCGTTCCATAAAAAACCGCGGAACGCGGGCACCTGATGCAGGATGTAGACGCCCAGCGTTGTGCCGGCCAGGGCATTGACCCACCGCACGCAGCCGAGGTCCAGCCCCTTGAACAGGTAGAACAGCGCCAGCGCGGCCAGCAGGTTGGGCAGTGCGCCCAGCGCTGTGCGATAGTAGGCCATGTACTGGAACGCCTTGCCGTCGGTCAGGCCGCGTGTCTCGAGCACAGCGCGCAGAATCGTGTTGAGAAGCGGCAGCCCCAGCCCGAGTCCGAGCGCCGCCGCGCGGTGCTGCAAAAGGTGCGCCAGCCGGTTGTCCGGCCAGCGGCGCAGGTAGGCGATGAGCAGGTACTCATACAAAAACATCCATGCGGTGTCGCTGACCGCGCCGTTCTCGCCGAACAGCGTCGGGTAGACGATAAGCGGCACAGCCAGCACAGCCAGCAGACCGCGGTGCGCCGGGCGGGACAGCCCGCGCAGCAGGCGGTTGAGCAGCGGCACACAGAGCAAGAGCAGCAGATAGTCCGAGATGAACCACAGCTGCCGCGTGGACGCCGGGAACGCCGCCCAGCGCAGTGCGCCCCACGAGACATCCAGCCCGGCGAGCTTGCACAGCAGCGTCACAGGCACGGTATAGAGCCACAGCGACAGCCACAGCGAGAGCGGGCGGCGGGTCTTATACGGCTGCTCACACAGGAACCAGCCGCCGATCAGCACAAAGACGCTGCACGCAATGCGCGACCCGCAGCCGATCAGGCAGAACGCGAAGGACGACGGCAGGGTGGTGTAGTCCGCAATGCCGCTCTGCCCGGTCAGATGGTCGCCGATGATGAGCAGCATGCACAGAATGCGCAGCAGCTCCAGATTGCTGCTGCGTGTCGTTTTGCCGGGCATAGGTCACCTCCGTGACATACTTGCCTCCCTCTGCGAGGGAGGTGGCCCGTAGGGCCGGAGGGAGAGAACCTTGCGGCAGCCCGAAATATTTCGGGTTGCCGCGAAGCTCTCTCCCCCACCGCCTGCGGGCGGAGCCCCCTCGCAGAGGGGGCCAAGAATTACTCTTTCTCCAAAAGCACAAGCGCATTTGCCAGCCCGCGCTCATGGGTCAGGCTGACATGAACGGTCAGGCCCTGCTCCCTGACCCAGGCAGCGGCTGCGCCGGTCAGGGCAAAATAGGGCGCACCGCTCTTTTGGCGCAGTACGGCCAGCTCGGGCATGGCAAAGCCGCCCAGACCGGTGCCGGCGGCCTTCAAGAAGGCTTCCTTGGCCGCAAAATTTGCGGCGGCGGTCTCGGCGCGTCGCTTTTCGCCTAAGGATGCCAGCAGGGCCTGCTCCGACGGCGCAAATACATGGTCGAGAAAGCTCTGCTTCGCCAAACTTTTTTCAAGGCGGCCTGCGTCACACAGGTCGATGCCGACGCCGAAAATCATACGTGCAGGACATAGCCGGCCTTGCGGGGGCCGGGTGTGCGGGTGCCATTGGGCGCGGGATAGCCAAGAATGCAGTAGCCGACGCCGATGTACTTCTCGGGATCAAGGCCCCACTTGGCCAGCAGAGCCTTGCCCTCGGGCGTTTCAAACGTCTCTTTTGCGCGGTTGATCCAGCAGGAGCCCAGACCGATGCCGGACGCGGCCAGCAGCAGGTTGCCCATCACAAGGCTGGCGTCCTGCACGCCGTTGGGGTTATTCTTCTCGCCCAGGACCAGCACCGCGGTGGGTGCGCCGTAGAACGGGTCGTTTTGGGTGCCCATGACGGCGGCGTTCAGGCGGGACAGCTCGGCCAGCGTTTCCTTGTCCTGCACAGCGACCATGACGGGGCTCTGCCTGCCCATAGCGGTAGCGGCCCAGGTGCCTGCGGTGGTGACGGCCTCCAGCTCCTCCGCCGTGATCTGCTCCGGCTTATAGGCCCGGCAGCTGCGCCGGGATGCGATAGCGTTGAGAATTTCGTTTTGGATGGACATAGTGGGAACCCCCTTTGTAAATTTCCAGGTGATTTATAATACAGTATGTAGGGCGGCCAGCCCTCTGGCCGCCGTGGCCGTGTGCGGCGGCGGAAAAGGGGTGCGGATACCCTTCACTTTACCGCTGCCGCCAGCAGAGCTTCCCGCTCATTGGGCAGTGTGCCCTCCATAACGTCGTTCAGCAGCGTTTGCAGTGTTGCGCCGACGCCCGGCCCGGCGGGGATGCCGATGTCCATCAGATCCGCGCCGTTGACGGCCAGTTGGCGCATGGTGTAGCAGCCGGTCTTGGCCAGCTCGTTCATGCGGCGCTCAAAGGCTGCTACATCGGCGCGGCGGGCGGCAACCTCGGGTGTATTGGCGTGAGCGTCAAGGTCGGCGTATTTCAGCGCACAGAGACGGCGCAGAAAGATCGCCCCGCTGCGGTTCAGCAGCTTTAAAATGCCCACATCGTCGGCGGGCAGCGGTGCGTCGTGCACGGCGATCAGCCCCACCGCGCCGTCCACAAGGTAGGCGGGGGCCTTCAGGCGGCGCAGGATGACCCGCGCCAGCTGCGCACCGCGCTGGTTGTGGCCTTTGAAATGCGCAGCCCCGTCCGGCCCGACGCTGCGGCAGAGCGGCTTGGCAATGTCATGCAAAAATGTGGCCCAGCACAGCACCCGCACGCCGCGGGTGTCCTGCCCGCGCAGGTCCAGTGCGCCCACGGCGGCGGCAGAATGCTGCCAGACGTCGTAGCAATGCCATTTTCCGGGCTGGGTGCAGCCGATGCAGGGCAGGATCTCCGGCACAGCGCCGCTTAAAATCTCGCCGTACTGCGCCAGCGTCTGCCCGGCCCCCGGGGCCAGCAGCAGGCCGTCCAGCTCGGTGTAGAGCCGCTCGGCGCTGACAGTGCGCAGCGTGTCGCGCGCGGCCAGCGCTGCGGCGGCAGTGGCGGGGTCCAGCGCAAAGCCGAGCTTTGCGCTGAACCGCAGCGCCCGCAGGATGCGCAGCGCATCCTCGGCAAAGCGGTCCGCGGGTGTGCCGACGCACCGCACGACACGCGCGGCCAGATCGCTGCGCCCGCCGTACAGGTCGATGACTCCCTCGCCGGGGGCGTAGGCCATGGCGTTGATCGTGAAATCCCGCCGTGCCAGGTCGGCGGCCAAGTCGTCCACAAACTGTACGTTATCGGGGTGGCGGTGGTCGCGGTAGCTGCCGTCCAGACGGTAGGTCGTCATCTCATACGGCTTTCCGTGCAGAATGACGGCCACCGTGCCGTGCTTTTCGCCGGTCAGGATCAGGCGCTGGCTGCAGAACAGCGCCTTCATCTCGTCGGGCCGGGCGGAGGTGCAGATGTCCCAGTCGCCGGGCAGACGACCCAGCAGGCTGTCGCGCACGCAACCGCCCACCACGTAGGCACTGTGCCCGGCAGCGCGCAGCGTCTGCAGCAGTCGGTAGGCGTCGTGCGGCAGACGTATCGTATCGCGGCTCATGCGTTCCCCTCCCCTCTCGCGGCGTTTCCGGCGGTTATTCTGCGGCGCGGGTCCACTCCTGCGTCAGGTCAACGATGCAGGCCAGGCTGTCATCCTCGTCCTTCAGGGAGTTGACCTTGGCGGCGGCCTTTTCGGCGTCCTCCATCCAGGTCAGGATGAAGTAGTTCTCTGCGGGCACGGCGTAGTAGACCCACGCGCCGTCGGCACGCAGCATATCGGGCAGATGGTCGAGCTCATCGTCCAGCAGGCCCTGGCCCTCCTCGCCGTAGATCATCTCGGGGCCGACCTGCAGAGAGTCGATCACATTGATGCTGGAATTGATGTAGGTGTCGCGGTCAACGGCCTTGTCGCCGGCCTCCCACGCGCTGGCAAAGGCCTTGACCAGCAATTCACGGACCTCGAGCTTATCGTCACCGGGTTTGTACATGATAAATTCCCTCTTTTGTATTGATATATGAAAACAGTATAGCACAATTTTACGAAATATGATATGGTTATTTTACGAAAAGTATTGACCTTCCAGTGGGTGCAGGGTGTAAGGTGAGAGCGAAAGGAGCGTGATGTTATGAACATCAAGCAGGCAGCGGAGCAATCGGGCGTGTCCGCCCGCAATATCCGCTATTATGAGCAGGCTGGGCTGCTGACCCCTGCCCGCAACCCTGAAAATGAGTATCGCATCTATTCGCAGGCGGATGTGCGCGCCCTGAAGTTGATCCGGATGCTGCGCACACTGGATATGCCGGTCGAGGAGATCGGCACTGTGCTGAACGGCACCCTGCCGCTGGCCGAGGCTGCCGAACGCCAGCGGCAACGGCTGGAGGCCGAGCAGCAAAAGCTGGCGGCAGCCGCAGCCTTCTGCACGGAGCTGGCCGCCGGCGACAGAACGGCGGCAGAGCTGGATGTGGACAGCTGCCTTGAGCGGATGGACTCCCCTGCCCCGGCGGGCGGCTGGTTTACCGGCTGGGTGCAGGACTACCGGAAAATGGCGGCAGCCGAGCATAAGCGGCAGTTTACCTTTACGCCGGACACCGCCATTGCAACCCCGCAGGAGTTTACCGCCGAGCTGTTGGCCTGGGCGGCTAACTGCGGCGAGGAGATCGTCATCACCCACGAGGGCATGACACCGCGGTTTATGCTGGACGGCATCGAGTACAGGGCCGTGCGGTATTCGAGTCATGTGCGCAATATCCCGATCCTGCGGGTGCGGTGCGAGGTGTGCGATCCATCGGCGTTGGCGGTGGAGGGCGACCCGAAGCGGCTGCGGGTGCAGAGATTGCTGCACTACGGCCTGCCGATGCTTGTATGCCTTGCATTGGCGGTGGTCTGGGTCTGCACCCGGAATATGCCGCTTTGGCCCGACAAGGCGGCTATGCTGCTGGTGCTGGGCGCTCTCGGCATCGGATACGGCTTCCGCGGGTGGTATCTCTATTACAACGACCGAGACCAATAAAAAACGGGAGGCAGCGCGGGCTGTCTCCCATTTGATTTATCCCAGCAGCTTGTGCAGTTCCTCTACCGTATCGGCCAGAGCGGCGGCCCCGGCGGCGGTCAGCTCCCCGGCTGTGCCGTAGCCGTAGACAGCACCGATGCAGGGCAGGCCGTTCTTTTTGGCACCCAGCACATCATGCTCGCGGTCACCGACCATGACAAGGCCGGTCTTGTCGGTGATGCCCGCAGTTCCCAGTGCGTAGGCAATGACCTCTGCCTTGTCGGTGCGGGTCTCATCCAGCGTGGCACCGCAGATAAAATCGCAGTACTGCGCTAAATCGAAGTGCTCCATGATGCGCCTGGCGAACGCCTCGGGCTTGCTCGTCGCGAGGATGACGGTTTTCCCGGCAGCCTTCAGATCGGCCAGCAGGGCCGGGACGCCCGGGTAGACCTCGTTCTCAAACAGGCCCTTCGTGGGGAAATACTCCCGAAAGGCGCTGACGGCGCGGTCTGCGCCGGCGGCGTCCAGCCCCATCAGCTCCCGGAAGGAGGCGATAAGCGGCGGGCCGAGAAAGCGGCGCAGCGTTTCCTCGCCGGGGATAGGCAGTCCCAGCTTGCGGCAGGCGTAACGCACCGAGTTTAAAATGCCCGGCGCGGAGTCGGTGAGCGTGCCGTCCAAATCGAACAAAATAACATCGTAATTACGCATAAAACTTCCTTAATTGAACTTGAAGATCTTCTGGGCGATGCGGTAGCCGCCGATGCTGATCTTGCTGCCCAGCCAGCCGGGCAGGTTGCAGCCCTCCGCCACCGAGAAGCGGCAGCGGCGGTAGAGGTGGCCGTCGTGTGCCTTGAGGTCATCCCACAGCTGGCGGCGCTTGGCCAGTGCCTCCTTGCTGCCGTCCAGCGTCAGGAAGATGCTGGAGATTGCCATCATCATCGAGAAATAGTTCAGCATGTAGGCACGCAGCTTGGCCTGCTCCGGCGGCAGGGCGTAGACATCGACCGCGTTCATCATAATGCGGGTGACGCGCAGCTGCTGGTCAACGCGCTTGATCATGTTGGCCTCGTTGACGCTCTGATCCTCGCGCCCGATGAAGTAGCGGTAGAGGTCAAGGTTCATGTAGTAGATGGTTTTGACCTGCGGCAGCGGCTGGTAGACGAAGATGTTGTCAACATAGAAGGTGTGCTTGGGCAGCTCCATGCCGCTGCGGCGCAGCACTTCGGTGCGGTAGATGACGCTGTGCATCAGGATGTTTTTGTTCGGCGGGAACTTGCCGATCTCCTCCCAGGTGAAAACGCGGCCTTCGGGCAGGATGCCCTTGTAGTCGACGATGTTGCGGGTGTTGTCGGCCACATGCTCATAGACATAGTTGGCCATCATCAAATCAAGCGGCTGCTCGTCGTTGAGGTGGGCGCGCAGCTCGGCCAGGACCTGCTGCAGGGCATCGGTGTCGAGCCAGTCGTCGGAGTCGACGACCTTGAAGTAGACGCCGGTGGCATTGCGGATGCCCTGGTTGACGCCCTCGCCGTGGCCGCCGTTCTCCTGATGAATGACGCGGACGATGGTGGGGTACTTTTCGGCGTAGGCGTCGGCAATTTTGCCGGTGTCGTCCTTGGAGCCGTCATCCACAAGGATGATCTCGGCGTCCTCCCCCGCGGTGAGCAGGGTCTCGATGCAGTGATCCATATAGGCAGCCGAGTTGTAGCACGGCACGGTAAAGGTGATGAGTTTCATAGGTCGCTCCTTTTGAAAGGCATAATATACTTATTATAGAATACCGTGTTTTGACGAAAAAAACAAGAGGGAGTTTTGAAAGATGCCGCACGGTAGGGGCCGGGCATGCCCGGCCCGGAGGTATAAGGCGGACGGGCGCTTACGGGAAAGCCGCGGGCCGGGCATGCCCAGCCCCTACCTACACTACGATTCACACCGCTCTTTTATTGCAAAACAAACCCCCTCCCCGGTGCGGGGCTTGCGGGCCGCACCGGGGTGGGGGTTGTGGGATTCAGACGGCTTTAAAAAAGATCGTTGCGGTTGAAATTGTGGACGCCTGACGGAATCACGTCATTGTAAACATCCTCCGGCAGTCCGTAGGGACGTTCGGGATCCAAAAACCCGTGCATCCATTCGGCTAAAGTGTGCAGCTTCAACATAGTAACCCCGTCTCCTTTCCTAGTGTAGGGCTAAGTGTTCCGGGGGCTTTCGCTCCCCTCTTTCTGTCTTTATTATATGCGAAAGGCCGGACTTTTGCAAGCTGCATTTTGTACAAACTTACAAAAGTTATTTGTATATTTTAAACTATTTCGTCATAGTGTACATACGGACGTTGCGAGTGTACGCATTACGCGGACAGCTCCTCCCATGCCTCCTGCATGGTGTCTGCTGAAAAAAGGAACTCTCCATTCTCGGTAAAGACTTCGATATGGCCGCCGACGTATCTGAACTGCTGGGTCATGGTGGATACCGCCTTTCTGTGTCCGGTTTTGCTTTCCATGCTTTTATTATACCAGACAGGCAGTACGATAATTTGGACTTTAATGCCGGGAGACGGATTTTTGAGGGTGATAAACGGTACTTTCAACACTGCGCAGCACAAAAATGACCCACCCGCACAGCAAAAACCAGTAGGCGGTGTATTTGGGGCAGACCAGCCCGGCCAGATTGCCCCACTCGTCGGCGTAATCCCAGACGGCGGTGTGCAGCACGCGGCGGCAGACTGCGCCGACGGCCAGCTCAAGCCCGCTGACGCCCGCCGCCCCGACAGCCGCCGCCAGGCCCAGCGGCAGCGGACGATCCGCCAGCGCCTGCAAAAGGCAGAGACAGACCCCGCCGGTCAGAAACATCGTCCAGTGCGTGGTGCCGCGCCAGGCCAATTCCAGCGCGGCATACGCCCCGCCGCCGAGCAAAAACAGAGAAGCACGTTCCAGCATACAAAATCCCCCTGCACAAGCTGTATAGCCACAGTATGTGCAGGGGGCGCGGGTTGTAACCGTTTTGTAAGGATGGTGGGAGTTTTTGGGAAGAAATGCCTTCCCCCAAGGGGGAAGCCAGAGATCTTTATTTCGACAGCTTCTTCAGCAGCGCGCTGCGGGTATCCCACAGCTTCTGGCTCAGGTCAACGTAGTAGCGGTGGGGGTTCTCGAAGCGCTTGACCTCGTCCCAGAGGGTGTTGACCTGCGCCTTGCAGAACTTCTTGATGTCGTCCAGGCTCGGGGAGCTGTAAACGCGCTTGCCGTTCTCGTAAATCGGGGTGGACAGGCAGCGGGCCGTGCAGTTGACGTAGGTGCATTCCTTCCAGGTCTCTATCGGGTCAAACAGCGTGATGCCGTGCTGGGTCTCGACGACCTCGTCGGCCATCGTGATAAGGTCGGCCATCGCCTTGCCGTCCTGGTCGTAGATACGCCAGACCTTTTTCAGGCAGGGGATCGTCATCTTCTCGGCGGATTCGGACAGCTTCATCTTCGGGGTGTAGCTGCCGTCGTCCTCCCTGACGGCGGCCAGCTTGTAGACGCCGCCGAACACAGGGTCGCTCTTGGCCGTGATCATGTTCTCGCCGATGCCGAAGCTGTCCACGCGGGCACCCTGCAGGATCAGGTCGCGGACGATGTACTCATCCAGAGAGTTGGACGCGCAGATCGTGCAGTCGGGGTAGCCGGCCTCGTCCAGCATCTTGCGGGCTTTCTTGGACAGGTAGGCAATATCGCCGGAGTCGATGCGGATGCCCTTCGGGCGCTTGCCCATCGGCTTCAGGACCTCGTCAAACACCTTGATGGCATCGGGTACGCCGTGGCGCAGCACGTTGTAGGTGTCCACCAGCAGCACGCAGGCGTCGGGGTACATCTCGGCGTATTTCTTGAAGGCGTCGTACTCCGTCGGGAACATCTGCACCCAGCTGTGGGCCATCGTGCCGGAGGCCGGGATGCCGAAGTCACGCGCGGCCATGACGCAGGAGGTGGAGCCGCAGCCGCCGATGTAGGACGCGCGTGCGCCGAAGTAGGCGGCGTCATACCCTTGCGCGCGGCGGGCACCGAACTCCATGACCGGGCGGCCCGCGGCGGAGCGCACGATGCGGTTCGCCTTGGTGGCGATCAGGCACTGGTGGTTGAAGGTGACGAGCAGCAGCGTCTCGAGCAGCTGGCACTCAATGGCCGGGCCCTCGACGGTGACGATGGGCTCCTGCGGGAAGATGGGCATGCCCTCTTCAATGGCCCAGATATTGCAGTGCAGCTGGAAATTCTTCAGGTAGGTGAGGAATTTCTCGTCGAACGCCTTCGTCGAGCGCAGGTATTCGATGTCCTCGTCGGTAAATTCCAGGTGATCCACGGCGTCGATGAACTGCTGCAGACCGGCCATAACGGCGTAGCCGCCGCCGTCCGGCACGCGGCGGAAGAACATATCAAAGACGGCGATCTTATCCACATATCCCTCGTCCAGATAGCCCGCCGACATCGTCAGCTCATAGAAATCGGTCATGGTGGTCAGATTGCGTTTTACATCCAGCATGGGTAAACCCTCCTGTATATGCGGCTCAGCGTGTCTTGCGTGAGGCGAGCAGGACGCGGCCGGCAATATATATTCCATAGCAGCCAACGACGAAGATCGTCAGCGCAATGACGACTTTGAAGTATGTGCTTGAAAAAAAAAGGCTCACACGCGAAAGCGTGTACAAAACCTGATTGCGCGAGACATCGCTGCCCGCAATTAAATCGGCGGTGCCGATGACCTCGCCCTGGATCGTCAGCGTGACGGTGCCGACGACGTCGCCCTGCTTGATGGGCGCGGCCAGCTCGTCCGGCACATTGAACACCGGCTCGGTCAGCGCAGCGCCGCCCGCGGCGGGCAGCAGCGTCATCATATTGTCAGCCGGATAAAGCATGACGGTGTCCGTCTGGGTCGAGTAGGCGACCCGGATCTCGGTGATGGGCTGGGTCGTGTCCAGCGCCGGGGCGATGGTGTAGGTGTCGAACACCCAGTCCATGATCGTGCCGGTCTCCGCCAGCGCAGGGCGCATGCCCTCGGGGTCGGCGTCGTAGGGCACGTTCAGCAGTACGCTGATGTAGCTCTCGCCGTTCTGGCTGTGCCAGCCCGCAAAGTTCTGCCACTCGCCCAGGCTGCCGGTCTTGCCGCCCCTGGTGTAGTCGCGGTGGTAGCTGCTGTTGGTCACGAGCTTGTCGGTATTCTGGATGATATAGGTGCCGGGCGTCGTGTAGCGGTCATTTGTGCCCATGTCGTAGCTGGGGGTGGCGATGACCGTGGCGAACACATCGTAGGCCGTCAGGGCGCGCAGGATGAGGTAGGCATCCCGCGCCGTCGTGATGTTGTTGGGGTTCAGCCCGCAGGGATCGACAAACGTTGTGCCCGTGCAGCCCACGGCCTTCGCCTCGTCGTTCATCATGGCGACGAAGTTGTCGATGCTGCCGCCGCCCATGTAGTCGGCCACGATGTAGGCGGCCTCGTTGCCGCTGGGCAGCAGCATGGCGTAGAGCAGGTTGCGCAGGCTCTGGGTCTCGCCCCGGCGGATGTCGGCGGTGGAGGCGTTCGTGCTTTGCTCCCAAATTAAATCGTAGATGTAGCTTGGCGCGGTCAGGCTGATGGAGTCGAGCTGATCCTGGTAATTTTCCAGCAGGAGTAGTGTCGTCATCATCTTGGTCAGGCTGGCGGCGGAGAGCGGGGTCTCGCTGTTTTTCTCGTACACGACGATGTTGGTGTCGAGGTTGACGACATACCCGGCGGGAGCTGTCAGCGCGGGCGCGGTGTCAAAGAGGGAGTCACTCTCCCCTGCCGCGTCCTCTGCCGCGACGGGCAGCGCCAGCATCAGAACGAGCACGAAGGAAAATAAAATCGCGCAGAATTTTTTCATAGGCAAGATTTCCTTTATAAAGTTACCTATCAGTATAGCAAATTTGAAGGGAAAATAAAAGGGATAGAAAGGAATTTATCGCGGGAGAGCAACGGGATACAATAGCACAGCTGCGGCGGGGCAGAGTGCCTTCCCCCTTGGGGGAAGGTGGGCGCGGCCCCGCCCGCGCTCGGATGAGGGGAAACTTGCCGGGAAATCCTGCTTGCGGATTGCCTGTGGGAAACTCTGCCCTCATCAGCCGCCTGCGGGCGGCAGCTTCCCCCGAGGGGAAAGCCAAAGAAGGCTGCTAATTCATCGCCCCTGCCGTCTCAAACAGCCGCTCCACCTCATCGGACAGCGCACGGTGCGCGGGGTCAATCAGATTCGGGTCCTTGGCCAGCAGGGCCTTGGCTTCGTCCTGCGCGACGCGCAGCGTGCGGGTGTCCTGCACTAAATCCGCCACACGCAGCGTCGGCAGACCGTGCTGTGCCGAGCCAAAGAAATCACCCGGGCCGCGGGTCTCCAGATCATACTTCGCCACGGCGAAGCCGTCCGACGTGCGGCACAGAAATTGCAGCCGCTCGCGCACCGCGTCGTTGCCGTTGTCGGAAATCAGAATGCAGCAGGAATCCGCCGCGCCGCGCCCCACGCGCCCGCGCAGCTGGTGCAGTGCCGACAGGCCGAACCGCTCGGCGTTCTCAATGACCATGACCGTCGCGTTTGGCACGTCAACGCCGACCTCGATGACTGTCGTCGAGACAAGCACGTCCAGCTCACCGGCCTTGAATCTCTGCATGACATCGTCCTTTTCCTTTGGCTTCAGCTTGCCGTGCAGCAGGCCGATGCGCCGGTTGGGCAGCAGTGCGCAGGCGGTCTCGGTGTAGTAGGTCGTGACGGCCTGCAGATCGCCCATGGCTTCGTTTTCCTCGATGGCCGGGCAGACGATGTAGACCTGATGCCCCGCCGCGATCTGCTTGTCCAGAAAGCCGTACATGTCGCGGCGCTTTTTGCCGGTGATGAACCACGTTTTGATGGGCTTGCGGCCCGGCGGCAGCTCGTCCAGCACCGAAATATCCAGGTCGCCGTACATGAGCAACCCCAGCGTGCGCGGGATGGGCGTGGCGCTCATGACCAGCAGGTGCGGGCTTTGCGCCTTGCCCGCCAACAGGCCGCGCTGCCGCACGCCGAAGCGGTGCTGCTCGTCCACGATGGCGAGGCCGAGATTTTTAAATTCCACGGTGTCGGTCAGCACGGCATGCGTACCTACGACTAAATTTGCCCGCCCATCGGCGATAGCCTCCAGCGCGATGCGCTTCTCCTTCGCTTTCATGCCGCCGACCAGCAGCGTGACGTTGACGCCGAACGGCTCGAGCCGGTCCGCCAGCGTGGCGGCGTGCTGGCGGGCTAAAATTTCCGTGGGGGCCAGCATGGCGCTCTGCCAGCCGTTCTGCGCGGCAAACCAGATGGCCGCGGCGGCCACCAGCGTTTTGCCGCTGCCGACGTCGCCCTGCAAAAGCCGGTTCATCGGCACGTCGCCGCAAAGATCGGCCAGAATTTCCTCGGTGGAGCGCTTTTGCGCACCGGTGGGCGGGTACGGCAGGCTGCGCCAGAACGGGCCGAGGTCCAGCGGGTGCATGGGGGCGCTGGTCTTGCGCCGCCCGTGGCTGCGCAGCAGGAAGATGCCGATTTGGAGCAGGTACAGCTCCTCGAAAATCAGCCGCCGCCGCGCCGCGGCAAGGTCGTCCGCGTTTTTGGGCGCGTGGATGCCCCGCACGGCCTGCGCCTTGGCGGGCATCCGGTAGCGGGTCAGCAGCTCGGGCGGCAGCGGGTCCACAAGCTGGTCCGCGAACGCCAGCGCTGCATGGGCGCAGCTGGCGTGGCGGCTGGCGGGCAGACCGTCGGTGCCGGGATAGACCGCCACAAACGGGCAGTCAGCGACCTGGGCCTCGGTGCGCACCAGCGGGTGCAGCAGCTCGCGGCGGGTCAGCGCCCCGCCGATGCGGCCCTCAAAGTAGTAGGTCTCCCCCACTTCCAGCTTGTCCGCCGCGTAGGGCGCATTGAACCACGACAGCGCCAGAATGCCGGAATCGTCCGCCGCCAGCACCCGGTTCATGACCCGCCCGCCCTTGACGCGCCGGGCGGGCTCCTTTTGCAGCACGGTTGCGCGGACGCAGCATTCCACGTCATACGGCGCAGACACGACGGTGTAGGGCTGCGTGTAGTCGATGTATTTGCGCGGATAGCACAAAAGCAGGTCGCGAATCGTGAGGATGCCGAGCTTCTCAAATTTTTTGGCGAAGGCCGGGCCAACGCCCTTGAGAAATTGGACGGAATCGTTGATGGTGGGCATGGGGGCCTCCTTTCTTTGGGATGGCGGGCAGCAATGGGATGTGGCGCGGGAGGGATGAATCCCTCCCCTACGACTGGCGAAAGGCTTGTTTGTAGGGGGCGGCGTCCTCGACGCTCCGCGGAGGGGTCAAGACCCCTCCCTACGAAGCAAAAGATAAATGGGCGGTAATGGCAAGGCTGCGGGCCGGGCATGCCCGGCCCCTACAGGGCAGTGATGTAAAGTGGAGGTCATCGCGGAAACAGCAGTCGTTCACCCCTGCGGGGGTTCGGTGGAACACCCGAGTTTCAAAACGGAGCAGAGGGCGCGGGCGTTAAGAACGAAAAGTAATACTGCTTTCGTTTAGCCCGCGCCCTCTGCGACCTCCGCTTTGGGGTTCCTAGGGGCGTGCAGCCCCTAGGTCGCGGGTCCGCTGCGTCGAAACAGCGGCAATTTTCTTTGGTTCTTTCTTTTGTTGGCAAAAGAAAGAACGAGTTCCCGGGAGGCAGCCGTCCCCGGGCAATATACCAAAAAAGGCGAACTCGGAACATCCCCAAATTCGCCTTTTTAATGTTATAACGTCCGAATTACTCCACAGAGATCATGTAGTAGTACACGGGCTGGCCGCCGCTGATGTGGCTGACCTCGACACTGCCGCCGCACTTGGCGCGCACCAGATCGGTCGTCTTTTCGGCGTCCTCGTCGCTGACGTCGCAGCCGGAAATGACCGTGATGAACTGGGTGTCCTTCTTCTTCATGGAGCGGGCCAGACGATAGGTCATCTTGACCAGGTCGGTGCCGGTGGCAACGATTTTGCCGTTCTCCAGCGCCATGATCTCGCCCTTCTTGATGGGCTTGCCGTCAAACTCGCTGTCGCGGGCGGCATAGGTGATCAGACCCGTGCTGACGCGGTCCGCCGCCTGCATCATGGCAACGGCGTTCTCCTCCGGCTTCAGGTCGGGGTCAAAGTTCAGCATGGCGGTCATGCCCTGGGGCACGGTGCGGGTGGGCAGCACGATGACCTTGCGGTCCGCGAGCTTCTGCGCCTGCTCGGACGCCATGATGATGTTCTTGTTGTTGGGCAGAACGAGCACGGTCTTGGCGGGCACGCTCTGGATGGCGGCGAGGATGTCCTCGGTGGAGGGGTTCATCGTCTGGCCGCCGCTGACAACCGCGTCCACGCCCAGGTCGCTGAACACAGCCTTCAGGCCCTCGCCCGCGGCCACGGCCACAAAGCCGTACTCGCGCTCGGGGTCAACGGCGGCGTAGGTGAACTCGCTGTCCTTCTTCTCCTCGGCCTCGGCCTGCTTCTCCAGACCCTTCGCCTGCTTCTGGCGGGCGAGGAACTGCTCGTGCATGTTTTCAATTTTAAAATTGGTCAGGTAGCCGTACTTGATGGCCTCGCTCAGCATCATGCCGGGGTCGGAGGTGTGGACATGGCAGTTGGCAACGTCGTCGTCCTCGATCACAACAACGGAGTCGCCGTTGGACTCAAGGAAGGCGCGCAGGCGGGTAACGCTGGCATCGGCATCCTTGTGCAGCAGGAACTGGGTGCAGTAGCCGTTCTTGATGTCCTCGACCTTCATCAGGTCGTCGGCAAAAACGCCCTTGCCTGCGGCTTCGCTGGATACCTTGGGCTTGGCGGCGACCTCGGCACCGGCGATGATCTCGCCGCCGTCGAATACCTGCTTCATGCCCTCAAAGATCAGCATGATGCCCTGACCGCCGGCGTCCACGACACCGGCCTTTTTCAGCACGGGCAGCAGGTTCGGGGTGTCGTCCAGCGCGGCCTGACCGGCCTGCAGCGTAGCGTCCCACATGGCAGGAACGTCCAGCTCGGTGCACTCGGCGGCCTTCTCGGCAGCCAGACGGGAGACGGTCAGGATCGTGCCCTCGGTGGGCTTCATGACGGCCTTGTAGGCGGCCTCGACGCCCTGCTGCAAGGCGGCAGCCAGGTCAGCGGAGGATGCCTCGGTCTTGTCCTTCAGCGCCTTGGAGAAGCCGCGGAACAAAAGGCTCGTGATAACGCCGGAGTTGCCGCGGGCGCCGCGCAGCATGGCGGAGGCAGCGGTCTTGCTGGCCTCGGCCACGGTGCAGCTGTCGGGCATGGCCTCAAGCTCGGCGCGGGCGGCGCCGATGGTCATGCTCATGTTCGTGCCGGTATCACCGTCCGGAACGGGGAAAACGTTCAGCTCATCCACGCGGGTGCGCTGGTTGGCAATGTTGTTGGCGCCGGAAAGAATGGCGTCGCGCAGGGTCTGGCCAGTAATCATGGTTTCGTTACACCTCATATTTTTTGGGTAAAACAGTCTTTAGTCGGCAATGACGTCGTCCACGTAGACATCGATGCGGGCGACCTTTAAGCCGGTGGCAAGTTCAACTTCGTCCTTGACGCGGTGGGTGATGCTTTGGGTGATGGTCGAGATGTTCAGACCGAACCCGACCTTGATATGCAGGGCGATGACCAGCTTGCCGGCCTCCTGCGTGACGGTGACGCCCTTCGGCGGCAGGCTGCCGGTGCGCAGGGCGCTGCGCACAACGCTTTCAGCCGGGGCCTGACCCATGGCGGCAATGCCGTAGCACTGCTTGGCGGCCTGCTCCACCAGGCCGGAGAAGTAGTCATTCGTCAGCGAAATATGTCCATAGGGATTGACCTTGGTGATCATCTGCGATCCTCCTTTTTAGGGTTAGCTGCGGCTAAGCCCGCAGCTGCACTATATGAATCTTTAGCTATTATACACCATTTTTCCCCGCTTGAACAGGGCATTTCGGAGAAATTTATTTTGGCGCGTGGATTTAACATTCCATTCACAAAGTTTACGGCGCAAGAGTATATACTGTTTACAGAAGTATGACAACCTTACCAAAGGAGTTCGGTTTAAACCATGAACCTTTTATTCTTTTTGACACCCAAGCAGGACGTCCTGTACATTTACGAGGATTTCACCCTGCGCCAGACGCTGGAAAAATGGTCCAACCAGCGCTACGCCACCATCCCTGTTCTGAAGCGCAACGGCGAGTATGTCGGCAGCATCACCGAGGGCGACATCCTCTGGGGCATGAAAAATCTGCACGGACTGGACCTTGAGGCCAGCGAGGACGTGCCGATTTCCAGCTTCCCCCGCCGCCGCGATTACAAGGCCGTGACCGTGACCACCGACATGCCGACGCTTTTAAAGGCAGCCATCGAACAGAACTTTGTGCCGGTGGTGGATGACCGCAATGTGTTCATCGGCATGGTGCGCCGTACCGTGCTGCTGCGGGAGCTGTACGACAAATATACGACCCTGCCGACGGATAAGCGCTTCAAGGGCAGCCACCCGCCGATGTAAGGGCTTGCAATCCGCCGCGCGTTGCGGTATAATCAGCACAACGGACAGAGAGGTCGCATAGGACTTCTCTGTTTTATTTTTTACAGTGAGGTGTGAACGCTTGCGCCGGGGCTGGCGGCTATGGCCGTCTCGGAGGATGGACTGACGGAGGCCGTATGCCTGCCGGATAAAAGGTTCGTCTGGGCTGTGCAGTGGCACCCCGAATTTTCGTTCCGCGTGAATGAGGACAGCCGAAAGATTTTTAAGGCGTTTATAGAAAGCTGCTGAAACAAAAAGCCGCTGCAGCACAGGCTTCTGTGCTGCAGCGGTTTTTTTGTGCGAGGCATCTGCCGTATGCGCGGGTCGATGACGAGCATCGGCCCCGGCAGGGCCTTACGCGGTTTTCTTTGCTGCGGCCTTCTTCTTTTTCTTCTTGCGGGCGATGAACAAAATCACCAGCAGCAGTGCGGCTGCGGCGCCGCAAGCCGCCGCGAGCAGGGGCACCTTGCTGGCGGGCATCTGCACAGCGGCGAAGGCCGTCGTACCGGCGGGGGCGGTGCAGGTCAGATAGCTGCCGTCCACGCTTGTGTCGGCCTGCTGCCAGCCTGCGTCGGTCCTGACCCACAGCACGGTGTTGTCCGTCGTCTCCGGCGGCATATAGCGCAGCGTGTGGCCGGTGTCGGCGGGCAGCTCCAGGCCCCACGCCTCCACCAGCGTGCCGGGGGTCTCGGGCGCGTCGTCCACCTCATGGAGCATCAGCTCGTCAGTGGTGTCGAAGCTGCCCTCCACCAGCACAAGGGAGCGTTCACCGCGCTTTTCCTGGCTCTGGCGGACCGTGTTTATGTCGCTGTACTCGGCGTGGATCGTCGCGTCAAACGTCATGCCGGTCAGATCCACATCCTCCCAGTTGCCGTACTGGCCCTGGTGGTTGGGAACCGGCGGCAGCTGATCCGTCGGGAAGTCGCTGCCGTACGGGATGTGGTATTCCTGGACCAGCGAATCCTCGTCGGTCACAAAGCGGACACAGATGCTGCCGAAATCGCTGGGTAGATTTTCCTGCGCGACGAAATCCTCGTAGGCCAGCGGTTCGGCAATGCCCTGGTAGCTGACGCTGTCGATGCCCGCGACACCCCCGTCCACGAAGGTGTTGCCGGTCACGCTGCCGTCCAGCGGGTCGTCCACGATACCGGCAATCGCTCCGATCTGTTCGGCAGCGTTGTCGATCATGACCATGGCGCGGCAGTTTTCGATGGTGGCACCGCTGCCGACAATGCCGCCGACCTGCTTTGCACCGGACAGGCGGCCCTTGGCACAGCTCCCGCGGATCGTGGACTTGCTGATACCGGCCACGCCGCCGACGCCGGTGGCATCCTCGGCATCGAGGGTGCCAAAGCCCCTGCAGTCGATGACAGAGCCCATCTCGGCATCGCCGACGATGCCGCCCGCGTTCTGCTTTTTGGCGCTGACCGTGCCGTAGTTTGTGCAGTCACGGGTGACGACGCGGGTCTTGAAGGTAAAGTTCAGCGACTCGCTGCCCGCGGTGGTGTAGTCGTCCTCGGGGTCCAGATCGTTCTCGCGGGCCATTGCACCGGTAATGCCGCCGGCGTTGAGGTCGGCATTGACCGTGCCGCTGTTGATGCAGTTCGTGACCTTGGCCTCGACGTCGTCATCGGTGTCGTCATCGGAAACATCGTCCACGATGTCGTCTGCATCCCGGTTGACATTCTCGCTGGCACCGGACAGCGTCTGGCCGATCTTGTTGATCTGCTTCGAGATCGCCTTCACGTCGTTGATCAGCGCCTGGCTGTTGCTGCTGGCGTTGTTGTTCAGGCTGCTGACGATGTCGCCCATGCTGGTCAGGCTGCTGCTCAGATCATTGCGGCTGGCCGTGATGGCGTCGCGGTTCGTCAGCTCGACCTTTGGAATTTCGACGTCCACGGAGTCCGGCAATGCATCCGAAATGTCATTGAGCACATCCTTTGTGTCGGGCAGGTCCTCGGTGATGAGCGTATAGCCCGGGTCGATCGGATAGCGCTCGTCCGGCTTTGTGGCAGTGCCGTCGTCCTCGCTGACAACGGTGCTGTCAGCGGAATCGTCAACGGCTTCGGGGCCGGGCTGCCCGTGGGAGGTGCGGTCCGCCTCGCTGCCCTCTGCGGCGGGTTCCTGTGCGGGGGCGGTGTCCTGCGCTGCCGTACTGCTTTCGTCAGGCGTGGAGAGGTCAGCACTCTGCGCGGGCTCCTCCGAGGGGGACAGCGTGTAATTCGGATCGACAGGGTCGGTGTCAGACGGAGGCGTCGCTTCGCTGTAGTCGATGACTGTGTCCGAGTCCGCGGCATTGTCTCCGTCGTCCGCGCCGGGCAGGTTGGTATTCTTGAGGTCCTGCTTGAACTGACTCAAGTCGGTCTTGATGGTCTGGGAACCGATGGACACGCCGTTTTCGGCTTGTTTCAGCAGATTCTCAATGGCATTGCGGGAGCTGGTCACGTTGTTCTTCAGCGCTTCGAGCTGGTTGGAAAGGTCGCTGCTGGCGGCGCTGGCGTCATCGCAGGCGCGGTTGACCAGCGTCTGCAGCGTGCTCATCTCGTCGGAAAGCTCCTGCAGCGTGTCCTTTGTGTATTCCAGCGTGCTGCTCGGCTCCATCTGGCCGACGATGCCGCCGCCCTCCTTGCGGGCGTAGACAGTGCCGTAGTTGACGCAACCCTCAATGTAGCCGGTCTGGCTGCCCGCGATGCCGCCGACGTTGTAGCCCATGTGCTGGTAGCCCACGGTGCCGCGGTTCATGCAGGCGCGGATGACACCGCCGGACTGGCCCGCAATGCCGCCGATGTCGGTGATGTCGGCGACGTTCTCGGTGCCGATCAGGTCGTTCAGCGTCAGCGAGGAAAGGTCGATGTCGTTCTGCTCCACCGTCGTGTTGACGCTGGAGGTGTTCGTGCAGTTGGCAATGATGCCGTGATTTTCACCGGCGATGCCGCCGATGAAGTGCGCACCGTAGACACTGCCCGTGGTCGTGCAGCTTTCGATGACGCCGGCGGCCAGATTTGTGCCCGCGATGCCGCCGACAACGGACGCGCCGGAGGACACGCCCTCAAAGCGGCAGTTGTGCAGCGTACCGGCGTTGCTGCCCGCAATGCCGCCCACGGTGGAGCGGCTGCCGGTGGGCATCGAGCGGCCCCGGATGACGAGGTCGCGGACGTTGGCCCCCTGCTGCACATAGCGGAAGAAGCCGATGACCGAGCCGTCATCTACAAGGCTCAGGCCGGAGATCGTGTGGCCCTGCCCCTCAAATACGCCGCTGAAGGACGGGATGCCCGCAAAGCCGCTGCCGGTCAGCTCCAGATCGGCGTCCAGATAGACGGTGCGGTTTTTGCTCCAGCTGTCCAGGCGGCAGGAATCGGCCAGCTGCAAAAGGTCATCGACGGTGCCGATGTGGAAGGCCTCCTTTTCGGCGGTGTCGGCGGTCCCGCTCTCCCCTTCCGCAAAAACGGGCAGGGTCAGCGCCAGCACAAGGCAGAGCGCCAGCAGCGCAGCCCAGAGGCGGCGCGTCAGGTCAGAAATGCGGTTCATTCAGCGTCGCCTCCCTTCGTGTCAGTGTCGGGCGTATCGGGTGTGCCTGGTTCGGGGGCACCGTCCTCGGATTCGTGGATGTTCTTCTCCGACAGGTACATGTCGGGCTTGTCAACGGTAAATTCGGTGCCGGTGGCAATGTTCGCACTGAACTGGCCGTGCAGCACGCCCTTGATTTCAGCATCTACGACGCCGTTGATGTAGCCGCGCACGCGGCCATTGACGTGCATTGTGCCGCTGGCCGTGTGGGCCATACCGGCAACGCCCTTCATCTCAAAGCTCGTGCGCTCGATGATGGTGTCGCCCAGGATCAGGATCTGCGGCAGGACAAACAGAACCAGCATGATGGAAACGATCGTGCCGCGGCCCAGGCAGGTACCGATGGCGGCGATAACGGGGTTCGTGGTCAGCACGCTGATCAGAATACCCGCGGATGCCAGAATGGAGCCAGAGGTGAAGATGGTCGGGAACGACTCGTTCAGGGCTGTGACGATGGCCTCCTTCGGACGCATGACCTTCTTCAGGTCGGTGTAGTGGCTGGAGATAACGATGGCGTAGTCGATGTTTGCACCCATCTGAATGGAGTTGACGATCAGGTAGCCGAGGAAGTACAGCGGGGTGTGCTGCAGGTACGGCACCGAGAAGTTGATCCAGATACTGCCCTGAATGACGATGATCAGCAGCACGGGCAGACCCGCGGACTTGAATGTGAACAGCAGGACCAGGATAACGAACAGTGCGGACAGCACACTGATCAGCAGGTTATCCTCGCCGAAGGAGCTGGACAGGTCCATGGCGCTCGTCGTATTGCCGACAACGTAGAACGAATCGGTGGCGTAGTATTTGCCGATGATGTCGTGCATCTTGTTGACGAAGGCGAACGTCTCGTCGGTCTCCTCGGGCAGGTTCAGATAGACGACCATACGGCTGTAATCGTCGCTCTGCAGCTGCTTCTGGGCTTCATCGAGCTGGTCGAACAGGTCGTCCAGCGTGTCCTGCACATCGCCCGAGAGCGTGATGTTGCCGTCGTGCATCTCCTGTTCCAGGAACCTGAACATGTCGTAGATCGGCACTTTATAATCGTCCAGACCGTTGATGATCTCGCCGTACTCGTCATGGTCGACGGCGTAGGCGCCGTACAGTGCCTTGGCAACCTCGAAGTCGAGGTTGGCCATCTCGGCCAGCTGGCGCGGGGTTACAGCGTCGGTCAGCATATAGCTGTCCATCGCTTCAATGTTGGCCAGACCCATCGTGGATTTGACCTCGGCGCAGGCGTCCAGCTCGTCGAGGATCCTGCCCTCGGACTCATAGTCGCCCGACGGCACAATGACGGCCACCATGTTGCTGGAACCGAAGGTGTTTTTGATTTTCTGGTAGGCGATCTGGCGCTCGCTCTGCTTGGCGGTGACCAGGTCGGTGTAGGTGTAGCAGTAGGGGCACAGGTTGGCAAAGACCGCCGCCGCCACGATGATGACGCCGAAGATCGGCGGGATGATAAAGCGGGTCTTGATGTCGAACTTGCCGACGGCGGTGATCTTGGGAATCAGGTTTTTGTGGCGGGTCTTGTCGATCAGCTTGCTGAACAGCACCAGCAGGCCGGGCATCAGCGTAAAGACACAGAGCATACTGAACAGGATAGCCTTGATCAGGACCGTAGCCAGGTCGCGGCCAATGCCGAAGTGCATGAACGCCAGCGCGGCCAGGCCGCTGATCGTCGTGAGCGAGGAGGAAGAAATCTCCGGGATAGCCTTGGAAAGCGCGGCAATGCAGGCCTCGCGGGTGGGCAGTGTCTCATGCTCATCGCTGAAACGGTGGCACAGAATGATGGCGTAGTCGATGGCCAGCGCCAGCTGCAGTATGACGGTGACTGAGTTGGAGATGAAGCTGATCGTGCCGCACAGGAAGTTTGTGCCCATGTTCAGCAGCGCCGCCGCGCCGAAGGTCATGAGGAGGACCGGGACCTCGGCGTAGGAGCGGGAGGTCAGCGTCAGCACGACGACGATGATGATGGCCGCGATGATGACGATGACGAGCATTTCCGATTGCAGGTCCGCGGAGGAATCGTAGCCGACCTCGGAATAGATCGAGGTGTCGTAGCTGCCCTCAAGCTCGTCGCGGATCTCCTGCAGGGCGTTCTCGGCGCGCTCGTCCCCTACTTCTGCGTCAAAGCTGACGGAGAACAGCGCCGACGCATTCGTGTAATGCTCGTCGGTGTCGTCAAATTCGACGGTGGTGACACCCTCGATGTCCTCAAGCCGGGACTGGATGTCCAGCGCAGTATCGTAGGTGATGTTGGACACCATGACGTTGGCCGTGCCGTAGGTGACGAAGTTGTCATTCATCACGGTCAGGCCCTGGCGGGTCTCGGTGGTGTCGGGCAGGTAGGTCGTGATGTCGTCCTCGACCTTGACCCAGCCCGTGGCGATGGCACTGAAAATCAGCGCAAATATGTATAACAGGAAGAACAGGTTGCGTTTATCAACGATAAATGAAGCCAGCTTTTCCATCCCGCCGCCTTTTGGCTTTTCGTTCTCCAAGAGTATACAGCCTCACTTTCCCATTTTATATATAAAAAGGATACATCATTATTATACGAAATGCAAGGCCCATGCAACACGGTCAAATTCAGAGGAATGTACAAAGAAGCGAGGAAGTTTTTGTTAAGGTACACAAAAAAACACCGTGCGGTGTTAAACCACACGGTGTTGAAAGCTATTTGGTAAGCTAAATTACTTCAGCTCGACCTTAGCGCCGACCTCGGCCAGCTTCTTCTGGATGTCCTCGGCGTCAGCCTTGGAAGCCTGCTCCTTCAGCTTGGCGTTCGGGGTCTCAACCAGCTTCTTGGCCTCCATCAGGGAAGCGCCGGTCAGCTCCTTAACGGTCTTGATGACCTGCATCTTGTTGGCGCCAACGTCAGCCAGGATGACGTCAAACTCGGTCTTCTCCTCCTCAGCGGGAGCAGCAGCGCCGGCGGCAGCGGGAGCGGCAGCAGCAACAGCAGAAACGCCGAACTCCTCGCAGATGGTGTCAACGAGCTCTTTCAGCTCCAGAACAGTCATAGTCTTGACAGACTCGACAATGGCAGTGATCTTCTCAGAAGCCATGGTAGTTACCTCCATAAATTTTATAGTTTTAAGCGGCGCGGTTTGTATTCAAGGAGCGCTGCGCCGGTGCGCTCAACCTGCTAAACCTAAACTCAGGCAGCAGTCTCGTCCTGCTTGTCGACGATACCCTGCAGGGCAACAGCCAGACCGCCAACGATACCGTTGAGGGAGCCAGCCAGCATGGAGAGCAGGCCTTCGCGGTTGGGCATGGTAGACAGGCTCTTGATACCTGCAGCGTCCATGACCTGACCATCGCAGAAGCCACCCTTGACGACGAAGCGCTTGGACTTGTCGGCGTCAGCAAACTTGCACAGGATGCGAGCAGCAGCAGCCGGATCCTCCGGAGACAGAGCGATAGCCGTGTCACCCTTGAAGTACTCGGTCAGACCCTCGTACTGGGTGCCCTTGACGGCCAGGCGCAGCATGGTGTTCTTGACGACCATGTAGTGCACGCCAGCCTCACGCAGCTCCTTACGCAGCTTGGTGTCATCAGCAACGCTGATGCCGTTGTAAGCAACGACAACACCGGCCAGAGAGCCTGCGATCTTCTCGTTCAGATCAGCAACAAGAGCCTTCTTAGCTTCCAGAATCTTTGCACTGGGCATTTGAAATTCACCTCATTCCACTTACAGATTGGTTTCGGTAAGCGGCTTTTTATGTGATATACAGAAAAAAGCCCCTTCCCGTCGCCGGGAAAGGGCTTGAAAGCATTGCAATCAAACGCACGTTTCTCGGCAGGTGGGTAAAACCCGTTATGCCTTGCGGCACCTGCTGTCTCAAAAACAGCTTCATTAGTATAGCACGCGAACGTGCGTTTGTCAAGCGTTTTTCAGCTCAAAGCTGAAAAACTTATACGCCGTACTTGTTGGTAGCAACGCGGACGCCGGGGCCCATGGTGGTGGCGATGGTAGCGCTCTTGAAGTACTGGCCCTTGGCAGCGGCGGGCTTAGCCTTGGCGATGGCATCCAGGACGGTGTCCAGGTTGGTCATCAGCTTCTCGGCGCCGAAAGAGGCCTTGCCGATGGGCACATGGATGATGTTCTGCTTGTCCAGACGGTACTCGATCTTACCGGCCTTAGCGTCGGTAACAGCCTTGCCGACGTCGGGGGTAACGGTGCCGGCCTTCGGGTTGGGCATCAGACCACGGGGGCCCAGGACCTTACCGAGACGGCCAACGCGGCCCATCATGTCGGGGGTGGTGACCAGAACGTCGAAGTCCAGGTAGCCGCCGGCGATCTTGGCGATCAGATCGTCATCACCGACCTCCTGCGCACCGGCAGCCTCAGCGGCCTTGGCGGCGTCGCCCTTGGCGATGGCGATAACGCGGACGTTCTTACCGGTGCCGTTGGGCAGGACAACAGCGCCGCGGACCTGCTGGTCGGCGTGACGGCTGTCAACGCCCAGGCGGACGTGCAGCTCAACGGTCTCGTCGAACTTAGCGGTAGCGGTCTTGCAGCACAGCTCCAGGGCCTCGTTGGGATCGTAAGTCTTGTTATTCTCGATCAGCTTAGCAGCGTCGATATACTTCTTGCCGTGTTTCATTGCGTATTACCCTCCTATTCAGCCCTCAACGGTAACGCCCATGCTGCGGGCGGTGCCCTTGATCATGCTGACAGCGGCCTCCAGGGAAGCAGCGTTCAGGTCGGGCATCTTGGTCTTGGCGATCTCCTCGGCCTGAGCCAGCGTGATGGAGCCAACCTTGTTCTTGTTGGGCACGCCGGAAGCAGTGTCGATGCCGGCAGCCTTCTTGATCAGAACGGGCGCCGGAGGAGTCTTGGTGATGAAGGAGAAGGAGCGGTCAGCGTAGACCGTGATGACGACGGGGATGATCATGCCCATCTGGTTCTTGGTACGCTCGTTGAACTCCTTGGTGAACGCCATGATGTTGACGCCCTTCTGACCCAGAGCAGGACCAACAGGGGGAGCCGGAGTTGCCTTGCCGGCGGGGATTTGCAGCTTGATGTAGCCAGTGATTTTCTGTGCCATAATACTTGCACCTCCAAATTTTGTGGTGAGTTGCGGCCTGCGGTGCAGACCTCCCACGGGCGCACGACCTCCGCGCGCCCTATAAAAACCGTACCCCGGGCACAGGCCCGTTCGCGGTCTTTACCGGAAACTAGGGTGTTCTGAGAAAAACTCAGAACAGCTTGACCTGATGCAGCTCCAGCTCTGCCGGAAGCTCGCGGCCAAACATGGTGATCCTTACGCGCACCTTGCGCGCAGGAATGTCGATCTCGTCGACGGTGCCGACGGAGCCTTCCATCGGACCGGCGGTGATCTCAACCGTGTCACCGACCTTGTACTCGACCTCAAGGTCAACGGTGGTTTCGACGCCCATCTTGGCAACCTCCGCCTCGGTCAGGGGCTCGGGCTTGGACTCCGGGCCGACAAAGCCGGTGCAGCCGCGCGTGTTGCGCACGATGTACCAGGTGTTGTCGTTCATGACCATTTTAATAAAGACGTAGCCGGGGTAGAGCTTCGACTGAACCTCTTTCTCGCCGGTCTTGTTGCCGCGCTTGTCAAAAACTTCTTCAATGCGGGTCTCGGTGGGAACCTTGACGTCGCAGATCAGATCCTGCAGGTGGCGGTTCTCCACCATCGTCATCAGATCGGTTGCGACCTTGTTCTCATAGCCGGAATAGGTATGTGCCACATACCAATTTGCTTGCTCAGCCATTGTCTTTGCCTCCGCTCAACGCGCTCAGGCGCCGATCAACAGGTGGATGGCGCCGCCAAAGATGAGGTCCAGCAGGATCAGCACGACAGCTGCGACCAGCACGACCACGATAACGGTGATCGTATTGGTTTTGACGTCGTTCTTGCTGGGCCACACGACCTTTTTCAGCTCGCTCTTCGTATCTTTGAAATACTTGCCGATCCCTTTGAAAAAGTTCTTGACCTTGTCGAAGAAGGAAACCTTCTTCTTGCCGTCGTTCTTTTTGGGCTTGTCGCTTTGAGTCTGGGCTGCAGCGGTGGCTGCTTTATTGTCTGCCATCTCTAAGCTCCTATCCTCACTTGGTTTCGCGGTGAAGGGTATGCTTCTTGCAGAAACGGCAATACTTCTTCATCTCAAGACGGTCCGGAGAGTTTTTCTTGTTCTTCTCCTTGTTGTAGTTGCGCTGCTTGCACTCCGTGCAGGCCAGGGTGATCTTGACAGTCATTGTTCGGCACCTCCATTATCGGTTAATAAGCCTCCCTCGCGCTTGCAGGCGCCCTTGAAAAAGGGCATAAAAAATAAACCCGCAAAAGAGGTGCTATCATAATAACACGACTGCGGGTCTACGTCAAGCGGTTTTGCAAAAATTCTTGTAAAATTTTGACGGCCTTGCGCCGAACGCAGAAGCGGAAGCTCCGCGGGCGGGCATAGCTGCGTTCCCCGTCACAGCAGGAGGGCGCAAACGGCTGCCATCCCCTCCTCCGTCAGCTGCACGCCGCCCCGGGCAGCGGCCACGGCGGCGGTGGTGTAGTCAATCGTCAGGGCTGTGCGGGCACTTAAATAGGCCAGTGTCTCGCCCAGGGCGTTCAGGTCTGCGGCCAGCAGGTCGGTCAGCAGCCGGGCACTGCGGCTGCGCAGACCGTCGGGCAGACCGGCCAGCAGCGCCGGGTCCTGCCGCAGGAACGCCGCCCAGACGGCGGCGCGGGCCATGCAGCCCTCCCCTGCCCCGGGCAGCGCCGCCTGCAATTGGGCGATCAGCTCCGACGCCTGCGCGGCGGTACACACGGCGATGGGGTCCTCGCCGTAGCCCAGGCGCGTGCGTGCGGCGGCATCCAGCAGCGATGCCGTGTCGATGCGTGCCGAGGCTGTGCGGCCCGCGCAGTCCGCCCAGGTGGCGGGCGTGGCCGCGATATAGTGCAGCGCCGGGGCGGCGGTCTCCCCCGTAGCCACCGTGCCGACGAGCAGCTGTGCGGCCCGCCCGGCCCCGGCAGACAGCGCACACTCCGCCAGCGTTGTTGTGCCCGAGGGTGCGCTGACGCGCAGCGAACCCGGCAGTGCGCAGAGTGTGACCGTCTGCTGCGGGCCGTCCGCACGGGCCAGCACAAAGGCTGGCTCCTCCTGCTGGACGACGAGCAGCAGCGTATACACGCCCTGCGCGCCCGGCTCGATGTGCAGCGTACTGTCCGCCGCCGACGCTTGGCGCAGGAGCTGCTGCTTCTGGTATTGGTCGGTGAAGAACGCGACGGTCAGCACCATCGGCAGCAGCAGAAGCAGCGTCAGCCCGAGGCTGTACCAGAAAATTCCGCGGTTGGAACGCATAACCCACACTCCCCCAGCAAAGACTATGCCTACAGTGTAGGCCGCAAGGGCCGCGCTTATACACTATTATAAAGGAGTGTCTGGTATGTTTGATGAATTTGGACCCCGCGGTGCCGAGGATGAGCGCGAAGGCTTCTGGACCGATTTGAGCGAGGTGCCCGACGAGCAGTACCGCGACGAGGATGAGCCGAAGCAGACGCAGGAGGTCATTGTCCCACCCGCGCAGGAGCCGTATGGCCCGGGAATCGTGCCGCCGGAGGAGAAAAAGGCTTTCCCCGCGGGGGAAGCTGTCGCCGCAGGCGACTGATGAGGGGCGAGCTTGCGGAGGCAGCCCGTACACGGGGAGACGTCGCAAGCTCGCCCCTCATCCGGCCTCGGGCGGGGCCTCGGTCACCTTCCCCCACGGGGGAAGGCACGTACATTATACCTTTTGATACACCAAAAACCGGAACCCGATCTCTGTCGTCAGGCGTTCACATTCCGCAAGCCGGGCTGCGCCGTCGGCGGGGGTGTTCCAGTAATAGGGCGTCATGGCGAACAAATCCTGCACACTCTGCCCTTCCAGCGTGATGACAGCGGTGGACTCAACGGCCTTCACAAACGCAAAGCCGTCGTATTCGGTCTGCCGGACCTCGTTTTCATACGGGCAGTCGTACAAAATCTCTTTCAGGCCGAACAGATGCCGCGCGGTGGGCACGGCGTAAACAAGATGCCCGCCCGGGCGCAGCATACGGGCAAACTCGGCCTCGGCCATGGGCGAAAAGATGTTCAAAAGCAGGTCGGCCCAGCCGTCGCGCACCGGTGCACAAAAGCTGCCGCCGACACAGAACGCCGCGTCGGGCACGAGCTTCGACGCCAGCCGCACGGCCTCCTTGGACAGGTCGAACGCCGCAATCTGAGGGCAGCCCAGCGCGTCATACAAATACTTATCGTAGCTGCCCTCGCCGCAGCCGGCGTCCACAATATGGTCGTGGGGCAGCGCGGCGCAAAGCGCGGCCAGCGTCGCCATCAGCGGGGCGTAGTGCCCTGCCGACAGGAACGCGCGGCGGGCGCGGACCATGGCCTTGCCGTCGCCGGGGTCGGCGGCGTGCTTCTTCTGCATCGGCAGCAAGTAGGCGTAGCCCTCTTTGGCAAGGTCAAAGCTGTGGGCTTTGGCACAGCGCAGGCTGCGCCCGGCCAGCAGCAGCGGCCCGCCGCATACGGGGCAGCGCAGGGCTGCCGCGGTGGCGGGGGTCATTCGGCAGCCTCGGCGGGCGTGGCCGTCTCGGGGGTGTCCGCTGCGTCCGATGCCTCGGGCGGCAGCGGCACAGTCATACCGCCGTGGGCGGCAAGATAGTCCTCGAAATTTGCGAACTTCTGCTTCGGCGGGCGGCGAGAGATCAGATCGAGACCCGGCTGCTCCGGCGCGGTGCTGCGCAGGGCGCGGGCATTGCGGGGCGGACGCGGTGCCTTGGGCTGGTCGCGCAGCGGCTGGCTGGGCACCTGCGGGGCCGGGCGGGCATTGCGGCGCGGCGGCTGGGGCGCGGCAGGGCGTGCGCTCTGGGGCGCATTCTGGGGTGCAGCCGGGCGCTGGGCCGGGGCATTCTGGCGCGGTGCCTGCTGGCTCTGCGGTTGGGCGGGTCTGCCCTGCCCGCGGCGGGGGTGGCTGCCATTGGCGCGGGGCGCATTCTCGCTGCGCGGGGCCTTGGGGGCTGCGGGCGCAGCGGCCTGAGGGGCCGGCTTGCGCGGCTGTGCGGGGGCTTTCCCCTCACGCGCGGGCTGCTGTGCCTGCGGGGCGCTGCCATTGCCGGCAGGGCGACGGCGGCGGCGACGGTGCGGTGCACCGTTCGGGGTTTGTGCAGCTTTTTCCATAATTCACCTGAATCCTGTTATACGCCGATGACACGGCATTCATTGTAATATCGTTTTTCCTCGGCATGGCCCATGCTGAAGGTCTTGCGGGGCAGCACGCCGCCCAGCACAACGCCCTTGAACAGGTCAGCCTTCGCAAAGTCGGGCAGCAGAATGGCCGTGGCTGGTTTGGCCGGGTCGGAGGCCAGCGCCAGCGCCGTGCTTTCGCCGTGGATGTAGTCCACGGTCACGCCGGGATGGGCGGGCAGGAAGTCCGCCAGAAATGCCTCCACACTGCCGACGGTCAGCGGCGCGGGCGGGTTGGCCAGCGCGACGGCACTCTCGCCGTGGGCATCGGCCAGGCGCAGACGCTGGTCGGACATCGTCGTGCTGCTCCCCTGCTGCTGGTCCCAGGCGTCGAGCGCGGCATACAGCTCCTTGGCACCGACGCCGAACACGACGCGGTGGATCGGCTCGATCTCAATGGCGGGGCTGTGGACGTTGCAGACCTCGGCCAGGCACCAGCGCGCCGGATGGGTCCTGCGCTGCTCCTCGCTCAGGGTGGGCTTCAGCTCCTCCCAGTAGGCCTTGGCGGTGGCCAGGCTGTGATTGCCGTCACCGACGGCCAGTACCATCGGCTGCTGCCCTTTGGCAGCGGGCCAGCGGCGGGCAAAGGCGGCAGGGTCGGCCAGCGCCGCCAGCGCGGCGTCGATCCCGGCGATCAGCGCGGGGTCCTCGACGGCCCAGCCGCGCAGATGCCCGCCGCCCAGCATCAGCTCACCGTCGTAGAGCGGCGGCAGCTGGTTCTTCATCAGCCCGATGGGCTCGATCAGCGTGCAGTCGGCGTCGTCGGCCAGCATCATGACGTGGGGCGTTTCCAGCGTCGCCCCGCGGCGGACCTTGAGGCGCGGCGGGATGCGCTCCACAACGGTGCTCTCGCTCGGGCGGATGGCGGGCTTGGAGCCCTTCGCATAGTCGTAGGCATCAAGATCGACAGCGCCGACAAGGCCCTGCCGGACCGTGCCGTCCATCTGGGTGCGCTCAACATAAACGTAGCCATGTACTTTCCGGGTCAGAACGGACTTACGGTACTCCTCCATCGTGCGGCGGATGCTCTCTAAGCGCTCAGCCTCCTGTGGGGTGCCTAAGTATGCCTCCGGCAGAACGATGTGCAGGGTGCTGGGCTTGCCGTCGGCCAGGTGCTCGGCGCGCTGCCAGTACTCCGGCTGGGAGGTGAACTGGTCAACGGCGATGCAGGCCCACGAGTCCAGCGGGACCCCGGCGGCGGGCAGTAAAATATCGGCTGCGGTAAAGCAGGCTTCGGACATAACAACGACCCCCTAACAGTTACAGAACAACGGTGTGGCCAACCAGGGCGTAGATCGCCAGCGACAGCACGCCGACGTAGATCATCGAGCTGGGCAGACCCTGGAAGATCGAGGAGATGGCCTTGCTGCGCAGACGGCGGCGGCCCTCCCGAACGATAAAGACGGCAAAGACATAGCCCAGCCCGCTGCCCAGAGCGAACGCGACGCTTTGCAAAATCGTATAGTTCTGGTTCGCGCAGATGAGCATCGTGCCCAGCACGGCGGTGCTGCAGGTGGCAAGGCTGAGTTGGCTGCGGCAGCTGGCGCGCAGCTTGCGGGGCAGCACGCCCAGCAGCAGCCAGGCCACGGCCATGGCCGCGATGCCGCAGGTCAGGTAGACGATGGGCCGCAGGGCCGAGATGGGCAGCCATGCGGGCAAATAATCACGCAGCCACGGGAAAAACAGGTCGTGTGCGGCCCAGCCGGCAGGTGCGGACAGCGTGATGACCAGCAGCAGCGGCAGGCAGAAATCCCAGACCTGCGCGCGGTGGTCGGGCACGAGCTTCATCAGGCGGGTGACGCCCAGCGCGCGGGCCAGGATGACATTCTCCGCAAAGACGGCCAGCACCATATAGCTGATAAACTGCACAATACCGTTTAAAATCGGCTGCAGCTCAGTGCTTACGGTCAGCATACAGGCGGCGCACCTCCTCATGTTTATAATCGGTGTACAGGTTGGCAGCGGCGCACCAGATGGCGGCCAGGATACCCACGATGACAAAGCCGCCCGCGGGCAGTGCAGCCAGCGGCAGCAGCGCATTGTGCAGGATGACGTTGCCAAAGACCGCGCCCGTGGCCAGCAGCTCACGCAGGCAGCCCACGATGAGCAGCACAACACACATGCCGAGTGCGTTGTTGAAGCCGTGGCGGAACGCATCCCTCACGGGTTCAAGGTCGGAGAACTCCATGCGCTTGACAATGGCGGGCTCCACGACCATGATCGGCAGGTAGATGCCCAGCAGCGTCAGGTCAGAGCCGAACAGTGCGTAGAGCAAAACATACGTAGGGATGTAGAGAAGCGCCGCAGAGTAGCAGTACACCACGGGGCGGAAGCGGTTCTTTGTCAGGTGGCAGATGGCCACGGCCAGCACACGGGTGAAGGTGACCAAAATCAGCGAGGCGATACAGAGCATGAGCGCCCGCCGGCCGTCCAGCGCGGCACCGATGACCGGGGCCATGCCGAGGCCGCGCACAAGCACGGGGTTGGACAGCCAGATGTGGTCGGCGCGGATGCGCTCGTTCAGGGAAGCCTCCGCCGCGGCGTAGGAACGCGAGGCGCTGGCTTTTTTGGGCTTCGGCACAGAGGTCGGCTCCGGGTGGGCGGTGTGCTCTGCCGGGGCGGGCGCCGCCGGTGCCGCAGGGGCCGCCTTTTGTACCGGCGGCATGACCTGCGTGGGCTGCTGGGCAGGCTGTGCCGCGGGTGCAGGGGGCTGCACGGCATGGGCGGCAGGCTCGGCAGTTCTGCGCTTCGGAATCGAGATCGTGCGGGTCTCGTCAGCTGCTGCGGGCGTCTGGTCGCTGCGGGCAGCGGGAGTGGACTGGGGTACTGCGGACGGTGTGACCGCGGGGCTCCTGTCGTACTCCCGGTCCCGGTAGCTGCGGAACCGATCCTCCTCGGCCTGGGCTTCCGCCTGGCGGGCGGCCTCGCGCTCAGCCTGGCGGCGCTGGACCTCCTCCAGCATGGCGCGGCGCTCCGCGGCGGTGTACCGCGGGCGGCTCGTCGGGATAATGCCGCCGCTGCGGGCGGCATCACTGCGCCCGGGCGCGGGCTGCTGCGGTGCGCCGGGCTGCTTTTCCGGTGCAGGGGCCGCCGGGGCGGCGGGCACCTTGCCGGTCTGCATGGCGGCAAGGGCGGCCTCGATCTCGGCGCGGGAGGCACCCTTCTCCGCCATGGCGCGGGCGACCTCGAGCATCTCCCTGGTGATGTGCGGGATAATTAAGGTCTCGGAGCGCTCCTCGCCCCGGCGCTTATTCGGGTTTTGTTGAATTGGCAAGGCGCTGCTCCTCCTCTCTCATAAAGCGGATGCGTTCGGTGCGGTGGCTGATGAGGTCGAGCCATTCGGGGATGGAGCTGACGATCAGCAGCGCACAGCAGGCCGCACACTCATACGGGCTGAACACGCGGAACACATAGGTCATGATGCCCAGCGCCGCGCCGTAGATGATGCGGCTCATGCGGCGGTCCGGCATCGTGACCGGCTCACAGATCAGGAACAGGCCGGTGAACAGTGCCGTGCCGGACAGGACGACATATTTTTCCAGATAGAAGCGCTGGCGGATATATTCCCACGGCAGGCTGAAGGTCGGCAGCTCGTTCAGATTCGGGAAGAACCACGGCAGGCCGATGACAAAGATAAAGAACGGAATAACGACAGAAAGCTTGATGTGCCCGCGCACAAGCAGGAACAGCCCGCAGGCCATCACGACCAGCGCTGCGCTGGTGCCCATGGCGGCGGAGACGTTGCCGGTCAGCAGGTTCATCGTGCTGGCACTGGGCAGACCGCCATCCCGCAGAGTGGCGTTCATGCCCTCGACGAGAGTGGTGTTCACGCTGCCGAACAGCGGCAGCTGCGTGCCGGGAATGGGGTACGAAAAGACGTCCTGCGGCCACGAGATACCGGCCACGACGACGCCGACGGCGGCGGGATGGAACGGATAGTGGCCCTCGCCGCCGAACGCCTCCTTGACGAGCACGGCGACGATGACGGCGGAAATGACGATGGGATACGAGATGCTGGCAGGCATCAGCAGCGTGATGAGCGCGGCAAAGCACTCACTGGACGGCTCATGGGACTGGTAGCCCGTGCCGTGCAGCGGGGCCAGGGCACAGTCGCACAGGTAGGCGGTCAGCAGTGCGGCCAGCAGCAAAAGCACCGGGCGCGCACCGTAGTAATACCACGACATGCCGATCAGCGGGACTGTGCACCACAGCAGGTCACTGTAGTAGCTGTAGTTCGCGCTGCGTTCAACTTTTTTACGATTGGGCATAGGGAAAAAGCTCCTTTACTTGCTGTGCAGGACGTTTACCACAGCGGCAGGATCCATGGCATGGAACAGCGAGCTTCCGGCCACGAGCCAGTCGACCCCGGCAGCGATGCACAGGGGGCCGGTCTCGGTGTTGATGCCGCCGTCCACCTCGATCAGTGTATCACAGCCGCGGCGGGTGCGCTCGGCACAGATGGCGGCAATGCGCGTGGGGGTGGTGGGGAGGAACTTCTGCCCGCCGAAACCGGGCTCCACGCTCATGACCAGGATCAGATCGACAACGCCCAGATACGGGAAAACAGCTTCCACCGGCGTGCCGGGGCGGATGCTGATGCCGACCTGGCAGCCCGCAGCGCGGATAGCGGCGATGACCTCCTCTGCCGTGTCCGGCACAGCTTCGAGGTGGAAGGTGATGAGGCTGGCCCCTGCCCTGGCAAAGTCGGCGGCGTAGCGGGCCGGGTCACTGATCATCAGGTGGACGTCGTAGTAGACGTCGGGCATAGCGGCATGCAGGCATTTCAGCACCGGCGCGCCGTAGCTGATATTGGGTACAAAGTGCCCGTCCATCACGTCAAAGTGCATCAGGTCGACACCGGCCTCCAACAGGCGGGTGCAGTCATGTTTCAGGTTGGCAAAATCAGCCGACAGGATCGATGCGGCAATTTTCGTCATAATGTATATACTCCCTTGATAGTCCCTCTTTGTTGTACGTAGTATGTGCAGTGTGCACATATAAAACTATTATAGCCCATTGCGCCCCAAAAAGCAAGAAGCCCGCAGACCGGGTGTCCCGGTTTGCGGGCTGGGAGCGTCTTGCCTCCCTCTGCGAGGGAGGTGGCCCGTAGGGCCGGAGGGAGAGAACCTTGCCATGGCCCGAAATATTTCGGACAGCGGCAAAGTTCTCTCCCCCACCGCCTGCGGACGGAGCCCTTCGGGCCCGGGCCCCTCTGTCGCTTCGCGACATCTCCCCACACTGTGGGGAGTCACCCTCGCAGAGGGAGCCAAGGAGTTTTGTGACAAACGGGGGATCCTCCCTGAGGGGGGAAGGCTTATTTCTTTTCACTGTGCCAATGATGCACGGTCTGCAGCTGGAACTCAAAGTCGCGGGCATCCTTGGCAAGCTGGCTCGAGAGGATGATGCCCGAGATAAACAGCAGCAGCGCCGCCACCAACACAAAGCAGCAGACGATCAAAGTCGGGAAGCGCGGCACAAGGCCGGTCCGGAAATACTCGCCCAGCACCGGGATCATAAAGCCGATGCCGAACACGGCCAGGATCGCGGCCAGAATGCCGAAAAAGCTGAACGGGCGGTAGTTCTTGAACAGCCGCGCAATCGTGCCCAATACCTTAAAGCCGTCTGAGTAGGTGTTCAGCTTGCTCTCCGACCCTTCCGGACGGTCACGGTAGTCAATGATAACGTTCTCGACCTGCATATTGCGCTGCAGGGCGTGGATCGTCATCTCGGTCTCGATCTCAAACCCGCGGGACAGCACGGGATAGGTCTTGACGAACTGGTAGCTGAACGCGCGGTAGCCGGTCATAATGTCCTTGATCTTGCCGCCAAACAAATGATTTGTAAAGAACCGCACCAGATCGTTGCCGAAGTTGTGGAACGGGCGCTTGTTCTGGGTGTAGTAGGTGCTGGACAGGCGGTCACCGACGACCATGTCGGCCTGACGCTCGGTCACGGCAGCGACCATCTCGGGCGCGGCCTCCGCGGGGTAGGTGTCGTCGCCATCCACAAGAATGTACGCCTCTGCGTCAATCTCGCGGAACATGCGGCGCATGACATTGCCCTTGCCCTGCTGGTACTCATGGCGGACAACGGCCCCGGCTCCGGCGGCCAGCTCGGCAGTGCCGTCGGTGGAATTGTTGTCGTAGACGTAGACGGTGGCGTCGGGCAGGACGCGGCGGAAATCCGAGACGACCTTCTCGACAGTCTTGGATTCGTTGTAGCAGGGAATCAGAACGGCGATTTTATCCATAATAACAGGACCTCCGGGCGGATTTTACATCCAGAATTGAACAAGGCGGCTGACGGTGTAGTAAAGGGAAGGATTCATGCCCTGCAGCCACGGCTCCATGGCAAAGAGCGTGCAGAAGCGGTAGACGGCGGTGTACGCCGCGGCGGCGGCCATGACGGTGTGCAGTGCGGGCAGCGCCGCAGCGGCAGTGCCCTCCCCCAGAGCTGCGCGGCGGGAGAGTGCGCCCTCGGCGCAGAACCAGCACAGCGCCGCACCAAGCAGCAGCACGGGGCTGTAATCCATTAGATAACGGTAGAGCACCCCGGCCATCTCGCAGTCAACGACGGTCATGACGACCATGGCGGCCAGGCTGCCGTAGACCACACAGGCGGTGACACGGCGGCGGTGCAGACAGTGGCGGAACGCGGGAAGCAGCGGCAGCGCCAGCACCCACAGGTACGGCGTGGCGGCCAGAATGCCGCCCGTGAACTTCTCGCTGATCGTGCGGATGACGGCGTTCGTCTGGACGTCGGTCTCCCGCAGGAACGGGAAAACACCCTGCCAGCTGGGCAGCTCGAACAGACTCGTGAACACAGCCGGGCCGATGCGCACGGCGTTGAAGCCGCGCTGGGTCATATCGTTGCCGGTCAGGTTGTAGTTGGCGCCAAAGTCAAAGGACGAGCCGAACCGTGCAGCGTTGTACCACATGAGCCCGGCAGCGACCAGCACCACCGGCAGCAGGAACGCGGCGGCCTCCCCTGCCCCGGCGCGGCTGCGCAGCCGCTTCTGCCCGATGTACCGCGGCCAGAAGATGGGCACGGCCAAAAACGCAAACAGCTCCATCTGGGGGCGGCACCCGGCGACGAGCGCCACGCAGAGGCTGCCGAAGACGAGCTTGACGACCAGCGCACCGCGCTTTTCCACCGGCGTGCTGGCGGCGGAGAGCCAGAGCCAAAGCCCCAGCATCAGCAGCGCCGCACCGCAGAGGATGGCATATTCATAAATGTAGGGGCGCAGCAACAGATAGTAGAACTGACTGCCCAGCGCTACGGCGGCCACGGCCAGCAGGTACGCTGCGGTGGACGCCTGCGGGAACCACCGGCGCACGGCCTGCCCGACGACGCCGAAGCAGGCGGCGAGGAAGATCAGCCCCAGCAGGACCATGCAGGGCGCATAGGCCAGGTTCTGGATGCCGGTCAGTGCCTCAAACGGCAGCTGGAACAAAAGACACGGTACAATGCCAAAATAGACGTAGTAGCGCCCATTGTAAAAGGCGTGGTCCCAGTGGATGTCGTTGATTTGCGCGGCGTCGCGCGCCCCGGCATCGTAGGGGTTGTCCAGCGCCAGCAGCTCGGCGGGCGGGTCGGCCTCCAGGTCAAGGCGCCCGTTCAGCAGGCTGTGCGCCAGCGCGCCGTACTGCTGGTAGACGAAGCTGACCGTGCTCTCCCCGTCCCAGAACGCGGTGTTGTAATCTTTTGTGGCAAGGCCGGTGTTGCTCGGCTCCCAGAACGGGATGACCACGACGAAGGCAGCCAGCACAAGGCCCAGCACGGCGGCTGCGGCGCGGTCACAGACGTTGCCCGCCAGCCAGCGGCGGTGCCACAGCCCGCTGGCCGGGCGCAGGCCGTAGACGGCCAGCAGCGCCAGAAATATCGCGCAGAAGCGCAAAATCGAGAAATCCAGCGCGCGCGGCGCGTTGGCCGTGATGCCGCGGAAGGTCAGCGCCACCGGGAACTGCGCGTAGGTGGAGCTGTACCCGGCAGCGGTCAGCGTCAGCATCCCGACGGAGCCGGTCAGGTCCAGGCTGATGACCTGGGTGCGCGGGGCCTGCAGCCCCACCTGCCAGCTGCCGAAGCGGGTCAACTCGGTGTTGGCGGCGTCGGTGCCCTCAATGGTGAAGATCACGGCGCTGTCGGCGTGGAGCGGCTCGGTGTCGTCGCTGACCAGACCGTCAAACCGCAGATTGTAGATGGGCTGGTCAATGTCGAGGAACCGCAGATAGGTGCGGCCCTCGTCGAGCGAGATCGTGCCGACGCCGCGCCCGACGTTGATGTTGTCATCAAGGTAATCGACGAGCTGAAACGGCGTGTAGCTGTGGGTGTTGAAGTAGGCCACATTGCCGACGAACACCTCCAGCCCCAGCGCCGTGACGGCCAGCAGCGGGACGACGGCCTTTAACCCTTTGCGCCCGAGGCTGCGCAGCCCGGCGGTGACAAGCCCCACCCAGCCGGTCATGGCGGTGAGGGCGACGAGCCGGAACGCATGGAAGCCGACGGTCAGCCCGGGGCGGTGGTAGGCGCACAGAGCGAACACCCAGACGGCCAGCCAGAGCCCGGCAGCCCAGGCAGCGTCGCGGCGGGAAACCCTGCGGCGGGATACTACCGCAGGAACCGCACCGAAGATGCCGGAGACGAGCACGGTGAGGAGCAGGGTGATTATAATAAACATAAGAATAATGCTCCTCCTTTTGTTTGTGGGATGGTTGATGTGGCAGCGGGAAATGGCCAGAGCCCTTCCGGTCATCGCTGGCGCTCGACCACCTCCCCTGAAAGGGGAGGCTTTTTTCGGGCGTACGCCCGTGAAAGGCGCCCCACAGGGTGGGGAGCTGGCCGAGCTTGCGAGGCCTGAGGGGCCTTACCCTGCGGGAGCTGCCGCTTCACTGCTTTGCATACTTCTCCATCTCGTGCAGCCAGAACTCGGCGGTCTTGTCCCAACTGTACTTTTTCAGGACCTCGTCGGGCGCGGCCACGGGCTGGGCGGCCAGCGCGTCAAGATCCACATCATAATCATACGGGTCAAAATACCGCGCCGTATCGCCGTACAGCTCGGGCAGGCAGGTGGCGTTGGCCAGCGCGACCGGCGCGCCCAGGGCCAGCGCCTCCAGCGGCGGGATGCCAAAGCCCTCGAACACGGCGGGGTGCAAAAACAGCTTGCAGTGCTTCATCAGCGCGGCGTTCTCGGCATCGGACACATAGCCCGGGTAGAACACATTGTGGGTGTCCTTCGCCTCGGCGTCGTCGCCAAAGGCACGCAGGTCCTTGCCGCCCGCGACGACAAACGTCTTGTCGGGGCTGCGGCGGGCGACCTCTCGGATCCACTTGAAGTTTTTATGCTTTGCCAGACTGCCGAGGGCGTAGAAGTACTCCCCTTTTTTGACGCCGGGCATCTTGTCAAAAATGCTCTCGTCGGGGGTGACGTTCTTCATGTGCTCCCAGCCGTTGTAGGTGATGCCGATCTTGTCCAGCGGGATGCCGAGCTTCTCGCTGATGAGGTGCCGCTGGTTGTCGCTGACCGTGAACACCCGCTGGGCGAACCATTTGGTGGACAGGCAGTGTACCCAGAACTTGAAACGGAAAAAGCCCTTGTCGGTATCCATGACCAGCGGGCGGATGTCGTGCAGCACCACGACGCTGCGGCGGGTCAGCAGCATATCGCTGGCAAGGCCCACGTAAAACGCATGGGTGCGGCGCAGGTAGGCGGGCAGCACGGCCAGATTGTAAAAATACGGGATGGACTTGAGCGGCACCAGCCGGATGTTTTTCAGCTCCGGCAGATGGATGGGCCGCCCGTCGTCGCGGTAGGCAATGCGGACGTCCAGGCCGGTGCCCTCGATCAGCTTGTCCAGCCGGACGACATTCTCATAGACATAGCGCGGGATGCCGGTGATATTGTCACACAGTACCGTGCCGTTGATGACGATAGGGTTCAATCCAGTTCCTCCTTCTCCCAGTGGGAGCAGTCGAGCAGCTCCTGCTGCCAGTCGGCCATGCGGCGCAGGCAGTATTCCTTCAGCTCGCGCTCAAAGCGTTCCTCGCTGAAGGAGCGGCTGTGCTCACGGATTTCCTCTTTGGAACAGGCCACGCCGTCGCGCTCAAACCGTTCGATGCAGTCGACCAGGCTCTCGACGGTCTGCTCTTTAAACCAGTAGCCGGTCCTGCCGGGCAGCACGCTCTCGCACGCGCCGCCGCGGCCATAGGCCAGCACCGGCGTGCCCGCGCTCTGCGCCTCGACGGGGGTGATGCCAAAGTCCTCTTCACCCGGGAAAAGGAAGCCCTTCGCGCGCAGGTAGTAGCTGCGCACTTCTTCGTCGGACAGACCGCCGCCCTTGAACTCGATGGTCGGTCCGGCCATGGCCCTGAGCTTGTCCAGCTCTCCCCCGCCGCCGATGACGACGAGGCGCTTGTTAAGGCGCGTGCAGGCCTGCACGGCCAGATCCACGCGCTTGTACCAGGTCAGACGGCCCACGGTCAGGTAGAAGTCCTCCTTTTCGACAAAAGGCGACTCGTTGATGTGGCAGCAGGGGTAAATGACATCGCTGTCACGCCGGTAATATTTTTTGATGCGCTGGGCGATATAATGCGAGTTGGCGATGAAATAATCCACGCGGTCCGCGGCGCACTTGTCCCAGATGCGCATTTTGTGCATCTGGCCGGGCATGACGAGCTTCGCCAGCCAGTTGGCGTTGGCGCGGTAGGTGTAGTAAAAATCCCACACATAACGGATCGGCGTGTGGCAGTAGCAGATGTGTACGGCATCCGGGCGGGTGATGACGCCTTTGGAACAGGAGGAGGACGACGACAGCACCAGATCGTACTCGGTCAGGTCGAACGCCTCAAACGCGCGGGGCATCAGCGGCAGCATGGCCTTGTACAGCCTGTTGGAGAAGGGCACCTTCTGGAACCAGCTCGTGCGGATGTCATAGTTTTTAAAGTGCTCGGGCATGTTTTTGGGGTCGTACACAAGGGTGTAGATGACGGCATCGGGGAAAACGCGCTTCATGGCGTCCACAACGCGGTCCCCGCCGGCGTAGCCGACAAGCCAGTCGTGAACGATGGCGACCTTGGGCTCCTTTTTGCTCATTACAGACACTCCCGTCCGGTAACGCACAGGGCGTTATTGTAGTTTTTCGTCGTTGACCATCTTGCCGCCGAACACGGTGCGGAAGATGATCTTGATGTCCAGCGCCACGGTCCAGTTTTCGATGTACCAGATGTCGTAGCGGATGCGCTCGGCAATGTCGGTGTCGCCGCGCAGGCCGTGGATCTGCGCCCAGCCCGTGCAGCCGGGGCGGACCTGCTGGCGCACAAGGTAGCGCGGGATCTCCTCTTTAAAATGCTCCACATGGTAGGGCACCTCGGGCCGCGGCCCGACGAGGGACATATCCCCTTTCAGCACGTTGAAGAACTGGGGCAGCTCGTCCAGGCTGAACTTGCGGATAAAGCTGCCGAAGTGGGTCTTGCGCGGGTCGCAGTCGGTGGACCAGCCGGTCTCCTGCTGCACATTGACCCGCATCGAGCGGAACTTGTACATCATGAAGGGCTTTTTGTTCAGGCCGATGCGCTCCTGCCTGAAGATGACCGGCCCGGGGCTGGACAGCTTGACGCCGATGGCCGTGACCAGCATGACAGGACTGGTCAGAATGATCAGGATCAGGCTGCCGATAATATCAAGCCCGCGCTTGACAGCGGCGTTGAGCAGATTGTCAAACGGCGTCTGCCGCACATTGATGAGCTTGCACTCGTCCAGCACGTCAATGGTGGGTCGGGCGGGCAGATAGTCGCTGTAGAACGGTACCATCGTGATGCGCACGCCGTTTTTGTCGCAGGCGGCAAAAACATGGGGCAGCAATTCGATCTCGTCAGCCTCCAGCGCTACGACGACCTCATCGACGGCAACCTCGTCGAGCCGGGCGGACAGCGCATCATAGCTGCCCATGTAGCGCACACCAAGACCCGGTTCTTCGATTCCGGCCAGATAGCCGTCCACGACAAAGCCGTAGTAGGGGTTGTGCTCGAGCGCGCGCAGATAGAGCGCGGCGGATTTACCGCCGCCCACCAGCAGGATATGGCGCAGACCCAGCCCCTTGCGTCGGCGGGCGCGGTCTACCCAGCGCAGGACCATACGCTCGATCACGACGCCTGCCGTGCCGAGGATGTAGAACAGCGCCAGTACGATACGGGAGTAGTCGTCCAGGTGCATCAGATACAAAGCACCAATGAAGATCAACAGTCCCGCCGCGTTGATGACGGCAATTTTGGTGCAGCGCTCGGCCAGGCCGCGCAGCCGCGTGTTGCTGTAGATACCGGCGACCCAGTAGATGAGCACGAGCACCAGCGACGTGGCCAGCCCGGCAATGATGTTGCGCGGGTCCCGGGCCACGGCCAGCGCAGGCCCTGCGCCGCCCGGCTCAAAGTAGCGGACGTAATTGAAGCGGATATAGTTGGCAAGCAAAAAGCCGATGAAAAGCAGTGCCGCGTCCACCAGCACATACAAAAGGCTTTTGAAGCGTTGGTTCTTTTCCAGCAAGAGGTGATGTCCTCCCTACGGTGATAGATTTAAACAATCTATTTTACCATATTTACGCCGGTATTGCAAATCAGCGGTAAAGCTCCTGCAGCTGATCCAGCGTTTTCTTCATTTCGGCGCGGACCTCCGGCGGGCCGGAGACGACGACGCCGGTGCCGAACCCGGCCACCCAGCCGAAGAACTGCGGGCTGACCTGAATCTCGGCGGTCATCGTAAAGTGCTCGCCGTCGGCGCAGGGCGTCAGGATCGGCGCGGTGCCGAACCGGTCGATCATCGCCCCGGCAAAGCGGTTCTCGCATTGCAGCGTTACCCGCTTGAGCGGGCCGTTGAACATGCCGAACATCTGCTGCATATACGTATTGACGTCGAAATTGGCGTATTCCCCGGCACCCTCGCGGGTCGTGTCGGGCAGCTGGTGAACGTTCTGCATCTTGTCGACGCGGTAGTGCTTGAGCCGCCCCTCGGTGTAGGCAATCAAATAATAGTTGCCGTTCTCCCACACGAGCACCCACGGGCTGACGCGGTAGAGCTGGCCGTCGTGGCGCGGGGCCATCCGCTTTTGCAGGTTCCAGTCGCAGTATTTGAAGGTGACCTGCTCCCCTGCCGTGATGGCGGCGTGCAGCGCATCGACGGTGTACAGAATTTTTTCGTCGGTGCTCTTGATACGTCCGCTGACCAGTACCTTACGGTCCAGCTCCTCCTGCCGGTATGTGGAGGTGAACTGGCCGAGCTTGTCGATCAGGATTTTGGATTTGCGCGCCGTGATGAATTTGCTGGCGTAGACGGCATCGACGAGCAGCTTGAGCTCGGCAAGCTCAAACGGAGCCTCGGTCATATAGTAGCCGCCGCCGCGCCCGCGCTGCTGCACGATCTCATATTTGGTGTCGGGCAGGTTGTTTAAGGTGTTCAGGTCATCGTAGACGCTTTTGCGCTCGGCGACGACGCCGTGCTCCTGCAATTTTTCCACCAGCTGGGGAACACTCAAGGGGTGCTTCTCGTCGGTTTCCCGGGCGAGGATCTCCAAAAGAACAAGCAGTTTGCGTTTCTGGCCTTCTTTGCGCGACATAACAGCGGCTCCTTTCCTGAGTCTGGCAGATATAGTCCTATTATACACCCTATAGGGGCAGGTGGCAAGACCGGGAACGGCAGCCTCCCGGGAGGTTGTTCTTTCTTTTGGCAGCAAAAGAAAGAACCAAAGAAAACTGCCGCTGTTTCGACGCGGTGCGGGGTTGTGCGCGTGGGGCCACAGTTGAGCGCAGCGAAACTGGGGAGCGCACAATGATTGCCCCCGCGGGGCAATCAACCGCAAGAGCGTGTTTGCGAAGCAAACTGGCGGCGCTCGTTGTGCGCCGCCAAGCGGGACCCGCGACCAAGGGGCTACACGCCCCTTGGATTCCCAAAGAGGAGGTCGCAGAGTGCGCGGGCTACGCGAACGCAGTATTACTGTTCGCGCTTAACGCCCGCGCCCTCTGCTCCGTTTCGAAATTCGGGAGTTCCCCCGAACCCCCGCAGGGGGGAGAGGGAGGCCCCCTTGTCAAAGGGGGCTGGCTGCGTTAGCGGCCTGGGGGATTCCGACGGGCTTTGCGTGGCCGTCCATTCCCGGGCAATCTCCGTCCAATGCAAAGGGGCGGGCTGCCGCCCTCCCTTGCCCCTCTCGTTCGCAACCCATTCACAGCAGTCCGTAGGGGCCGGGCATGCCCGGCCCGCGACTTTGCTATGCCCCCGTCAACGGGCTGAACCCTTCCGGCCTGCTTCGCGGCCACCTCCCCTGAAAGGGGAGGCTTCTCTCGCGGGCTTTGCCCGCGCAAAAGGCTCCTCACGCAGTGGGGTGACTCCCCGCTGCGCGGGGAGATGTCGCGAAGCGACAGAGGGGTTCGGGTCCGAAGGACTGGCCGAGCCTGCGAGGCCTGAGGGGCTTTGACGGGCCTTGCCTTATATCTCGTCAGACCCCATTACCACAAACTTCCCGTCCATCTGCAGGGCGGGGTGCCCTCACCCCGCTGCAGCCTTCCTCTGCCTGCCGCCTTTCGGTCCGCGGCCTTATCGCCCCAGCTCCCCCAAGATCCACCCTAGATCTTCAAACAAATCCCCCGGCAGCATGGCGGTCATGCTGCGGCGCTTGGCGCAGCGGTCTGCAGCGGCGCCGTGGAGCCATACCGCGCAGACCGCTGCGTCCTCGGGCGTGCGGCCCTGCTTTAGACCCGCTGCCAGCAGCCCGGCGGTCAGACCGGCTAAAATATCCCCGCTGCCGCCCTTGGCTAACCCGGCATTGCCGGTCTCATTGCACCAGACCGTGCCGCCCGGCGCGGCAACCAGTGTGTGATGCCCTTTCAAAACGGCGACGCAGTGATATTTTTTGGCCAGCGATACGGCGGCGCCCTCGCGGTCCGCCTGCACCTCGGGCACAGTCAGGCCCAGCAGCCGCGCGGCCTCGCCGGGGTGGGGCGTCAGGATCGTGTTTGCGGGCAGGTCCCCCCTGTACTTCCCCGCTGCCAGTGCGTTCAGTGCGTCGGCATCCAGCACGGCACCGGCCCACGGGGCGTTCCTGCCGAGCAGGGCCTTACAGACATCGGCGGCGCTCTCCCCCAACCCGGGCCCGGCCAGCAAAACGGCGTGCCTGTCCGCGAACCAGCGGCGCAGCGCGTCGGCGTCCTGCGGGTGGATGCCCCCGTTGGCCGCCGTGCGGCAGCCGCAGGCGCAGCATTCCGGCGTGCGGGAAAGTACCAGCTGGATAACAGGCTCGACGCTGGCCAGATACACCAGCCCGGCCCCGCCGCGCAAAGCGCCCTCTGTGCAGAGCGCCGCCGCCCCGCGGTAGGCCATGCTGCCCGCCGCGGCCAGCACACTGCCGTAGCTCCCCTTGTTGCTCTCCGCCATGCGCCCGGGCAGCAGCCGGCGCACCAGCTCCCGTGTGATTTCGCGCTGCATCTTGCATCCCTCCGAAAATAGATTATAATAGGTATATTATAAGGCATAAAAGCCAAAAGCGAAAGGGGCAGTTTGCATGGTTCCGGCATTAGAGGAAATTCTGGCAGCAACAAAAAGCATGGTCTTTTTCGGCGGGGCGGGCGTCTCGACCGAGAGCGGCATCCCCGATTTCCGCTCGGTGGACGGGCTGTACCACCAAAAATTCAAGTACCCGCCCGAGACGATGCTCTCCCACACCTTCTACGAGACCCACACCGCGGAGTTTTTTGACTTCTACCGCCAGAAGCTCATCGTCCACGGGGCAAAGCCCAACGCGGCCCACCTGCGTCTGGCGGCGTTGGAGCGCGAGGGCAAATGCAGGGCCGTCGTGACCCAGAACATCGACGGCCTGCACCAGGCTGCGGGCAGCAAGACCGTGTATGAGCTGCACGGCTCGACCCTGCGCAACTACTGTACGCGGTGCGGCAAATTCTTCCCGGTGCAGTTCATTGAGGATGCGGCGGGCGTCGGCGACGGCGTGCCCCGCTGCGACGAGTGCGGCGGCATCGTCAAGCCCGATGTTGTGCTCTACGAGGAGGGGCTGGACGAGGAGACGATGGAAAACGCCGTGCACGCCATCCGCGGGGCCGACACCCTCATCGTCGGCGGCACAAGCCTGGCCGTCTTCCCGGCGGCGGGTCTGCTGCGCTACTTTCGCGGGGAGAACCTTGTTGTCATCAACAAGCAGCCCACCCCGGCGGACGCAATGGCCAATCTGCTGATCCACGCTCCGATTGGCCGCACGCTGGACCCCGATGCCCCCGTTGAAGTGTAGAAATTACACAAAAATCCATGCTTTTTTTAAAAAAGGCATTGCAAAACGCCGTGGAATTTTGTTATGATAGATTCATATTGAGTTTATAGGCAGAGTTGATAGAGGGAGACGGTTTTTATGGCAAATGCACTGACGGATTTTACCAAGAAACGTGAATTTCTGATTTGCATGGATTCCGACGGCTGCGTGATGGACACGGTGCGCATCAAGCATTCCACCGTCATGTGCCCCGAGCTCATCCGCGTGTTTGCGCTGGATGACCACGCGGATTTCATCACTGCCGCGTGGGATGAGATCAACCTGCACACGATCACCCGCGGCATCTCCCGGTTTGAGAGCGTCCGGCTGGTGTTTGACCGGTTGAAAAACCGCGGCATCGAGATCCCGGGCAGCGAGGATATTGCCGCCTGGGTCGATACCGCGACGGAGCTTTCCACGGCCAGCCTGCAGCGGGAGCTGCAAAAGACCGGCAGCTTGGCCCTGCGCAAGCTGCAGGAGTGGAACAACGCCTGCAACCGCCGTATTCAAGCGCTGGAGCCGACGTTTGAGCCGTTCCCCGGCGTGGAGGAAAGCCTGCGCCAGCTGCACGCCGTGGCCGATGTGGCCGTCGTCAGTGCCGCGAACGAGAGCGCCATTGCCAGCGAGTGGAAGCGCTACGGGCTGGCCCGTCATGCGGATGTTATCTTCGGGCAGGAGGTCGGCAGCAAGGCAAACTCCATCGCCACAATGCTGGCCTGCGGGTATGAGAGCCGCAAGGTCATGATGGTCGGCGACGCCATGGGCGACGCCCAGGCCGCCGCTGCCAACGGTGTGGCCTTTGTGCCGATCCTGCCGGGCCGCGAGGCCGACAGCTGGCGCCGCCTGCAGGAGGAGGCCCTGCCCAAGCTGCTGCACGGCACCTTCAGCCCCGCCTACCAGGCCGAGCTCCTGGCCGCCCTGAGAAGTGCGCTGCACGGGTAAAACTGCGCTTGCCTCCCTCTGCGGGGGAGGTGGCCAAGAAAAGACAAATTTCGCGCCGTCACTCTTGTGACGGCGCTTTATTTATGGTATACTGACTTTGAGTATGTATAAATAAACAACGCTGCGCCTGCGGTTGATTCGTAGGGCGGCTCGCCCTACATCCATGCCAAAAAGGGGCAGCGGAGATATTCCTGAAAAATTCCGAAAAGGAGCCGACCCATGGACCTTTTACAGCAAGCCCGTGCCGAGATCGACACCGTTGATGCCGAGATGGCCGCTCTGTTTGAGCGGCGTATGCGCGCGGTGGCCGATGTGGTGCGCTACAAGGCCGAGACCGGCAAGCCGGTTTTTGATGCCGCGCGGGAGGCCGCCGTGCTTGACAAAAACACGGCCCGCATCACCGACGAGGCGCTGCGCCCCTACTACCGCGCCTTTCTCAGCGAGGCCATGAGCATTTCCCGCGCATACCAGCGCGCCCGGCTGGGCCGTGATACCGCCGCCTACCAAGGCGTGCCCGGCGCGTGGAGCCACATTGCGCTGCGCCGCCTTTTCCCCTTTGCGCGGGAGACGGCCTGCACCACCTGGGGCGAGGTCTTTGACGCCGTGCAGAACGGGGATGCACAATTCGGCGTTCTGCCGTTTGAAAACTCCAACGCAGGCGATGTCTCCACCGTGCTCGACCTGCTGTACACCCACCCCGATATTATCATTGCCCGGATGTGCGACCTGCCGATCCGGCAGGACCTGCTGGGCGTGCCGGGCGCGACGCTGGAGACGGTCAGGACCGTCATCAGCCACCCGCAGGCGCTGGCCCAGAGCAGCGTGTTTGTACAGCAGCACGGCTTTAAAACGTCCACCTGGGGCAACACCGCCGACGCGGCCCGCCATGTGGCCGAGCTGAACGATCCGAGCGTTGCGGCCATTGCCAGCGCCGAGACCGCCGGGCTGTACGGCCTGCAGATCTTGTCCGCGGGCATCAACGCCGACGGCGACAACACAACGCGGTTCATCGTGATCGAGCGTGCCGCCGCCGCCCCCGCCATGACCGGCGAGGGCCAGCGGCTGGCGCTGCTGTTCACGGCACGCCATAAGCCCGGCCAGCTGGCCGCGGCGCTGGATCAGATCGGCGCACGGGGCTTTAACATGGAGTGCATCAAGAGCCGTCCCCTGCCCCATGTTCCGTTTGAATACTATTTCTATGTACAGATCGTCTGCCCGGCGGGCAGCACGGGCGCAGGGTGCCAGACCCTGCTGGACACCCTGACTTCTGTTTGCAGCACCCTGCGGCTGCTGGGTGCCTTCACCCTTGACAGTACGGAGAAATAAGCCATGAAGATAAAGGATGTGCGAAGCATGAAACTGACGATGCAGCTTAAAAGCCGCAGCTACGATATTATTTTGAAGGCTGGATGCCTTGCCAACCTCCATCAGTTCACGAACGTGGCAAACCGCAAGGTCTTTGTGCTGACCGACTCCGGCGTACCCGCCGAGTACGCGCAGACCGTGGCGGCCCAGTGCCCCGATTCCACCGTCTACACGATCCCCCGGGGCGAGGGCAGCAAATGCCTGAAGGTCTACGGTCAGGTTTTGCAGGCTATGCTGGCGTTCGGCATGGACCGCAAGGATCTGCTGGTGTCCGTCGGCGGCGGCGTTGTGGGCGATCTGGGCGGCTTCTGCGCGGCCAGCTACATGCGCGGCATTGACTTTGTCAACTGCCCCACGACGGTGCTTTCGCAGGTGGATTCCTCCATCGGCGGCAAGACGGCGATTGATTTGGGCGAGACGAAGAACATCGTCGGCGCATTCTGGCAGCCCAAGGTCGTGCTTGTCGATTTTGACACGCTCAAGACCCTGCCCCGCCGTCAGGTCGTCAACGGCCTGGCCGAGGCGCTCAAGACCGGCATCATCGGAGACCCGCAGCTGTTTGCACTGTTTGAGTGCGAGCACCCCGAGGATAACATGGAACAAATTGTTTACAGAAGTCTGAAATTTAAGAAAAAGATCGTCGAGCAGGACGAGCGCGAGGGCAGCGTCCGCGCCTGCCTGAACTTCGGCCACACCATCGGCCACGGCATCGAAGCCGTGCGCGGTGTGCGGGGCCGCCGTACCACGGGCCTGTACCACGGCGAATGCGTCGCGCTGGGTATGTTGCCGATGATCGAGGACACGGCCCTGCTCAAGCGCACCCGGGCGATTTACCGCGCGCTGGGCCTGCCCACCCGCGCCGGGGCCAACAAGGAGAAGGTCCTGGCCTACATGCAGCATGACAAAAAGGCCCGCGGCGACCATATCACGGTCATCAAGTGCCCCGGCCTCGGCTGCTGGCGCGCCGACAGTCTGCCCATGACCGAGCTGCCGGCTTTGTTAGGTATGGAATGAGGGAAACGGCATCTGGCGGCATGGCTCTCTCCTCCCACCGGCCTGCGGGCCGGAGCCCCCTCCCAGAGGGGGCCGAGGGCCTTGCCTCCCTCTGCGAGGGAGGTGTCTGCGGAGCGGACGGAGGGAGAGAGCTTGCCGGGATCGCCATTTTTCCATTCATAGAAAAATCGGGAAGGATATATGAAAAACACCTTTGGAAATGCCGTCAGTATGACGATTTTTGGTGAGAGCCATGGACCTGCCGTGGGGGCGGTGCTTGACGGGCTGGCCGCGGGCCTGCCGGTGGATGAGGCCGTGATTGCCGCGGCCATGGACCGCCGCCGCGCCCGCGGGGATGGGCTTTCCACCGCCCGCACCGAGGCCGACGCCGTGGAGTTCCTCTCCGGCGTGTATGAGGGCCGCACCACCGGCACGGCCGTCACCCTGATGATCCGCAACCTGAATACCCGCAGCGGCGACTACGCCAAAACCGCCGACCTGCTGCGCCCCGGCCACGCCGACTACACGGCCTACGCCAAGTACGAGGGCTTTCAGGACGCGCGCGGCGGCGGGCACTTCTCGGGCCGCATTACGGCGGCAAGCGTTGCGGCGGGCACGATCTGCGAGACGGTGCTGAACGGCCTGGGCGTAAAGGTCTACACCCATATTGCCGAGTGTGCAGGTGTGCAGGACACACCGCTTTCCAGCGCTGCGGGGCTGGTCATGCCCGACCCGCAGCCCGGACACTTTGCGCTGCTGGATGCGTCGAAGGAGGAGGCCATGCAGGCGGCTATCCGCGCTGCGGGCAGCGAGGGCGACAGCGTCGGCGGCATTCTGGAAACGATTGTGACCGGTCTGCCAGCGGGCATCGGTGAGCCGTGGTTCGACAGCGTTGAGAGCGAGCTGGCCCACCTGATGTTCGCCATCCCGGCCTGCAAGGGCATTGAGTTCGGCGCGGGCTTCGGCTTTGCCGCAATGCACGGCAGCGAGGCCAACGATCCGTTCACGATGCGGGACGGCAAAATCGCCACCGCCACGAACAAGAACGGCGGCATCAACGGCGGCATCACCAACGGAATGCCCATCGTGTTCCGCACGGTGCTCAAGCCCACGCCCAGCATCTATAAGCAACAGCATACCGTGGATTATATCAGCAGGACCGATGCGGAGCTGCAGATCAAGGGCCGCCATGACCCCTGCATCGTGCCCCGCGCCGCCGTCGTGCAGAACAGCCTGACGGCGTTCGGACTGCTGGACCTTCTGACCGTGCGCTACGGCACGCTGGCCCAGAAGCACGGATTCCCCAAAGTGTAAAAACAGGAAGTGAAGAACTATGCAGCAACCGCTGTACGGATTGATCGGCGGCAAGCTGGGCCACAGCTACTCCAAAATCATCCATGAAAAAATTGCAGATTACACCTATGAGCTGCTGCCCCTGCCCACCGAGGCCGAGGCCCGCACCTTTATGGAAAAGCGCGCCTTTGCGGCCATCAATGTGACGATCCCCTACAAGCAGTTTGTCATCCCCTACTGCGACGTCGTTGACCCGAAGGCGCAGGCCATCAGCGCGGTGAACACGATTGTGAACCGTGACGGGAAATTGTATGGGTATAACACCGACTACGCGGGCTTTGCCTATCTGGCCGGGGCGCACGGCGTAGATTTTGCGGGCAAGACCGTGCTGATCCTGGGCACGGGCGGTACGCACTCGACGGTCACGGCGGTCTGCCGCGACGGCGGGGCTAAGGAGATTCTGACCGCCAGCCGCACCGGCAAGGGCGATGCCCTGCTGTACAGCGAGGCCATGCACCGCCCGGACGTGCAGATCATCGTCAACACGACACCCTGCGGTATGTTCCCGAACGTGGGGCAGTGCCTTATCGACCCGAAGGCGTTCCCCGCGCTGGAGGCCGTGCTGGATGTGGTGTACAATCCCTTCCGCACCGAGCTTTTGCTGCGGGCCGAGGACTGCGGCGTGACCGCGGCGGGCGGCTTTGAGATGCTGGTGGCGCAGGCTGTGTTTGCCACGGAGCACTTTACCGGCAGACAGCTGGACACGGCAGCCATCATCCCGGCGGTCAGCCGCGAGCTGCGGCACCAGCTGGCGAATGTCTCGATCATCGGGATGCCGGGCTGCGGAAAATCCACCGTCGGCGCGGCGCTGGCAAAGCGCCTTGACAAGAAATTTGTGGATCTGGACGCTGAAATTGAGCGCCGCACCGGGCATAATATCCCCGACATCTTTGCCCAGGAAGGCGAGGCCGCGTTCCGCCGCTATGAGACGGACGTGCTGGCCGAGGTCGCCAAGGGCAACAGTCAGGTCATCGCCTGCGGCGGCGGGGTCATCAAGAGCCCGGCCAACACCCGCGCGCTGCGTCAGAACGGCCCCGTGCTGTGGGTGCGCCGCCCGCTGGAGGCGTTGGCTACCGGCGGACGCCCGCTCTCCAAGGGCGGCGCGGCCTTAAAGCAGCTTGAAGCCGAGCGCACGCCGCTGTATGAGGCCGCCTCCACCGTCGTACTGGAAAATAACGGCTCGCTGACCGCGGCAGTGGATAAGGCGGTACAGCTGTTTGAGGCGGACGAGAGGCTGTAAAAGCCTTCCCCCTCGGGGGAAGGTGGCGCAAAGCGCCGGATGAGGGCAGAGCTTCCGAGGCCCGCCGAGAAGGAGCAGTGCCCGCAAGGTTTGCCCTCATCAGTCCGCTGCGGCGGACAGCTTCCCCTGAGGGGGGAAGCCTTCAGGCGGCGGGCCGATGCTTGGCATCGACCCCTACAACTAAAATGGTTCATAGAGTAAAAAGTATATAAGAAAGAGGCTCCCATGATTATTTCCACTAAAAAAGGTACGCCCCAGGTCGAGCTGGACCGCATTGTCGATAACTTCGAGAAGCAGGGCCTGTCCGTCACGCTGATCCGCGGTACCGACTACAACGTCTTTGGCCTTGTCGGTGATACGACGAAAATTGCCGAGAAGGACGTGCTGGCAAACCCCTGGGTCGAGAACGTGACCCGTGTGTCCGCCCCTTACAAGCGCGCCAACCGCCTGTTCCACCCGGAGGATACCGTCGTGGACATCAACGGCGTCAGGGTCGGCGGCAATGCGCCCATCGCCGTTATGGCCGGTCCGTGCAGCATTGAGGGAGAGGAGCACACCATCAAGATGGCCAAGGCTGTCAAGGCGGGCGGTGCCAACTTCCTGCGCGGCGGCGCGTACAAGCCCCGCACGAGCCCCTACTCCTTCCAGGGTCTGGGCACCGAGGGCATCCTGGATATGGTCAAGGCCCGCGAGATCACCGGCCTGCCTATCGTCAGTGAGCTGATGGACGAGGTCCACATCCCCGAGTTCGAGGAGTATGTGGACGTTGTGCAGATTGGCGCGCGCAATATGCAGAACTTCCAGCTGCTCAAGGCCGTCGGCAAGATGCACAAGCCCGTTCTGCTCAAGCGCGGCCTGGCGAATACCATTGAGGAGTGGATCATGTCCGCCGAGTACATCATGGCCGGCGGCAATGAGAACGTTATCCTCTGTGAGCGCGGCATCCGCACGTTTGAGCGTGCGACCCGCAACACGCTGGACCTGTCCGCCGTGCCGGTCATCAAGGAAAAAACGCACCTGCCCATTATCGTTGACCCCAGCCACGCCACCGGTGATTATAAGTACATCGAGAGCATGGCTTTGGCTGCTGTGGCCGCCGGTGCCGACGGTCTGGAGATCGAGGTCCACAACGACCCGCCGCACGCCTGGAGCGACGGCGCCCAGTGCCTGAAGCCGGATAAGTTCGCCGATGTGATTGCCAAGTGCCGCAAGGTCGCTGCCGCCATCGGCCGGGAGATGTAAATTGGACGCGAAAATTCATGTCAGCCGCTTAGGCGGAACGGCCACGGTGCCCCCCAGTAAAAGCGCAGCGCACCGTGCGGTGCTGTGCGCCGCATTGGCGGAGGGCACCAGCCATATCACGAATATCGAGTACAGCAAGGACATCCGCGCCACGCTTGGCGCGGCGGCCCAGCTGGGCGCAAAAATCACCGAGGAGGCCCACTCCGTGACCATCAAGGGGCACGGGACGGCGGGCGGCTTTGTGACGGTGACACGCCCGGTTTTCTGCAATGAGAGCGGTTCCACACTGCGGTTCATGATCCCGCTGTTCAGCCTGACGGCCCAGAAGGTGCGCTTTACCGGCGCGGGGCGGCTGTTTGACCGCCCGCAGGCCATCTACCAGATGCTGTTTGAGCGCCAGGGCCTGCAATTTGAGCAGACGCCCGAGGGCATCACGATCTTTGGACGGCTGCGTCCCGGCGGGTTTACCCTGCCCGGCGACGTGTCCAGCCAGTTCATCAGCGGTCTGCTGTTTGCCGCGCCGCTGATGGAGTCCGAGAGCAGCATCGAGGTACTGGCCCCCTACGAGAGCCGCTCCTACGTGGATATGACGGTTGACGCCATGCAGCAGTTCGGCGTCAAGGTCACGAGCCGCGCACGCAAAAACGGCAGTGTGATGTACCGCGTGGCCGCGCCGCAGCGGTATACGGCCAGCGACTTTGCCGTCGAAGGCGACTACAGCCAGGCCGCGTTCCTGGCCGTGCTGGGCTGCGTCATCGGCGGCATCACGGTCACGGGGCTGAACCCCGACAGCCAGCAGGGCGACAAGGTCATTCTGGACATTTTAAAGCGCTGCGGCGGCAAATTCAAGCCCGTCGAGGGCGGGCTGCACTTTGACCGCAGCCTGCTGAAGGCGACGGAGATCGACCTGGCGGACTGCCCTGATTTAGGGCCGATTTTGTTCACGCTCGGCTGCTTTTGCAGCGGTGAGACGGTCATCCGCAATGCGGGCCGCCTGCGCCTGAAGGAATCGGACCGCATCGAGGCCATGCAGACCGAGCTGCGGAAGATGGGCGCGCGCATCGAGGTGGACGGTGACACCGTGCACATCCAGGGCGTGGCGCTCCACGCGCCGAACGCACCGCTGTCCGGCCACAACGACCACCGCATCGTCATGGCGCTGGCTGTGGCGGCGATTGCCAGCGGCCTGCCCGCCCTGCTCTGCGGGGCCGAGGCCGTGGACAAGAGCTGGCCCGCGTTCTGGAGCGTGCTGCGCGGTCTTGGCGCCAAGGTGGAGCTGAACACCGACAAACAAGAAGAATTTAACATAAAGGCGTGATTTCCTATGCTGGATAAAAGCAAAACCTACCTGATCGTCGGTCTGGGCCTGCTGGGCGGCAAGTACGCGCAGGTGCTGAGCCAGAAGGGCTACAATGTGACCGGCATCACCCACAGCCAGTCAACGCTGGACTATGCCTTGCAGCATGACTACATCCGCGCCGGTAAAAATGCGGATTTTGAGGATCTGGTAAGGGAGGCCGACTGCATCATCTTCGGCCTCTACCCCACCGTGCTGCTGGACTGGGTCAAACGGTACGGTCCACTCATCCGCCCCGGCACGATGGTCACGGATGTGTCCGGCGTCAAGCGCGGTGTGGTCGAGCCGGTGCAGACCGCCCTGCCGGAGGGTGTGGAATTTATCGCCAGCCACCCGATGGCGGGCCGCGAGACGAGCGGCATCGCCCACAGCGCCGAGGTCAACTTTGCCCCCGCAAACTTCATCATCACCCCGACGGAAAAGAACAGCCAGGCGGGCATCGACTGGTGCCGCGACCTGGCCGCGGAGCTGGGCTTCAAGCGCATCAGCGTGCTGACCCCCGCCGAGCACGACCACATGATCGGCTATGTCAGCCAGCTCTGCCATGCCATTGCCGTCAGCCTGATGTGCGCGTCCGATAACTCGGAGCTGGCGAACTACACGGGCGACTCCTTCCGCGATTTGACGAGAATTGCCCATATCAACGACAAAATGTGGGCGGAGCTGTTCCTGTGGAACAAGGACAACCTGATTTCCGAGATCGATATGTTTGAGAGCGCCCTGCAGGATATGCGGGAAAAGCTCGTCCGCGATGACCGCGAGGGGCTGGAGGAAATGTTCCGCCTGTCCACAAAGCGCCGGGAAGCGTTTGACAAGAAATAAAAAATAAGCTGCTGTCTCAAGCGGACAGCAGCTTTTTTATTTGGCTCGTGCAGGAGCGGAGTATGGTTACATGTGCAGACGCTTTACGATTTCGTTTTTCAGGGCTCTGCCGCGGAAGATGACAAGGCCCAGAAACGTGATGACACTTATGATCAGGCAGATGACCCACGGCAGACTGTGGGCGTCCAGCCTGCCGGAATAGTCAATGCGGAAGAACAGCAGAATGTACGGCAGAACGCCGATGCCGATGTTCATGAGCAGATACACGAGCGCGTTTGCTGTAAAGCGGCTGCGCAGGAAGGCAAAAATAAAGTTGCAGACCAGCGCTACACAGCACAAAATCGGCACGATGAGGTCCAAGCTGTACCCCGTGTAGCCGTTGAACCAGTCGGTAAAGACGAGCAGCGCCGAGACGAGCAGCAGCAGATTGAAGATCTGCCGCGGGCCGTTGAAGCGGCGGCGCAGCACGGCGCGCACCACCCGCAGGACCGCCACGGCCCAGACGGCCATCAAAATGCTGAAATGACGGTGGGGCGTGTCTTCCATCAGCAGGAAATCAAAGGCACCGGCTACGACGATGAGCGCTGACAGCACGAACGCCACGATCTTATACAGCAGGGATGCGCGGTGGATGCGCGGGGCCGTTGCCGGAAAATACGGCTCTCCGGCGGGGCCGGACAGGCGGTTCTGGCACAGCGGGCAGTAGGCAGTGTCCCCGCCGACCCTGATATGGCAATGCGGGCAGGTATTCATCTTTCCACCTCCGTAGCGTACAGGGTAACATCCAGCCCATCCTTGGCAAACTCCCGGTAAAGGCGCTGCAAAATGGCGGTGCTGCGCAGGGCAGAAGCAGTGCCCAGCACAAGGTCGTCCCCGTAGGAGCAGACCACGGTGAACAGCGTCTTACAGCTGGAAAACGCTGCAAAATTGTGGATATAGGGCTTCATACCCTCCGGGATGCTGACCCGGCCCATGTTGGAGACAACGGCGGAGACATGTCGGTCTTCCAGCTTGGTGAAAAACTTGACCGCCGCGTTTTTGATGACCAGCGGAACCGGGCGGATGCCGGGTATGTGTTCCAGTTTTTCATACGCATCCATCTGGGCGCGAATGTTCTCGGGCTTTAAAACCTCTTTCAGCTTGGCATCAAAGACCGGGGCAACGGTTTCCAGCGTGTCCTCGGGCGTCAGCGTATGGGCGATGCAGACCGAGTTGAAGAAGTTGCGCGCGGTCTCGCTGGGATAGTAGTTGCGCAGGTTGACGGGCAGGCTGATGGAGATCGGCTTTTTGCGTTCCAGTGCGGGCATATCGTGGTAGATGGCCAGCATGAAAGACGCGCCCAGGTAGCTTGTCATCGAAACGCCCAGTGCGTGGGAGCGTTCCAACACCTGCTTAGAGCTTAAATGTCCCTCAAAAAACTGCAGCTGGCTGTAGGGCAGAAAACCGTGCGGGCGGTACACTTTGGTTTTTTTAGCGGTTTTCTTCCGCTTGGTGCCCTCATAAAAATTGCGGAAGCTGTCCTGTGCCATATCCCCGGCGGAGGCGCTGTTAGGCGAGGGAACGTTCTCCATTTCACCGGGATGGCGCAGCGCCAGATAGTTGCGCACGATGGACTTTAAGTAGAGCAGGCCGCCGTTGCCGTCCGTAATGGCGTGGAACATTTCCAGGTTGATCCGCGCCCCGAAATACGTTACGCGGTAGATCAGCTTATTGCGGCGCTCCGGCGTGTACAGAGGTGCGCAGGGGGCTTTGGTTTCCGGCTGGGCGGTGGGCAGCTGGTCGGTGGACTCAAAATAATGCCAGAACAGACCGCGGTGCAGCGTGACCTGAAACTGCGGCCATTCCTGTGCGGTGCTGCGCAGGGCCTCATTCAGCGTATCGGGGTCGATCTCCTCATTCAGCGTGCAGGAGATACGAAAGACCCGCGGGTCGCGCTGGGACGCCGTAGCCAGAAACACCTTGGCGACGTTATCGACTTTATACCAGGAATCGGACATGAGCATGGTCCTTTCTTTTGTGGCTGTACGGGAGCGGCTGCCTCCCGGAAGGTTGTTCTTTCTTTTGGCAGCAAAAGAAAGAACCAAAGAAAACTGCCGCTGTT
>OJQR01000163.1_pt1 | contig 68892 bp, 86 predicted proteins | sample 1599011 | NCBI WGS metagenome assembly OJQR01 (sample SAMN03922456, study PRJEB24848) | human gut metagenome | isolation source: stool sample | host: Homo sapiens | place: Germany | collected 2009-11 | reverse complement strand
GTAATAAGTTTATTGGGAAAAAATGTCTGCCAACTAATAGAATTCAAGAGAATTCTGTTTCTGCTAAGAGAAGCTTATATAATTCAAATGTAAAATCTTGGATAAAATACGAAGTGACTTTCATATTTTCTTATCAAAAGTGGATTTAGAAAATGATTTAGACGAATTTTTGCATGATAGATTATCAGCTTTATTGGATAATGATAATCCCGTTAAATATTTACAAGATGCAAAACACTATCATATGGTGGAGCTGATTGAGAAACTTTCGGATACAGATTGCAAAACAATTTATAGTCATTACAACTTTGCATGTTTGAAGGAGGTTGCCGAATGAAACTATCTCCAATTCAAGAGAAAATAGTTGAAACTTCCGGTAACTTAATAGTAAGGGCAAGTGCAGGAACAGGAAAAACCTATACAATGGTTAATAAAATTGCAAAGGAAATTGATGATAATCATACACATAAAGTTGTTGCTGCAATTACTTTTACAATAAAAGCAGCACAAGAAATAAAGGATAGATTGTCTGTCGATATAGTTCAACATTTCATTGGAACAAACAACAGTTTCGCTATTGAGGAAGTTATAAAGCCTTTTTTGAAGGATGTATATGGTGCTGATTTCGATTTGGATATGAGTACGGACTATTCAGCTAAAGTTGATACTTTTCAAGAAGCTATTGAAAAAATACGGAATGAAGGTATCCTCTGTTCATATCGAGATAATAAAAGGAACTTTATTTTTGATTTGGCTCAAGAAATTGTAGAAAATTCTTCGGCTTGTAGGCTTTATCTTCAAGCAAAATATTTTAAAATATATATCGATGAATATCAAGATTGTGACAAATCCATGCATAAATTCTTTATGTATTTATGTGATGAATTGAATATTGAAACCTTTGTTGTCGGAGATGAAAAACAATCTATTTATATATGGCGAGGTGCTTATCCAGAGGCTTTTAAAAGCATCTGGAACAAACCCAATTTTAAAAAGATATTTATGGGAGATAATTTTCGCTCTTGTCAACAAATACAGAATTATTCTAATCTATTATGTGATGAGACAAGAAGTCTTTACAATCCTACGGAAAATATAGATAATATTGTGTGGCTTTCCCCTACAAAGGCAAATTGGGCAACAGAAGTATTGTCTAATATTGTTCCCGATAAAACGTCAGCATTATTGCGTTTTTCTAATGATAACGCACGAATAGGAGCAAGCGAATTAACGACAAACGGTTTAGAGTATGTTTATATCCCACAGACTCCTATTGCTGATATTACAACAGATACAGCGTGGCTTTATACAGCAATTGCTAAATACCTTATAATTGAAAAGTATTCTGCATATGATGTAATTTCGGAAATACCTGTTGAAGGAAATGAAAGTCGCAAAACAGTATCCACCGTAAAAAGATTACTCAAAAGAATTGAAGAGACTATAGATGATGAGCAGTCTTTCGGCTCGTGTGTCACAGCATTGGCTGAATATCTTGGATATGATACTCGCTCTGCTCACATAAACAAATTATTCAAAACAATTTCTGATACCAGTTTTCATGTGGCATTTGAAGCGGATAAATACAAACACATCGCAATTACATTCCACTCTTCAAAGGGATTGGAGTTTGAACAGGTAATTGTATTTGCAGAGGATTATCGACTGTCTGATATGTCAAGTATATACAACCATTATGTAGCGGTTACAAGAGCCAAGAGTAAATTAATAATTGTAAAATTAAACGATTTTAATGCTAATTGTTTTCAAGACAATTTAAAGAAAATATTTAATGAAAGTGGCCTTAATATTGAGGATGTAGTGACATACGGATAATTTTGACAAGTTATGTTTGATAATATGTAATTATTTTTGTGTTTTGTTCTAAAGTCTAATAATCAATACTTAATAACATTAAGGAGGTGTGGTGTGATGAATGATTATTTGGTTTGGTCGCCTTTATATAAAGTGGATCGCACTAAATATTTATATCATTATACATCCGTAGAAAAAGCATTTAAAATACTATACTATAAAACATTACAATTTGCTAACATTACGACTACTAATGACATTTTTGAACAAAAGCCAAAATTATCTTTTGATGAAACCGATCTCAATACATTTGATATGGTCAGAACAATACAAAAATACTTTTTAAAGGAGCAAAATAGAGTAAGAATACTCTGCTTTTCTCAAGATTATGAAAAAGATATAAATATGGACAATTTGTCAAGAGACCAGAGAAGAGCTAATGTTATTGGTAGAGGATTCGCTTTGCCTAGAATGTGGGCGCAATATTCTTCAAACAATGAAGGTGTTTGTTTAATAATTAATAAAGATAAACTATTAAATTATATATCTGCACAAGAGATTTTTAATATTAATAATAAAGTCAATTATGTTAAAAATTATTTGACATATCCAATGAATAAAGAATACATTATTAAACTTTATAAAAAAATAATATCAAATAGTTTTGATGTATTTTCCACACTTGTAAAAGATGATTCAGATTTTGTAAAATTTAACTTTTTTTCAAAATTAGATGATTGGCAAAGTGAAAATGAATTTAGAATTTTAACTCTTGTTAATGAAAATAATTTGGATAAAGTTATTAAGATTAACAATATATATAAATTTGTTGAAGGAATTGTGGTAGGGCAGAACATAAGTGACGAAAATTGTTTTATTTTACATCAGCTTGTTGATGGTAATACTATAATTCGCAGAATACATTTTGATAACATTATTACAAGAATACAAGATATATGAATATAGGATGTGATGAATTATGTCAAAGAATAGAAAAAATAGAAAAGAGGCTGCCTTTTTAAGGAATTTTACGACAGATATAATTAATAGAATGATATTATGTGATGACTCAATACAAAACAAACAATCAATAATAAAGGAGGATTCTTTTAAGGAGACCTTACGGCGTATAACAGAAAATACAAATTATATAATTCAGCAATTAAATTATATTATCCCACGAAATATCCCTTATTTATCATTAAGTATTGGTACAGAGCTATCAAATAGTACAAGATTGTATATGAGAGCTAGTACTGAAAAATATATAAATAATGTAATCCTGCAAGTTGATGATGCAATGACCAATTTTGTTGATATAACTCATTTATTAGATTACTATATTTGTGCTGGAGATAGAAGTATAGATAGTTCAAATATTGATGGGTTAAGTGCTGAAATTTCAGCTGATTCTATGTTTAAGGAAATAGTTATAAATGATATTTTTCTTGATATCGCATATTTTAATTCATATTCATTTCTAAGAAATATGACAACAATAGCAAAGAAAAATTTCAGCAAAATGAAAGCAGAGTTTTTCTACAAGAAAAAACTTGATTCGTTTTTTGATAATGACCCAAATGTTGTTTTAGATTATTACTCGTTTGCTTTTTCTTGTCATAATGAAGATGATAATGAATTTAAATTTGATATATATAAGTATATACAATTATGGGATGAATTTATTATGGAATATTATCCAAATGAAGTGCATAAGGAAAGAAAAATAAGCGAACAAATAGAAATGAGAATTGACGAACATATTCCTAAAGATTATTTTACAAAATTTGCAAACTTACAACAAGGAATATATTTTATATTGAGAATAAATAAAAAAGACATACCTGTAAAAAAGATTGATTATGTTCTTAGCTTATTTAATATTGATGATATTTCTGTGGGTGAGTTATGTATAATTTCTTCAGAAAAATTAATAAAAAGTTACGAAAATCACTTTGAATTGTATGATGAATTATATATAGCAGCGTTTAAAGTTGTTGTGCAATAATTATTAGATATTTATCAAATTGATGTTAGTTTGAGTTTGAGGTGTTTAATTATTGTTTTATCAGTCTTTATTAAGACTGGTAGATGAAAATTGTAAAATAATTACTACATATCAATACTATTTCCCTACACTTGCCAGAGCGCATGACTGTTAATCATGATGTCACTGGTTCGAGCCCAGTTGGGGGAGCCACAACAGAGTAGTCTTTTGACTACTCTGTTTTCTTTTGGCTCTATGTCAATAGTTGGGGTAGCATTAAAACAGAATAATTGAAATTGACAAGTGGGGGTTGTTTAAACTGCCGCTTGTTTTGTTGTAGAATTAATATGTTTATGAATATACGCCTGACTATAAATCTTAAAATATCACCGCGGGTATGGTGCCAAACTTTTTAATCTATCTTTTATTACATTGACATTTTCAACCATACATTAGACAATAATACATATATATGTTATGATAATCATATAACTAATTTTAAATGAGGAATACATAATGGTAAAACGATCATATTATTCAAATGACATTCAAAGTTTCCTAAATCAAGATAATTACAGTATATTTGGCGAAATAACAACGAATGACCAGTTTTCTGCTGAGGACTTACAAAAGAATACTTGGAATAGAGAAATTGAAATTTTGAAGCGAGAGTTATCTCAGTTTTTAGATGGACATATTATATTTGAATATACCATTCCACGAATAGGTAATCGAGTTGATAATATTGTTATTTATAAAGGAATAATTTTTCTGTTAGAATTTAAAGTTGGTGAAAAGAAATACCCTTCATATGCTATTGAACAAGTAACTGACTATGCTTTTGATTTAAGTTGTTTTCACAAAGAAAGTCATAACAGACTTTTAGTTCCAATTTTAATTTCCACTAAGGCTCACAGCGTAAAACAAGAAATTCGGATTTCAAAAGATAATGTTTTAGAAACGATTTGTTGCAACGAATACGAAATTGCCAAATACATAACAGAAGTTTCTTTAAAATTTATTCAGGATGAAATAATACCTGATGATTGGATTAACTCACTTTATATGCCAACACCGACGATTATAGAGGCTGCACAGGCCTTGTATCTCGGTCACAATGTTGAAGATATTTCGAGAAATGATGCAAGTGCGAAAAATCTTAATCAAACTACTAAAGCGATAAATAAAATTATAGATTATAGCAAAGCTCATAACAGAAAATCAATTTGTTTTATTACAGGTGTTCCGGGTGCATGAAAAACTCTTGCAGGTCTTAATATAGCTGTAGAAAGGCAGAAAATAGCTGAAGATGAGCATGCTGTATTTCTCTCGGGCAATGGACCACTTGTTGATGTTTTACAAGAAGCACTTGCTCGTGATGATGCAAAGAGAAATCATATTTCAAGAAAAGAAGCCTCCAGAAAAGTAAAAGAATTTATACAAATTATTCATCATTTTAGGGATGACGCAATATCTGTTGATACTCCTCCTGTTGAAAAAGTTGCAATTTTCGATGAAGCTCAACGAGCTTGGGACGAACAAAATTTGACTGATTTTATGAAAAAGAAGAAACATATTGAAGATTTTAATATGTCAGAACCTGAATTCCTGATTAGTATATTAAACCGTCACAATGACTGGGCAACAATAATATGTTTAATCGGTGGCGGTCAAGAAATCAATAAGGGTGAATCGGCCGGTATTTATGGATGGTTTGATTCATTGAGAAATAATTATCCAAACTGGGACATTTATGTTTCAGATAAAATCACTGATGACGAATATTCCAAAGGGCATAATTTTGCCGAAATGACGAAAAATATGAATGTAAACATAATTGAAGATTTGCACTTAGCCGTTTCGTTACGTTCATTCAGAAGTGAAAATGTTTCAAATTTTGTAAAGGCTCTTCTTGATGTTGATATTGATACTGCTAAAAGATTGTATGAGCAGTTTAAGAATGATTATCCTGTCTTTGTGACTCGAAATCTACACAAAGCAAAACTATGGGTTAGAAGTCAGGCAAAAGGATCGCAAAGATATGGGCTTACTGCAAGTTCCGGTGCCAAAAGACTCAGAAAATACGGAATATGGGTTCAAAATAAAATTGAAGCCACGAATTGGTTTTTAAACGGTAAAAACGATGTTCGTTCATCATTTCATTTAGAGGAAACCGCAACAGAATTTGATATTCAAGGTCTTGAACTTGATTGGACAATTGTTTGTTGGGATGCAGATTTAAGATTTGAAAACGGTGATTTCAAACATCTGAAATTTGTTGGCACAAAATGGCAAAATATAAAATCTGCAGATAATATCCTTTACTTGAAAAACGCTTATAGAGTCCTCCTGACGAGGGCAAGACAGGGATTTGTTATTTTTGTACCGACAGGTGATGAAACTGATATGACCGCAAAACCGGAATATTATGACGGAATTTACCGGTATTTGAAAAGTGTAGGAATCAAAGAATTGGAATAACATTATCGTTCAGAAGCTGAATTTGAAGTAAATAATATAAGATACTCACGAAAAAGAAATGTTTAGGCGCTACTTTATCATACTGACCTGCTGAGATTACTACGGGAGTCGCCTGACAATTTAAATCAAGGAGACCGCCGAGAATTTTGTGTTTTGAGAATAGTCCGGTCTGTGCCTGCTTAACCTTATCCTGCCAGTCGGGGTCATAACCCTCAAGATTTGCGTTTGCACTTGCAAGCTGATTTGATACATCATCGTACTTGTCCTTTTCGACATACTGACCGCCTGCAAGGTTGCCGAGCTTAACATCTGCCGCATTGTTTACCTTTTCGGCAAACTGTTCAAATGTCAATGCTTCGCCGCCAAACAGGGCTTTTAAAATTTCCATTAAGTCCATTTGTTTGCTCCTTTCGATTTTTTAGCAAATGTGTGCTCAATAAAATTTGAGCAATATTAAAAGCCCCCGAAATTCGGGAGCTTATAACCATAATCTGTAATTTTAAGGGTAAAAGTAAAAGGGATGTTTCAAACACCCATTTAATGCCCTTTTAAATTCGTTTAATTTTGTTTTAATCAAATCAATTATGTAATTCTTTACCTTTTAACTACAAAAACTGATACAAGGCAAATACGGTACAATTTACAGTTTGCTGATTATATACCGGGAATAAAGTCCTTTATACCTTTAGCAAGTTTGTAGAAACGCTGCATAATTGAATTTTCAGTTAAATATTCCAGCCCCTTGAGAGTAATGCGGATATTTGTACAATCAACACTGACATCACCCGAAAGATATTTTGAAGTTCTGACTCCTTTAACATAGCCTGAGTCGGAAAGCATTTCAATATATCTGTTCCAACGCTCCTTGCTTATTTCCTGTCGGTTGTGATCAATCTGAGAAACATCAAAATCAGAATAATCCATAGCTGCTTCGAGTGTACTCAGAATTTTGTATATACACTTAAAATTATCATTCATATACTGTAATCATCCTTAATATTGCACATTCATAAAATTTGTTTTTATTCAAACTTATAAGGTAGTAAAAATACTTGCAAGAGGCAATAAACCGCTTGTAGTTTGAGAATATGAACAATCTAATTAGGGTACAAATTTTACTCGTGGACTGTGAAAAAACAGCATTGCAAAAAAACAATAAGGCACATAACCGTTATCACTTTCGGTTATGTGCCTTTTTATGTGCCTTTTGTAATATAATAAGTTTGTTAAGAATACCACGATTGATTACAGTCCAAAACAAGGAAGATTTCAGTGCGTTAATTTCCAAAGTAAGTTCTACCATGAAAGTTACTTTGGAAATTAACTATTTACTTTTTCGTTTAAATTTGCGGTAAATATGAATTGTATAATCCGTTATATTGTGTTATTATGTAGTAAAATGGTGTGCAACATTGGTGTTTTGAAAAAATTATGTTGCTGAAATTAAACTTGAAATAACTGACGGGTGGCATATGGTTCGCAAAGTTGACAAAACAAAGCTTCTGACTGTTGTCGGGATAATTATATTCCTGTTCGGAGGTGCGGTGAGAATTTTTTCTCATCTTACTTCCTCGGCGGACAATTATATTGAAAATTTTGATGTTATTATCTTTTCGGGGCTTATTATAGGCTGGGGTGTGTCTGTTGCATATCGCATTGTTCAGAAGAATATACGAATCTGCCTTGTGATATCTGCGGCGCTTATGCTCTTGTGGATGGCTCTTCGTGCCATAAAATACAACAGCCCTGCCGACATCAACACATACGGACGGTATCTTTGGTATTCATATTACATAGCAATGGTGTTTTTGCCGCTTATGATGTTTTTTGCAATGCTGAATATCGGTAAGCCCGAAAATACAAATAACCGAAAATATCTTTTGGTTATACCTGCCGCCGTTCTTGTGCTGCTTGTTATGACGAACGATTTTCATCAGCTTGCTTTTGTATTTGAACCCGATTTTCACAATTGGAACAAACAATACAGTTACGGCCCTGTTTACTATGTAATTGTAGTGTGGATTTTTATACTTGTACTTTCGTCAATTGTGCTTTCAATCAATCGATGCAGAATTTCCGCAACACGCAAAAAGCTGTGGATTCCGATTGTAATAATTCTTGTCGCAATAATTTACACACTCTGGAATAATCTGAATCACGGATATTCGGGACTTAGAATTTACAATGTTCCCGAGGTGTTCTGTTTTGCCTCAATTGCTCTATGGGAAAGCCTTATTCAGATAGGTCTTGTGCCGTCAAATACGGGTTACGGCGATTTTTTCAATGCGTCAAATCTTAACACTCTCATATTTGACAATGAGGGCAATGTGAAATACCGCTCAAAAAACGCAACAAATGTTTCAAAAGATGTTGTTCTGCAAAACGGTAACAGTGTTGTGATTGATGAAAATATAATTCTTAAAAAGCATAATATAAAAGGCGGTAAGGTAGTTTGGACGGAAGATATATCGGCAATTAACCGAATTAACAGAGAACTTTCGGAAGTAAAAGAGCAGATTTCGGAATACAATGTAATCTTAAAATCAGAGGCAGAGCTGAAAAAACGAAGAGCGGCAGTAACCGAACAGAACAAGCTCTATGACAGTATAACCGAATTTATCCGTCCTCAGCTTTGCGACCTTGAAAATATACTCAAAAACATTGAAAATAACAGCGGAGATATTTCGGTCAATTATGCCCGTGCCTGTGTTGTGAATGTTTACATCAAGAGAATAAGCAATCTGCTCATTATGGCAAAAAGCAGAAAAATGCTGAATGCTTTTGAGCTTGAAAACAGTATCCGAGAACTTGCCGAGTACATTTCTGTATACGGAATTTCGTGTTCGTTTTTCAGTAATGTTTCGGGAGAGATTTCAGCTAAAAAAACGATTGCACTTTTTAAATTCATCGGGATTTTTATAAGGCATATAATGAACTGCACAGATGCGTTGCTGTTTAATTTAAAAGTCCATGAGAGATTTATTGATTTAAAAATCAACTGTGACAGCAAAAATGAAATGAAAATTCCCGATGATTTACTTGACGATATTACAAAACTCGGCGGAAATGTCACCACGGAATATGATGCTGACACGCTGTTTGTGTTTGTTCGTATGCAAAGCGGAGGTGATGACATATGACATCCATCCTTGAAATGCGTTCGTTTGTTTGTGTTATATTGATGAGTGTGCAATTTGTTGTTGCCTGTGCGGCAATATACAACGCAACGCAATCTTTTCTTTATAAAATCAGGTTGTGGAAACCGATTTCAGCGGTTATAATTGCAGTAATCTCTTTGACAATGTTTTTGGTAAGCACTCATGTCTTGAGTAAAATATATTACGATAACCAAATTAATAAAATGGCTGAATTTTTTGGCAGAATGCCGTTTGCTCTGTCTGTCGGCATAACGGCATATTGTGCGATAATGTCTGTGTACATAACGGTAAGGCTTCATCATTGCAGGAATACCGATATTACCGCAATGTCAATTAAAGAAAGCTTTGACGGCTTGCCGACAGGACTTTGCTATTTTGACGAAAACGGACTTGTTGTATTGAAAAATAACCTTATGGAAAGCATATGCCTTGAACTTACGGGTAAATCGCTTAATGTTGCAATGCCATTCAGAGAGAAGATAAAAGAGGCTTCTCAATATGAAAATGACGGGGCATTTACAGTCAGATTAAAGGACGGCATGGTTTTCAGCTTTTCGTTGTCGGAAACGGAAATTTTTTCAAAACCGTATTTTCAGCTTGCGGCAACCGATATAACAGAGTTTACAAAGCTTACATCGACCTTGGAATATGAAATAGGCGAGTTAAAAAAGGTTAATGCTCATCTGAAAAAATACAATGAAATGGTCTGTGATCTGACAAGAGAAGAAGAAATTCTTCGCACAAAAGAGATAATTCATGACAGGCTCGGCAGTACGCTGATAACAACAAGAAGATATCTTGAAAACGGCACTCTGTCTGAAAATAACAGTAAATTACTTGAAATGTGGAAAAACAATATTTCTGTTCTGAATACCGCAGAGAATGATTGCAAAGACGAAAACTTTGCTAAGGATATTGAAAATGCCGCAAAGCTTGTCGGAATAACGCTTGAAACAGTCGGAAATCTTCCGACTGATAACAATGCGGTTGCACGGGTTCTGACTTTTGCAACAATGCAATGCCTTAACAATGCCGCAAGACACGCAAAAGCAGATAAAATGATTCTTGAAAGTCTTGACGACGGTGAAAAATATATTTTTAAATTTGCAAATAACGGCAGAAAACCGCCTCAAAAAATCAATGAGGGCGGCGGACTTTCTTCCGTAAGAAAAAAAGCGGAGCAAATCGGCGGAAGCATGAAAATATCGACTTCCGAAATTTTTGTTCTTGAAATCACAATACCGAAAAGCGAGGTGCTGCAGTATGACAAGAGTGCTGATAGTTGAAGATCAGTCAATGCCGAGAACTTTATTTGAAATGTATGTAAACCAAAGCGAAAACTATACGCTTGCGGGCTCAATAAGTAATGCCGATATGACGGATTATCATTGTGAAAATTCCGATGTTGACCTGATTTTAATGGATATATGCACTTCAATGGGGGCAAACGGTCTTGAGGCGGCTGAAAGAATAAAAGCAAAGTTCCCGAAAATTAAGATAATCATTGTTACCTCAATGCCCGAATATTCCTATCTAAAGCGTGCCAAGGATGCAGGGGTTGACAGCTTTTGGTACAAAGAGGTAAGTTCCGAACCTATTATTGAACTTATGGACAGAACAATGAACGGTGAGCGTGTGTTTCCCGACACAACTCCCAAAATTAAATTCGGCAACGCAATGAGTACGGATTTTACCGAAAGGGAGCTTGAGGTTTTGCGTGAACTGACAAGCGGTGATACAAACACGGAAATTGCCAAAAGACTTTACATTGCTCCGGGCACTGTCAAGAACTATATACAGTATATGCTTGAAAAAACAGGCTTTAAGTCAAGAACAGAGCTTGCCGTAAAGGCAAGAGAGGCGGGACTTGTAATCCTTGACGATAGAATTAACGACAAATAAATACTTTTTTTGAATATGTGCCGTTTGGCACATATTTTTTTGCTGTTAAAACAGTATAATACAATTACAGGATATAAACTGCTCAGACGGTGAATATCTTTTGTGCAAAACGCTATCTTTGTCCGATTAATAATCAAAGACAAAGATGCATAAAATTTATTATTTAATGACAGGAGGAAAAACTATGGAGGCAAAAGGTTCAACTTTTCTTAAAGTAACGGGAATCCTTATGATTGTATTCGGTGCTATTGCATTGGTTGTGTCAATCATCGCCATTCTCGGTATCGCCGCACTTGCAGCTTTTAACGACGGTACATACGATATGACTATGCTTTATGTCGGCGGCGTTTTCGCACTTATCAGTGCGGTTGCTGAGTTTGTTGCAGGTATTATCGGCGTTATCAACGCAAAACTTCCGCACAAGGCAAATACATGTATTGTATGGGGTGTTGTTGTTGCGGTTATGTGTATTGCAGGCGAAATTATCAGCATGATAGGCGGATCACAGTTCAATGTATTCTCTCTTATCTGCGGTCTTGCTATCCCTGTACTTTACATTATAGGCGCTGTTAAGAACAAAGCATAATTTTTTTATTATTTACCCCCCTTTTAATTACCCACCGTAAATATTTTTAGCACAAGGTCACAGCTGTCCGAACAATCGAGCGGCTGTGCTTTTTTTGTTTATGTTGTGAAATATGCCGTTTGGCACATTCATCTTCTATCGCAAAATTGTACAATATAAGTGAAAGATATAGGTGAAAAGGGGTGATGTCCGTTGAAGAAAATTTTGCTCAGTGTTCAGAATAATTTGCTCAGTGAGGCTATTCAAAATGCCCTTGTAAAGAAGGGAAGATTTTGTATTGAAAATGTTTCACCGAATCAAGACGGGAAAATTCTTGATTTGTGCATTGCAGAAAGAGTTGATGTTTTACTTATGGATGTCACAAGACTTGCCGATTCAACTATTGAGAAACGGCTTGAGCTGTGTGGAAAAGTAAAGGAATATCTGCCAAGCTGTAAAACGGCTCTGCTCTGTGACGAACAGGCATATCCCGACCTTGCCGACAGGGTTAAACAGGCAAAACAATTCGGAAAAATAAGCTCGTTTTTTTATTCATCCGTAACGGCAGATTATCTTGCCGCCGCACTTGACGCACTTTAAAAAGGAGGTACTGTTTATGGGTATATTTGACAGCTTAAAAAATATGACAAATCAGGCTGTAAAAAACAATGTTTCAAAGGCCGTTTCGGGAGCGGTAAACAATGCGATGCACAAAAGCAAAACATTTGTATTTGCCGATTATCCGAAAAATGCAGATGAACTCAAAAAAATGCCGGAGCTTGACTTTTCGTCACCTCTTTCAACAGCGGCATTTGCAATGCTTGTGTTGCTTGAATATGATGAAAGTCCGGAAAACACAATAGAAATGCTTAATGTATTAAAAGGACCTCAGCCGATGAACGGGATGGATATTCAGTTTTTGCGTGACAGAATCAAGGGCAGGGGATATATTCCTCGCTCATATTTTGAGGGTTCATCCGTGAAGAACGATTATACACCGAATGTTCCGTACAAAATAACCGTTTCCGAGTATGCATATACCTATCAGAGCGAGGGTTATGCAAAGGTTCAGGTTCAGTCGTCGGGAGCAGACTCACCTCGTCCGATTGAGCTTCGCAGAAAGGGCAATCAATGGTTCTTATGGCGTAATCTTGCACTCTCTGATATACGAACTCCGGTTTCGGTTGATCCTTGGGCATGAAGGAGGGATTTTTATGAAAATCACGAAAAAAGCAAAGCGTATTTCGAGTGTTGTTTTATGCTTTCTCATGCTGTTGACAACACTTCCTATGACAGCCATAACCGCAAATGCGGCGGCTCAGGCTTATATCAAATATATCGACACCGAGGTTTACATAGGAGATGTCCTTAACATTATTGTGGGAGTAAACGGCGGCAGTACAGACGAAACCTTTACCTATCAATGGCAGGCAAAGTATCCGAGCCTAAACTGGGTTAACCTCTCCGATAAAACCAACAGACCCAACTCGAAATTTTCGGGTGTTTTTACAGACCATCTTAAATTTCAGACCTACGCAGAACTTGTAGGACCTGACTCAGGGTGGAAAGATGTTGTCTTTAGATGTAAAGTAACGGGTTCAAAGAGCGGTACTTTTTATTCGGGAAAATGTAACTTTCCGGGACTTCTTGAGAAGACAGAAATTCCTATAATTGGATTTTTAGGCTTGGAGAAACCTGAACAGCGGAAAATCCCCTCAACTACGGCAACTCCGATAAACAGCACTTACTACAGTTTTGATTATATTGAGTGGTATGAGTACAAAAACAACAAAGTTAGCAGAAAGCTCAACGACGGAGAAACTTTTGACAGCGGTATGTATTGTTGTCAGCTATACTTTAATATGAACAGAGGATATGCGGTTGCCAAGAACGCAGTATGTGGCTTGTACAACGACGACGGTCAGGCGACAATTCTTCAGGATGAAACCACAGGTCAATATTATATTTGGGCATATTACGTTGTTGCAGATAAATCACCTTCATTTTCACATCAGTTCACTGAGGCAGAAATTATGAAAGGCAAAGAAGGAACTATATCGGTTACTGCCAACAATGCCGCAAGCTATCAGTGGCAGATGAAAGTAAGGAGAAGCACAGGAAGATATGTGTGGCGCAACATAAGTGACAACTCATCCACATCAAACAAATTTTCCTTCAAGGGTACAAAAACAAATGCTTTGAGCATCAGACCGAATACGGATTTTGATGAAACTCATTTCAGGTGTGCTGTCACGGGTGAAAACGGTGATGTCATTTACAGTGTATCGGTTAAAGTTACGCAAAAGGTTAAGGCCCGTATTATACTGGATTTAAGAACGGGCGGCTTACCGGATGACACTATTACTATTAAGTTTGATAAATACACTCCTGACGGCGTCTATAATGGCAGCTATACACATGAAACGGTAAACAGTAATGCAAAACCCTTATATGTGTATTATGAAACAGTTCCGGGCAAATATGTCATTACTGTAAGCAAACCGCAATGCGTAACACGGGTATATGAAGCGAATGTTGTTAAGAAAGATGTTAACCTTGTAGTAAAAATTACTGTTCCGTATGATGTCAATATGGACGGTGTTATTAATGTTGTGGACGCAACCTTGGTTCAAAAATACATTGTCGGGCTTGAAGACTTTGACGATTACACTTTTAAAATTGCAGACACAAACGGTGACGGCACAATATCAATTATTGATGCTACAAATATTCAGAAGAAAATCGTGAATCTTTTGTAAAGGAGAAAGTTTATGGGACTATTTGAAAAGAAATATTGTGACCTTTGCGGTGACAAGGTAAACGCCCTCACAAGGCAAAAGCTTTCAGACGGTTATCTTTGCAGCGACTGTAAGCACAAGCTCAGTTCGCTTTCATCAGGCTGGAAAAACAGAACCTTAGCCGATGTTAAAACTCATCTTGAACAGCGTGAACAGAACAGACAGAAATATTCGGCATTTGTTCAGTCGGCAAGTGCCGGTACAAACGAAAAGCTTGTTGTAGATTTTAATAATAGGAAATTCTATTTTACAATAGGCAGAGATTTCAAAAACAGCAATCCTGAAATTTTTGATTTTTCACAGCTGCAGGACTTTTGGCTTGAGCTTGGATATACAACTCTGCAGGATTCCGACCGTGACGGAATTCCTGATGAGTATGACCGCTATGATAACCGTCAGGGTAGGAACAGCGGTTTTGGCAGTCAGTTTGATACAACAAACTCATTTTCGGGGCAAAATGGTATGCTTGATGTTCCGCTTGCACTTCAGCCGTATGTTCGTGATACAAACACATCGTCATCGCCGCAAAGAATATCTTCTTTAAAAGCAAAATTCATCGTAAATCATCCGTTCATAACCGATATATCAATGTATGTTGATTCGTCAATCGGTACTGTAAGGAATGAGCTTATGAGAGCGTTTGATGACGGAATGCAGTTAATGAGACTGTGTGAACAAATAAGGAACGGTATGCAGAACAATATGGGCTATCAGCAAAGCGGAATGTCCATGCAGAACAATATGGGTTATCAGCAGAACGGAATGCCCATGCAGAACAATATGGGTTATCAGCAAAGCGGAATGCCCATGCAGAACAATATGGGTTATCAGCAGAACGGAATGCCTATGCAGAGCAACACAGTAAATCAGCAAGTTTCACAGCCGTTTACTCCGCAAAATGCTGCGGCAATTGTTTGCTCGGCTTGCGGATATAAGCCTGACGGCAATCCGCCAAAATTCTGTCCGTTCTGCGGGGCTGCCATGACATAACTGATATGACTTTACGGCCGTTATTTCATAATATTTCCAAACGAAAAACGCGTGTAAAAAAAGAAATTGTATCCGTGAGCTATTCAAAAAATCATTCAAATTTTAACTACTGCTGTTCTTTTTATGTGCGAAAAAAAGGTGTAAATTTCCTTTTTGACGCTATCTGCAAATGCGGTTATATCGCTTTTGAAAATGTTTTGATCGACGAAACGGATATGAGACTGCTGTGTGATACCGCCGAAGACGCATTGGAAATTCTGAAAAAATATAATCCAAAAAACAAAGGACTGACAGTCGATGACGCCACGGTTACAATCGTTGAAATCATATTTTCCGACAAAAACAGTATGTCGGTCAGTATGACGGAACAAACCTTGGATTCGCTCGAAAAAGCGTTCTTTGCCCTTGCTGAAAAATATTGCAAAGATGTTTAATATCTAAAAATAATTGAAAAGCAACCCTATGAAAACAACTCCCACGGTAAAATAATCGTGGGGTTGTTTTTTCTGTAACAGAAAATAAGTGCATTTTTTCTTGCCATTACCGTAGTAATTGTTTATAATTAAGGTATGACAATAAAAGAAGGCATGAACAATGCAAACGATAGATGAGGCACTAAATAAACTGAAAAAATCTGATTTTCGCAGTCGGTTTCATTTAAAGCAAAAGGACATTGACTATATTAATGAAAAGGGAATGAATAAAATCCGCTCCCATGCAGAAGATTTTGTCAGAACACGGCTTGCACCAAAATATATTCCGAATGACGGAAAGCAAACGCCTATGAGGGGACACCCTGTTTTTATCGCACAGCACGCCTGTGCCTGTTGTTGCAGAGGGTGTCTTAACAAGTGGTACAGAGTTGCAAAGGACAAACAGCTTAACGAGGTAGAACAGCAGAAAATTGTAAATCTGCTTATGGCTTGGATTGAAAGGGAATACAATGATTATAATTCCAATAAAGAATGATAGATAAGGGCAAAAAGATGAGTGATAAATTAAGCGTGTTAAAAGATTACTTCGGACACGATTCTTTCAGAGACGGACAGGAACAGATAGTTGACGCTTTGCTTGACGGCAGAGATACACTTTGCATTATGCCCACAGGTGCGGGCAAGTCTATGTGCTATCAGATTCCCGCATTACTTTTTGACGGGGTGACAATTGTTGTGTCACCTCTGATTTCGCTTATGAAGGATCAGGTCGGCTCACTCGTTCAGTCGGGAGTTCCTGCGGCATATATAAACAGCTCGCTTTCATATCCGCAATTTCTGCGAGTGCTTTCAAATGTTGAACACGGAAAATACAAAATCATCTATGTTGCACCCGAAAGGCTGTTGACTGACGGATTTCTCGACACCTGTAAAAAGATAAAAATCTCAATGGTTGCAGTTGACGAGGCTCATTGCGTTTCACAATGGGGACAGGATTTCAGACCGAGTTACCTCAAAATTATTTCATTTGTTGAAAGCCTTGCAAATCGTCCGATTGTCGGAGCATTCACCGCAACGGCTACAAATGATGTAAAAGAAGATATAAAGAAAATTCTCAGGCTTGAAAATCCGTTTGAAATTACAACGGGATTTGACCGCCCCAACCTTTTCTTTGGTGTAATAAAGTCATCGTCAAAGGACGAAAAGCTTATTGACCTCATTCGGGAGCGTGGCGACAGGTCGGGAATTGTCTATTGTGCAACCCGAAAAAATGTTGAATCTGTCTGCGAATTGCTCTGCGATAACGGTTTTTCGGCGGCAAGATACCATGCAGGTCTTGATGAATACGAACGCAGGAAAAATCAGGAGGATTTTGTTTTTGACCGAAAAAATATTATGGTCGCAACCAATGCTTTCGGTATGGGAATTGACAAGTCAAATGTTACATATGTAATTCATTACAATATGCCGAAAAACATTGAAAGCTACTATCAAGAGGCAGGACGGGCAGGTCGTGACGGCGGTGAGGCTGATTGTATTTTGCTCTACAGTCCTAAGGATGTTCGCCTAAATCGCTTTATGATTGAAAATTCCGAGGGCAACGATGAGCTTACAATTGAAGAAAACGAGCAAATTCGTGAGCGTGATTTTGAACGATTAAAATATATGACCTTTTACAGCACAACAAACGATTGTCTGCGTGGATTTATTCTGCGGTATTTCGGCGGTGAAAAAAAGGCTTACTGCGGAAAATGCTCCAACTGCCTTTCCGTTCACAAGCTTGTTGATGTCACAATTGACGCTCAAAAAATTATGTCGTGTATTGCAAGAACAGGACAAAGGTACGGCAAAACCGTGATTTGTGATGTGTTAAAGGGCAGTAAAAGCGAGAAAATTCTAAAAGCTGAGCTTAACAATCAGTCAACCTACGGAATAATGAAAGAGGTTACGGCAAGGCATATTTTCGGCACAATTGACTTTCTTGCCGAAAAGGAGTATATTTCATCCGACAATGAAACCGAGGTTCTAAAACTTTTGCCAAAGAGCAGAGATGTGCTTTTCGGGCGGGAACGGCTTGTGATGAAGAAAGTTGAAAACTCCGAAAAGGTTGTCAAAACGCACCGCCCCGAAGTGCCTGTCAATTCCGATTTACTTGATGCGCTCAAGGCTTTGCGAAAAGGTATTGCATCCAAAAAGAGCGTTCCTGCCTATGTTATTTTTACCGATGCAACGCTGATTGATATGTGCAAAAAATGCCCCGAAACACCCGATGAAATGCTTGAAGTTTCGGGTGTGGGCAGAACAAAGCTTGAAAAATTCGGAAAACAATTTCTTGAAGAAATCGCAAAATTCAGATAACTTCATATACTGTTAAAGGATGAACGAATTCGTTTGTCCTTTTCTTTTTCAATTTTTAAAATTGCATTGAAATAATTAGTACAAAGTGGTACAATAATTACAGAGAGAAAACAGATTGGAGGCATTTGTATGGCTGACATATTTGATTACATAAGCTGGCGCGGCGATTTGACATTTGAGCAGGATGGTTTTAACGAGCTTGACGCACTTGTGCTTTCACGGCTTTCATATCTTCCTTTTGACGGTGCGGTATCGTCCTGTCTGTTTGATGAAATTACCCTTGAACAGGCGGCAATGCGTGTGTTTGCAACCGATGATTACGAGAAAAATCTATTGTGGAAGGGTGACGCCGACCTTTTGAAAGCAACGGCAGAGAGCAAGAGATTCGGCAAAATTCTTGTTTCGGGGTATGTAAACGAGGTTGAGTCCGATGTGAGTATGCAGTTTTCCGCAATCACTTTTGAATTTCTCAAAAAGAATTATTTTATTTCATACAGAGGAACGGACTTTTCTCTTGTCGGCTGGCAGGAGGACTTCAATATGTTCTTCACATTTCCGTTGCCGTCACAGAAAAAGGCTCTTGATTATTTTGAAAAGGCAGTCCGTATGCTCAACGGAAAATTCATTCTGGGCGGTCACTCAAAGGGCGGAAATCTTGCGGTTTATGCCGGTGCTTTTACCGATGAAAATTCAAGAAATCACATTGATTATATTTACAATTTTGACGGACCGGGTTTTCTCTTGACAAAATCAGGGACAGCGGATTTTATGAAGTCGATGACAGAATCTACACCTTTGTTCCGCAGTCGAGCATTTTCGGCATGATGTTTGAGCATGAGGAGAGTTACACAATTGTAAAGAGCAATCAAAAAGGTTTTCTCCAACACGATGTCTATTCGTGGGAGATTGAGCAGAACAGGCTTGTCAGGCTGAAAAGCACTACAAATTTCAGCGTTTTCTTTGACCACACGCTGAAAGAATTTGTTGAATCGCTGACAATTGCTCAAAGACGGGAGTTCACAAAAGAGGTTTTTGCCCTTTTGTCGCTGACCGAAACCGCAACCTTTAATGAGATGCTGAAAAATCCGCTTAAAAACACGGGAACAATCCTAAAATCCTTTGCAGGTCTTGACAGCAAAACAAGAAATATGCTTCTGAAAACAATCTTCGCATTCGTTAAAAGTGCAAAAAACAATTTTTCCGACATAACAGGCGGTCAGAACAAAATTACCGTCAGTTAATTATAAAAAAGCTCATATATGCTCCGATACTTTTTAGCGTCGGAGCATTTTCTTTGCAAAAAAATCATTTGTCAAGACGAAATTCCCGTTTTGTCAATTGACACTTTTGGAATTTGTATTGTCAGTCTTTGAAATTTTTTCATAATATACAAAAAAACCGACACGGTTTATGCTGTGTCGGGTTTTTATTTTGCTTTTTAAATGTCAATCGTCAGTTCAACGGGACAATGGTCAGAACCTAAAATTTCGGTATGGATTTTTGCACCGTCAAGCTTGCTTTCAAGAGCTTTTGAAACGATAAAATAGTCAATACGCCAGCCCGCATTTTTTTCACGAGCCTTGAATCTGTATGACCACCACGAATACACGCCATCTGTATCGGGATAGAAATAGCGGTAGGTGTCGATAAAGCCGTCATCGAGCAACGCTGTCATCTTTGAACGCTCTTCATCGGTAAAGCCTGCATTTTTACGGTTGGTTTTCGGATTTTTTAAATCAATTTCTTCGTGTGCAACATTCAAATCACCGCACATAATAACCGGCTTCTTTTCTTCAAGTTTTTTCAGATATGCCTTGAAATCATCTTCCCATTTCATTCGGTAATCAAGCCTTTTCAGCTCGCTTTGCGAGTTTGGAGTGTAGCAGGTGACAACAAAGCAATTGTCAAATTCTGCCGTGATAACTCTGCCCTCATGGTCGTGTTCGTCAATGCCGATCCCGTAACATACATTCAAAGGCTCTTCCTTTGTGAACATAGCCGTTCCCGAATAGCCTTTTTTGTCGGCATAGCACCAATACTGATGATATCCTTCAAGCAAGAGGTCAATCTGTCCCTCTTGGAGCTTTGTTTCCTGAAGACAGAAAATATCTGCGTCAACATCTTTAAAAAAGTCCTCAAAGCCCTTTGTAACACAGGCACGAAGTCCGTTTACATTCCACGAAATCAATTTTTTCATAATTTACTCCCGTACACACAAAAGGGAGCAAGCATTGCCTGCTCCCAAATTGCCAATTTGTTAATTATTCTTCTGCGGAAAATTCGTCTTTGCCTACACCACAGAGAGGGCATACCCAATCCTCGGGTACATCTTCCCATGCTGTGCCTGCATCAACGCCGTTGTCGGGATCGCCGATTTCAGGATCGTAAACATATCCGCAAACATCGCATACATATTTCATACTATCAAATCTCCTGTTCAAAGTCTGTTGTGTAATCGGTTAGTTGTTGGTCATACGATTATCAAGCTGACTTTTTTGATTTTTTATTTTTTAATGATTACTTAAAGTATCTGTTAAGAAGACCTCTAAAGCCTGCGCCGTGTCTTGCTTCATCCTTTGCCATCTCGTGAACCGTGTCATGAATAGCGTCAAGGTTCTGAGCCTTTGCACGCTTTGCAAGGTCAAACTTACCTTCGCAAGCACCTGTTTCTGCATCTACACGCATCTGAAGATTCTTCTTTGTGCTGTCTGTAAGAACTTCGCCCAAAAGCTCTGCAAACTTGGCAGCGTGTTCAGCCTCTTCAAAAGCATACTTTGTAAATGCGGCAGAAACCTCGGGATAGCCTTCTCTGTCTGCAACTCTTGCCATTGCAAGATACATACCGACTTCGCTGCATTCTCCCTCAAAGTTAGCTCTGAGATCCTTGAGAATATCTTCGCTTACGCCCTGAGCAACGCCAACCTCGTGAACTGTTGCGAAAGATGCCTCCTCGTCCATCTGCTTGAATTTTTCCTTCGGTGCCTTACAAACAGGGCAAGCCTCGGGAGCTTCGGGACCTTCATAAACATAACCGCATACTGTGCAATACCATTTCATAATTACTTCTCCTTTGTAATAAATATTAGTGTACTTCTGCCGAACATTTAGGACATATGCCGTAGTAGATAACAAATCTGTTTTCTACCTTAAATCCCTCTTCGGCAAGCTGTGACTCAAGGTCATCAGCATTTTGATTGTCTTCAACATCAATAACTGCATTGCATTTGTTGCAGACAAAGTGGGGGTGCGGCTCTGTGTTGCCGTCAATACGCTCCTCACCGTTTACATTGCATATAACGCTGACCTTTCCTTCATCCTTAAAAAGAGCAATGTTTCTGTAAACCGTGCCAAGACTAAGGTCGGGAATTTCGGGCTTTAATTTATCATAAACCCAGCGTGCGCTCGGATGAGTGTCCGTACTGCACACAGCGTTGTAAATTGCATTGCGTTTTGAGCTGAAATTTCTTTTTGCCATAATTCATAAATCCTTATGCAATATTAGTCAGTACCGATTGACCAAAATCAGTAATCAGTATTAACTTTGGCTATATTCTATCACGCAGATGTTTGATTATATTTACAATAAAGAATTATAGATAAAAAATCTTGCACAAAGAATTGGGAGGAAATATAGTGAAATCAAACAAAACAGTAAAAATTATCATTTTTACGGCACTTTTCCTGTCTGCGGTAATTTTAATATCGGTAATGACAGGTGCAGTAAAAGAAACAACGGCTGATACCGACAGCGTAAAATTGCCCGTAATAATGTATCATTCACTTTTAAAGGACGAAAAACTGCAAAATGACTACACTGTTTCGCCGACTCTTTTTGAAAACGATTTAAAATATCTTACCGAAAACGGCTACACAACCGTTGTTGTAAAAGACCTTACCGATTATGTTTACGGTAAAAAATCATTGCCCGAAAAATGCATTATGCTGACCTTTGATGACGGCTATTATAATAATTATTATTATGCACTCCCTTTGCTCGAAAAATACAACTGCAAGGCGGTCATATCTCCGATTGCCTCAGTGTCCGAAAAATTCACCGAAACCAAGGATATTTCCGTGACCTACGGTCATATAACTTTTGATGATATGAAAAAAATGTCCGATTCGGGCTATGTTGAAATTCAGAATCATTCGTACGATATGCATTCTTTGAAATCACGAAAGGGTGTTTTGCCAAAAGCGGGGGAGAGTGACGAAGCATATAAATCTACTCTTACGGAAGATGTTGTCAAAGCTCAAGGCTTGCTTGAAAATGCAACAGGGAAAAAACCGACCTGCTTTGTATATCCGTTCGGTGCAAAAAATGACCTGACCGAAAAGCTGATAAAAGAAATGGGCTTTTCGTGTACACTAACCTGTACGGAAAAGCCCAATATAATTACTAAAAATCCCGACAGCCTCTACGAACTGGGACGATACCGCCGTGACCGCAACGAGTCAATGCAGAATCTTCTTATCCGAATTGAAATGCAGTCATAATATTTATACGGCAGATTTTTCAGCCTTGGCGTTTCTTACAAAAGCCTCGCACAAAGCTATGAAGATGAAAAACAGCGGAGTTGTAATCGGCTGATAAAGGTTTACAACAGCCTGAACAGCATAGCAGATAACAGCAGAAACGCACGCAATCAGCATCGGATTTTCCTTTGCATACTTAACTGCGTTCTTAATCGTACCGCACACAATGGCAAGATAGGAGAGAAGTCCCGTAATTCCGATTGTGATAAGATAGTTTAGATATTCGTTATGGGCGGCATTTGTTGAGCTGTCACCGTATTTTGAAAGGTCGTCAAAGTACGGACTGAATGCGGAGTAAAACATATCCGGACCTACGCCGAACAGCTTTTCAATGAATGAAGCATCGCCGAAAATCCATATCGACCTTATCCACATAAAGCCTCTGTGCGTACCCCATATATCGTTAAAGCGGATAATTCTTTCAAAACTGCCGAGGTCGGTTTCCGTGTCAATACAACTGAAATAAACCATAATTCCTATCATGGCAACAGCACAAAGTCCGAATACAACGGCAAGAGCAATCGGCACGGCTTTTGAAATTGTGATGTTTGGTTTTTTGTAATCAATAAGATACAAAATCCCTGTAATAACGGCACAAGCTGCAAGCAATATCCAGCCGATGCCTGAGAAAACGAAAATTTCCTGAAACTTATCAAAGCCCTTGCTTTTGTCGTCAAAGCAGAGCGAGAACAATCTGAGCAGCTTTGCAAACAACAGCATAACTGTTGCAGAAAGGAAAAATCTTTTAAGTCTTACAAGACTGTTTGAGAACCAAATAAGGTAAATAACCATAAATACAGCCATACCGAGAATGCCTGAATCGCTGTCGGCAGTCATAAGAGCCGCAAAGCCAAATCCTGTTGCTACAAGATAAATTACTCTGAGCAAGGTCTTTTTCGTGATAACCGACATTGCAATCATAACAGGCATTGCAATACAGATGTAGCTTGAAAGCAGATTCTTGTTGCCGATTGTCGAAGTAAAGTCAATAGTCTGTTGTTCGTTAAGCAGAGGGAACATTCCAAACGGATCAACATAGAATGCGTTGAGTATCGCAAGTGCGTAAACTATCATTGAGCCGAACGCAAGCGCAACGAATATGTATTCAAAATATTTAAAGCACCTTGTAATCATAAAATATGCTGCTGTGTAAAATGCCATAAGCACAAGACCGTTGTTTCGTCCCTGAGTACCCAGAAGCGCATCCAAAGGGTTTGCAGACAACAGCATTGAAATGACATTTATCCCGAGGAATACAATAAATGCCCAGTCCATAAACGAAAGCTCTTCATACAAATGCTTTGGTTTGGGCTTTTCAAGCTTTGAGTCTTCCGGCGGTTTATCAACGCTTGCGGTCATAATAATAAGAAATTCCGCAACAACGAGAATGCCCGTCAATATAATGAAAAAGTAATACTTATCGTGCCTGATGTTAAAATATGCGTCGGTAAAAAACAACGGAAAAAGTGTGAACATAATAAGCAGATAGTAGTTTGTAAGCGCCTGCTGTACCGAATATTTTTCTTTGGGTTTGGCAGGCGGATTTTTATGCTTTGCAGAAGTCATAATAAAATAACCTTTCAATGTAATGTACTTCAATTTTATAACGCACACACGATGTTGTCAAGAAATAAAGTAAGTTGAAAGCTCTGGTTTTCGACTTGTTTCGATTGGCATATGCTTGTAAAAGAACAATAATTGCATATTTTTCGGCACTTTTATTCCCAAATTAATACTTGTGGAGAAATTAGTATTGTATTTATCTCCGTAAAATGGTATAATTCTCCTTGAGATATATTTCCATATTTGCAGGACAAAGACTTTTGTAAAAAATTGTTTATGAATTTATCTATTTGCAGATTGGGTGGTTTTATGAAAAAATTAGTTGTTTTTGGCTTTGACGGCACTCTTGCCAACACAGCCCCCGGAATTTTATATTGTTTCAATACAACAGCAGTTGCAATGGGTTATGAGCCTGTTGAACACAGCGCACTCTACGGAGTAATCGGCACACCGCTTGAATACGGATTTAAAACGCTCTTTAATATGGGTGATGACGAAATTGAATATGCCGTAAAGAATTACAGTAAACTTTATTCCCAGAAAGGAAAAGAGATGTTCACCGTCTATGACGGAATTTATGACGCTCTTCGTGAACTCAAGAAAAGCGGTTTTAAGCTTGCAATAGCAACTCAAAAGCACAGAATGTTCACAACGGATATTCTTGAAACCTACGAGGCGTCGGATGTTTTCGACGCAGTATGTGCAACAGATGTCGGTACAAACCTCACAAAGAGTCATCTGCTTTTGCAGGCGTGTGAGCAGACAGGAGTTTCCGTTGAAGAAAGTATCCTTGTCGGTGACAGCACAATCGAGGCAAAGGGTGCGGAAGAAATAGGTATGGACTTCCTCGCTGTCCTATACGGCTGGGGCTTTAGAACCAAGGAAGAAACCGAAGAGTACAAGTGCGTCGGCACAGTGTCGTCTCCGGCAGAAATTTCTCAAAAAGTCATGGCACTCTGATTACGGTTAGTGCGTGTAAAACAGTGCATAAATAGGATTAAAATTGTAATTTCCCAAAAACAAATCGGGCAGTCATAACGATTGCTTGATTTTTTTATGCAAATTTGATTCTGTATAATAACAATGATACAACGATATACCTTTGCTTGTAAACGGGATGTTTGATAAACAGAAATATGATAGTACGGAATTGATATTGTTAAATTCTTTTACATAAATTTTAAAAGTTAATTTAAAATAATATTGAATTTTCACATATTGTATGCTAAAATAAAAATGCCAAACAAAAATTTAATTTTAAGTTCACCTAAGTGTGTATTTTTATTTCGGTAAAAATACAGGCTTTACTTTTCACACCTTATAAGTGAAATATTGTGTCGCAACAATCAAAGCTATGTATTTTTCGTGCGTAGCTTCAGCTACGCACTTTTTGTTTTATGCGAAAAATATTTGCTTTTTAAAAAAATCGACAAAATTTGAAAAATTTTAAAATTTTTTCGGATTTTATAAAATCAAAAGCCGTTTTAAATTGTCTATATTATGAAAGGAAATGAGAGGAGGTTATTTTATGAACATTTCCCACTTAGTAGAAAAAATTAAGAAGGGAGATAACAAATCATTTGAAAAGCTCTACAAGCTTACAGAGCGTGAAGTGTGGTTTACTTGTATCAGCTTTTTAAAGAACGAAACAACCGCACAGGACATTATGCAGGAAACTTACATAACGGCTTTTTTAAAAATCCAATCTTTGGAAAAATCATCACAAATCAGAAGTTGGCTTAACAGAATTGCCGTTAATAAGTGCAAAAATTATTTGAAAGGTAAAGGTGAAATCCAACTGGACGATGAAATTTTTGAAAATCAGGCAATAGTTGACGAGCGTATATCAATTCCCGAAGAATACATTTCAGACAAGGCAAAGAGAGAAATTATTCTTTCGATTATGCAGGAAGTACTGTCCGATGTTCAGTATCAGACAGTGATTATGCACTATTTTAATGAAATGACTGTTGATGAAATCGCAGAAGTCTTTGAATGTTCAAGGGGTACTGTGCTTTCAAGGCTCAATTATTCAAGGGCAAAGATGAAAACTGCAATTGAAGATTACGAAAAAAAGAGCGGTGACAAGCTTCACGGCGTTGTTGTTGTACCTTTCTTTACAACTATTTTCAAGGAAGAAGCAAAGAGCCTTGCAGTACCGAACATTACAATCAAGCTCCCGAACGGACAGACACTTGCAACCTCTGCAACAAAAGGCATTGCAACAGGTGCAAAGTCAACAGTTTCATCTATCGTAAAGGCAACAGCAACTGCGACAGTAAAAACAAAGGTAATTGCCGTTGTCTGCGGTGCTACAATACTTGCAGGCATATCAGCAGTCGGCATAAGCATTCTTGCAGGCTGTAACGCTGAGAAAGAACCGACAGAACCGTCAGTAATATCTTCAACCGTGCAGACATCAACTGTTCCAACAACTGTACCTAAAACTACAGTACCAAAGGCAGTTAAAGATTTGGTAGACAAGGGTGAAATCAAAGTCGACAAAGACGGCAACATCACTGATAAGAACGGTAAGAAAGTCGAAGTAAAAGATGGTAAGGTAGAAGTAAAAACCGATGACGGTAAGACAGTTACAGTTAAGGTTGACGATGTAAAAACTACGGTATCTAACAAAAACAACAGCAACAAGGGTAACACCGAAAAGAAAGAAGATACTAAGTCAAATACATCTTCAAAGAAAGACAACTCTTCAAAAACAAATACATCTGATAACGACAAGAAGCCAGCTAAGCCAAGCAACTCTTCAAGTAATAATCAGAAGCCAGCTAAGCCAAGCAACTCTTCGAGTAATAACCAGAAGCCAGCTAAGCCAAGTGAATCTTCAAAGACTGAAACACCTACAGCAAAGCCAAAGCAGAAGGTATGGGTAGACGACTACAAAACAGTTCACCATGATGGCTATTGGAAGGTAGTAGGTACTCACGAGGAGCCAGTATATGGTTGGATAGGTTATGATGTATGTAATAATTGTGGCATGAAGATGAATGATGCTAAGGAGAGAAAGGCTCATCTTACTTGGGAACTGGAAACTAACGGTGCAGGTGCATACCACCATGAGACAGAATATGTACAGACAGGCACAAAAACAGTAGAAGACAAAGAATGGGTAAAACCTTGGGATGAGAAGGTTAAAGACGGCGGTCACTATGAGTACAGATAATTAAATTCGATAGTAAGTATAAAATCAATATAAATACTTGAAAGTTATTGGGAAGAGAGGGTTCTTTATGAACCCTCTTTTTCTATGCTAAAATAAATATTATACTAAAGAAAGTATTTAATTTAGTTAGGATTATGGTATAATATAAACATATTAAAGGAGGTATTTATAGGAAAAGTTATAACCCCGAGGAGGATAGTTATGGTATGGGAATGCTCTGTAATCAACAAAATAAAAAAAGAGGTTAAGCATTAGAAAAAATTGCTTAACCTCTTTGTTGTTTTAATAATATTAGAATAGAAAAATCTTTTGTGCTACGATGTAATAAATTTTAAAAATATATTATCTTGTTCCTTTGAAAATCGGCAGGCAAACTAAAATGACAGTAAGTTTGACAGTAAGTTTGACTGCATTTTATCTTGTTTTAACTTAATTCAAAATTACTCAACTGAATTTTTGAAATCTCAAAAACCCAGTGTTTAAGCCACTTTTAAGGCGTTTTAAGTAATTTTGGCAAAAAATAAAAGGCGGTTAAAAAACCACCTTTTTGGTGCGAATGTTCATATAGGATTTGGCGAAATACAGTTTTACCGATAGTCGAACATCATATTCAAATAATAATCCGCACATTCGCAATTTTACTTTGTTTTTCATATAATGTACTTACTAAAAATCAAGGAGGTTTTAATATGAAAACAATTTTTGAAAATAACGGTGGTACTTATACGCAGGTTGGAGATTATTTATTGCCTAATCTTTCGTTACCGGCAGAAGAAAAAGAAACGAATATCGGTGTTTGGGCAATGAGGCATAAACGATATTTGAAGCAAAATCATAAAGTGCGTTACTACAATTTGCTGACAAGCGGTAAGCTCGATTCATATCTTGCCGACATCGAAGAACAGGCTCAAAATCTTTTTTCTCGGTTGGTAAAAGACATTGCCGAAAAAGAAAATGTTACGGAAAAATTGAAATCGGATGACCTAATGTTATGGGTGCGGAAGATGAATAATATTCGCAATCGAGCAATGGAAATCGTTAATGAACAAATAATTTACAGATGAGAAAAAGGCACAACCTACGCAGAAAACCCGTAGGCTGTGCCTTAAATTTTATTTACTAAGTTGCAATGCATAATCTTAGCGAGCAGACCATTTGGATATCCAAACGGTAGCTTGCCCGCTTTTGCACAATCTCAGCGAGCAGACCAATTATGGACAGGCTTTCCAAATCGGTTGCTTTCGCTTCGTTGTGAAACAAGCGGTGTGTTTGGATAGCTCGCACTACCAAACACCTCGTTAGGGACACCATAAGACCTGATACCTAAGCGTTTTTTAAATGTATCCAAGTTTTTCTTTGATGATGTCTAAACTATTTTGTCTAGAATTGTCTTCTGAAAAGCTGGCTACAACTTCCTGCATTGTTTCAGAACTCCAATAAATTTTCAATTTTTCTTTTGCACGAGTGATTGCAGTATAGAAAATGCCGTGTGTAATTTTCTCTGCATTGCTGCTCGGAATAACGACTTTAACCGATTCGTATTCTAAGCCTTGTGCTTTATGAATTGAAACTGCATAAGCTAGTTGAAACGGCACTATAGTCTTTTCACGATCTTCTTCTGTCATTTCCTCATCAAACGCAAGCACATCAAATCGAATACGTGTTCCGTCCTCGATTGTATCAACAAACTCAAGTCCATCGAGTTGGCAGTCTTTTTCAGTTAACGGAGTAGCAACGTCTACTGTAAATACAATTTTTTCTTTTAATTTATCTATATGAATGATTCGTCCTTTCAGGTTATTGTAAAGCAGGGAAAATCTACTCGTATCATTGAATAATATAGGATCTCCGGCTTTATATTTCCAATCCCTCCAAATAACAGCTTTTTCTGTGTTAGCATTTTGAAAATAGTTATTCATATTATTTAGGCCAAATTTTCCGTCATAATTCAAGCAAAGAATCACCTCATCTTTTATCTCTCGATTGAATATGTTTTCTCCGATATTCTCAGAAAACGGGCCATCAATCACAAGTTTTTCTGTAATCAGCGGTCCCTTGCTACGAACTTCTTTCCATAGTTCAATGAGATCTGGATCTTTAGTTCTCCAAGTGCTTGTGAGTTCAACATTTGCACCTTGAGATTTAATGAGATCCTTGGCATATGAAAACCAATTACCAAATTCGATGGATTCAATTTGATAGATATCTCCAGCGAGTACCAAAAATGTATCAGGACGCATTTTCTCAAGGAATACTTTCATAACCCTGTTGTCAATCGTGCTACATTCATCCACAAAAATAATGTCATAATCTGGTAGATTAACTCGCTTCGTAAAACTGTCTATGCTCACAAAGCTTGCATCTGCGCCCGGATTTTCGATTCTTCTCTGCAAGTTCTGTAACGCCGTATGCGTTTTGGTGAGAAAAAGTTTTCGACGGCCTGCCATCATTGTTGAGATCATATTGATAAGCGTTGTCTTTCCAGTACCAGCAGCTCCATAAATAAGAAGCAATCTAGAGTTCACAAACGCATACTTAAGTGCCGCTTCTTTCTTTAAATCCGAGAACACTATCTCACTTTGTCTTAGATATCTTTCGTTGAACTCTTTTTGCCCTTTATTTGGTATATGCGACATCTCCAAAAGCTTCTTCAGGATAAAGAGAGTTGACTCCTCATAAGAATCAATGTACGCCACATCTTCTTTTACAGTAATTCCATAACCCTTACCTTTTTCCCAAGAGTCTAACTGGTCGTTATATTTTTGAATGGAAGATTTAGTTAGTTTTGAATTGATAGCACAGTATATTTCTCCGGTTTCTTGAATTTGTTTTATAATGGTCCAGTATGGAATAGCTGCTTCTGTCTTTTCTCTTTCTACAACACTTGCCAAATATTTAGCTTGATTAGTAGTGCTTGTTTTACTGCCGACCAAATCAGATACTAGCGGATTACGCTCGAATGGAAGGCATTTGCGCGACAAAAATAAATCATCACACTTCCATTGTGGACTAAATTGTGAAGGCATAACACGCTCCAGCAACTCTTCTCGCAGGTTTAGCAACAAATAGCGAACAGTATACTTACCGAATAGATTAGAGCCGGCAGTATAGTTTTCTCTCAACTTTTGCAATACATCCTTAAAATAGCTGGTTTTAGAATGTTGATAAACTGCCTCAAGAACACCAGAAAACTTCACTTCACGAAGGTCAATCATTTCCAGAAAGTTCATACCGGTTCCTGTAAGAAATTGCATTAGCGTATCATATTCCCCATAGTTAGTCGAAAGTTTGAGCGGCATTTTTAATATCCGCCCCAGTTTATTTAAGCATCTGGGATCTATAGAGACTTTCCACGCTGTAATAATCTTGATCTCTGTATCAATTCCCCATAAGCTAATTGTTGCGGGTGCATACTCAATTTGTATGGAATAGCTGGTAGAAATATTTTGCTGCGTATACGCTGTAATACGGTTATACTTTGATGCATAAATACCGGCTTGTTGCAGTGTCACTTCGAAATATCGCTCTGTTCCAATATAGAACGGCGTCTTTTTTTGAACATAAAATCTTGTAGCGCTACGATTCGTTGATCCATAATTTACGGTGCCAAATGCATCCGCTACAAGCTTATAGTACTGTTTATCCAGTTCATCTGATCCGGTATATTCAAGAAACTTTTCTAAATTTCTTAGTACTGTGATACTATAACTTTCCTGAAGAGATTTTCGTATTTGCCACATAAAGTTATAATATTTCAGCATTAGTCTTTCTGACTGACCATCATCGGGAATTCGTCGCCCGATATATTGCAGACCTCGATAGAAATTCCCTAAATACTTGGTTTCGATACTCAAGAAGGAGTGCTCCCAAGCAAATGCAATGCTTGGGTGTTGATACCCATCGCGTATGGCATTTAGTAAAAGAGCTGAAACACATAAGTCATTCAATCTTGTCAAGATTCGTTTAGACACATTATCCCTGTTTTTATTGAGGACATCTAATCGTTCAATACTATCCGTAACCTCATCATCGCAAGCCTGAATGATACGCTTTACCTCTTCTTCAGAGTAAGTATTTCGTTCCAATTGGTTCACAAAAGAATGGTGCTTAACAATTTCTTCTAATCGTTCACAAAAGGTTAGAATACTGTCATCATTATTCAGAACTTCTTCTGCTGCTCGAAAATTAATTGTTGTACTGTCTTTTGTGAAATCTATCGAATTCAGAAAGTCAACGGACATATACTTCCAAAAAACTCTCTCATTGCCTCTATCGGCTGGATTAAGTACTACGAATAGAATTCCCGGATCAAACGATACCTTATTGCATATAAAAGCGGGAAAGGCAAGATCCTTCAAAGAGTACTTTACAATACCATCGTTTTCACTGTAATTGCGCGTTCCTTTGATTTGAACATAAAAGGCCTGCTTTGGCCGACGAGAAATATCAGGGCTTGGAACAAATTCAAAAGTACCGTCGTGATTAGGCCATTTGTCATTCGTGGAAAATGATGGATTTATTCTTCCATTTGAACGAAGGAATGTTTCCAAAACCGAGACAGCCGCTCTATCATCATCGGATCTCTCCGTATGAGTCTTAATATGTTTTTCAATGTTTTCATTAGACTGATTAATCATAATTGTTTACCACCTCACTAAATTTAGAATAGACTATCTTATTTTAATGTTATTTATAATCTGTTTTACAACAGGCACAGCCACTGTATTTCCACATTGTTTATACATACTTTTTATCGGAATATCGGGAAAATCAAACGATTTAGGAAATCCCTGCAAGGCAAGACATTCTTGCGGTGTAATCGTTCTGATTCCAAAGTTGTCTTTTATAATCGGGATACGGTTGTACCATGTTCCCATATTTGCTTTAAGCGTAAAAGATATTTCGTATTTACTCTTTTGAATACCGTAATCCGAAAACCTGTATATTTGGTTTTCATCTGTAATTGCTGCATTCATTTTTTGATACTGTACGGAATTTTTGGGAAGATAAAATTTATCATCAGCCTTTACCGAACGGTCGATAATATCAAAAATATGCTTTTTCAGCGGCTGTTCCTCCGGAAAGCGAAAACCGTTGCACATCTCATAGTCCTTAAATGCAACTATATATGTTCTTGTTCTGTGTTGCGGTATTCCGTAATTGCAAGCATCCGCAATGAGGTATCGTATGTAATAATCCCTCTCTGAAAGCTCGTTGTGTATGCGGTTAAAGGTTTTGCCATTATCGTGTTCCGTAAGATTAGCGACATTTTCAAGAAAAATAATTTTGGGCTTTTCAGCATCTGCTATTCTCATTATTTCAAAGAAAAGATTACCTCTTTCGTCGGCGAAACCTTTTCTATTACCGCATACCGAAAACGATTGACAAGGAAACCCGGCTGTGAGAATATCAAAATCCGGTATATCATCTGTGTTAACTTTTCTTATATCGCATTCGGATAATACCGTATCTGGAAAATTGTATCTGTATGTTTTGCAAGCATCGCTGTCCAATTCATTTGCCCATAGAATTTCATATCCTTCTTGTTCGAAAGCTAAATCAATTCCGCCTATACCCGCAAATAAACTACCGACTTTTAAAGCGGCCATTCATATACTCCAATCAAAATTTATTATTTCACATACAAAACATCTCTGTGATACTCAAGATAGTTTTTCATTACAATCGTCGCTTTTAAATCAAAATACATATTCGATCCTATATGCAATCGATTTTCATTTTCTTTTCCCAAAAAAGAAGAAATACGTAATCTTCCGTCATTTTCAAATGTAATCAGACCGCTGTCAAACAACTTGTCCATATTTGCGCAAAGGAGCAACCCATTATTAATATCAATTCTTTCTTCATTGGTACAAATAGACCATGGCTTTATGTGGCTTGCAATTAGAAGTTTTCTGTTATCTATACCGGTCATTATACACTTAGAATCATATTTCTTTATTAAATTCTCTCGATATCTTCCTTGTCCGATTCTGGCTTTTACCAAATTATCTTTTTCAGTTTGAGATAGTTTACTCTGCTTTATTTCATTAACCAAATCAAGTTCATCTGATTCAATATCGAAGCAATCTATGGCGAATAGTCGATATTGTTTTAGAGCACTGCTATACATATGGTTTCCTTTTTGGTTTTTTGTAACAAATTGAGCGTTATTTAAAATCGCAAATATTGCGACGTCCAATTCTGTCAAACTCATATCAAGTAAACTTTTGTGAATAACTTTTATTTCAAGCATTTCATCGGAAACCGTGTTAAGCGCTCGCTTGTACTTATAAACAGAGCTTTCGGATAATTTGCTGTTTTCATTCATCCAATTAGAAAAATCGTCTAAAATCATAAAACATATTCCTTATCTGAATCTTACCTGTAAATTGAACTTTATTTTATAAACATTGTTTTCATTGTATACCTGAGCGTATTCATAACGTGTAGTACTCGGACTGTCAAAACAGGTATAATCATACAGATATTGTTCAAAATCAGTACGGTTATAGATGTGATAACACACAACACTTCCATCTTGCTTAACGACAATATATCCGCCGTTAGCATCTTCTTCACCTTCCCAATGCCTTTCGGGAGTCATGCCAAGGGCGGCTGCACATAGAAATTTTTTAAATTTATATTCGTACATATTTGTATTTGAGAACTTTAGAGGATTTTCAGCTTTTAAGATTTCTATTACATCAGATAGCTTTTTTATATTGTTTCTATAAGCAATCAGCAATGCATGCGCCAGAATAATCGGCATTTGCGAATCGATAAACTGAAGATTTTCCTGAAACTGTGTTGATACCATGCTGTCAAATTCAAAAACACATTCGTTATTAACCAGTTCGTTAACTCTGTCAATAATTTTTGTTCGAGTTTCAATTCTGTTAACGTTTTTTGCAATTTCATCAGAACATCCAATTATGTTATATGCGATATTTGTATTTTTGCCGGGATTTATTAATGTTGGCTTTGCGCCAAGATAACTTTTGATTGAAAAACCGCATACTGGTGATATTCCGGTATGAATGTCGTGTATTTGAATGTCGATATCTTGTTTATGTGCCGAATCAGCTTTTAATTTATTAACAAAAACCAAAGAAAAGAAGTCATTTACAGACGGAATCTCAAATGCACGATTCCCTTCGGGTATTTTTTCTAATAACTCTGCAACAACAGTTTCAAATTCTTCTTTGTTTACAGTTTTGAGCAACGTGTCACCATCAAAAATTCTTATTGATTTCCAGTTTGCGTCACAAGGAAAATAATTCAAAACTGTACCCGACAATTCTTCACGAATGATTTTTAATATCGGAAAATAAACCGCTGTTGGATTTAAGTCTTTATCTGCAGCCCTAAGAATTCCCTGGCTGAGCAAATAACAAAAAGCATATATTTCAGACCATTCACCTTTATTACCTTTCAGCATTGTCGAGTACCTCCTTAATTTGTTTTGCAATAGCTTCAATAACATTTACGGTTACGCTGTTTCCGAATTGTTTATAAAGATGGACATCTGCAAGAGGCAGATTGAAAGTATTGGGAAATCCCTGTAAACGAGCCCATTCTCTCGGTGTCATTTTTCTGATACCTTCCTTATTGACTTCGCCTTTAATGTGTGTTGTCGGTGTCAAATCTTTCTGACGTTTATCAATCAGCAGATTGCGTTCTCTTCCCATTCCGCCGCATACAATAGCGCCGGCAATGCCGTCCCATTCACGAATTTCGTATCCGAAACCATTACCTTTAGCCTCGTGACGAGCTTTGTGTCTTCTGAGGGTTTCAACATAAACATCACTTAAATAATATTTAGCTGGTACAGGCTTTTCTTCTATAATATCTTTCAGCCTTTTTGTATCATCCGTCGCCTTTGGAAATTCAAATTTTTCGGGTGCAATATCATTTCTGAAAGCCACAATATATATTCTTTCTCTGTTCTGAGGGACTCCAAAATCTTTACTGTTAAGTACATCGCTGAAAACTTTATAACCCAAATCTTCAAAAGTTTTTTTAATTATTTCAAATGTTCTTCCTCTGTCGTGAATCTTTAATCCCTTGACATTCTCACAAAAAATAACCTTTGGTTTGTCTGCTTCGCAAATTCTCGCAACATCAAGAAACAAAGTGCCTCGGCAAAGACCTTTATAATTATCATCAAATCCTTGTCTTTTTCCCGCAAGACTGAATGCTTGGCAAGGAAACCCCGCAAGACATATATCAAATTGCGGAATATCGGTTTCGTTTATCTTGGTTATATCTCCCGCAATTTCAAAATCATCTTTGAAATTCGCCTTGTATGTTTTCTGTGCATATTCATCCCACTCACTTACAAAAACCGTATTTATTTCATCCCCAAAGGCTCGTTCAAATCCAAGACGAATACCACCGATTCCCGCAAACAAATCAATAGATTTATATTTAGTCATTTTTACTTTTTACCGTCCTCTCAATTTCATCGGCACACGCCTGTAAATTCTTTTTTATATCATTGCCCCAAAATCTAAGTACTGTCCAACCCGAATTTTCAAGTGTTTCATTTACCAAATTATCTCGAACAATGTTTTTTTCAATTTTAGGAATCCAAAACTCTTGATGTGATTTGAATTCCTTTTTCTTATTATCCCAATCATAACCGTGCCAAAATTCACTGTCGCAAAACACGGCAACCTTTTTGCCGATAAAAACAATATCGGGCTTTCCGAACACTTTTTTACTGTTCTTTTGATAACGCAAACCTCTTGACCAAAGTTCTTTTCTGAGCATAACTTCTATCTTTGTGTCTTTGGATTTAACCTGTTGCATATTGTATGATATTTGTTCTTTTGTTTTATGCATTTTCGGTTTCTCCGTCATCCTTATAAAATTCGCATACATCGCCTATATCACAATCAAGGGTTTCGCATATTTTAAGCAAGACTTCCATACTGACAAATTCTCCCTTACTTAACTTTGCAACAGAATTGCTGCTTATGTGAGCTTGTTCTCTTAATTGATATTTTTTCATTTTTTTATCAATCAATATTTTCCATAATTTGTCATAGCTGACTTTCATAATTGACCTCCTTGCCTGTTTGAATCAATTATAACATTCAGAGCAGAAATATTCAACACAATAAGTTTGCGAACGCCAATTTTTTGTATTTACAGCCCTAAATATTTATTCAAAATTATAGTTTTATTCAATTTTCGATATACGAAACAACCCGAAGGTATTTTTCTGTAATAATAAACTGTTTTCAACGGGTCTTAGGGAGTCCCTAAATAGCAAAATTACCGTTTGGATATACAAACGGTCTGCTCGCTAAATTTGTGCATTGCAATTACAATTTAATATTTTTACATACCCAGTCCTTCGTTTTTTGAACTTTCAAGAAACGAGGGACTTTATTTTTTTGCAAATTTTTCGCCGAAATACCCTGACTTTTGTGGCTCACGGTTCAAACAAGTAGAGGGCATAAAAAATTTTCCCAAATAATTTTTATTAAACTGTCAATTTTGGGTGTGCATTTCGGCACCCTTTGTCCAAATGAGTAGAGGGGCAAATGTTAAATGTTTATGAATTTTCCGGAAAGCCCCCCAAAAAAGCGTTCCCGGTTCTAACAAGTGAAGGGGTAATAAAAAAATATTTGTCAGAGGGTTAATTTTTGACCGTTTTCGTTGCCTACCAAGTGAGAGGCAAAAATTTATTTGCAAATAGGGGGTGCAAAATGCCTCTCCCGGTTCAAACAAGTGAAGGGAGTTTTTACAATGTCGAGATTATCAAAGAAAGCGAAACAAGAATGGGATTTTTTCATAAATCCCGAAACAGGCAGAAGAACATACAACAGTCTTTGCCGAAAATGTAAAAACAAATGCAAGCAAAGTCACAAGGCAATCGTTGTTTTCTGCCCGAAGTACAAATCCAAAAGAGGTACAAAAAGCATTAAAAATCGCCGTGAATATGATGACAGCGGTTAATTTAATATAGCGATACTTGTTTTCAATAAAATGTTGATATAAAAGAAAAAATTACCGATTTCGGCACCAAATCAATACAGAAACGGAGGTAACACAGTGAACAGATATTTCAAAACATCGGATGCCAAAAACTTTGCATTCTACAAAGTACCTAAAGCGTTATTTGAAGAAAAGTACAAATCGGTTTCAACCGATGCAAAAATGCTGTACGGACTTTTACTTGACCGAATGTATCTGTCCGTCAAAAACGGCCGGATAGATAATCAAGGCAGAGTATATCAATATTTCACAATAAAATCCGCTCAGGAAAAACTGCATTTCGGTCACGAAAAGATATGCAAGTTATTCTTCGAACTTGAAGTCGCAGATTTGATTATTCGCAAAAGACAAGGTCAGGGGAAGCCGAGCATTATCTATCTGAAACAATTCTGATTTTCGGTTTTCTTGATTTCCGAATAACGGAAGGTAATAAGACTTAGAAGATTAAGACTGTTACCGGCCGAGAAAAGAATATATATGGAGGTTAAAATGATAAAAAACATAAGTATAGATTTGCTTGTTCCTTTTGAAAATCATCCGTTTAAGAAAAGAAGCGGAATTGAGCAACAAGAATTAACAGAAAGCATAAAAGAAAACGGATTGCTTGAACCGATAATCGTTCGTTCTTTTCCGGCAGGTAAATATGAAATTATCAGCGGACACAGACGAGTTGAATCCTGCAAGGAACTCGGGATAACAAGCGTACCCACAATAATCGAAGAACTCACAAAAGACGAGGCGATTGTGCAAATGGTGGATTCAAACATACACCGTGAACATATTTTACCGAGCGAAAAAGCTTTTGCATACAAAATGAAATCAGAGGCTTTGAAACATCAAGGTAAAACTTGTGGACAAGTTGTCCACAAGTCAAGAGATAACATATCCGATACCGAAAGCGGCAGAAATGTTCAGCGATATATCCGCTTAACATACTTAATACCCGAATTACTTAAACTTGTTGACGAGGAAAGGATAGCCTTTACTCCTGCGGTTGAACTTTCATATCTGTCGGAATATGAACAACAAATATTACTTGAACAAATAGAATTTACCGACGCAACACCGTCATTATCGCAGGCACAGCGATTAAGAAAATTCAGTAAAGACGGCAACTTTTTCGTCGATACGGTTTTCGCCGTTCTCAATGAAGAAAAGCCAAATCAAAAAGAGCAAGTGCGAATACCTGCCGACAAGCTGCGTGATGTCTTGCCAAAAGGTTTGGATAAACAAAAGACCGAAGATTTCATAATTAAAGCTTGCGAGCATTACAGAAAATATTTAATCCGACAGCGTGAGAGGGAGAGATGATATGAAAAAGCAAATAACAAATTTCGACTTGGGTACAGGCGAATATATGATAAATGGAGTAAGATATATCGTTTGCGGTAAATTTGAGGATTTTAACATTAAAAAATATAGCGACAGCAATCATTTGAATAACAGATTGAAAAAATATCTCACGGGCGATTTCGCAGAATTGTCTGTTGATAGCATCAATGATAAAATGACAGATGAATATGATTGTTCGACTGTCGGAAAGGAGGATTAAATGCAGTCGAAAAACAAAAATCAAATAGGGATAACAGCTCTTTATTGTCGTTTGTCCCGTGATGACGGAACGGAAAGCGAGAGTAACTCCATAGGCAATCAAAAGAAGTTGTTATCACAAAAAGCAAAAGAAATGGGTTTAACGGATACAAAATATTATGTGGATGACGGATATACCGGAACAAATTTTAATCGTCCCGGATTTCAACAGCTTATCGACGATATTGAAATCGGGCTTGTTTCTGCCGTAATGGTTAAAGATTTATCCCGCCTTGGTCGAGACTATGTTTCGGTAGGTAATTATACCGATAGCTATTTCCCCGAACATAATATTCGTTTTATTGCCGTGAACGATGCCATTGACAGCGATGAGGGCGAAAGCGAAATTGCACCGTTCAAGAATATCTTAAACGAAATGTATGCGAGAGATATTTCAAAAAAGATTCGTTCATCTCACAGGCTCAGAGGCAGTATGGGAGAGCCGTTATCACAACCGCCATACGGATATATGAAATCACCGGAAAACAAAAAGAAATGGATAATTGACCCAGAAGCCGCAACCGTTGTGAAAAGCATATTCAAAATGTGCCTCGACGGTAAAGGCAATGAAACCATTGCAAGAGAATTGCAGGAAAACGAAGTGCTTATTCCTATGGCTTATTGGCGTCCAAAGGACTGAACAGAGGCGGAAAGAAAACACAAACCAATCCGTACAAATGGTGTAAGACCACTATTCAAAAAATTCTTTCTCAACAAGAGTATTGCGGAGATATTATCAATTTCAAAACATATTCCAAGTCATTTAAAAACAAAAGACGTATTGAAAACTCAAAAGAAAATTGGGCTGTATTCAAGGATGTTAATGAGCCGATAATCGACCGAGAAACATTTGAAACAGTACAGAAGTTTATTTCAAAAACAAAGCGTCGGGCTCCGAAAAAAGAAAACGGCGAACGGAGTATATTTAACGGATTGATATATTGCGGAGATTGCCACAGTAAAATGAGATACCACACAAGCACCTCGAATAAAGAAATTCACTATTTCACTTGTTCCGACAACAAAGTTGATTATCGAGGAAAGTGTCAGGGAAGACATTACGTCAGAGCAGACGCCCTTGAAGAAGTTGTTAAACTTGAATTAAGGCGACTTGTTGAAATGTTGGAAATTGACGAGTCATATTTTGCACAACTGCTTTTGCGGAAAAATGACGAAGAAAGAGAAAAAGACAAAAAGTTTTTGGAGTCGGAACTGCAAAAAGCGATTGCTCGCAACAACACGGTATCGCAAATTTATGAAAAATTGTATGAGGATAATGTAATCGGAAAAGTCAGCGATGAGTGGTTTGTTGAGTTATCCCATAAATACGAAAAAGAGCGTATGAACTTAAAAGCCAAAATTGCGGATACTCGACACAAAATCGAAGAGTTGAAAAACAACAATTCGGAATATGAAAAATTCATATCGGCAATTCGCAGGTTTATGCAAATGGATAATCTGACATCACCGCTGCTTCGAGAACTGATTGACCATATTGATATTTTTGAAACAGAGGGCACAGGCAAAAGTCGAACGCAACGAATCGTTATATATTACCGTTTTATCGGATATATCGAATTGCCGAACGCCACAAAACAAACCCACATTGCGGACACACGCAAAGGTGTTGCCGTAGAGTATATAACCGAACAATTCACGGCATAAAAAAGAGCAAGGTGTTACCCTTGCCCGTACATAAAAATTATATGATAAAACAAAAAGAGTGTTCATAAGTCAAATCCCTTATGAACACTCGATATGGTCGAGGTGACAGGACTTGAACCTGCGGCATCTTGGTCCCAAACCACCTAATAAATGTGTGAAAAGCTTAGTGTTTATCGGACTTTTCAAGTTCAGTTGCCTAATATTTGCCTTGCATTTATTTTTTAGCTTATTTTACGATTGAGAAAATCATCAAGTTTTTTCGCAGGTGCTTCAGTATCATCTTGCATTAAATGCGTGTAAATGTTCAAGGTGGTTTCGGGTTTGGTATGCCCTAACTGGTGTTGAATGTAGAGAATATCATAGCCCGAATAGAAAAGATTTGTTGCGTGGGTGTGTCTAAGACAATGAGCTGTAAACGGTTCTATGACCTGCGGAATACCGTCGGGGCAGTATTTACTGCGTGGAGCAATGCCGACAATTTTGCCTTGCTGTGAATTGAATGCTTCGAGGTTTAGGCAATTGATGTAACTCTCCCACAATCTCCGCCACGCTGAATTTGTCATAAGTTTACCTTTGGTGGTTGTGACTACATAATCAAATGGGGAGTGGGGTGCAAGACTTTTCAGATAGTCTGACAGAACGGTCGGGATATCAACCTTGCGGACACCTGCTTCTGTTTTCGCTCCTGCTTTTATGTAAGAATTGTTTCCGTCAAGAACCAAAGTCTGATGAACATTTATTTTGTTGCGTTTCAAGTCAATATCTGCCCATTGCAAGCCGAGGCATTCACCTCTTCGTAGTCCTGCAAGCAACATAATCATTGCCGGCAATCTTCCTCTGTGCGGAGTGTTGATTATTAGCTTTTGCTCTTCAGGTGACAAGGCTCTGCGTTCTTTTTTCTTTGCCGCATTCTTTGATATTTTGACATATTTCAGTGGGTTGAAGTCGATAGCTCGGTTTTCAATAGCATACTCAAACACTCGGCTTGCGGTTGCGATGAACTCCTTCAGCGATTTTTTCGCTGTGGGTTTGCCTGTTGTTGGGTTCTTAGCGGCTAAGTCGAACACGATTTCCTGAAAGTCGGCAATTGTCAGCTTGTTGATTTTGTAAGGTTCAAGCTCTGTAAAATGTTTGAGATACCGTTCAAGTGTTTTGTATTGCTGTGGTGTTTGCAGTGACCTCTGAACCGTTAGCCAGCGTTTTTTCCAACATCCGTATGTATCATCAGATGAGATATCTATGCCTTTGCCGAGTTTTTGCTTTAATTCGGCGGCAAGCGTTTCAACCTCTTTTCGTGATGTGCCGCATACGGATTTGTACTTTCGTTTACCGTTTTCATCCCGACCGATATAGATGTTCTTCTGATAGCGACCGTCTTTTCGTTTTTTCATAATGTAATACACTCCTTTTGCTTAAAAAAGGGTGCAAAAATCCCCTGATATTCAATGCTTGAAAATTTCAGGGGATTGTGGTACAATATTATTGCTTTTAGTAGTATCACTGCACCCTGCGTGTGGTGGTTTCCGCTCTGACTTGCGCCAACAGGTCAGGGCGGTTTTTATTTTTATTTTAATTTTTATTTGCTATGAGCATTTTAACCTTTGCATTATAACTTACTTTATCGTTCTCATCGTAATGTTCACCAATTGTAAAATCGTTAATGCCAAGAATTCGCTCTTGATTTTCTTTAACAAAAGCTACATCTTCTATATGGAGATTGCCGACATCTAAACCGTTGACAAGCACCTTGATTGCAGGCTCGCCTTTATAATCGTATTCCTGTAACTGCACATTAAGCACTTTGCCTGCTTTTTTGTCGGTTTTGAGTTGTTTAAGTAACTTCTGCCTGCCCTGAAAGGTAACACCTGCAACTTTAAAAACTTTCGTGTGCGACTTGCCCGATTCCGGTTGCATCGCAGGAGTTTTTACCTCTGATTTTGGCTTTTTAAATAATTTTGATAATAATCCCATAATAGCCTCCTCATTGACACATAATGTCAAATATTATATAATAATATTCGAGGAGTTCCTACTTCTCTAATCCTTATTTTGACCGCTCACAGTTGCCGCTGTGGGGGGTTTTTCTTTTTGTTGATAAAATCTGCAAATTGCTCTTTTACCCGCCTTTCAAGCGGATGTAGGTAAAAAGCGTTTCTGCGTTCAAGCTCTGCCATTCTTTCCGCCCTGTAGGTTGCCGCCTCAAGGCTAATGTCACATAAATTTGCAATTGCAGCGGCATTGATTACTTGCATTTCGTGCAACACACAAGCCGGAGCTAACAAGTCCCGAGCAAATACATTTGCCGAATGTTCGGCATCATCAGTTATTAAAAAGCCGTTGCCGTCAGCTTTAAATAAATGCCCTAAGAAAATGTGTCCAAGCTCGTGTGCGATTGTGAATCTGCATCGCTGAGGAGATTGCTCATCAGCATAGACGATGTACAGCTTATCATCTTGCATCAAAGTTATTCCACTCTCATTTTCACTTAGCAGATTGACTGCCGAATTTTTCAGTAAAACAATGTCTGCTTGCTTTGCTATCTGACTGACTTTAACAGGCAAGTTGCTGATTCTGTAGTCGATTAAGCATTGCCAAGAGGCATTGCGCGCATTTTTATATTGTCCATAATTCAAGTTTTACCACCTCATAGGTATTGTAACCTATGGGGTGTTTTTTATTATGTACTTATAAATCTGTATCGTCAGGCTCAAACTTACTGAGATCAGGGAGATCAACTATTTCAATTGGTTGATTATTGCCGTCACTTCGTGCGGCTTTAACCGTTGGTATCAATACTTCATCTTCCACACCGAGCAATCTATCAACTGCAGGTTGCATTTCAGGGCTATTTCTGTATGCGATTATAAGTTTCTTTTCTTTGTCTGATGTTTCAAAAGGTAGTTTAACCGCATTGCAATTTTGCAAATCATTTATGCTAATTCCCAAACCTGCACAAATTTTAATCACACTATCAACAGCAGCTCCACCAATAGAGCCTTTAAGCATAGATCTAAGTGTGCTGTATGGTATTTCAATTTTTTTGGCAAAGGTTTTTACACTAAATCCTTTGTCACTTATTAACTGTTTTATGTAATCTTCTCTTGTCAAGTTAATCACCCTTTACTATTACTGATTGTAACACGCCGTTTACGAAAAATCAATACTAAAATGCGAAATTTCGTAAAAATATTTTTAAAAATCCGTTGACAAGTGCGAAATATCGTGTTATATTTAATACAGAAACACGAAATATCGCATTTTAGGAGGTGAAAAATCGTGTTTGACAAAATCGAAGTAATCATTTTTGAAAAGAAAATGAAAAAGAAAGAAGTTGCCGAGAAAATGGGAATTTCATACGGACAGTTTTGTGCAAAAATGCGTGGGGAATATCCATTTACGCTTGATGAAGCTCTCCGCTTAAAGTCGGTTTTACAAACTGATTTATCTATCGAAGATTTATTCGGTTCGGCGGCTTAACGAAATTCTTAAAAAGAACAGTAGGTAATACCACACAACTGCAGTCCCATTAAACGGACTTAGCTGAAAAGAGGTTGTACTGCTCAAACTGGCTCTCAGCGTTGCTGATGTTGAATCAGTCGAAATCGTTTCAGACAAAATTACCAACGAAAATTAAGGAGGTGTACATATGCCGAGAGAAAGACCTATCATCAATTGGGATGATATACCGTGTGTAGTAGATGTGCCGTATGTGGCACGATTGCTCGCTATGAATCCCGACCATGTTGCAAAACTTGCAAAAGATAACAAAATCCCTGCTTTTAAGATTGAAAAGCTCTGGCGCTTTAAGAAAAACGAAATTGAGCAGTATATAGAGGAGCACAGAAATGGATATTATTGCAAATAACCGCCAAAAGAAAGGAGTGTAACAAATGGCATTTAAAGATTTAGAAACAAAAAGGTCGCTAAAAAAAAAGTACCGTGACAGCAAAGACCAGCTTAAATACACGCAAAAAAGTCTTGCAAGCACCGAGCAGGAGCGTGACATTGCGAACAGCCGTCTGGACAAAACAAAAGCAAAGCTTAACAAGGTGACAGCCTTATATGTTGCCGAAAGAGCGAAAAACGCAGAACTTGCCCGCAAGCTCAAAGCCCTTGAAACGCCTGAATCCGAAACAATCGGCTTTGAATGTGTGGGGGTTGAAAATGCCAACGACTACAAGGTTGTTTGATGAAAAGAACATTTTGCGGACCTTAGCAAAATGTTTATCAAATATAAAGGTGGGAAAATATTTTGAATTACACTGATTTTATATCCTCAAACGGATACATATGCACTGAATCTGAGTTTGAAATTGCTAAGGCACACGCTAAGAACAAGTTGGCGGTTATTATCAGCCGATTTGGTGATGCAAACGGTGAACGCCTTGAGGATTATTACCTTGAACAGCTTATCAGGGAAGAACTCAGAGCTGAAAGAATTTCAAAGGCTTTATTTGAAATTCAGCTTGATAAAAATGAGAAATCCCGCATTGCTTGAGCATAGCAATACGGGACTAAACAAAAAGAAATTTAAACACCTATCATTATAGCATATTGAAGTGAAAAATCAATAGTTATAATCAGTCGAAAAAGGAGATATTTTAAATGTGTGAAGTGTGCAGAAGTACTCCGTGTAAATCTGCTTGCCCTAATGCACCAAAACCACAAGTTATGGGATATTGCAGAATGTGTAATTCAGAACTCAGATCTGATTATACATATTTCAGAGATACAAACGATGACATTTTCTGTTCTCGAGAATGTGCTGATACTTTTCATGGCATTACCGAGGAAGAATGGGAAGGAGATTAAACCTATGACAAAAATTACAGAACCCACCAATTCACCGGAGATGCAAGAAACAACTGTTCTTGCATCGCTTAATGAGGTTGCAGAAACCGAATCTGAATCATCATTGATACAGGTAAAGCAGATACCTGTTATCATTGAAAATCTCAAATCAGTAAAATCTGTGATTGAAAAAAAAGTGAATTCAGCTTGTGAGATGGTCTGTACCGACGAAAATTACAAAGAAATCAAGAAACTTCGTTCGGAACTCAATAAGGAATTTTCTGAGTTTGAAAGTCGCAGAAAAGCGGTTAAATCGGAAATAATAACACCTTATGAGGCTTTTGAAACAGTTTACAAAGATTGCGTGTTATTGCCTTATAAGAAAGCTGATTCCGCCCTTAAAGGTAAGGTTGACACCATTGAGCAGGGTCTTAAACAGGAAAAGTACGAAAAATCAAAAAGCTATTTTGATGAGTATTCAAAATCACTCGGTATTGATTTTGTGGCATATGAGCAAGTTAGTTTAAACATTACTATGAGCGTATCTCTCAAAAAGCTTAAAGAAACTATAAAATCTAACCTTGACAAGATTATGGATGACTTAAAGCTTATCGCAACGCAGGAGCACAAGGACGAAATCCTGTACGAGTATAAGCGGTCTTTGAATGTATCGGTTGCAATAACTTCCGTAACCGAGAGGTACAAGGCTATTGAAGAAGAAAAAGCAAGGGCAGAAGCCGAAAGAGCAGAGCGTGAAAAAGCCGAGCAGGCTGTGAGCAACACTCTTGACGAATATGAACCGTTTGTTGCAAATGTGCCTGAAGAAGTTGCTCCTCCGGTTGAAGAAATATCAGAACAGCCACAGCAAGATGAAAAAGTTCTGTCATTGTCATTCAAGGTTTACGGTACAAAATCACAGCTTAAAGATTTTGCACTCACTGTTAAGCAGTTAATCAACGAAAGGGGATTACGCTATGAGTAATTATAATAATCAAAACAATCAGATTCAGCAGAGAAAGCCGAAGTTTTCGTCAATGCTCCAGACACAGGCTTTTCAGAAAAGTCTTTCAAACTCAATGAAAGACCCGAAGGAAATTCAAAAGTTCACGGCGGCTATTACCTCAGTAGTGAGTACCAATCCGGCACTCGAAGAATGTGATGCAGGAACAATTCTTTCAGCGGCACTTTGCGGACATTCGCTCGGCTTGCCACCATCACCACAGCTTGGACAGTATTACATGGTTCCGTTTAAGGACCGTAAGAACAATCGTACAACAGCAACATTCGTTCTTGGTTATCGTGGCTATATTCAGCTTGCTATCCGTTCAGGACAGTATAAAAGACTTAATGTGGTGGAAATCAAAGAGGGAGAACTTCTTAATTGGGATCCGCTCACAGAAGAAATTACAATCAAAATGATTGAAGATGAAACAGAGCGTGAAACAGCTGAAACAATCGGATATTATGCTTATTTTCGCTATGTAAATGGCTTTGAAAAGGCTCTTTACTGGAGTAAGGATAAGATGAAACAGCACGCATTAAAGTATTCAGCCGGATATGCAAGCGATGTCAATAAGGGTACAAGTTACACTTTTTGGGCAAAGGATTTTGATGCGATGGCTAAGAAAACAATGCTCAGACAGCTTATCAGCAAATGGGGTGTTATGAGTGTTGAAATGCAGACAGCGTATGAAGCTGACAATCATATAATCAATGCCGACGGTACTCCCGATTATGAAACGAATACAATGATTGACGCAGATGTACCGTCAGATGCCCCATTACCGGAATCATCTGAACAGCAGATTGATTCCGATGAAGCATTCTCAATCGATGATCTTGCAGAATGAAATGATTGATTTAGAGATAATAAGCACAGGCTCTAAGGGCAACGCAGTCTTTCTTGACGGTCAGGTCTTGATTGACTGCGGAGTGCCGTTCAGCAAACTTGTTGAGTGTGAAGTGGTTGACCGAGTTAAATATGTTTTTTTAACTCATCAACACGGAGATCATTGTAATGTTGCTACTCTAAAGCGACTGCTGTCCGAACACCCTTGTATTCGGATAATTTACCCCAATTATCTTTGCAAAAAGCTTTTTTTATTAGGTGATACCTCATTTCAATACAATTCTTTCATAGTCGCTCAGGATAAATGGTACTCAATCAGCAATATTACTTTTTCAGCAGTACCACTTCGGCATGATGTTCCTAATATCGGCTGGAAGTTACACTTCAACACTCAACAGGGGATATATAAAGTTATATACGCAACTGATACATCGGAAATCGCTCATATAACAGCTAAGAACTACGATTTGTATCTTGTAGAAGCTAACTACTCAAAAACAGAATTACTTAATCGAATAAAAGATAAACGATTGAAAGGTCAATATGTGTACGAAGATAGAGTTCTTCGTACACATTTGAGCAAAGAAAAGTGCGATGAATGGTTGTATCAAAATATGGGTAATAACAGTTTCTTCGTTTATATGCACCAACACGAGGACTTAGTATGATTACATCAGCGAACATAGTATCTTATGACGGATATAACTTAATAGTAAGACCGCATGAGCGTATCGGCAGAGAACTTGCACAGAAACAAGTACATGAAATTGAACTCAGAATTGTTGACGGACGCACGATTTCTGCCGAACAGCGAAGAAAAATATACGCAATCATCAGAGATATAGCATTTTGGTGCGGAGATAATCCCGAATGGATTAAAGAATATTTCAAGTTTAATTTTTGCGGTGAATTTGGCATTGAATACTTTTCGCTGTCTGATTGCGAAAAAAGCGTAGCAAGAGATTTCATAAGCTATCTGATAGATTTTTGTTTCTACCAAAATATCGGAACAAGAGATACTCTGCTTAATGTTACAGATGATATAGGCAGATACTTGTACAGTTGTCTTGAAAATCGTAAGTGTGCAATATGCAATGCACCAGGTGAAGTTCATCATGTTGACAGAATTGGTATGGGGCGAGATAGGGAACAGATTGTACATATAGGATTAAAAGCTATATGCCTTTGCAGAAAGCACCACGATGAAGCACATCGGCACGAAAAAGAGCTGTTTGATAAGTACAAAATCTACGGTATAGAGCTTGATGAATATCTTTGTACAAAGCTGAAACTTAATACAAAAAGAAAGAGGTGATACAGTGAATGGCTGGACAACCAAAGCGAGGGCTTGACTTTGCGGCTTGGGATGTTCACTTGTTCGATGATGATGAGAGATTTGATGTGCTTATTGATGCACAGGGTTGGGACGGCTTTGGAGTATTTTTTTGGATTTGTACCAAAGCTTATGCAACAAATGGTTACTATTATGAGTGGCGAGAAGAAACCAGTGCTGCCACGATAGCGAAACGAATGAGCGGTGGAATTAAATCAGATACGGTAAATCAGGTAGTTAAGCTTTGCTTACGAATTGGGCTGTTTGATAACGGGCTGTTTGATAGGGAGAGCATACTGACCAACAAAATGATGCAAGAACGATATATGTACGCTATCGAAAAACGCTCCGTGCGAGGTCGCACAATAAATAGATTATATTGGCTTTTGAAAACGGAAGAAACAAAGGCTTATATAGTTATACCTGAAAATGAGCATAATCTCTCCGAGAATGAGTATAATCTCTCCGAGAATGACACAAAGGAAAGTAAAGTAAAGAAAAGTAAAGTAAATATAAATAATAACTGTGCGATGCCGTCTGCAGAAGCAGCCGACACCGCCGGTGAAAATATTTTCATTACATTACCTTTGAATGATAAGAGTAAGTATCAAGTATCTGTTTTTGATATCCGACACTATAAGGAGTTATACCCTGCCGTCGATGTAGAACAACAGTTGCGTTCTATGCTCGGCTGGCTTGAGGCTAATCCTAATAGGAGAAAAACAAAGAATGGTATCAAAGGGTTCATAACTAAATGGCTTAATAAGGTCCAAGACAGAGGAGGTGTAGGATATGGATTCAATCCAAGCGATAATGTCAAGAATAATGTCACCACAGCGAGCGGAGGAAATTATCCAACGGGCGAGAAAGTCTTCTAAAGAACTCACTCCGAGAGAAAGAGCCGAACAAGAAGCAAAAGTGTTTAACTCAACACCCGGTAAGCTCATTGGCTATGAGTGCGAGAAATGTATGAACCGAGGCTATATTTACCGTGTAAAGGCAGGCGAAACGCCTTTCGGGCAGGTTACATATGATGTGGTTGCTTGCAAATGTGATTGTATGAAAATTCGAGATGAACTTCACAGAATGCAGAACAGCGGTCTTCAAAAACTTCTTAAACGATATACTTTTGAAAGTTACAAGACAACCTCAGATTGGCAGAAATATGTGAAAGATAAAGCATATGAGTACATTGACAAATGCTCTGATTGGTTCTTCTTCGGCGGTCAGCCCGGTTGTGGAAAGACACATATATGTACGGCTATTGTCGGAGCATTACTCAAAAAAGGCAAAGCACCTAAATATATGCTTTGGCAGGATGATATTACCAAAATCAAGCAGGCATCGAGTAATTTAGAGGTGTATGAAGCTCTCATAAATTCATATAAGCAAGCGGAAATTCTTTACATTGATGATTTCTTTAAAACTCGCAGGGGCGATTTTGTCTCAACAGCTGATGTTAATGCTACATTTAAGATTATCAATTACAGATACAATGAAGGATTGCCGACTGTCATAACATCTGAATTATCACTTGAACAGATTTCGCAGATTGATGAGGCTTTAGGCAGTAGAATTTCAGAAATGGCTAATCCGAAAATTTTTATTAAAGCCGATAAAAATAAGAATTACCGTTTTACGAGAGGAAATGAAAATGATGTCTGAAGCACAGGAGCAATGTAAACTCATTAAATGGGCGGATAAATGTGTGCAAATGAAAATACATCCTGAACTTTCAATGCTGTACGCTGTTCCAAATGGTGGCAGAAGAGATAAAGCCGAAGCCGCACATCTTAAAAGGCAAGGAGTTAGGGCAGGTGTTCCGGATTTATGCCTTGCTGTGCCAAAAGGTAAATATCACGGCTTATATATTGAGCTTAAAGTCGGCAACAATAAGACTTCTGAACATCAGGATAAATGGTTGCAGAATCTTTCACGGTGCGGATACGCCGTAAAGGTATGTTATGGCAGTACATCAGCAAAGCAGACAATTGAAAAATATCTGCAATTGGGTGATTGATTATGAAATTGCAGGTTTGTCGAAAGTGTAAACACGAATATCATCCGTGTAGCATACGGAAATGCCCATACTCTGAAAAAGGTTTGTACATATGTGTTTATTGCTGCAAAAGATGTCCGTATGTGAAAGAAGTGCAGTTAGGCTGGATATGTACTTACGGAAGAAGGTGAATGTAATTGGTAGAAATTGTTTATCGAATTTATGAAGTCGCAGATGAAAAAACAGCCAAGGAAAATACAGAGAAAGATTTTGAATTTGGCCTTTACTCATCAATAAGTAAATCTCAAAATAATGAACTTGTAATGGATTGCCTTATTTGTGAAAGTAGAGAGGAGTTCAAAAAAATTATAAAAGATGAATACGGGAGTGGTATTTCCTTTCGCTACTCCAGAAAACTTCGTCCTGGTGATTTGTACTGCGTGATTATTGCTGAGCATTGCTATTCAACAGAAAAATACTTTAATAAGGTAACTTTTACTTGCGATTGTTGCGGTGCGACCGTTGAGACATATTATGGTAACCAATATATTTTTCTGATTATGAAGTTAGAAACTATTTTTACGGAATTGAAGATTATGCTGAAAAACGCTTTTGTTCCCATAAGTGTAAGCAAGTATATGAGAGCAGAGAACGTAACAAGATAAGACCTAACGATGATGAAGAATTTTATATCACCAAAGATATGTTTTCGGAGAAAGTATCAGGATACATATATAAAATATCCAAAAAATCAACTGGTGAATTTTACATAGGACAAACAATGTATGCTCCTGTTTTTCGCTGGGGGCAACATCTCAAAACCGAAAGATTCCCAATAGAGAATATCACAGATTATCGATTTGAGGTCATTGAAATTGTTCCTCTTGGTTGTAATATACTGGAACGGGAAAAATATTGGATTCAGAAATTTTATAGGGATAATCCTGAAAAATCTCTTAATATTATGTGTACTGCAAATATTAGCTAAACAAAAAGAAATTTAAATAGGAGTTGTGATAAATGAAAAGCAACTGGAAATTAAGAAGTAAACAGCACGAAGATCGTATTCGTGGTGAAATGTTTGATACCGGTATCGGTTACGGGCTGAAACTTGCTTCCATAATATTGAGTCGCCATTTCGGATTCGGAACAAAGCGACTTTATAAATTAAATCTTGAAGCCCTGAGATATATTGCGAATATTAAAGATGGGGCAGAAGAATTTACAGAGGAATACAAGAACAATGTAGAATATGCCTCTATTAAAATTCACAAAGAATTTGATAAAACTATGGCATTAAAATACAAAGGCATTGACTATGGACAGAAATTGAGAAACGAGATAGATAACGAAAGCTATCTTAATTTGGAAATAGAGGTGAATTAAATGATTGATTGTTCAAAAACTAAAAACTATTTGAGTGAACAAGCTCGGATGACAAAATCAAGTGATGTTGGTGTGTGTCGTATTTCGTGTAATCATTGCCCATTGAGCAGATTTAATAATGACGAAGAAATGCTTTGCACTGAATTAGAATTAACGCACCCTGAAAAGGCAATAGAAATAGTTCAGAAGTGGTTGGATGAACATCCGCCAAAGACATATCTTACAGAGTTTTTGAAGAATTATCCGAATGCAGAGCTTGATCACGGAGTACCAAAGGTTTGCCTAAAAAAATTAGGAGCTGTTTCGGGTTGTGCAAAAACAAAAGAAGGTGACTTGTATATTAGTTGCTATAGGTGTTGGAATCAGCCTATTCCTATTGATTCCTATTGAGGAGTGTGAAGAGTAATGAGAGAATATTTATTCAGGGGTAAGAAAACCTCCAATGGTGAATGGGGTTACGGTGATTTGTGGTGTAATCTTTATGGAGGAAGAAGAGTTTTCATTGTATCACCTATCAATACCCAAGATACAATGGGCGTAAATGAGGTCAACCTCGAAACAATCGGTCAGTACACTGGCTACAAAGATAAGAACGGTAAGAAAATTTTTGAAAGGGATATCGCTGCTTTCAATAACTCAGACGGCGAACTTATTAATTATGAAATACTTTGGTTTAATAATAGATGGGTAGTACGAGAGAGCGATCATAACGCAGTTGATGATTTAGATTTGTTTTTTTGCGAACGCTCAACCGTTATCGGCAATATCTACGATAATCTCGAACTTTTAGGAGATGAAGAAAATGTCTGAATTAAAAATCCGTGATATTTGCGGTGACTATGCTTTGGATATACCGTTCGCAGACGGTAGTGTAAACACGATATACTTTAATTCAAAACGAAATGCCGAAACAGTTAAGCATATTATCGAAGTTGACGGAAGTAAACCCAACGAAGCTACCGTGTGTGATATGCAAGAGATTAAATACGGTAAGTGGGAATACGACAGCGGGGATGTCGGCTATACAAATTATTTATGCTCTGAGTGTAAAAATTTTTTCACTTTTTACGAGGGCTTTGATTTGTATCCATATTGCCCTTACTGCGGTACAAAAATGGATAAGGAGTGTGAAAAATAATGGCATTCCCAGAAAAGCTAAAAGCGTTAAGACTTAAAAATGGATTAACGCAAGATGAGTTAGGTGAAAAGCTCTATTTGAGCAGAACAAGTATATCTTACTATGAGCAGGGAAAATTTGAGCCTAATATCGAAACCATAATAGCTGTAGCGGATTTATTTAACATCACAACAGATGAATTGTTGAGGTGAGGTGTGAAAACAGTGACAAACTTTGAAAAAATCAAACAGATGTCAATTGACGAAATGGCTCGGAGTTGTATGAGTTTTTTTGGTTGCCCGTATGGAACTCCATATTTCGGTTGCCCTATGGAAGAGCGATTCAACGGAAGCTGTATTGACTGTACAAAACATTGGCTTGAAAGTGAGGTGGAAGAATGAAAGATATTAAAAACATTACCGTTAATTACGATAACAATGAAAGCAAGATAATCACAAAGGGACTTGTTATTTATTTTGGTAAACTTGATAACGATGAGGGCGATGTTTGCTTTAATATGTGTAACATCAAAGGTAAGGATTTGCGTTTGATTGTAACCGCTGTTGTTGCGTTGGCGCAGAAACTTGGTATGCTTGACGAGGAGCGTGAAGTAGATTGACAGCTAAACCAATAACAATCACTTGTCAAAAATGCGGAGTCGAAGTTATTACACTTTGCCTTAAAACAAAATACTGTCCGATTTGTCGAAAAGAAATTCTCAGTGAGAAGGCAAAAGAAAGAGAAAGAAAAAAAGCGTCATCTAAAAAATCTAAAATACCATTCAGACCATTAACCGATATTTCTGAATTTCTATTTTGCAAATATGATTTCCTCGGTGAATCTGTTAAACAGATTGCAAAAGACTATGAGCGCAATCCTTCTCAGGTTCGGCAAGTGATTCAAGCAGCAAAGGCGAACGGAAATTATCAGAAGCATATCGACAAGTATAAGGCTATGATAGGACAATGATTTATGAGAACTTTCGATTTAACTTTCGCTCGACGGCTCGAACAAGCAATGGCCAAACGGAATATTTATCCTTCGGACCTTGCGCGGAAGTCCGGAGTGAGCCGGTCAAACATCTACAATTACATAGCAGGGACAAGTCAACCGTCGGCATACAATGTTAAGCGAATAGCTCTGGCATTATCAACATCGGCTGATTGGTTGCTTGGATTAGTAGATTAAAAAGCAGTCCCTTACTTGGGACACAAAATAGTTTAAAATAGAGTTATGGTGCAAAAGGGCTATTGCATCGTAGCTCTATTTATTTTTGGTGGTGTACGGTATGGCTAAGGCATTTGCCGTAGGATTCTATAAATCGAAAAAGTGGCAGGATTGCCGACAAAGTTTTATCGCAGAGCGAATGCTTGTTGACGGCGGATTGTGTCAGCTTTGCAAAGAACAACACGGCTTTATCGTACATCATAAGATCATGATTAATGAGGGCAACATAAACAATCCTGATGTTACTCTCAACCACGACAATCTTTTATATGTATGCAAAAAATGTCACGATGGTTTACCGGGACATGGGATAGGTTGCGAACCGAAAAAATATTTTTTTGACGAGAGCGGAATGCTCCGACCGATTATCCCCCCCGTTGAAAAAACGGAAACCGGTAACCGTAGGACCGAGGGGGGCAGTTAGATTTTTTGCGCGCCTTACATATAGCCCCCCCTCCCCCTAAAATCTTGTGTGAAAGGACGGTGACTTGAAATGACTTACGAACAGAAGGAACAAAGAGCGATTAAGCGTGAGATAAAGCGATTAACGGAAATCTACAAGGACATAGAGGTTAAAAGAAAAGACCTCGCTGTTGGCTTGATTGAAAATGCGGCGTTCACTCGAATCAGACTTAAAGAACTGCAACAAGACATTGCAATTTATGGCTTGACTGAATTATTTTCGCAGTCGGAAACACAAGAGCCGTACTCGCGCAAAAGACCTGAGGCAGATTTGTATAACACAATGCTCGGCAACTATCTCAAATACATTAAACAGCTCAACGATATGCTTCCGAAAGTGACCGAGGCAAAGGCTGCGACAACAGATGGCTTTGACGATTTTGTTGAGGGGCGTGACAAGCTTTGAAACGCTATCCATTAAGCTATAATCCGATACTTGAATATTATGAGCAGATAAAGAACGGCAAGGTTACTGTTTGCGACAAAATACGCAAGTGGTACAAACATTTAAGTGATAAGGTGATTAATCCGACAGACGGCTATCATTACGAGGCAAAACGAGGAAATCACATTATTGAATTTGTTGAAAATTACTGCCGACACAGTAAAGGCAAAATGGGCGGTCAGCTTGTGAAGCTTGAACTGTGGGAAAAAGCGTGGCTTGCGGCGACTTTTGGCTTTATAGACGATGACGGCATCAGGCAATATACCCTATCTGTGCTGATTATCGGGAAAAAGAACGGCAAGTCGTTGCTTGCTTCTGCGATTGGCTTGTATATGCTTATCGGTGACGGTGAACCCGGTCCCGAAGTGTATGCGGTAGCCACCAAGCGAGACCAAGCCAAGATTATATGGCAGGAAGCAAAACGAATGGTTCGCAAGAGTGAAACTTTGCTAAAGCGAATTAAACCGTTGTTAAATGAATTGAGTTCGGAGGACTACAATTGCGGAGTATTTAAGCCGCTTGCCTCTGATTCGGACACGCTTGACGGTCTGAATGTGCATTGTTGTTTAATGGATGAGTTGCACCAGTGGAAAAACGGCAGACAGCTGTATGACATTATGGCAGACGGTACGATCGGGCGAGACCAACCTCTTATCCTTGTTACAACAACAGCCGGAAAAATCAGAGAGGACATCTACGATGAAATCTATGACGATGCTGTCCGCACCACGAACGGCTTGTTTGACGAGGTAGGCTACAAAGATGAGCACAGCCTTTACATCATCTACGAGCTTGACAAGCGCGAAGAATGGGAAAAACCCGATTGCTGGGAAAAGGCAAACCCGGGACTTGGTACAATTAAAAACCGAAACGCTCTTGCAAGCAAAGTTAAGAAAGCACAGGCAAATCCGTCACTTGTACGCAACCTTGTATGCAAAGAATTTAACATAGCCGAAACATCAACTGAATCGTGGCTCAATTTTGATGAGCTTAACAACGAAACAAAATTTGATGTTAAGGAACTCCGCCCGACCTACGGGATAGGCGGCGCAGACCTATCAAGCACAACCGACCTTACAGCGGCCAAGATGTTGTTCCGAGTGCCTGACAATGAAAATATTTTTGTATTGTCAATGTACTGGATACCGGCAGACCTCGTAGAGAAAAAAGTAACCGAGGACAAAATTCCATATGATAAGTGGATAGAACAGGGCTTTATGCGTACCTGCCCCGGAAACAAGATTGACGCAAGTGTTGTAACAGCGTGGTATCAAGAGTTACAAGACGAATACGACATTTACTTGTGGAAAGAGGGTTATGACGCTTGGTCAGCTCAGATGTGGGTTAATCAGATGATTGACGCTTTCGGCCCTACCGTTATGGAAGCTGTACACCAAGGTAAGAAAACATTGTCTGCCCCGATGAAAGCCCTCAAAGCAGACCTTGTCAAGAAAAGAATAATCTACAACAACAATCCAATTGATAAATGGTGTCTCGCAAATACTGCAATAGATGAGGACAGAAACGGTAATATACAGCCAATTAAGACCTCAAAGTCAACGAGACGAATTGACGGTACTGCGGCTTTGCTTGACGCTTACACGATATATTTTGAATACGAAGATGAATATTTAAGCATTGTTTAGGAGGTGAGAGAATGGGGAAATTTAAGAACTTTTTAAATTCTGTTCGTAATGTCAGAAAGACAAAGAATTTTTCAAGGGTTGAACTTGTCACTCAGAATAATTCAAATTTCTTCTTGTGGGGCAACAGAGCATATGATTCCGACACCGTCCGAGCTTGCGTTAATGCACAGGCTCTCAGATTTTCAAAATTATCAATTAAGCACATAAGAGAAACAATCGTTGACGGCAGAAAAGACCTCTTAATCAATCCCGAACCTTACATCAAATTTTTGCTTGAAGAACCCAACCCGTACACAACAATGGATATGCTTCTATATAGGACAAGCACACAGTTATCGTTATCGGGCAATGCTTTTTGGCTCATCATTAGAGACACAAACGGCTTGCCTATGGAATTGTATTTCATACCGGCTAAATCAGCTACGGACTTGTACGACACTAACGGCAACCTTGTGTATGAATTTATCCTTGCAAACGGCAAGACTTACCGCTTTGCCTCCGAAGATGTCATTCACTTGCGTGATGATTTTGCTGAAAATGACATATTCGGAAGTGGCAAATTTAAGGCTCTTGCTCCTTTGCTCGAAATTGTTGAAACAACCGACAGCGGCATCATCAGTGCTATCAGAAATTCAAGTGTCATTAAATGGTTGCTGAAATATACCTCATCGTTGCGCCCTGAGGATTTGAAGAAGAACGCAAAAACTTTTGCTGATAACTACCTTAACATCAGCAACAGCTCTGTGGGTGTTGCGGCAGTTGACGCAAAAGTTGACGCAAATCAGATAACCCCGAACGACTATGTCCCAAATGCTTCGCAGATGGATAGAACAAAAAACAGAATTTTAGAGTTGTTCAACACCAATGTGAAAATTATCACATCAACAGCGAACGAAGATGAAGAAAACGCCTATTTCGAGGCGGTGATTTCACCTAAAATTATTCAGCTTAAAAACGAGCTGACACGGAAACTATTCACTCGCCGTCAGCGTAGTTGTGGAAATTACATCGCAGTAGGTTCGTTCAATCTACAATCTGCAAGTCTTAAAACTAAGCTAAATTTTGCCGGAATGGTTGACCGTGGAGCAATGCTTCCAAATGAATGGCGTGAATCACTTGGTCTTGCTCCTGTTCCGGGCGGTGATACTCCGCTCAGAAGATTAGATACAGTTGCAGTTGACGAAGGAGGTGAAAATGATGCCGAAAACAATTGACATTAAAGGCCCTATCATTACGAATGATGATAAGTGGATTTACGACTGGTTTGGAGTAGCCTCCTGTTGCCCAGCCGACATTCGGTCACAGCTTGACGAAGTGGCGGATGATGAGGGTGTACAGGTTGTTATCAATTCGTCAGGTGGTGACATCTTTGCCGCCTCCGAAATTTACGATATGCTCGCCGAAAGTAAGGCAACAATTAAGGTTGTTTTTGCCGCTTCTGCCGCTTCATACATCGCTTGTGCGTGCAAGTCTGAAATTGTGCCGACAGGTATGCTTATGATTCATAATGTTTCAAGCTATGCCGTAGGTGATTACAATGACATGGCTCACGAATCAGGCGTGTTGCTTAAAGCGAGCAAAGCCGTTGCGACAGCCTACCGACTTAAAACGGGCATGAGTGAGGACGAGCTTATCGGACTTATGGACAAGGAAACTTGGCTCACTGCTGATGAGGCGGTTGAAAAAGGTTTTATCGATAAGGTCACGGAATACGCTGAAAAACCAAAAGAGGTTAAACTTGCGGCAAGTCTTAACGGTCTTATCCCTGATGCTATCATCAAACGGATGAGGAATGAAAAAACACAGCTTACAGCAAAACTTGAATTGCTCAAACGAAAGGAAGTTGAAGAAGAATGAACAAACAGGAATATCTCGACAAGAGAAATGCTCTCTACGACAAGGCCAAAAAGCTCATTGCAGAAAATAAGCTCGCCGAGGCGAAAGAGATTACACAGCAGATTGATAAGCTCGACAGTGACTTTGAAAATTCTGCCGTAGGAAAGGCAAACAAAAACGCAGAGGAGGGAATCAAAATGCCTGCACCATTCGAGAATCACAAGGCAAACATCGACCTTACAGATGAGGACGAAAAGGTAACGGACATGTACGCAACACTTGAATACAGAAAAGCATTTGCTAACTATATTCAGAACGGTGTACCCGTGCCACAGAAGTTTATGAATGTGGCATCACAGACCACATCAAGCACTGCGGCGGCTATTGTGCCGACCACAATGTATCAGCGTTTAATCGTTGAACTTGAAAAAATCGGCGAAATTTACGCAAGAGTGTTCAAGACGGCTTATCCGACAGCGCTCCTTATCCCTACACAGAACATCCGTCCGACAGCAAGCTGGGTTGATGAGGAAAAGGGTTCAGACCAGCAGCAGGTAACTACTGACAAGGTTGTCTTTGCCGGCTATAAGCTTGAATGCAAGGTTGCGTTCTCGCTCTTTATGACCAAAACGGCGCTTGACACTTTTGAATCACAGTTTATCGACCAGATCAAGACCGCAGTTGTTAAGGCTTGTGAAATGGCGATCGTTAAGGGTTCAGGTTCAGGTTCGCCAACCGGCATTCTTTCTTGCACTCCCCCTGAAGGCCAGACAATTGGAATTGCAAAAACCGGCAAGCTTACATATTCAACACTTTGCTCTGCCGAGGCGGCTCTTCCTGCTGCATACGATGACGCTGTATGGCTGATGACAAAGAAGTCATTCTTTGCGTTCATGGGCATCACAGACAGCAACGGTCAGCCTGTCGCTCGTATGTCCGAAGGACTTAACGGCAAGCCGTCACTCTCACTTTTCGGTCGTGCTGTTATCCCGACAGACGGCTATATGGATTCGTATGCTGACACGGTTTCAGCTGACACAACCTTTGCGATGATGTTCAATCTTAACGATTACATCTTCAATGAGGTAATGGGCTTAAGCGTCAAGAAGTACGAAGAAGACGACACCGATAACACAGTCCTTAAAGCCGTAATGCTTGCAGACGGTAAGGTCGTGGATACTCACAGTCTTGTTAAGCTTGTTAAAAAGAGCGCTTAAAAGAGGTTTGAATTATGGCAGTATCTAATGAAATTGAAGCCGTAAAGGTTTCGCTCCGTATCAATACGGTGTTGTTCGATGATGAAATATCTGCCCTCATTGATTCTGCCAAAAGTGACATGGCAGGTGCAGGAGTTGATGTCAACGACAAAAACTCAACTGCACTTGTTATGCAGGCAATCAAATTCTATTGCCGCGCTTATTTCTCGGTTACCGCCGACAGCGAATGGGCACGGCATTACGAAGAATTGCGTGATGCAATGGCGGCGAGAGGAGCATAAACATAATGAATGCGGATACTCTTGTTAAACTTGTGGAAAAGTCAGGGCAAACAACTAACGACATCGGCGAAATTGTGTATCAGGAAAAGCTCCGAACGATTTATGCACAACGCAAATATGTTCGACAATCTGAATTTTTTCAGGCACAGGCGAACGGGTTGAAACCCGAATGTATGCTTGAAGTCAACTCGTTCGAGTACCACAACGAAGAATTTTGTTATCTCGAAAATAAGAGGTTCAAGATTTATCGTGCGTATGAGATTAAAGGCACAGAGCGTACGGAGCTGTATTTAACGGATGTGGTAGGTGAAAATAATGTCTTTACCTAAAGCAGTTAAAATCGCCCAAAACGGCGTTGAGATAATCAGCAATGTTGACCGTATTCAATATACGCTCAAAGAGCTTGAACGAGCCGCTCTGCGTGATGTTGGGAAACTGGTATGTAAACGGTCACGACAAAAAATAAAACGCAGGACGGGGCGCTTAGCGAAAAACACACAGTATTGGGTACGCTCAAAGCAAAAAATTCCTGACTTGCAGGTAGGATTTAAGCCGGGCGGATTTTACGGCTTGTATCAAGAAATCGGTACAAGCAAAGCTCCAAAAATCGGAGCATTGAGCGACGCTGCCGAAAGCAACATCAAAGACATTATAAAGATTGAACAGCAATACCTCAGTGCCGTAGGTACAGAAGAGGCAGAACGCAAATTGAACGAGGGGGAATACAGCGGTGAATAGCATTAAGAATTTTTTGAGTGCGGTTTTATCTCAGTATGCCCCTTCATTTTTTATGATTGGTGACGGGTTCCCGAGGCTTGTTTATGAAATTAAACAGCTTTACACTGATGAGCCGTACAAGAAATATCTTGTTACGCTTAATCTGTATGATAGGTTCACCACTGAGAAAATCGACAATATTGTGGATGAAATCTATTCGGATGTTGCGAGGGCAACCTATACACAAGGTGAACGGCATTACAAATTCTACAATAACAGCGACAGGCAGTATGTCGCCGAATCGGACAAAACAATAAATAGAATAATGGCAACCCTTGAATTGAGGGTTTACGAAAGAGAGGATGATTAAAATGGCAACAGTTAAGCCACGAAAGATTAAACCGTACAGCGGTTATAACGCTAAGACGGCTGACCATATGCTCCTTGATGCAGGTGCGTTTTTTGCCAACTACGATCCAGCTACGGACACATACGCAAGTGCCAAAAAGGCAGGTAAATGCCTTGGCGTAACAATCAAAGGCGGTGAATTTTCAGCCAAGCCGACACTCAGACGACTTGAATTTGACGGAGTGAAAACAAGAACTAAGGGTGACACGGTAGTTGACGGTTGGGAGGTTTACCTTAAAGCAACACTTGCCGAAATGACTACTCAGAACTTCATTTACGGTCTTGGCATCGCAGACAAAGGCACAGACGAAAAGGTCGTAGGCTACGATGTAATCACAGGTAGAGATGTTATTCTTGACGGTGACTACATTAAGAATATCACTTGGGTAGGCTGTCTCCTCGGGGAGGATAAGCCGTGTATTATTCAGGTGTTCAACGGCTTCAATGAGAACGGTCTTACACTTGCAATTGCCGACAAAGACAACGGTAAGGTAGAAGCTCAGTTCTATGGTAACCTTTCACCTGAGGTTTATGATTCAGAGGACGAAATCAAACCACCGTTTAAAATTTTCAGACCGACAGAAAAAACGGAAACAACGGAAACATCGGAGGCATAATTATGAGAAAATTAAGCATTAAAGACGCATTCACTCTTGCTCGCATTATCAAAAAAGCAGACATCAAAGAGGAAATTGCAGACTTTGCAAATCGTATCGCTATTAAAAATAACAGCAAAGATGAAACAGTCAACACCGAAGCGGTCGGTCTTGAATTTGTGATTACTCTGTTAACTTCTTTAGCAACCAAAGAAACAGAACAGGAATTCTATTCATTGCTGGCCGATATCAGAGGCGACATTACGGCAGATGATGTAAGTAAATTAAGTATCCCCGAAGTTCTTGACAATGTAAAGGCGATCATCAGGGAGAATGATATTAAGAGTTTTTTTACCTCGCTCTCAGCCTTGAAGTAAGAACATATGGAATGCTCGTGCAGTATTGTTGCGGTAATACTGCCGTACTGCATGAGCTGTCTTTTTCAGATGCTGTCAAAATTATCAAAAACGCTATAAATGACCGTAATGACGAATTGCTTTACAAAGCCTATATTTTGACTGTTGTAGGAAATTTCACAGGCTTGTCGTACATGGATTTTGTAAACAAGGCAACAGGCTCGACACGGTCTGAAAGCGTTGAGAGTGTCAATACAGAGGAAATCGAAAGAAAAGTTGAAAACTATCTTGATAACTACAAATGGGAGGAGGTGTAGCTAATGGCTGTTGAAATATTTAAGCTGTTTGGCTCTATTTTCGTCAACAATGATGAAGCAAACAAATCAATCGCCGAAACCGAGAAAAAAGGTAAAGGTGTTGCCGCAACCTTAGGTAACGGTATCAAAACCGCAGGCAAATGGGGAGCGGCAATGGTCGGAGGTGCGGCGGCAGGTGTCGGAGCATTATCGTCAGTTGCCGAAAATACCAGAGAATACCGCACCGAAATGGGTAAACTCGACACAGCTTTCACCACAAACAAATTTACAGCGGCAGACGCAAAGCAAACATATTCCGACCTCTATGCTGTGGTTGGCGACAGCGGACAAGCAACTGAGGCGGCTAATCATTTATCATTGCTTTGCGATTCCACAAAAGACCTGCAAAGTTGGACAGAGATTTGCACAGGTGTTTACGGTCAATTCGGTGATTCCTTGCCTATTGAGGGTTTGACAGAGGCGGCAAACGAAACCGCAAAAGTTGGACAGGTAACAGGTCCGCTTGCCGATGCTCTTAACTGGATGGGTGTGTCAGAAGATGAGTTCAACGAAAAACTTGCAAAATGCTCATCAGAACAAGAAAGACAGCAGTTAATCACATCCACCCTCACATCGCTATATTCTGATGCGTCGGCTCAATACAAGAAAACAAATGGCGATGTAATGGAATCTAACAGAGCTCATCAGCAGTTGTCTGACACTATGGCTCAGATTGGTGCTGTCGCCGAGCCTGTCCTTAACTCTCTTATCGGTCTTGGCGGTAAACTCCTCGAACAGCTCTCACCATTGATTGAGAGTGTGGCAAACAACCTTGCCCCTGTTTTAATCAACATTTGCGAAGAGGTCGCCCCGATAATTGTATCAATGCTTGAACAGATTATGCCATTGATTGAGGAATTGCTCCCGTTTATAGCTCAGCTTATAGAGCAGTTAGCCCCTCTCATCATACAGATTGTTGAACAATTGTTTCCGCCTTTACTGCAGATTATACAGGACTTGTTACCGTATTTCATGCAGATAATTCAGGCTATAATGCCGTTATTAAGTACGCTTGTAGAACTCTTAATGCCCGTAATCGAGGTGTTCGTTCAGCTTGCCGGCGTATTGCTCAATGGATTGTTGGCGGCACTTACTCCGATTATAGAGGATTTAGCTACATTTTTGAATGATTTGCTTACACCTCTTATCCCGATTATCAGTGAGTTGTGCGATACAATTGTCGGCACTTTACAGCCTGTTTTTGAACAGCTATCGCCTGTCATCTCACTGGTTTTTGACGCTCTTCGACCGGTTCTTGGCCTACTCGGTGAAATGCTTGAAACACTTATCCCTGCACTTGTTCCGGTGATTGAATGGCTTGCACATATCTTTTCAGAAGTTTTAGGCAATGCCATTAAAAGAGTTAAAAAAATTCTTGAACCGATTTCGGGGATTTTTAACGGAATTGTAGATTTCGTAAAAGGTGTTTTTTCGGGAAACTGGGAACAAGCGTGGAACGGTGTTGTTAACATTTTCAAGAATGTTTTTAACCTTTTGCCTACATTTGTTGAGAATGTAATCAACGGCATTATTTGGATTATTAATAAATTGTTGGAAGGCGTAAACTGGGCAACATCAATGATTGGCTGGGAGATAGATCCGATTCCGGAAGTAACCTTACCTCGTTTCCGTGCCGGCATTAATTATGTTCCACATGATAAGTTCGCTGCATATCTTGATGCCGGTGAGGCAGTTCTCACAGCTCAAGAGGCTGAGGAGTATCGTCAATCAAAGCGTGAAGGCAGAGGCTCAGTGTTTGAAAACGATTCCACTAATATCATTAACAACATCAGTATCAATATTCCCTCTGTTGCAATTAATAACGATATGGATATTGACAGCCTTGTCGAAGATATGAGCAATCGGCTCGCCGATGAAATAACAAGGAGGCAGAGAGCATATGCATAACTTTTATTTCGGAGGTAAATGGTTATCGTATTTCGGCGGTCGTATCACACAAGCGCCACAGCACGAAATCCCCGTTAGAGATGTTTCAACGGTTGAAATCCCGTGCAGAGGCGGTGATGTTTTGCTTGATAACGGGCGGTGGCAAAATGTTGAATTTGAGCGTGAAATTTCCTTTTTGCCGTATTTATCCGAACTGTCAGCAAAGCACCTTGCGAGGGCCGTTATCGAATGGCTGACTTTAAATCAAGGTTACCAAAAGTACAAGGACACTTACAATCCCGGATATTTCACCGAGGCTTATATTTCAAATATTGACGATATTGTTCGTGAACTCCCAACATTGCTTACAACTAAAATCAAATTCAACCGCAAGCCGTGGTGGTATTCAGAGCTTGGACAGCGGACTATTGATTTTGAAGTTAATAAATCGGTTTCCTTGCACAATCCCGAACAATATGAATCCTTACCTACTATCATCATAACTAACACGAATGTGAGCGGTGGCACTACGGCCATTGCTAAAATTAACATAAACGGTGAATCACTTGATTTGAAGTGCACAGGCGGTTATGACTACGCTGTGCTTGACGGCGAAACTATGCAGTATATTGCACACAAATCAGACGGTACAACTAATTTTGTTGACGATACTATACCTCCTAAATTAAAGGTTGGAAACAATCAAATTGTTGTAACTGCATATAAAAACGCATTACTGTCAATAAGACCGAACTGGAGGAGATTATAAAAAATGTTCCCTTTGTTGTATAAATCGGATTTTAAAACAATCGGCCCAAGTAGATTTAACCTACTCGGACGGTTTACAGAAATAATCAGCGGTAAAGTTACCGAGGAACGAAACGGCGATTATTTGCTCGAAATGGAACTATCAACAACGGACAGATGTGCTGATTTACTCGACACGCAGTATTTCATTAAGGCAAAACCGAACCCAACCGATGAACCGCAGTATTTTGAGATTTACGATTTGCAGTACAAAGACAAAAAATCAATTACGGTTAAAGCAAAGCACATCAAGCATAATTTGTACAACAACTTTTTAATTGAAACTTCCAACCAAACTGATGTTGTGCACACTCCAAAAGAATGGTGGGATATACTTTGCACAGGTCGTGATTTTGAGGGTGATTCGCTGTTCCCGCAGGCAACCTTGTGGGAGCACTATTTCAAATTTACATCAGATATTACCACAAAATCATCTATGACGCTTGGCTTCTGTACGCCCTGTACTCTTGGTGATTTTATGGGCGGTGCTGACGGTTCACTCGTTGATGTTTTCGGCGGTGAATATAAATACAATAACTTTAATGTATCGTTGTTAAAAAAACGTGGGGCGGTTACAAACTGCCATTTGCGCTGGGGAAGTAACATCAGCAGTCTTACGCAAACGCTTAATTCAGATGATATTTGTTCCCACGTTGCAGCTTTTGCCACTTGCCACGACACATACAACGACAAGAACGTCATCCTCTGCTCTCAACCGCAAGAACTCAAAACCCATAAATCTAAGCTAATTAAGGTGAAAACGGTTGATGTTTCGGACGGCGGTTCGGTCTACATCGGCGATGAAACAGGTTACTGGGATTTCAACGCTCACACAGGCGAGAACAAGGACTTCTTGATTCAAAAGCTAAATATTCAAGCGCAGGTTTTAAGAGGGCAGCTCGTAAACACAAACGGAGCGCCTACGCTCAACGTAAAAGTTGATTATCCGCCAACACTCACCGAAATGCTTGGACTGCATTTATGTGATAGTGTTTATGTCGATACCAAAAACGATAGCTTGCAAGCCAAAATCATTAAAACAGACTATGATTTCGTGCTCGAACGTTGGAACAGTCTCGAACTTGGCACAGCGAAGTCAAAGTTATCTGATTATATAGTTAAATGAGGTGAAAACATTGAATATTAACCATACCAAAATGACACTCGAAATCAACAGCTGTAAGAATTACGAAATCTTAGAAGTCAGACAGGGCGATAAAGGCTCACGCATTATTGATTTTGCGTTTACCGTCAACGGTGAAACTGTTGACCTTGCCTCTACGATGTCAGCAAAAGTCAATGCTACGGTTGACAATGTAATCGTTGCGGACAGCGTAGCTGCTGTCGTTGACACCGAAAATAATGTAGTCACAGTTACGCTTACAGACACAATGCTCGCATTATCAGGCATTTGTAAAATGGACATTGTGCTTACAGAAGGCGATGAAATTATAACTGCTGAAACCGTTTGTTTGCGTGTAGGAAAAAGCGTAATCAACGATGACAGTAAAGCTTTCCCGGGTGCAAGCTCTATTGCGGAAATCACAAAAGAAGTCGAAAATGCAAGAGGTAGTTCTAATTCGCTTGGAGCAAGGCTTGATAAAACAGACAAAAAACTTGCCCAAAAGCTCAATTCAATGCCGTTTGACAGTGAACCCAAAAATAATAGTCCGTGTTATCTGACAAGCGGAGCAGTTTACAATGCTTTGCTTGTTAAAGCCGATAAAACCGCCTTGGCAACTAAATACGATTCGTCAAATATCGAAAGCGGAACATCAACGCTTACACCATACTCAACCGTTGCAGATAAAATCAAAAGTGCAAACTGTACATATAAGACGATTGGTGACATCGTAATCGTCAGTGCAACGGTCAAAATGAACGCAGTATCTCTTAGCGGCAATAACATGTGTCCGCTGATTGATTTGCCGTACAAATGTATTTCCGAGGACAATGTTTTTTGTGTCGGTATTTCAAACCTTGGCAAGCTCTTTAAATTTGCCATTCCGAAAAATAACACTTGGCTACAGTTTTCGACTCAGGATAAGACCGCATATACATTCGCAGACGGCGAGCAAATTAATGTGATTTGCTTGTACAAAATTAAATAACGGAGGTATGAAAAATGGAACTTAAAGAAAAAATCACACTCGATATGCTCACAAAGGACAGCGTGTCGGTACTCAGGCAGCAGTTTTTGACCTTTAACGGTGAAGAAATGCAGGTCGGCGGAAACATCCGCAATGCATATATGAACAGCAAATCGGGCAGAGAACAGCTTAAAACGGTGCTGTCGGACGAATACTACAACGCAGTAATGGCAGTGTGGGGAACAGACCCAACCGTTGATGAGCTGATGATAGAAGAAAGCGAGGTGTAAACAATGAAAGAAAACATTTTACAGGCATTATTTGCCACGGTATGCGGTGCTATTGTCGCATATCTTAACATCTTACTTGTGCCGTTTGCGGTGATGATTGCGGTAATGATTATCGACTATATCACAGGAATGGCACAGGCATACATCAGCCACACGCTTAACAGCCGTGTCGGTGTAACTGGCATTATCAAAAAGGTAGGCTATATCGTAGCCGTAGCGGTCGGTATTGTTGCCGACTATCTCATCAGTTCGGCACTTGTCAACTGCGGAATCGACCTGCGGATTAACTACTGCATCGGCATGATTGTTACGATTTGGTTTATCATCAACGAATTAATTTCAATCCTTGAAAACCTTTCGGAAATCGGTATTCCATTGCCAAAATTTTTGGTATCAATCGTTAAAAGGCTAAAGACAACAGTCGAAGTAAAAACAGATGAAAGCGAGGAATAGTTATGACAAATGCAAATTTTATTAAGTTTGCAACATCTGAGGTAAACAAGTATGTGTTAAATCACATAGATAAGTCAGATGATACACCTGATTTTGACACTTTTGTAGTGTGGTCGTGTAAGACTTTGCAAAACCACAAATGCCTTATCAGCACAACATTACACGACGGTATGTACTACGAATGTACATACAACGGCGATAAAAACGAAATGTATCTTGACGCATACAAAAAGTTTGAAAACAAAAAAATTATTTGCGAAAGTGAGGAATAATTATGAGTAATTCAAAACTTGTTAATTACACAAAATTAAG
>OJQR01000160.1_pt1 | contig 70104 bp, 55 predicted proteins | sample 1599011 | NCBI WGS metagenome assembly OJQR01 (sample SAMN03922456, study PRJEB24848) | human gut metagenome | isolation source: stool sample | host: Homo sapiens | place: Germany | collected 2009-11 | reverse complement strand
CTCTCGTGCACAACGATTCACGGCAGTCCGTAGGGGCCGGGCATGCCCGGCCCGCAACCTTGTTATGCCCGCCGTCAACGGGCTGAACCCTTCCGGCCTACTCCGCGGCCACCTCCCCTGATGGGGAGGCTTCTCTCGCGGGCTTCGCCCGCGCAAAAGGCTCCTCTTTTAGGGGTGACTCCCCGCTGCGCGGGGAGATGTCGCGGAGCGACAGAGGGGTCCGGGCCCGAAGGGCTGGCCGAGCCTGCGAGGCCTGAAGGGTCCCGACGGGCCTTGCGTGGCCGCCCATCAACGGGCGTTCACCCACTAACTCCCGCGGCGGCCTGGGGGCAGGCCGCCCTACGTACCCCTTTTAAATTGGTTTGCAGGGAGGGGTCTTGACCCCTCCGCGGGGCGTCGGGGACGCCGCCCCCTACAGCCTTTACCACTACCCTTTTGCCTGTTGTAGGGGGGATTTATCCCTCCCGGCAAGGCGTTCCTCACACCTCGATCTTCTCATCCTCGGCAAAATCGCGTTTCGCGGTCTGGCCTAAAATCTCATGCCAGCGCATGGGCGAAATCCCATCCCCCGGGCGCTTCGTTGTCAGATTTTCCTCGGTGAAAACCTCACCCGCTTTGATTTCCCGGGCGGCCACAATGCTCTTGCGGGCAATGGCCTTGTTGGGGGCTTCGCTGGCGGTCAGGTGCTTGTGGCCGTCGCCGAGGGCGGCTTCTGCGTGGCGCACGGCCAGCACCATCGCCGCAAACTCGGCGGGGTCCAGGCTGGCCTTCTGGTCGGGGCCGGGCAGGGATTTGTCCAGCGTAAAGTGCTTTTCAATGACCTGCGCGCCCAAAACCGTCGCGGCTACGTCGCATTCCCAGCCGGGCGTATGATCGGACAGCCCCACCGGCAGACCAAACTGGTCGTACAGCTCGATCATGGCGGTCAGGTTCGCGTCCTCGTAGGGCGTCGGGTACTGCGTGTTGCAGTGCAAAATCGTTACCTCGGGGCAGCCGCCGTCATCCAGCACGCCCAGCGCGTCGGTGATCTCGTCCAGCGTGCTCATGCCCGTGGAGAGCAGCACCGGCGTTTTCTGCGCGGCCATGGCCTCGAGATACGGCAGGTTCGTGATCTCGCCGGAGGGGATTTTTAAAAGCGGCAGACCCAGCGTGCCCAGAAACTTCACGCTCGGCACGTCAAACGGCGCGCTTAAATACTGGATGCCGATGGAATCGCAGTATTCCTTTAATTCTTTATGCGCCTCAAACGAGAAATGCAGCTTGCGGATCATCTCCAGCTGGCTCTCGGCGGCATCGGTGGTCTGCTTCTGGTACTCAGCCTTCTCGGCAAATTTGCTGACCACCAGCTCGGGCACGGCGGTCTGATATTTTACAATGTCCGCGCCGCATTCTTTAGCAACGCGGGCCATCTCCTTGGCCATTTCCAGACTGCCGTTGTGGTTGACCCCGGCCTCGGCTATGATCGTTACAGGCATAGGTAAAAACCTCCGGATTTTATAGTGAGGGGATAGGAGATGACGCACCGGGAAGGCTTCGGCCTTACGGTGATGCTCTCTCCGCTCTCCTAACCCCTCTCTTTTCTACTGCTGATTCTCCAGCTTTCTTCTCATCTTCTCCAGCTCCTCCAGCTGGCCCATGTCCATCCAGCTGCTCTCGCTGATGGGATAGACGCCGACCTTCTCCCCGGCCCGGCGGTAGCGCTCGATCACATCGGGGAAACCGATCTTCTCGCCGTCGCGCATTTCCTCCACGACGCGCGGCTCCACCACGTAGACGCCGGTGTTCGTCAAAAAGTCCAGCTCGGGCTTTTCGCGCATGGCGGCAATGCTGCCGTTCTCGCCCAGCTCCACCACGCCGTAGGGCACGGTGTAGTGCTTGAACGCGCAGATCATCGTGACCAGGTTGCCGTGGGATTTATGGTACTCATAAATGTCGCCGAAGTCTACATCCAAAAGCGTGTCACAGTTCGTAAAAAAGAACGGTGCTTTGATTTTTCCCTTCAGCAGGCAAAGCCCGCCGCCGGTGCCCATGAACACTTCCTCGTCGGCAAAGTCCACGGTATAGTTCTTTTCCAGCTCATTGAAATAGGACTTGATCATGCCCTTTTTGTAGTTCACAATCATCGTGAAATTGTGGCAGCCGAAGTCCCGGAACCGGTCCATGATCAGCTCGGCAATGGGCTGCTCGCCCACAGGGATCAGCGGCTTGGGCAGAATTTTTGTGTACGGGTACAGCCGCGTGCCCAGCCCGCCCGCCATCATCACAACGGGAATATCGACCTGCTTGCGGTTGTCCAAATCCAGGCCGTGGGCAAAGATGATGTCGGTGATGATGCCGCGCTTGTTCAGGACCGGCAGTGCGTCGATGCAATGCTCCTGCAAAATGCTGCGGGCCTTGCCGCGCTCGGACACCGAGACGCTCAGCGGATGATAGTTGGCCGCGTGGTCCACGGTCTGGTCCGGTGTGCCGCCGCGCAGGAAAAACTTGCGGATGTCACCGTCGGTGATGACGGCCTTCAGATGTCCCTCCGGTGCAATGAACAGGATGCGCTGGCCGGTCTCGTCCAGCTTGCGCAGCGTTTCCAGCACCGTGGCGGTGGGCGCAATAAAAAGTTCTTCTACTTTTATCAAGGGTGGTCCCCCTTTGCAATTACTTGGCCCCCTCTGCGAGGGGGCTCCCGCCGCAGCGGGTGGGGGAGAGAGCCTTACGGCTATCCGAAATATTTCGGGCAATGGCAAGGTTCTCTCCCTCCGGCCCTGCGGGGCCACTGCTCTCCCTCTGGCCTAACGGCCACCTCCCCCGTACCGGGGGAGTCTGTCTCGCAGAGGGAGGCAAGGCACTTACAGCCCCAGCACCGCTTCGATCACGCGGTCACAGTCCTCAAAGGACAGGTTCGTGGAGCAGGGCAGGTTGACAATGTACTTGCGGTAGTCCAGCGCCTTGTCCAGACCGTAAGCCTCGTTGCGGGGGTAGTCGGCCTGCTCATGGATGAGTGCCCACACCGGGCGGGTCTGGATGTGCTGCGCCTGCAGCTTCTCGATCACAGTGTCGCGGTCCAGCCCGGAATCCTTCAGATACAGGCTGAAGAACCAGTGGTTGGAGCGGCACTCTCCCTCGCGGAAGGGCAGGATGCGCAGCCCCTTCACGCCGTCCAGCGCGGCCACATAGCGGTCATACAGCGCCTTTTTGTGGGCGATGAAGCCCTCGAGCCGCTCGAGCTGGGCAAGCCCTAAGGATGCCTGCACGTTCGTCATGCGGTAGTTGTAGCCGACCTCATCGTGCAAGAATTGCAGCAGATCGGCCTTGGCCTGGGTGGACAGATGCTTGGCGTGCTCGGCCCAGTCAGCGTGGTTGGACACGACCATGCCGCCTGCGCCGGTGGTGATGATCTTGTTGCCGTTAAAGCTGTAGCAGCCGATGTCGCCGATGGTGCCCGCAAACTTACCGGCAAACGGGCCGTCGGTGCAGCGGGTGCCAAGCGCCTCGGTGGCATCCTCAATGACGATGAGGCCGTAGCGCTTGGCTATCGCCATCAGGCGGGGCATGTCGGCCATGTTGCCGAACACATGCACGACCTCCAGTGCCTTGATGTGTGCGCCGGTGGCTTTGTTGTACAGCCTGCCGTCCCGCAGCTCGCAGCGGTTCGCACAGAAATCCTCGACGGCGTCGGGGTCAATGCACAGGGAGTCGTCGCAGCCGATGAAGACCGGCTCCGCGCCGACATAGCGGGTCAGCGGGTTGACGGCGGCGATGAAGGTCAGCGTCGGGACGATGACCTCATCCCCGCGGGTGATACCGGCGGCCATAGCGGCCAGATGCAGCGCGCTGGTACCGGCGTTGCAGGCCACGGCGCGGGGCATGCCCACGTAAGCGGCCAGCGCTTCTTCAAACTCCGTGACCTTGCCGCCGCTGGTGGACACCCACCCCGACGTGATGGCCTGCCCGGCCAGCTCGGCCTCGCGCGCGCCGAAATTCGGAACCGAAAGAGGAATAAATTCAGACATGGTACTGCCTCCAAACTCTATCCTGGTGCCCGCCGTGCAGCGGCGGACGGAATTTTACAAATATTCTATTTTATTATACCGCGTTTGCAGGATAAGGGCAAGAAAAAGATGCGATGGACTTTCTGTATCTTTCCCCCGGGGAAAGCCCGTTTTCCCGTTGACAAACCTTCTCCCTTGCACTACTATAAGTACTGAATATAAAGTAAAAAATAGGGGGTTTACCATGAAATACGGTTTTATCGGCTGCGGCAACATGGGCGGGGCTGTGGCGCGCGCGGTCTGCAAGGGCGCCGGGTCCGGCGATGTACTGCTGGCCAACCGCACGCCTGCCAAGGCACAGGCGCTGGCGGACGAGCTCGGCTGCGCCTGCGGCACGAATGAGGAGGTCGCCGGCATCTGCGACTTCATCTTTCTGGGCGTAAAGCCCCAGATGATGGCCGATATGCTCGACGAGTTGACCCCAACGCTGGAGGCCCGCGCCGAGAGCCGCCCCTTTGTGCTGGTCACGATGGCGGCGGGCCTGTCGATGCAGCAGATCCGCCAGATGGCGGGCAGCGGCTATCCCATCATCCGCATGATGCCCAACACCCCCGTGGCGCTGGGCGACGGCATGATCCAGTACTGCTCTGACGATGTGGAGCCGGAAAAAATGGCCGAGTGGCTCACCGCCATGGCCCCTGCAGGCCGTCTGGACGCCGTGCCGGAGAGCCTGATCGACGCCGCAAGCGCGGTGTCCGGCTGCGGACCGGCCTGGGCGTACCAGTTTATCGAGGCACTGGCCGACGGCGGTGTCGCCGCAGGTCTGCCCCGCGCCAAGGCGCAGGAGTACGCCGCCCAGATGCTTTTGGGCAGCGCGCGGATGGTGCTGGAGACCGGCAAGCACCCGGGCGAATTGAAGGACGCCGTCTGCAGCCCCGGCGGCTCGACCATTCAGGGCGTGCGCCTGCTGGAGGAGCGCGCTTTCCGCGGTGCCGTGACCGACGCCGTGCTGGCCGCGTTTGAAAAGACAAAGGATTTGGGGAAGAAGTGACCTCTTCCGAGAATGTAGGGGCGAGCATTGCTCGCCCGCAGACCTGACGGAAAAAAGTGCTTTTCCAGGAAAATACCCCGCGCGGCAGACGCCTGACGGGCGAGCAATGCTCGCCCCTACAAAGCGGTTGCCAAACAGGAATAGAAAGAGAAATTTTATGCGTATCGTCGTTAAAGTAGGCACCAGCACGCTGGCACATCCCGGCGGGCTGCTCAACATCCGCCACACCGAGGATCTGGTCAGGGTGTGGAGCGATATTCAGAACGCCGGACATCAGCTCATCGTCGTATCGTCGGCGGCCACGGGCCTCGGCGCAGGCAAGCTGCAAATTGAAAAGCCCGGCGACCTTGTCACCAAGCAGGCTGCCGCCGCGGTGGGCCAGTGCGAGCTGATGTATACCTATGACCGGCTGTTCGGCCAATACAACCATACCGTGGCCCAGATGCTGCTGACGTGGGAGGATTTTGACCACGAAAACCGTCTGCACAACCTGAAAAACACGCTGGAGCGTCTTTTGCAGCTGCACGCCATCCCCATCATCAACGAGAATGACCCCGTCGCCTGCGAGGAATACTCTTTGGGCGACAACGACACGCTGGCCGCGCTGGTGGCCAAGTGCATCCACGCCGATCTGGTCGTGCTGATGTCCGACATCGACGGCCTGTACACCGCCGACCCGCACACCCACCCGGACGCAAAGCTCATCCCGGTGGTCGAGGAGATCACGCCGGAAATTGAGATGCTGGCGGGCGGCGCGGGCTCGGCCCTGGGCACCGGCGGCATGCTGACGAAGGTCACCGCCGCCAAGCGTGCCACCGAGGCCGGTGTGGACATGATCATTACCAACGGTGCCCACGCCGAGGTGCTGTACGACATTGTCGAGGGCAAGCCCGTCGGCACCCGGTTTGTGGGCCGCAAGGCATAAGGGAGGTCTGACCCCATGACTACGCAGGAAATTTTGCGGGCCGCGCAGGGCGCAAAGCTGCCGCTGGCGCTGGCCGACGCCGACACGAAGAACGCCGCGCTGGAGGCAATGGCCGTTGCGCTCATCGCCGCGCAGGATAAAATTCTGGACGCCAATAAGCAGGACGTCGAGAACGCCCGCGGGCGGGTCAGCGACGTGATGCTGGACCGTCTGGCGCTGACGCCGGGCCGCCTGACCGACATGGCCAAGGGTATGCGCGAGGTCGCGGCCCTGCCCGACCCGGTGGGCGCAGTGCTGCGCAAAATTGTGCGCCCGAACGGCCTTTTAATCGAAAAGACCGCCGTGCCGATGGGTGTCATCGCCATCATCTACGAGAGCCGCCCCAACGTCACGAGCGACGCTGCCGCGCTGGCCATCAAGGCGGGCAGTGCGTGCATCCTGCGCTGCGGGCGCGACGCCTGGGCCAGCTGCCACGCCATCGTGGAGGCCCTGCGCGCCGGTCTGCGCAAGGTGCGCCTGCCGGAGTACGCGGTGAGCCTCATTGAGGACACCTCCCACGCCAGCGCCAACGAGCTGATGACCGCGGACGGGCTGGTCGATCTGCTGATCCCCCGCGGCGGGGCCGGGCTGATCCGCGCCTGCGTCGAGAACGCAACCGTGCCCTGCATCCAGACCGGCACCGGCATCTGCCATGTCTACGTGGACAAGGCCGCCGATCTGGAGATGGCCGTGGATATTGTGGAAAACGCCAAGACGAGCCGCCCCAGCGTCTGCAACGCCGAGGAGGCGCTGCTGGTCCACAGGGACGTGGCAGCGCAGTTTTTGCCGATGCTGAAGGCTCGCCTTGTCGATGCCCGCGCCGCTGCCGGCATCACCCCGGTGGAGCTGCATCTGGACGCGCGCGCCGCGGCCATCATCGACGGTGTGCCCGCCGCGCCGCAGGACTTTGACACCGAGTATCTGGATTATAAGCTGAGCGTGGCCGTTGTGGATGACGTCGACGCGGCCATCGCCCACATTGCGAAGCATTCGACCCACCACAGCGAGGCCATCGTCACGGCGGACGCCGCGGCGGCACAGCGGTTCACGACCTGCGTGGACAGCGCGGCGGTCTACGTGAACGCCAGCACCCGCTTTACCGACGGCGGCGAGTTCGGCCTTGGCTGCGAGATGGGCATCAGCACCCAGAAGCTCCACGCCCGCGGCCCCATGGGGCTGGCCGAGCTGTGTACGTATAAATATATTGTGCACGGCAATGGGCAGGTCAGGGGCGGAAGCAGCGCGAAGATGAGCTGCTACACAAACAAATAAGAAATAAAAAATAATAAATAATAAAGATTGTGGACCGCGGTACTGGCGCACCGCTCAAAAAAAGACGTAGGAGTCGGCGTCCCCGACGACCCGTGCCCGTTTGCGGCAGCGGTGACGTCCGCGGGCGGATATGGAATCCGCCCCTACGGATTTTGTTTTTGCCCTTGGGGGCAAAAACTCCACCATCTTTATTATTTTTTATTTATTCTTTATTATTTAAAAAAGAACCCGCGTTTCACAACGCGAGTGCTTTCTATTTATCTGCTTTTATCCAATATTCATATCCACCGGCTTCGAGATACCCTTGACGCTGCCGGAGCCTGTGTACTGCCATATATTGTGCTTGTAGCTGAAGCTCAGCGTATCGCGGTACTGGGCGATCCAGATGTTGTACTTGCTGATGTTTGCAAAGTTCAGCGCGTTATAGAACCAGCTGGCATAGGAGTAAACGCCCGCGCTGTACCCCGCGCTGCGGATCGTCTCGCAGAAGGCGACGGCGCAGGCCGTGCGCTCGGCGGCGCTCAGGGCATTGGCGCGCCCGCCGCCGACACTCTCGGTGTCGTAGTAGACGCCCAGCGGCAGGCTGTAGCCTCTGACCAGGCTCAGCACCATGCTGGCCTCCTCGACGGCCTCGGCCTCGTTGATGGCCTGGCTGTAGAAGTAAACGCCGACACGCAGGCCCGCGTTGATCGCGCCCTGAATGTTCCGGCGATATGTAGAATCCTCGACCAGCGCACCGCTGCCGTAGCCGCGGTAGCCGCAGCGGATGATGGCAAACGTGATGCCGTCCGCCTTGACGGCGTTCCAGTCAATGCTGCCCTGGAACTTCGAGACATCAATGCCGCGGGCCGTGCGGTTCAGTGCGCCGTCCGCCGCAAAGGTGTAGACATTGCCCTGAATGACCTGCTGGCCCGTGACGGGCTGGTGGGTGGACGGGTCGTAATAATACGTTACGCCGTCAATATCCTGCCAGCCAGTGTACTCGTATATCGTGGTGGTCGCGCTGGTCACGGCAAAGCCGTAGTTGGCCAGCTCCTGCACCGCAATGTTATCCGGCCAGCCCGCCGTCGGGTCGGGCACCTGGGTGGGTGCTTGCGTCGGAGCCGCTGTCGGGGCTTCCGTAGGGGCTGCTGTCGGGGCAGGCGTTTGTGTTTCGGCGGGTGTCTCCGTCGGGGCCTCGGTGGGGGCGGGCGTCGCCTCCGGGGTCGGCTCGGGCGTGCTCTCGGGGGTCGGTTCCGGCGTGGGGTCCGCCGGGACAGGGGTCTCCTCGGCAGCCGGGGTGGCCCCGTCGGTGTCCTCCTGTACGGTCACCGGCTCGTCCGCGCGGTGTACCCACGCCATGCGGGTGTTGGCTGCACCCAGCAGCGTGACGGAATCCGCCGCGCCGGGCAGCCAGGCCGCCGTGGCCGTGTTGGCGGCGTAGCTCGTATCGCGCATTGCGCCGATCAGGTCCTTCGTGCCGTCCTGATAAACGGGCAGGTAGGGCGTCTCGGTGCCGTCGGCCAGCAGCAGATGTCCGCTGCTGCTCAGCTTGGCTGTGTAGCTCGTCCTGCTGCCGGTCTCGGTCCTGGCGCTGTCGGCGTAGGTCACGGTGTCGGTGACCTCGTTGACGATGGGGGCCGAGCCCGCGTTGCTGACGCCGGAGTCCTCGGCGCTCTCGTTGACCTGGCTTGCCTGGACGATCTTCTCTTTAACGGCCTTGACGTCCGCCTTGTAGACGACCTTTTCTTTGACTGTCACGGTCTGGGCTTCGGGCTGCGTGTAGCCCTCGATGGGCTGGACCGCCAGCGTGTAGTCGCCGGGGGTCACGTCCTCGGCCAGCGCGGTGCCGGTCTCGGTATCCAGCTCGTAATCCGTGGCATTGCCCTTGGCGTCGGTCAGCGTGATGGTTGCCGCCACGCCCAGCAGCGGGGTCTTTTCGTTCTCGGCGTCATCCTCCTTCGCGCTTTTGGACGGCGTCGGGGACGGCGAGGCGGACGCATCGGGCGTGGGGCTGGGCTCGGGGGCGTTCTCGACGTAGAGCGTCACACCGACGTCCTGCTGGATGACGCTGGCCTCCATCGTCAGCGGCTTGTCCGGCTCCGGCGTGGGGCTCGGCGTCGGGGAAGGGGTCGGTGTGGCCGCCGTCTCGGGGGTGGCCGTCACGATGGGCGTGGGGCTGGGCTCGGGCGCGGAGAGCGGACCGACGCTGGCCGCAAACGCGCCCAGGCCGATGCTGGCGGTCAGCACCACCGCCGTGCCGCCCGCGGCCAGCTTATACAGCGGCAGCCGCGCAAAGGTGCTGCCGGAGAAATACCGCATGGGGTTCTTTTTGTTAAACATTCCTGTTCCTCACAGTTAAAAAGCGATAAACTATTACAAAATGAATCATACCACGAAAAAAGCCCCCGCCGCAAGTGGGCAGGGGTGGAAAAGTGCACAGAAAAACGCCGAAATTTTCAACATTCATAGGGCCTGTTTGTGGATAATTGTGACACCTCGGACACAACTTTCCGGGCATCTAGTGGTCGCGGCTGCTGTCAGGCGCCAGCAGTTGTATTGGGCAAAAATTCCTCCACCAATAAATCGACACACGCACCGTAGCTGCACTCCGGCCCCGCAAGAAACGGCCAGCGCCCGGTCAGCGGGTCGCAGAGGTGGCTGTACCCCGCAAAAATTTCGTTTTTGTACTGTTTATTATAGAAGGATAGCACCATGCTTGCAAGCCGGTTGCCTTCCCACGCGGGGGAGGGCTTAGGGGGACTGGATTTTTACGTTGGATTTGCTATAATAAGCACAGAGCGTGCAGGGGCGGATGCTTGTATCGACCCCTGCAGCAAACGGAGAGCAATATAAGAGGTAAACACCATGCAATACGTCAATTTCGGCACCACAGGCTTACAAATCTCCCGCCTTGGGTTTGGCGGCATTCCCATTCAGCGCATCGACCAGCCCGGCACGCGGGAGCTGCTGATCGCCGCGCATAAGGCGGGCATCAATTACATCGACACTGCCCGCGCCTACACGGTCAGCGAGGCATGGATCGGCCAGTCGCTGGAGGAGGCCGGGCTGCGGGATGACTTCATTCTGGCGACCAAATGCCGCGCGCTGACCAAGGCCGACATGGAGGCCGAGATCGCCACGAGCCTGAAAAACCTGCGCACCGACCACATCGAGCTGTTCCAGTTCCACAACCCGAGCCTCGACGGCCTGAAAACCATTCTGGCGCCCGGCGGCGCAATGGAGGCGCTGCTCGAGGCAAAGGCCAGGGGCATCGTCGGGCATATCGGCATCACGGCGCACCTGGCCGCTGTGTTTGAGGCCGCGCTGGACATCCCCGAAATCGAGACGATCATGTTCCCGTACAACATCGTGGAGCAGCAGGGCAGGGAGCTGATCGACCGCTGCGCCGCGGCGGGCAAGGGCTTTATCGACATGAAGCCGCTGGCGGGCGGTGCCATTGAGGATGGCCGCCTGGCACTGCGGTACGTGCTGTCCAACCCGGCAGTCACGGTGTCCATCCCCGGCATGGCGACGGTGGAGGAGCTGAACGCCAACGTGGCGGGCGCGGCCAACACCGCCCCGCTTACGCCCGAGGAGGAGGCCGCCTGCCAGAAGGTGCGCGACGCGCTGGGCACCCAGTTCTGCCGCCGCTGCAACTACTGTGCGCCCTGCACGGTGGGGATTTCCATCCCCAGTGTGTTCCTGTTCCAGGGGTACCTGAACCGCTACGGCCTGCAGCAGTGGGGCCGCGAGCGCTATGCGACGCTGCAGACCAAGGCCGGTGCCTGCATCCGGTGCGGTGCCTGTGAGCCGCGCTGCCCGTACAACCTGCCGATCCGGCAGATGATGCAGAAGGCCGCGGAGGATTTTGGGGAGTAAGGGTAGATAAAACAAGGCGTAGGGGCGGATTCCATATCCGCCCGTGGGGGCTTTCGCAGCCGCAAGCTGCCCGGGCGCATATAGAATGCACCCCTACAGGGTCAACAGAATAAAGCGGCCTTCCCACAATCGCACATTTGCCGGTAAGCCGCGGGCCGGGCATGTGCGGCCCCTACCGAGTTACAGCCCGTAAATGGGCAATCAGGATGAACTCTGCCCTCATCAGTCCGCTTCGCGGCCAGCTTCCCCCACGGGGGAAGCCTTTTTTTGTTTCTGAATATTGTTTTTTGCTAGGCGAACGTGTATAATTTAATCTGTATAATTTTGTGCAATAATGTGAGGAATGAGTGCTATGCTTTCCGACCCCCAGCTGCATTATCTTGATAACGCCGCCACGTCCCGGGTGGACCCGGCGGTGGCGCAGGCCGTCAGCGAGGCGCTGACTGAGCTTTGGGCCAACCCCAGCAGCCTGTATGACCCCGCCGTTGCCGCGCAGGATGCCATTGCCGCGGCCCGCGCCCGCGTGGCCAAAACGCTGCACTGCCGCAGCGATGAAATCTACTTCACGGCCTGCGGCAGTGAGGGCAACAACATGGCCGTGACCGGTGCGGCCCGCCCGCGTAAGCACTGGGGCAATAAGATCGTCGTCACGGGCTTTGAACACCCCAGCGTGCAGCGCCCCATCCGCGCGTTGAAGGACGAAGGCTTCACCGTCGTCGAGGTCATGCCCGGGGCGGACGGACGCATTGACACGCAGAAATTCCTGGCCGAGATCGACAAAAACACGGTGCTGGCCGCCTGCATGGCCGTCAACAACGAGACCGGCGCCGTGCAGGACATCGCGGCGCTGGGCAAGGGCATCAAGGCGCGCAACAGCCGCACCCACTTCCATGTGGACGCCGTGCAGGCGTGGCTGCGCATGCCCATCGACCTGCAGAAATGGCGCGAGGTCGATACGCTCTCCGTCTCCGGCCACAAGGTCCACGCGCCCAAGGGCGTCGGCGCACTGTTCATCCGGGACAGCCAGCGCCAGACGCTCAAACCGCCCTATCTCGGCGGCCATCAGGAGCGCGGCCTGCGCCCCGGCACCGAGAACACGCCCTACATTGTGGGTCTCGGCGTGGCCGCCGCGCAGGGCCAGCAGAAGCTGCGCCCCCGCATTGCACACATTGCCGCGCTGAATCGGCAGCTGCGCGCGGGGCTTGAAGAATTGGACGGCATCACGCTCAATTCGCCCGACGACGCGGTGGGGGAGATCGTGAATTTCTCCACCGGCTGCATCAACAGCCAGACCTTCATCAACTACCTGAACACCCGCGCGGTCTATGTCTCGGGCGGCTCTGCCTGCGACAAGGGCGAGCCGAGCCACACCCTGCTGGCCATGGGCTGCGCCGACCTGACCGTCCGCACCGCCCTGCGCGTGAGCTTCTGCGCCGATAACACCGCCGATGACGTGGACGCGCTGCTGGCGGGGCTGCGGGACGGATTACAGGAATTGCAGCATATTTGAACGGCTGCCGACGGCGGCCTGAGGGCAGGCCGCCCTACGTACCCCTTTTCGAGCAAATCGTAGGGCGGGGTGCCCTCACCCCGCCGCAGGCAGTAGGGGCGGGACATGTCCCGCCCGCAGCCTTCCCGTTACAGCGTGTTTGCCGTAAAGCTGCGGGCCGGGCATGCCCGGCCCCTACTGCGGCACATCCATTTTGAAAGGAACCATTTTATGAAAGAACTCATCCTCGCCTATCAGGGCGAAATGACGCTGAAGGGCCTGAACCGCGGCAAGTTTGAGGCGCGGCTGGCCAAGACCATCCGCTGGCGGCTGGAGCCGCTGGGCAAGTTCAAGGTCTATCAGGCCCAGAGCACCGTTTTCATCGAGCCGAAGGAGGAGGGCCTCGACATGGACGAGGCGTTCCGCCGCGTGTCCCATGTGTTCGGCATCGTGAAGCTGAGCCGCGCCGTCGAGTGCCCGAAGGACTTTGCCGCAATATGCGAGACCGCCGAGGCGTATCTCGGCGAGACGCTGCGCGGCATCCGCACCTTCAAGGTCGAGGCCAAGCGCGCCGACAAGACCTACCCGATGAAGAGCCCCGAGATCTGCCGCGAGCTGGGTGCCTACCTGCTGGACAAGCACCATCATCTGCGCGTCGACGTGCATAACCCGCAGCTGGAGATCATGGTGGAAATTCGCGACTACGCCGCCTATGTCCACGGCCCCAAGGTCGAGGCCGCGGGCGGTCTGCCCGTCGGCACGAGCGGGCGCGCGCTGAACCTGCTGTCCGGCGGCATCGACAGCCCCGTCGCCGCATGGTGCATGGCGCGCCGCGGTCTGGCACTGCACCACATCCACTTTGCCAGCCCGCCGTACACGAGCCTGCGCGCCAAGCTGAAAGTGCGCGACCTGGCCCGCGAGCTGGTCGAGTACACCGGCAACTGCACGCTGTTCGTCGTGCCCTACACGAAGCCGCAGGAGTATATCCGTGACAACGCGCCCGACGTGCTGTTCACGGTTCTGATGCGCCGCAGCATGCTGCGCATTGCCAATCAGGTGGCGAAAAAGCTCGAGCTGCAGGCCCTCATCACCGGCGAGAGTCTGGCTCAGGTCGCCAGCCAGACCATGGCCGCGCTGGCCTGCACAGACCAGGCGCAGGACCTGCCCGTGCTGCGCCCCTGCATCGGCATGGACAAGATCGAAATCATCAATATTTCGCGTAAGATCGGTACATTTGAGACGTCCATCGAGCCGTATGAGGACTGCTGCACGATCTTTACCCCGCCGCACCCCAAGACGAACCCGACGCTGGACGAGATCTTGGCCGCCGAAGCCGCTATGCCCGGCCTGGCCGCGCTGGAAGCCGAGGCCGCCGAGAACGTCGAGAAAATCTATATCCGCATGGGAGATGACGAGCTGCTGTGACTGCTGAAATTATCTGCGTAGGTACGGAACTTCTGCTGGGCGACATCCTGAACACCAACGCGCAGTTTTTAAGCCGCGAGCTGGCCGAGCTCGGTATCAGCGTGATGCACCAGCATGTCATCGGCGATAATCCCGCCCGCCTGAAGGAGCTGGTTTTGCAGGCGAAAAGCCGCAGCGACCTGCTCGTCTTTTCGGGCGGTCTCGGCCCCACCGAGGACGATCTGACGAAGGAGACCGTGGCCGAGGCGTTCGGCGATACGCTGGCCTTTGACGAGGGCGAGTGGCAGAAGATCATCGACTTTTTTGCCCGGACAAACAGACGCCCCACGCCGAACAACCGCAAGCAGGCCATGTGCCCGACGGTGGGCCACAAGCTCATCAACGACCACGGCACGGCCCCCGGCGCGTGGTTTGAGGACGCCGACGGCCACTGCGCTGCGCTGATGCCCGGCGTTCCGCGGGAGATGAAGGCCATGTGGGCCGAGCAGGTCCGCCCGATTCTGCTGAACCGGCAAAACTGCACGATCCACAGCCGCACGCTGCGGGTGCTGGGCGGCGAGAGCGCCATTGCCAGCAAGGTCGCACCGCTGTTTGAGGCCGCGAACCCTACCGCCGCCATCTACTGCAAGACCGGCGAGTGCGAGATCCGCGTGACGGCCCGCGAGGCCACCGAGCAGGCCGCCGAGGCCGCCTGCAATGCCCGCATTGCGGAGTTTAAAGAGATTCTCGGCACAGCCGCCTACGATGTGGACGTGCCCGCGCTGGAATATACGGTGGTACGCGCTTTGCGGGAGCACGGCTTGCACGCCGCCGCGGCGGAGAGCTGCACCGGCGGCATGATCGCTGAGCGGCTGACGAACGTGCCCGGCTCCAGCGAGGTGTTCGGCTACGGCTTTGTCACCTACGCCGAGGCCGCCAAGCAAAAGCTGCTGGGTGTGGATGCGGCTGTCATTGAAAAGTACAACGTCGTGTCCGGCCCTGTGGCCGCAGCCATGGCCTTTGGCGCTGCCCGGGAATCCGGTGCAGAGCTGGCCGTGGGCATCACGGGACTGGCCGGACCCGGCGGCGCACTGCCCGGCAAGCCGGTGGGTACGGTCTATCTGGCCGGTGCCGACACCCGCACGGACACGGGGTATTTAATGCGCCTGACCCTGGGCGGCTATCAGGACCGCCAGATCATCCGCACCCGCGCCGCCCTGTACGCGCTGGATATGCTCCGCCGCATGGCGCTGGGCCTCGATGTGCCGGACAGCGTGCGTTTCACGCCGGAGACGGCGGACAGAGATTTAGATATTTAAAACGCAAAACCGTAGGGGCGCATTCTATATGCGCCCGGCCCGTTTGCGGCAGTAGAAAGCTTCCCCGGGCGGATATGGAATCCGCCCCTACGGACAAGCTCGGCAACATTTCCAAACAAAGAAAGGTTCCACCATGGTCAACACTCAACTGAAAATCCTGCGTGTTTTCGGGCCCACGGGCGCGGAGGTATCCTCCGTGCTGCGGGGCATCCGGGATGATGGCTGCCCCGGCCTGCGTCTGCTGGAACGGGACGGCGAGTTTGCCATCTGTGTGCAGGTCAGCGCCCCCAACCGCGCCATGGCGGAGCAATACTGCGATAAATGGGCCGCGCGGCTGCGCGCCAAGTTCGGCGACGATGTCTTTGCCGAGGGGGAGACCAGCCTGGCCCAGGCCACGCTGGACGCTCTGCTGGAAAAACGCAAGCTGCTGGTTGCCGTGGACGAGCCGACGGGCCGCCTGCTGGGCAGCCTTTTGCAGCCGTTGCCCCACAGCGAGGCCGTCTTTGACTTTGGCACCGAAAGCTACGCCGACCCGCAGAAATCCCGCCGCATCACCGTGCCGGAGCAGCTGCTCCGGCGCTTCCCCGGCGACATTGTGCAGGCCGCAGCAGGCCGTGCGCTGGCCGCGCTGCAGGTAACGGGCGCGGATTACGCTGCCGCCTACATGCCCGCCAGCGTCGGCCAGTGCCCCTTTGTGCTGGTGTGTGACCGCCGCGGCGCGGTGGCCTGCGCCCTGCCGCCCGATATGAACGATACCTTCATCGGCAACCAGATCCTGGACCTGCTGCGCCGCCGTTTGTTCGGCCTGCAGCTGACAGATTCCTGCATCACGTTCCGCCCCGGCCATGACCGGCCGCTGCTCGTTGTGTCGGAGGCCGCCCGGAGCCGCGGCAACACGGTGCGGTTCTCGCTGCGCCGCCGCACGCCGCCCACGCGGGACGCCGACCATACCGCCGATTTTGAGCCGATGCTCGATTTTGACCGGCCCGCGCCGGTCAGCCCGCCGAGCTTCCCGCAGCCGGAGCAGTCTGCCGCGCCCGACCCCGCGGCCCCGCACCGCACGCTGCACCGCCGCGACGCCGCCGCGACGCCGCCCGAGGTCTCCGAGCCGACAGGCGTCATCCGCTTTGAAACGGACGCGGACACGCAGGCAGCGGCCCCGGAGCCGGCCCAGACGTCCGGACCGGAAGCGCCGCGGCACGCCCGCATCCGCCGTGCCCGGCCCGTGGAGCCGCCCGCCCCGGCGGACGAAGCACCTCTGCCCGACGTCCCGCAGGGCCGTGCCCCCGCACCGTCGGTGCTGGACGATGACATCCCCGACTTCTCCGCGGATCTTGACCCCGCCGCCATCGCCGCCGCGCAGGCTGCCGATGACGCCGCCGAGGCCGCGGGCAAGAGCGCCAGCGTTGAGGACTTTACCCGCGCTGCGACCCAGCTGTTTGACGCCAGCGCCGTTGAGGAGGCCGCCGCAGAAAAGGCCGCGCAGAAAACCGACAAAAAGCGCCGCCGCAAGGCCGAAAAGCCCGAGAGCGGGCCGGTGCAGCCCAGCATCAAGAACCGCAGCCTTGAGATCATTGAAAAGAGCGAGCGCCGCCGCAGACGCACCGTTATTCTGGGGCTTGTCGTGCTGGCGCTGGTGCTTGTACTGGGCGGCGGGGCGCTGTGGCTGTTCCTGCGCTGCGATCTGGGCGCACGCCCCGCAGCCAAAAGCTACGGCACGGCGCTCTACGATACGACCGCCGAGAACTACCTGGGCAAGGCGCTGGAGCGCCGCCCCGGCGTCGTCGGCTATCTGGGCTGGCCCGGGCTGAACGGCGCACTGGTTTACGCCGCCGACACGCCCGACCCGGAAACGCCCGAGAGCGGCGAGGCACCGTCCATCGTCCGCTTTGCCACGCCCAGCGCACTGGACGCCGCCACCCCCGGCAACACCGTGGTGGAATGCACGGGCAGCGACTACAAGGCGCTGGCCGACGAGGATACGCTCAAACAGAACAGCGGCTTCACGCTGTACACGGCGGGCGGTGTCTACCGCTTCAAGGCCATCGCGGTCTACTATTTTGACCCGTCCGAGCAGGGCGCGGGCGCATTTGACCTGTACGGCAGCACCGACCTGTCGAGCTATTACGACTACCTGACCTTCGTCGCGGGCATTCAGGCCCGCAGCCTGTTTGACACCGGCGTTGACGTGGGTGACGACTCCCGCTTCCTGACCGTGACGACCCACAGTGACGAGAGCGGTGTGCTGCTCTGCATCACGGGGCGGCTGATCCGCGAGGGAGAGGCAGAGCTTTTAAACACCTCGGCCATCGCGGCAGCGGAGGAGCCGCTGCTGACGGCGGCCCAGTATGAGCGCAAGGGCCAGCCGATGCCGACGGTCAGCACGCTGGTGCAGGCCAGTGTGGACCGCTACGCCCAGCAGAGCACCGCCGCCCAGGCCGCCCGCAAGAACGGCGGCACGGGCAGCGACACCGCCGCGGACACGGCGGACCTGGCCCAGCGCGCGGACGACCTGCAGGCCATCACGGACAGCCTGCTGGCCAGCACCGACAAGCTGCTGGCGGGCCTGACCGACGTGGCCGGCTCGACCTCCGCCGCGGAGGCCGACCTGAACAAGGGCGCCGAGGGCAGTCTGCCCGAGCAAACCGTGACGGTGGATCAGATCAAGACCAGCGCCACGCCTGCGCCCACCGAGCCCCCGGCGGATTCCGCCGTCTCCGGTGAGACGACACCCGATCCGACAGCCGCCCCCACCGAGGCTCCTCAGCCCGACAACAGCGGCACAGGGGAGACCATCAACGTGACAATGAACGGCACGGCCCAGACGATGGATCTGGTGCAGTGCCTGGCCATGGTGGCCCAGAACGAGCTGGGCCCCAACGCACCCGCCGAAGCCTACAAGGCTCAGTGCGTGGCGACCCACTGCTGGATCATCAGCCAGTCGGGCTACCCGTCGGTGCTGGGTGCCGAGCCGGGCGCTGCCGCGCTGGCCGCCGCGCAGGAGGTCGCCCATGTGCTGGTTACCTACAACGGGCAGGTTTGCTTCACGCCGTACTTTGCGTCTGCCAGCACCGGCACGGCCTCCGCTGCCGAGGTCTGGGGCAATGACCGCGCCTGGCTGCAGGCCGTGGACAGCCCGTATGACCAGAGCGTGTCCAGCCACTGGAACACGAACGGCAATTCCAGCGGCACGGCCCGCTTCTCCCGCCAGACGCTGCAGGACCGCATCCGCGATGTGATGGACATTGACCTGTCCGGCGTGGACCCCAACAGCTGGTTCACGATCCAGTCCGCCAACCAGTACGGCTGGGTCGCCAAGATCCAGGTCGGCCCCGACGCGGGCGTCGGCACCGTCAGCGGGCGCTGGTTCCGCGAGAATCTGCTGGCCCGCCAGAGCGTTGACGGGCGCAGCCTGCGCAGCCAGTGCTTCACGGTCAGCTACAACGCCGATCTGGACTGCTTTATCTTTGATGTCTACGGCTACGGCCACGGCTGCGGCATGAGCCAGTGGGGCGCCATCGGCTACGCCCGCAACGGCTGGGGCTATCAGGATATTCTGACGCATTATTTCGTTGGGACGACGATCACGACGTATTGAGACATAAGAAAAGAGCGTGTGCACAGAAAAGCACACGCTCTTTTTTTGCCGCACGGTAGGGGCCGGGTATGCCCGGCCCGGGGGTTGGTGTGATTGCCCGTGAACGGGTTGCTCCCGCGAAGCTGCGGGCCGGGCATGCCCGGCCCCTACCGGGAGTTGTAGGGGTCGGCGTCCCCGACGACCCGCGGGGCCGTTTATCATAGCACCAAACTTACCCCATCCAGCACCGCCTTTACCAGCACATCCCCGTCATAGGTCAGCTCTAAATGGAAAAACGGTGCGTCCTCCGCCAGCAGCTTGAAAAATATCTTGTCCCCCTGCCAGATCGGAAGATCCTGCACGGCGGCTTTGTCCACCCACTCTAAGCACCCCTCGTCGCAGTCGGTCATCACGCCGGAAAAGTCCGTGCAGGTGTACAGGTGCATCCGCTCGGCGGGCCATGGGTCACAGAAAAAATCCACGATGCCGCGGTAAACCGGCGCGTGCATCGTCAGGCCGGTCTCCTCGCGCACCTCGCGCAGGGCGCAGGCCGGCGCGTCCTCACCCGGTTCAAACTTGCCGCCGACGCCGACCCACTTGTCGTGGTTGACGTCGTTTTTCTTTTTGACGCGGTGCAGCATCAGGTACGCACCGTTCTTTTCGAGATAGCAAAGCGTTGTCTGCAATAGTTCCATAACCAAACTCCTTACATATTTCTAGGCACCCCCGCAGATACTACCAGAAAAAACCAGGGGGGATTTTGTATGAGAGAAACCGGAATCGTGCGCCGTATCGACGAATTGGGCCGGGTGGTCATCCCGAAGGAGATTCGGAAAACGCAGCGCATCCGCACCGGAGATTCACTCGAAATTTACACGGACGGCAACGGTGAGGTCATATTTAAAAAGTATTCGCCGCTGGCCGAGCTCGGCGAGCCTGCCGCCGTCTATGCGGACGTGCTGGCCCGGCGGCTGCGCTGCGCCGTGGCCGTCTGTGACCGGGAGCATATCGTCGCCGCCGCCGGAGCGGGCAAGGGTGAGCTGCTCGGCGCACCGCTCCCGCCCGAGATCGAGCCGCTGCTGACCCGGCGCAAGCTCTACACGGCCCCGGCGTCCGCCGCGGAGCGGGAGCCGCTGGGCAGCCGGTACCTGCTGTGCGCCGCGCCGATCCTGGTACACGGTGACATCGAAGGCGGCGTGCTGCTGCACGGCACCCTGCGCGAGGCCGCGCCCAACGCCGAGACCGTCCGCGCCGCCGCCACCGCCGCAGAGTTTCTGGCGCGGTGGATGGAGGAGTGAAAAGCAGCGGCAGCGTAGGGGCCGGGCATGCCCGGCCCGGGGGTTGACGTAATGGCCCGTGAATGGGCTGCTTGTGCAAGGCTACGGGCCGGGCATGCCCGGCCCCTACATATATAATAATAGGGAAACTGCCCAATCCGATTGTGACGAAACTGTTAAACTTACAAAAAATTCGGAAAAACCCTTGACAGTTTGCAAAACGGGGATATAATAAACTTAGCACTCGGAGATAAAGAGTGCTAAACAAACCAACAAAAGCAAACCAAAGGAGATGAGCAGCATGGCCATGGATGCGCGCAAGCAGCGTATACTGGAAGCTATTGTTGCCCTGTATGCCAACGACGGTGAGCCTGTCGGCTCGGGTCTTTTGGCAAACTACTTTGACATGGCACTGTCCAGCGCAACGCTGCGCAATGAGATGGCTGCCCTGACCAAGCTGGGTCTGCTGGAACAGCCCCACACCAGCGCGGGCCGCGTGCCCAGCGCCCAGGGCTACCGCTACTACCTCGATCATCTGATCGACGCGCCAAAGTCCGGCACCCTGCCGGAGAAGGACCGCCGCCGCATTGACGATTTGTTCGCCGCCATGGATGCCGAGCCGGAAAAGCTCGTACCCGCCGCGACCCGCTGCCTGGCCGATATGACAGGCTGCGCGGCTGCCGCTACCACACCGCAGGCGCCGGATCTCTGCATTGCCCATTTTGAGGTCGTGCAGGTGGGCCGCTACAGCGCCGCAGTGCTGGCCGTGACCAGCGCAGGCGGTGTGCGGACCCGCGTGGCCCGCGTTGACACCGGTCTGACCCGGGACGATGCCGCCAACCTGGCACAGCTGCTCAACCGCGGGCTGACTTTCGTCGCCCCGCAGGATTTAAGCCCGATGCTCATGGCCAGCATGGTGCTGGCCGCAGGGCAGCGGCTGGCCCCCGTCATCATGGCGGCACAGGCGCTCGTCACTACCGGCCCGCAGGCCTGCTTGGAGGGCGCGCAGTATCTGGCAAAGATGGCGGACGTCCGCCAGAACCTCGGCACGCTGTTGGAGATCTTCTCCGACAATGAGGCCGCGACGGAGCTCATCCGCCCCGAAGGCAACAAGATCACCGCAACGCTGGGCTGCGACCTTGACCCCGCGATGCCGGGTGCCTGTATCGTCAGCAAGCGGTACTTAGCCGGCGGCGGGCTGACAGGCTCCGTCGCACTGATCGGCTCCACCCGCATGGAGTACGAGCGGCTGCTGCCGATCCTGGACTACTTTGCCGCCAGAATGGGGCAGAGCATGGCCGGGCAGGGCCAATAAACGAAGAAGGAGAGACCCGCAATGAGCCAAGAAGAAAAGAAACAGACCGCCCCGGAGACGGAAGCGGCTGCTGAAAAGCCCGAGACCCCCGCACAGGAGGCCCCTGAAAAAGAGGCCCCCCAGACCGAGGAAAAGCACGAGGGCAAGCACGACTGCAAGCATCACCACCACGAAACCGCGGCCCTGCAGGCCAAGCTGGAGGCGGAGGAAAAGAAAAACGCCGACCTCAAGAACCAGCTGCTCCGCACCGCTGCCGAGTATGACAACTACCGCAAGCGCTCCCAGCGCGAGGCTGACCAGAAGTTCAACGACGGTGTGTCCCACGCCGTGACCCAGATCCTGGGCATCCTGGACACGCTGGACATGGCCGCCAACGCCGCCTGCGCGGACGAGAACTACAAGAAGGGCGTCACGATGACGCTGGACAAGGCCGCCAAGGCTCTGGAAACGCTGCACATCACCGAGATCGAGGCGTTGAACCAGCCGTTTGACCCCAACTTCATGAACGCCGTCCAGCAGGTCCCCGCCGCCGAAGGGCAGGAGAGCGGCAGCGTCGTGCAGGTTTTCCAGAAGGGCTATAAGATCGGTGACAAGATCATCCGCCACGCGATGGTCGTCGTCGCAGAATAACGTCGAACCGAATCAAACGATTCGTTTCCATATAAATTGACATTCACTGCATTCAAAGCAAATTTGAAGGGAGTTTTATTTATGAGCAAGATCATCGGTATTGACTTGGGTACTACCAACAGCTGCGTCGCCGTTATGGAAGGCGGCGAGCCCGTCGTCATCGCGAACGCCGAAGGCGCCCGCACCACCCCGTCTGTCGTCGGCTTCACCAAGACCGGCGAGCGTCTGGTCGGCCAGGTCGCAAAGCGTCAGGCCATCACCAACCCCGAGAACACGATTTCTTCCATCAAGCGTAAGATGGGCACGGCTGAAAAGGTCCATGCCGGCGGCAAGGACTACACCCCCGAGGAGATCAGCGCTATGATCCTCTCCAAGCTGAAGGCTGACGCCGAGGCTTATCTGGGCGAGCCTGTCACCGAGGCCGTCATCACCGTCCCCGCCTACTTCAACGACAGCCAGCGTCAGGCCACCAAGAACGCCGGTACCATTGCCGGTCTGAACGTCAAGCGTATCATCAACGAGCCTACGGCTGCTTCTCTGGCTTACGGCATCGATAAGGAAGCCGACCAGAAGATCATGGTCTACGACCTCGGCGGCGGTACGTTCGATGTCTCCATCATCGAGATGGGCGACGGCGTTACCGAAGTTCTGGCTACCAACGGTGATACCCACCTGGGCGGCGATGACTTCGACCAGCGCATCATCGACTGGATGGCCGAGGACTTCCAGCGCGAGAACAACATCGACCTGCGCAAGGACAAGATGGCTGCCCAGCGCCTGAAGGAGGCTGCCGAGAAGGCCAAGATCGAGCTGTCCAGCGCGACCACGACCAACATCAACCTGCCCTTCATCACCGCGGACGCCAACGGCCCCAAGCATCTGGACATGACGCTGACCCGCGCTAAGTTCAATGAGCTGACCGCTGATCTGGTCGAGCGCACCATGACCCCCGTCCGCAAGGCTCTGGCCGATGCCGGCCTGAAGGCTTCCGACCTGGCCAAGGTCCTGATGGTCGGCGGTTCCACCCGTATCCCTGCCGTCTACGACGCTGTCAAGAAGGAACTGGGCTGCGAGCCGTTCAAGGGCATCAACCCCGATGAGTGCGTTGCTGTCGGCGCTGCCATCCAGGGCGGCGTTCTGCAGGGCGACGTCAAGGGTCTGCTGCTGCTCGACGTTACCCCGCTGAGCCTGGGCATTGAGACTTTGGGCGGCGTCTGCACCAAGATCATTGACCGCAACACCACCATCCCCACCAAGAAGAGCCAGATCTTCTCCACTGCGGCTGATAACCAGCCCAGCGTTGAGGTCAACGTCCTGCAGGGTGAGCGTGAGTTTGCCCGCGACAACAAGAGCCTGGGAACCTTCCATCTGGACGGCATCGCTCCGGCTCCCCGCGGCGTGCCGCAGATCGAGGTCACCTTCGATATTGATGCCAACGGTATCGTTCACGTCAGCGCGAAGGATCTGGGCACCGGCAAGGAGCAGAGCATCACGATCACTGCTTCCACCAACATGAGCAAGGACGACATCGACAAGGCTGTCAAGGACGCCGAGCAGTATGCCGCCGAGGATAAGAAGCGCCGCGAGGAAGTCGATGTGCGCAACAACGCCGACCAGATGGTGTTCCAGACCGAGAAGGCGCTGGGCGAGTTCGGCGACAAGGTTTCCGCCGAGGAAAAGAGCGAGGTCGAGACCAAGCTGTCTGCCCTGAAGGAAGCCCTGAAGTCCGGCAGCGTTGATGACATCAAGGCAAAGCAGGATGACCTGCAGAAGGCCTTCTACGCCATCAGCGAGAAGGTCTACCAGCAGGCCGCCCAGGCACAGGGCCAGCAGCCCGGTGCACAGCCCGGCCCCGATGCCGGTGCGCAGCCGAAGGACGACGGCGCCGTTGACGCCGACTTCCACGAGGTCTAAGCTGTAACAAACCCATAATAAGGCCGCCGCTGGGCAAACCCGGCGGCGGCCCTTGGGGGTTATAGAGAAAGTTAAAATAGAGCCTTCCCCCCCGCGGGGGAAGGTGGCCGTGCGCAGCAAGGCCGGATGAGGGCCGAGCTGCCGGGATTGCCTGTTTGCGGGCAATATCCGGCAGGTCTTACCTCATCAGTCTGCTCCGCGGACAGCTTCCCCGCAAGGGGAAGCTTTTTCACAACCCATAAATAGAGGGGATAGATTCTATGGCAGAAAAACGTGATTACTACGAGGTGCTGGGGATCGGCAAAAACGCCACCGATGCCGAGATCAAAAGCGCCTACCGCAAGCTGGCCAAAAAGTACCACCCCGACCTGAACCCCGGCGACAAGGACGCCGAGGAAAAGTTCAAGGAGGTCAATGAGGCCAACGATGTTCTTTCCGACCCGAACAAGCGCAAGCGCTATGACCAGTTCGGATTCGCTGGGGTCGATCCCAACTATGGGGCCGGCCAGCCCGGCGGCGGCTACGGTGGCGGCTTTGGCGGCTTCGGCGGCGCCGGCGGCGTCGATCTGGGCGACATCTTCGGCGATATTTTCGGCGGCGGCTTTGGCGGCTTCGGCGGCTCGACCCGCTCCAACCCCAACGCGCCGCGCAAGGGCCATGACATTCAGGCCAATGTGATCCTGACCTTTGAGGAGGCCGCCCACGGCTGCGCCAAAAAGGTAACGCTGAACCGTCAGCAGACCTGCCCGGACTGCGGCGGCAACGGCTGTGCGCCCGGCTCCAGCCCCGAGACCTGTACCGAGTGCGGTGGCCGCGGCTATGTCGTGACCCAGCAGCGCACGCCGTTTGGTGTGATGCAGAGCCAGCAGCCCTGCCCGCATTGCGGCGGACGCGGCACCATCATCAAGAACCCCTGCAAGACCTGCCGCGGCACCGGCAAGACCAGTGCCCGCAAGACGCTGGAGGTCAAGATCCCCGCGGGTATCGACGACGACCAGAACATTGCGCTGCGCGGCCAGGGCGACGCCGGTACGAACGGCGGCCCCGCGGGCGACGTGATCGTCCATGTGACGGTCAAGCCCGACGCCGTGTTTGAGCGCGACGGCTACGATGTGTACGTCCGCGTGCCCATTACCTACTCCCAGGCTGTGCTGGGTGCTGAAATTGAGGTCCCCACCGTGGACGGCAAGGTCGCCCAGAAGATTCCCGAGGGCACCCAGAGCGGCACGAAGTTCCGTCTGCGCGGCCAGGGCATCCAGTACCTGAACGGGCGCGGACGCGGTGACCAGTACGTCATTGTGGACGTGGAGATCCCCAAGAAGCTGAACCGCACCCAGCGCGAGGCCCTGAAGGCCTTTGAGGACAGCCTGAAGGACGAGAACTACGAGAAGCGCAAGAGCTTCTTCAAGAACCTGAAGGATCGGTTCATGTCTTAAAGTTTTAAACAACCCAGCCCCCGCAATGTGGAAAACATTGCAGGGGCTGGGTTTTGTTTATGCTAACGGAAACGGCCACGGCGGGCAGTCCTCTGGCCGCCGACAGGCCGCCGCCAGCCCACGGCCGGCCCGTAGGGGTCGGCGTCCCCGACGACCCGTGCCCGCTTCCGGCCAGTAAAAACCGCCCGGGCAATGACACTCACTCCACAAACTCCATCTCTGTATACTCGGTACTGCCGCTCAAAAAGGCGTCGGCGGGGATGGTGGCAAGCTGCGTTGAGGCGGAAGTTTTGCCGATGAGAAGTGCAACGCGGCCATCATCCAGTAGGGTCAACGGCGTGTATACGGCCAGCCCGGCAGGGCGGGCGTTGGCTCCAAGCCTGTTGCCCTGCAAATCATAGAGCGTAAACGCAGTCATGTCGCTGTTGTACGTCATGAGCCAACGCAGTTCAGCATCAAGGTCGAGTGCAGAGCAGTTCCAATCCTCTGCAAGATCCAGCGCATCCTGTGTGCCGTCGCTGCGGATGCAAAGCACGGAAACGCTGTGTTGGTCGGTTGCATACGGCGTGTGATAGCCCGAAAAATAGAGGTCGCTGCCGTTATGACCCAAGTAATAATAGGAGGTCCTCATGGTGCCGTCATCCTCTCCATACCAGGGGTAGGACAACAGCTTTTGGACGGGCTTGCCGGTGACAGCGTCCGTCAGATCAAATTCACACAGGGAATTTTGCAGAAAGGCATCGGACATTTCGGAATCCTCGGGAAAGGGAACAGGAGAATCCGACAGAATGCGGCAGGTCACAAGCTGACCGTTTACCACGTCCAGCACATTCGTGGTTTCGCCGGGAATGTTCCACGGCAAAGTCTCCCCGGTCTGCAAATCAAGCCGCTGCCCCTGTGTGTAGGCATAAGGTGCGGTGACGGAGCTGATGGAGTAAAGATACTGCTCGTCGTAAAGCACATCGACCCATTCGTCGCTGTCATAGGGGATTTCACGCGGTGCGCCGCCTGCCAGCGGAAAAGCCAGCAGCTTGTCTGCAACAATATACAGTGTATCCTCTGTTGCAAACGGAAACGCAGAAAATAGCGAATCGGCGTGATAAAACAAGGTGGTCTTTCCCGTGGAGAAATCCGTTTTATACACATTTGTACCCGTGGTTTCTTGCGCGGTGGAACCGTCAAAAACGGTCTGGTACAGCGCGTTGGAGAAAATGGAGGGGTGAACGGTGCTGCGCAGCTCCCCCACTGGTTCAGGTGCCGCCGTCGGTACCGTTGTGGCGGCGGCAGTCTCCGCGGGCGCGGCTGTGGTTGCGGAATTCGCCGCCGACGCACAGGCGGACAGCGCCAGCGCCGCGGTGAGGATGAGGGGAATGCGCTTATTCGTTTTCATGGGTACACGTCCTTTCCGGTGATTGAAAAACTCTGCGGCAGCGGGCACGGCCCACCGTGCCGTTCCCTGTAGGGTGGGCCCGTTCACTCCGCAAACGTCATCTCGCGGTATGCCGACCCGCCGTTCAGAAATTCGTCGGCGTCCATCACGGCGTACCGGGCCGCGCTGTCGTGCTCCCAGTCGTAGCCGACGACCATCAGCAGGCGTCCGTCGTCCAGCATACAAAGCGGGAAGAAGGTCTCCAGCCCGGCGGGCCGCTTGTTGCGGCCAATCTCATGGCCTTGCGTGTCGTAAATCAGATAGATGCCGTCGGTGCCGCGGGTCAGGAGCCAGCGCACCTCATCGCCCTGCAAAACCGCACAGTAATCCAGGTAATCCGGCGTTTTGGTAATGCCAAGGTCAGTCCGGGTGCCGTCCGTGCCGATGCGCAGCACGGACTGGGAAACCAAAGCGTACTCATCGTCGCACTGGTCTGCGCGAAAATAGAAGTCACTGCCGCACTTGCCAAGGTAGGTGTAGACCGTAAGGTTCCCTGGCTGCGGTATGTCATAGGGGAGGGTAAAGCAGGTCTGCCGCACCGCGCCCGTCGCGGGGTCGGCCAGGGTGTATTCCAGCGTGGTGTTCTGCAAAAGCGCCTGGGACATCTCATCGTCGTCTGGGTAGGGCACCGGATAATCCGAGACAACGCGGCAGAGCAGCAGCGCGTCCCCGACGACATCGGGAATGTACATTGTCTCCACCGGGATATTCCACGGCGCGGTCTCCCCGTTTTCCAAGTTAAACCGTATACCGCCGGTACGGCAGAACGGCGCGGCGCTGACGCTCCGGCAGTAGAGGTAGTGACCTGCGTAAAAAACAGGCATCCAGTCGTCGTAGGAGAACGGCAGCACGCGCGCCTCACCGCCCGTCGTCGGCAGGGCCAGCATACCGCCGTCGTAGCAGATGAAATACAGCGTGTCGTCTATGATCAGCGGCGCGGACGCAAGCTGGGAGCCGGTGCGGTACATCTCATAGGTCTGCCCGGTGGTAAGGTCGGTTTTGTAGACGGTGCTGTGATCAAAGCTGCCGAGACTGTCCTCGCTGCTTGAAAAGTGGGAGACCGCCGTATAGACGCTGCTGCCGCTGACTGCGCAGGCGCTATAGGCCGAGAGGGGGTGCGGCTCACCCGGCAGCGCCGCTTCTGTGCTGTCCTCCGCCGCGGCGCTCTCCGCCGTACTCTCAGCCGGTGCGGCCTCCGAAGCCGCCGCGGTATCGCCCGCAGACGCGCATCCGGCCAGCGCCAGCATGGCTGCCGCCAATAATAAAGCTACTTTTTTCATCCTCAAAGCTCCTTTCTGTGCCTGGTTTGCCACTATCCTACACCCCGGATGTTGCAAAGTTGTCACACGGAGCGGGTGTTTTGGAGATTTTTGCAATTTTTTTGCGGGAAGTGGACGCGGGGCGTCGGGGACGCCGCCCCCTACAGGCTGGCAGTAAAGTGGATGCCTGCCCGCGGCGGGATGGGGGTATCCCGCCCTACGAATGACATAAAGTGAGTGCGTAGGGCGGCATGCCCTCATGCCGCCGCCACTCGCCGCCTGCAAAAAAGGGGAGAGCACCGTCTCCGGCACTCTCCCCATGCGTTTGTTTAAAATTCTTTTGGTTCTTTTCTTCTAAGAAAAGAACACCTGCGTCCCCGAAAAATCAGAACTCGTGCTTCTCCATCAGCTTGCGGCCCATCAGGACGCCCATGACGGAGGCCATCATCAGGCCACGGGTCCAGCCGGAGGAATCGCCCAGGCAGTGCAGACCCGCGATGTTCGTCTCCAGATCGGTGTCCATCTTGACCTTGTTGGAGTAGAACTTCAGCTCAGGGCTGTACAGCAGCGTTTCGGGGCTGGCAAAGCCGGGCACGACCTCGTCCATCATCTTGATGAACTCGATGATGTTGACCATGGCGCGGTAGGGCATGGCGGCGGTGATGTCACCGGCCACGGCGTCCTTCAGCGTCGGGCGGACGTTCGTGCGGGCCAGCTCGTTGGCCCAGGTGCGCTTGCCGTCCAGAATATCGCCGTAGCGCTGCACCAGAATGTGGCCCGCGCCCAGCATGTTCGTCAGCTCACCGACCTTCTGCGCGTAGGCGATGGGTTGGTTGAACGGCTCGGTGAAGTTGTGGCTGACCAGAATGGCCAGGTTCGTGTTGTTGCTCTTTTTCTCCTTGAAGCTGTGGCCGTTGACGACGGCCAGATCGTTGTCGTAGTTCTCCTGCGCAACGAAGCCGCCGGGGTTCTGGCAGAAGGTGCGCACCTTGTTGCGCCACGGGGCAGGGTAGCCGATCAGCTTGCCCTCATACAGGACCTTGTTGATCTTCTCCATGATCTCGTTGCGGCACTCAACACGGACGCCGATGTCAACGGTGCCGGGCTTGTGGGCAATGTTGTGCTCGGCGCAGATCTTTTCCAGCCAGTCCGCACCGCGGCGGCCCGTGGCAATAACGACCTGCTTGGCGTAGACGTCGCGGACGCCGTCCTTCTCGCGCAGGCGGACGCCCTTGCAGACGGAATCCTCGAGGATGATGTTCTCGCACTCGGTACTGAACAGCATCTCAACACCGGCGTCGGCCAGATAGTTCTGGATGTTCAGGTAGAGCTGCTGGGCCTTCTCGGTGCCCAGATGGCGGATGGGGCAGTCAACGAGCTGCAGACCCGCCTGAATGGCGCGCTTGCGGATGTCCTTGATGTCGGGACCCTCGTAGATGCCCTCGACCTTCGGATCGGCGCCAAACTCGAGGTAAATTTTGTCGGTGTAGTCGATAAGCTCCTGCGCGAAATCCTCGCCGATCAGGTCGGGAAGCTCGCCGCCGACCTGATAGGACAGGGACAGCTTGCCGTCCGAGAATGCGCCCGCGCCGGAAAAGCCGGTGGTGATGGCACAGGTCGGCTTGCAGTTTACGCAGACGCCGGTTTTATCCTTGGGGCAGTGGCGCTTTTCCACAGGCTTGCCCTTTTCGACGAGCAAAATTTTGTGGGGGGTGCTGCTCTTGCGCAGCAGCTCCAGCGCGGTGAAAATGCCGGCAGGGCCGGCGCCTACGATGATAAGGTCATACATGGATAGGGGTTCTCTCCTTTAAAATAACTCGCGATCCTTCGCGCGGGAAACAAAATAAGGACAAACGGAGCTTGTAGGGGCGGATTCTATATCCGCCCGTGCCCGTTTGCTGATGGCACGGCGCTGCGGGCGGATATAGAATCCGCCCCTATGGTGTCACGGAACGGTTATTCACCGTCCTCCGACACATCCTTGCTCTCGGCGTCGTACACCACAGGGCCGTCGCTGCCGACATCGCGCTCGGCGGCTTCGGCCTCGTCCAGGGCGTCGCCGATGGCACCCAAGGCCGCATTGGCGGCGGCAGAGGCCATGCGGTCCAGTGTGCGCAGTTCCATGGCGGCGTAGAGAATGCAGCCTAAATTCAGCGCACCTTCGGCGATCAGCAGGATGCCGCAGAGCATGACGACGCTGACCGCCGCATCAAACGGATGCAGCACCAGCAGTACGCCCAGAGCAACGGATACGATGCTGAACAGCAGCAGCAACCACCATTTCTGCCCCTTGCGCTTGGCAAGGTCAATGGCGGTACCGATGCGGCTCAGGCCGTCAACAACGATGAAGATGCCGAACACAATGGGCAGAAAGCTGGTCACTACCTGCGGCTTTGCCAGCGTGAAGATGCCCAGCCCCGCCGTGATGACGCCGCCCACCAGCATGAACGGCGCGGTAAAGCCGGTGCCGCGGATGCGGGCATACTGGATCAGGCAGACAATGCCGGTGACAAGCACCACAACACCAAAAATGTTGCAGATCCAGAGCAGACTGGTCTCGGGCATGATGAGCAGCAGCATACCGATGACGATATACGCGACGCTCAACAGCAGCATTCCGTTTTTGACATAGCGCAGCATAGTGTAAGGCTCCTTTTTACTTGTCGGCTTCCTGCATAGCCCTGGCGGCGGCCACGATCAGGTCGGCGCAGGCCTCGCGGCCCAGGGTCGCATTCAGGCACAGATCGTAGTTCTTGGCCTCGCCCCAGCGGTTCTCGGTGTAATAGTTGTAGTAGCTTGCACGGGCGCGGTCATGCTTGGCCAGCTGGGTCTCCCACAGGCGGTCCGGCATGTCCTTGGCGTCGGGGCGGCTCTTGGCAAACTGGATGCGGGTCTCCAGCGGCGCGTAGACGAAGGTGCGCAGCACGTTGGGGCGCTCACGCAGGACGTAGTCACCGCAGCGGCCCAGAATGACGCAGGGACCCTCGGCGGCCAGCTCCTTGATGACGTTGCTCTGCAAAATGTAGACCTGGTCGGCCAGGGGCATCGTGTTGCCCATCATGTACAGGCTGTAGATCAGGCTGCCGCTGCGCTGGTTCTCGCTGGCGGCAATGGCCTCCTCGGTCAGACCGCTCTTTTTGGCGGCAAGGGTGATCAGCTCCTTATTATATAAGGGAATACCCAGCTTGTCGGCAACAGCCTGTGCGATCTCGCTGCCGCCGGATGCGTACTCACGCGCCATAGTGATGACCATAGGTTCCTTCATACTGATACACCTCACAATATTTTATGTAGTATGCGCAAAAAGGCATACTATTCTACTTATAGTATAACCTGATTTTGTGGAAAACGCAAGAAAAAATTGCGGGAAAGGAGCAGTGTGGGCGGGGAAAAGCCCCTCAGGCCTCGCAAGCTCGGCCAGCTCCCCGCAAAGCGAGGAGCCTTTTTGCGCGGGCTTTGCCCGCGAGAAAGCCTCCTCACGCAGTGGGGAGGTGACGAGCGAAGCGAAGTCGGAGGGGCTTTCGCGCCTTGCTGCCAGCGTTCGTCCCCACAAAAACTGCCCGCGGCAGAACACCGCGGGCAGGGAAAACAGAATGTAAAATTTTATTCGGTCACTTCGCCGGAAATCTCCTTGATCGCGGACACGGTTGCGGCGAGATTCTGCATGTCGCTGGGCACGATCAGCTTGGTGGCCTTGCCGTCAGCGACCTTCTCCATGGCCTCCATGCTGCGCAGGGCCAGATAGTTGTGGTTGGGGTTCGCCTCGTTGATCATGCGGATGGCATCGGCCTGTGCCTTCTGGACGGTCAGCAGGGCTTCGGCCTCGCCCTCGGCCTCGCGGATGCGCTGCTGCTTCACGGCCTCGGCACGCAGGATGGCGGACTCCTTTTCGCCCTCGGCGCGGGTGATGGCAGCCTGCTTTTCGCCCTCGGCCAGCAGGATGGAGGCGCGCTTCTCGCGGTCCGCCTTCATCTGTTTTTCCATGGCCTGGCGGATCTCCACCGGCGGCTCGATGTTTTTCAGCTCGACGCGGTTGACCTTGATGCCCCAGCGGTCCGTGGCCTCGTCAAGGCTGGCGGTGATCTTCGTGTTGATGAGGTCGCGGCTCGTCAGGGTCTCGTCGAGCGTCATCGAGCCGATGATGTCACGCAGCGTCGTGGCGGACAGGTTCTCGATGGCCTGGATCGGGCGGTTCACGCCGTAGGCGTACATCTTGGCGTCAAACACCTGAAAGAAAACGACGGTGTCGATCATCATCGTGACGTTGTCGCGGGTGATGACGGGCTGCGGCGGGAAGTCGGCGGCCTCCTCCTTCAGCGAAACCTTGCGGGAGATGCGCTCGACAAACGGCGTACGGATGTGCAGGCCCGCGCCCCAGGTATCCTTGTAGACGCCGAGCCACTCGGTGACATAGGCGTTGGACTGCGGCACAATAACGATGCAGCGCACCAAAACCACCAGAATAATGATGAGCAGGATGGCAAAGACTAACAGCATTTGGGGGTCCTCCTTTTTCCTTTGTGATTTAAACCGCAGCCGCGTCAGCGGTCACGGGAGCGACAATAAGAATCGCACCGTCCACGGCCACGACCTTGCAGCGGGTGCCCTGCGGGAGTGTGACCTCGGCGCGGGCCTGCCAGTCCAGGCCGTCCACGCGGACCCGGCCCGGAAGGCCGGGCTCAATGTCCACAAGCACAACGCCCTGCTTGCCGATGGTCAGCGGCGAGCCGTTCGTGACAGGGGCACGGTGCGCGCCGCGCCGACTGATGAGCCGGGGCAGCATCAGGCCGAGCGTAATGGCCGATACAACGGCAAAAACAAGCATCTGCCAGCCAAAGCCGACATTAAAAAAGCTGACCAGCATGGCCGCGGCAGCGCCCACCGCAAACCAGACCGAGACAAGCGCCGTTGTGGCGGCCTCGACCATGATGAACGCCACGACGGCAACCAGCCATAAAATCGTATCAAACCACATGGAAATCTCCTTTCAGGGACAGAAAGCGGCTTTGTGTCCACTTTAACATTATGACGGTATTCTGTCAAGATTGCCGAAGAAATTTTACAAAACTGCAGGAAAAGTGCAAAGGATTGCAGCCCTCCTTCGAGCGGCTTTGCAGGGAGGGGTCTTGCCCCCTCCGCGGCGGGGTGAGGGCACCCCGCCCTACGGTTTGCTTGTAAGGGGGGATGTAGGGCGGCATGCCCTCATGCCGCCGGGATGTGTGCGGCTGCAGCAAAGTGCCCGGGGCGTCGGGGACGCCGCCCCCTACAGCACCGACGCGCCCGGCAGGCGGGCGCTGACGAGAATTTTCACGAAAAACATCGGTTTTCCGTAAATTATTGTAATTTCCAATCGTACGGCTCTTTACCTTTTGGAAAAAAGTGGTATAACAGAAGCAGGTAAGATGAACAAAGTATGCGCTGTAAACAGTGTACCACAAAACAGGAGGAGCGACAATGAAAAACTGTTTTGACCGCACACCCCACACGATGAAGGACTGGCTGCTGCTGGCGGCGGGCGTCGCGGCGGTGTTTGCCGCGGCAGACTGGCTGCCGGGTGTGCTGCGCGGGGCCGGGGCGTTTCTCGGGCTGCTGGCACCGTTTGGCTGGGGGCTGCTGCTGGCCTATGTACTGGACATACCCACGCGCTTTTTTGCGCAAAAGCTCTTTGGCGGCAGGCGCGGCGGGGCGATGGCTGTCAGCTATGCGCTGTTTTTCGGTGCGCTGGCGCTGCTGGCGGCGCTCGTCGTCCCGCAGCTCGTGCAGAGCGTGACGACCTTTGCCGGGCGGCTCGGCGCGTATGAGGAGACCATCCGCGGTCTGCTGGTCTGGGTGCAAAATACGTTCGGCATCGATACGGCCACGGCGGAACAGCTTGTGCAGATGGTGGGCACGGCACTGCAAAATTGGTTCGGCGGTTTGTCCCACAGTGCGGCGCGTGCGGCGGCGGATTTCGTCTCCGGCGCGGCGGGGGCTGCGGGCAACGCCGTGGTGGCACTGGCCGCCAGCATCTACCTGCTCTCCGGCAAGGAGGCGCTGCTCCGCGCGGCCCGGGCGTGTCTGCACGCGGCGCTGCCGCCGCGTGCCGCGGGCAGTGTGCTGGAAATCTGCCGTCTTGCCAACAAAATTTTCAGCGGCTACATCGGCGGGCAGCTGGTGGACGCCCTGCTCGTGGGCGGGGAAACATTTGCGCTGATGTCGATCTTCGGGCTGGAATACGCGCCGCTGCTGGCCGTGCTGGTCGGCGTGACAAACATTGTCCCGGTGCTGGGGCCGTTCCTCGGTGCGGTGCCGGGGCTCATCATCCTGCTGCTGGAATTGCCCTGGAAGGCGGCAGAATTTGCCATCATTATTTTTGTGGTCCAGCAGGTGGACGGCAACTTTATTGCGCCGCGCATTCTGGGCGGGGCCACCGGCCTGCCGGGGCTGGGCGTACTGTTGGCCATCGTGGTGGGCGGGGCGTGGTTCGGCATCCCGGGCATGGTGCTGGGCGTGCCGACGCTGGCCGTGCTGGCGGCGCTGCTCAAACAGGCTGTCGGGGCAGGGCTGACGGCCCGCGGCCTGGATGAAAACGGCGAGCCGCGCCGGAATTTACCAGGCGGGCCGCAAGAAAATTAACAAGTTATTCCTTGCAATACAGGCGTGCATAGCGTACAATACTCTTGTAAAATGATGTAAAAGGAGCGGAGCATTTGAAAGAGGAACATATCTGGACCAAAAAGCCGGAGACGATGCTGGACTGGTTCTGCGTGGTCGGGGCCTGTATTGCGCTGTATCTGACTTTGAACAATCTGGGGTACTTTCTGGGGAAAATCGGTGCGTTTATCGGCATCGTGTCGCCGTTTGCGGGCGGCATAGTCATTGCCTATGTGCTTGACCCGATGGTCAAGTTCTTCTACACAAAGCTGTTTAAAGAGAAGAAAAAGACGCGCGGATTCGCGATCCTTCTGGCGTATCTGGTGGCAATTCTGCTGCTTGTGCTGCTGGCATGGCTGGTCATCCCGCAGATCGTGGACAGCATCGCCATGCTGTTTACGAACTTCCCAAGCTACATACACAGCGTACAGGATATGCTGGGCATGGTTCAGGATCGCTTCGGCGTTGACCTGTCGTCGGCCACAAAAGTGCTGGACGATTCCGAGGCGATGGTCAAGGAAATCTACAGCATGGCCAGCGCCGCCATGCCGCAGATCGTGGCCAGCATCGGCAGCGTGGCATCGAACTTTGTGGCGATCTTCACCTCGATTGCGGCCAGCATCTATATGCTGGCGGACAAGGAGCATCTGCTCCATCAGCTGCGCACGCTGGCGCATGCCTTCCTGCCGGAAAAGGCTGCGGAAAACACGCTGCGCATCTGCCATTATGCCAACGTGAATTTCACGGGCTTCTTTGTGGGCAAGATCATTGACTCGGCCATCATCGGCGTTATCACGTTTGTGGCAATGGCGATCCTGCGGCTCGATTTTGCACTGCTCATCAGTGTGTTTATCGGCATCACGAATATTATCCCGGTATTTGGCCCCTTCATCGGCGCGATCCCCAGCATCTTCATTCTGCTGTTGGTTGACCCGATCCAGGCGGTCATCTTCGGCGTGCTGATTCTGGTCATCCAGCAGGTGGACGGCAACTTCATCGGCCCGAAGATCCTGGGCTCGTCCATCGGCATCTCTGCCTTGTGGATCCTGTTTTCCATCGTGGTCGGCGGCGACCTGTTCGGTCTTGTGGGCATGGTCGTCGGCGTGCCGCTCTTTGCGACCTTCTACGGCCTGGCGCGGGAATTTGTGCACTATATGCTGGACAAGCGCGGGCTGGACAGCGAGGGTAACCACGTTGGTGAAGTGGTGGAGGATGAGGAAAACGTGTTTGAGTGATGCAAGGGGGGAAAAAACGGGCAGTGTAATTCACGCCCGGCAAAGCCCCTCCGGCCATCGCTGGCGCTCGGCCACCTCCCCTGTGAGGGGAGGCTTTAGACGCGGGCAAAGCCGGCCTGAGGAGCTCTGCCCATTTACGGCTGCCCGGCACTTGGCCTCCTCTGTCCTTTCTTTATAAAGAAAGGACCAAAGAAATTTCAGCGTCTTACCTCAAAAGCAAAGCACCTGTTTACTGCTTTTTACCGCAGCAAACAGGTGCTTATTTTTTATGGCTTTGTCTGTGGCTGATTCTGTGCGCCCGGCAGCAGGGTCACCACATCCCGCAGCAGCACCAGTGGGCTTTCGCCCTTCTGCACGCGCAGGCTGAAATAGGGTCGGCCCAGTGCATTGTACAGCACGCGATGCGGGAACTTTTCCATGACCTCGCCCAGCTGCTTTGGCCCGACGATGTCACTATACAAGATCAGCTGGTCGCCGCGCTGGACGATCTCCGCAATGCCGACGCGGGCTGCGGTCACGCGCACGAGGGAGACGTCCACCAGCCCCTGCACGCTCTTGGGCGGGCTGCCGTAGCGGTCGATCAGCTCGTCGAGCACGTCCTCGGCGTCGCTCGTCGTCTCGATGGCCGCAATGCGCTTGTATGCCTCGATGCGCCCGGCAGCGTCCGGGATATATTCCTCCGGCAGGAATGCGTCCACGGTGATGTCCACCAGGCAGTCGCTCTTGTCGGGGGCGGGGGCCTCGCCGCGGGCCGCGGCAATGGCCTGACCCAGCATCTTCACGTACAAATCGTAGCCGACGGCCTCCATGTGGCCGTGCTGGCTGTGGCCCAAAAGACTGCCCGCACCACGGATCTGCAAGTCGCGCATCGCAATGCGGAAGCCCGACCCGAACGACGTGAACTCCCGGATGGCCGAGAGCCGCTTGGCCGCGATCTCGGTCAGCACCTTATCGCGTGTGAAGGTGAAATACGCATACGCCTTGCGGGAGCTGCGTCCCACGCGCCCGCGGATCTGGTACAGCTGGCTCAATCCCATGCGGTCCGCATTTTCAATGATCAGCGTGTTGCAGTTGCGCACGTCCACGCCGGTCTCAATTAAGGTGGTGCAGACAAGGATGTCGATCTCGTTGTCCAGCAATTGCTGCCACACCGACGAAATTTGCTCCTCGGTCATCTTGCCGTGGGCAATGCCGATACGCGCCCCGGGCACGAGCTTGCCCACCCGCGCGGCGCATTCCTCAATGTTGTCCACGCGGTTGTGCAGGTAGTATACCTGCCCGCCGCGGGCCAGCTCCTTGCGGATGGCCTCGGACACGATGCCCTCGTCGTACTCGAGCACATAGGTTTCAATCGGCTGGCGCTCAAACGGCGGCTGCTCAATTGTGCTCATATCGCGGATGCCCGACAGCGCCATGTTCAGCGTGCGGGGGATCGGCGTGGCCGACAGCGTCAGCATATCGACGCCGATGAAGCTCTCTTTGAGCTTTTCCTTGTGCTTGACGCCGAACCGCTGTTCCTCGTCGATGATGACAAGGCCCAGGTCCTTGAATTTCACATCGCCGGACAGCAGCCGGTGCGTGCCGACTACAATGTCCACGGTGCCGTCCTTCAGCCCGCGCAGCGTCTCCTTCTGCTCCTTGGCGGTGCGGTAGCGGGACAAAAGCCCGATGCGGATGGGGAAGGACTCCATGCGGGTCAGCGCGGTGTTGAAGTGCTGCCACGCCAGAATCGTCGTGGGGGCCAGGATCGCGCACTGCTTGCCGCCCATCACGCATTTGAACGCGGCGCGCAGTGCGACCTCGGTCTTGCCGACGCCGACGTCACCGCAGAGCAGCCGGTCCATCGGCCACGGCTCCTCCATATCGTGCTTGATGTCCGCCGCGCAGGTCAGCTGGTCGGGCGTTTCCTCATAGGCAAAGCGCTGTTCAAAATCACCCTGCCAGGTGTCGTCGGCGGGGAAGGCGTAGCCGTGCGCCTGCTTGCGGCGGGCGTACAGCTCGATCAGCTCCTTCGCCATCTGCTCCGTCGCAGCCTTGACCTTCTTGCGGGTCTTGGCCCAATCGCTGCCGCCCAGGCGGCTCAGCTTCACGTTGTCGCTGTCGCCCGGCGCAGTGTAGCGGGACAAAAGGTCCAGCTGGGTGACGGGCACGTACAGCACGTCCTTTTTGTCGTACTCGATGCGCAGATAGTCCTTTGTGACGCCCTGCACGGCCATCCGCTGGATGCCCGCGTACCGCCCGATGCCGTGGTTCTGGTGGACGACCAGATCACCCACCGAGATTTCGCTCAGGCTGTTCAGCGCGTCCTTATTGCGCTTTTTCTTCTTCTGTGCGCCGCTCACGCCGAAGGCGCGGGCCGTAAACACGGCGTATTTCGCAAACGGCAGGCTGCACCCGGCGGAAAGCTGCCCCGGCAGGATCTGCACCAACCCGGCGCTCGGCTCCGCCGCCGCGTCCGTCGTGACGTTCAGCCCTTTGGTGCGCAGGTCGGCGGCCAGACCCGCCGCCGCACGGGGCGTGCCGGCCATGACCGTGACCGCCGTGCCGCCGCTGCAAAGCGGCTGGATGTCCTCCAGCAGCGCCGCGACCTCGCCGCCCCAGGCGGGCAGCGTGTGGGCGGGTGCGTTGACGATGGTTTTCAGCGGCACATCGGGCATGCTGCGGGCAAAGTTCTCGGCGCAGAGCGTGCGGTGCGCGGCGCACTGCGCCCAGAGCCAGCCGCTCTCGGCGTAGAGCTTATCCAGCCCTGCCGCCAGCACGCCGTCCTCCAGCAGGGCGGAAAGCTCCTCGTCCCGGCGGAACGCGGTGGCGCGCTCGGCCTCCCGCAGGGAGGCCGGCTCCTCCAGGATCAGCAGCGGATCGTCAAAGTAGTCTAAAATCGTCGCGGGCTCGGGATAGCGCAGCGTGAGATATTTGTCCATGTTGACGGGCATCACGCCGCCGTCCAGCTGTGCCAGGTCCGCAGCGGTGCAGGTCTCCAGCGCCGTGCGCCGCCTGCCGCGGGCCTTTTTGATATAGGAGCGGATCTTCTCCGCTGCGTCGGCGGGCTGACCGAACAGTATCTCCCGCGCGGGGGAGACATAGATTTTTTCAATCGGCTCGTCGCGGCGCTGGGTCGCCAGATCGAAGGTGTGCATCGTGTCGATCTCGTCGCCCCAGAACTCCATGCGGGCGGGCTGTTTCATGTCGGGCGCGTAGATGTCCGCAATGTCGCCGCGGATCGAAAACTGACCCGGGCCGTCCACCTGGTCGCGCCGCGTATAGCCTGCGCCGTACAAAAGCGCGGTCAGCTCGGCGCGGGGCAGTGTGTCGCCGGGGCGCAGGCTGCGGGTGTTCGCGCAGAAATCCGCTCGCGGCGTCGTGTATTGGGTCAGGCCCTCGTCGGGCACGCAGACGGCCTGCAGCCGTCCGCCGACGAGGTCGCCCAGCACGGCCAGACGGCGGTATTCGTACTCGCGGCCCGTGCCCTCGATGGGGCGCAGCACATAGTCGCGGGCAGGGAACACTGCCGCCGCCACGCCCAGCGCGTTCAGGTCGCCCGCAAACCGGGTCGCCTCGGCCTCGCCGGGCGTCACGATACAGAGCGGCTTGTCGAGGGCCTTCGCCAGCGCGGCATAGACCATCGCCCGGCCCGACCCCGGTATGCCAAATAAGGCGCAAGCCCCCGGACCCCCGAGCGCCTGCGCCAGTCTTGCGTATTCGTCTGTTTTGGTGAAAAGTGCGTTGAACATAAAAGAACCCATTGTATAAAGCAAACGTAGGGCGGGGTGACCTCACCCCGCCGCGGCGGCCTGAGGTCAGGCCGCCCTACGTCTGACCGAAAATTGGTTTCTTGCTTATCAGCCGTTCAAGAACTCCGTCTTGAGCCAGCCGTAGGTGCCGTTGTAGTTCACAACGACCCAGCTGCCGTCCTCATTGGTGCCCAGCGCGGTGACGCTGGTGGAGGCGGGCACCTGACCGATCTTGTCATAGTCGGTGCCGGGGCCGCCGCGCATGTTCAGGTTGTTGCCGTCGGTCACGGTGTAGGTCGGTTGCTCACCCTCATTATAATAGGTGGTGGGCTGCACGCTCAGGCCCTCGTACTCGGGCACGGGCGTGGGCTCTGGCGTCGGCTCGGGGGTGGCCTCGGGCTCGGCGGGCGCCTCCTCGGCAGGGGTGCTCTCTGCGGTAAAGTTGTCGGCGGTGGGATCGTCAACGCCCTCCACGGGGGCACTGCTGCTGATGGTATCGCCGGAGGCGGGCTTGCTGCCGCCGGTTGTGCCGTCAAGGGTACCGCTCAGCAGCAGGACACTGAAAATGATGGAGGCGACGAGCGCTACAGCGCAGAGCACCAGACGGGTCATTGCTTTTTTACGGATTTCACTCATGATTCACGTCCCCTTAGTGGTTGAACTTGTTCTGGGCGTACTGCAGATTGTCGTCCATCAGCAGCTTGCAGGCTTCCTCAATGTCCGGGTAGCGGTCCGTCATGGCCTTGCGGTCTGCGGCAGGCAGCTTGCCCAGCACCCAGGCGGCCAGGTCGTACTGCGGGTTCGGTTTGGCACCGATGCCGATGCGGATACGGCTGAAATGGTCGGTGCCCAGGCTGGCAATGATGCTTTTCAGCCCGTTGTGCCCGCCGGCAGAGCCGTGGGGCCGGATGCGCAGATGCCCCGGCTCCTGGGTGATGTCATCGCACAGCACAATGATGTGGTCTGCCGGGATCTTGTAAAAGTTGGCGGCGGGGGCAATGCTCTGGCCGCTCAGGTTCATGTAGGTCAGCGGCTTGAGCAGCACGACCTTGTGGCCGTTCACCTGTGCCGTGCCGTACAGGCCCTGCCATTTGGCCTTGGCAATGTCGCACTGCCACTGCGCGGCCAGATAGTCCAGCGCCTCAAAACCGGCGTTGTGGCGGGTGCCGTCATATTTCGGTTCGGGGTTGCCCAGTCCGGCAATCAGCCAGTCCGCCCCGGAGGTCATTTCGAACATAGATATATCCTTTGAAAAATCGTGAAGTACCGTAGGGGCCGGGCATGCCCGGCCCGGCAGCGTAAGATAAGCGGCTGCTTATGGGAAGGCCGCGGGGCGTCGAGGACGCCGCCCCTACAACGCTTTACTTCCCTTTCTTCTCCGCTTCCAGCTTCTGCTTCTTGGCGATATACTTCTCCAGCTTGCGTTCGCCCCAGCCGTCGATCTCGGCCTGTTTGGCGCGCTCGATGCCCAGCGCACCGGCGGGCACATCATGGCCGATGGTGGAGCCGGCAGCCGTGAACGCATGGTCGCCGATGGTGACGGGTGCAACCAGGTTCGTGTTGCAGCCGATGAACGCATAGTCGCCGATGGTCGTGTGGAACTTGCCCTCGCCGTCGTAGTTGCAGGTGACGGTGCCGCAGCCGAAGTTGCAGTACTTGCCCACCGTGGCATCGCCGATGTAGGTCAGGTGGCTGACCGTGTTGCCCTCGGCAAAGTCGGCGTTCTTCGTTTCGACATAAGCGCCCAGATGGCAGCCCTCGGCGGTTTTGGTGCCGACGCGCACATGGGTGAAGGGACCGATCTTGTTGTTGGGGCCGATGTGGCTCCCATAGCACTGGCTGGCATTGATCGTGGACCCGGCGTCAACGACGGTATCCTCCAGCAGGGTGTTGGGGCCGATGACGCAGTCCGGGCCGATGACCGTCTGGCCGCGTAGGATGCAGCCCGGCAGGATGGTCGCACCGGGGGCAATGATGACCTCCGGCTCAATGCAGACGTTATCACTGATAAAATTCACGCCGTTATCCAGATGGCGCTCAAACGTGGCGGCATAGCGCTGCTGTGCCAGCTCGAAATTCTCTCTTGCGGTAGACATATAGCGGTTCTTCCTTTATACACTCATTTCGTGCCCGCGGCGCACGGGGGCTGCCGACGGACCTTATACCTATATATTGTATAACATGCGGCGCATTTTAGCAAGCCGAAAAACGCCGTTCACCGTAAAAATTTACCGCGGCACTCAAAAAGAAAAAAGTGACAGCTCGAAAAATATTTCGAACTTTCCACCCATTATAAAATACACGATTTTTGTGCAAATTGCAATACCTGAACCAAAAAAGTTTGGCGACTTTTCAGCGAAACTATTGAGCATTTTTTTAACAATCTACTGGAAATCTGTCTTTCGGTCTGTTATAATGGACTATGCAAACATGATTTATGTGATGCAAACACGTCACCAATTTGGGAGGTAACTATGAGCAAGAAATTCTTGTATCTGTTCAAAGAGGGCCATGACGCCTTCGGCGGCGACCAGACCACCATGAAGAACACTCTGGGTGGTAAGGGTGCCGGCCTGGCCGAGATGACCCACGCCGGCATGCCGGTTCCGCAGGGCTTCACCATCACCACCGAGGCCTGCACCCAGTACTATGCTGACAACCGTGAGATCAACGATGAGATCAAGGCAGACATCTTCAAATACATGGGCATCCTCGAGGAGCAGACCGGTAAGACCTTCGGCTCCATCGAGAACCCCCTGCTGGTTTCCGTCCGTTCCGGCGCACGTCAGTCCATGCCCGGCATGATGGACACCATCCTGAACCTCGGCCTGAACGATCAGGCTGTTGAGGGTCTGGCCAAAAAGACCAACAACCCCCGTTTTGCCTATGACTGCTACCGCCGCTTCATCCAGATGTACTCTGACGTCGTCATGGAGCTGGGCAAGAGCTTCTTCGAGGAGCGCATCGACGCTATGAAGGAGCGCAAGGGCGTCAAGCAGGACGTTGAGCTGGACGCCAACGACCTGAAGGAGCTCGTCAAGGAGTTCAAGCAGATCTACCTTGAGAAGCAGGGCGAGGAGTTCCCGCAGGATCCCAAGGAGCAGCTGATCGGTGCCGTCAAGGCCGTTTTCCGTTCCTGGGATAACCCCCGCGCCAACGTGTATCGTAAGATGAACGAGATCCCCTACGAGTGGGGCACTGCCGTCAACGTGCAGCAGATGGCCTTCGGTAACTCCGGTATGCGTTCCGGCACCGGCGTTGCCTTCACCCGTAACCCCGCCACCGGCGAGAAGAAGCTGATGGGCGAGTACCTGATCAACGCTCAGGGCGAGGACGTCGTCGCCGGTATCCGTACTCCTTCTCCCATCAGCAAGCTGCATGAGGAGATGCCCGAGGTCTACGATCAGTTCGTTGAGATCGCTACCCGCCTCGAGAACTACTACAAGGATATGCAGGACATGGAGTTCACCATCGAGGATGGCAAGCTCTTCATGCTGCAGACCCGTAACGGCAAGCGCACCGCCCAGGCTGCTCTGCAGATCGCCTGCGACCTGGTCGACGAGGGCGTTATCGACGAAAAGACCGCTGTTCTGCGCGTCGAGCCCAAGCAGCTGGACACCCTGCTGCACCCGCAGTTTGATGCTGCCGCTCTGAAGGCCGCCGAGGCAATCGGCAAGGGCCTGGCCGCTTCTCCGGGATCTGCCTGCGGCCGCGTCGTCTTCTCTGCTGAGGACGCCGAGGAGAAGGTCAAGGACGATGCCTGGAAGAAGGTCGTTCTGGTCCGTCTCGAGACCTCTCCCGAGGACATCGTCGGCATGCAGGTTTCTCAGGGCATCCTGACCGTCCGCGGCGGTATGACCAGCCACGCTGCTGTTGTCGCCCGCGGCATGGGCACCTGCTGCGTCTCCGGCTGCGGCAACGATAACGACGTCGCCATCGACTATGACGCCAAGGTCATCACCATCAACGGCCACACCTTCCATGAGGGTGACTGGATGAGCATCGACGGCTCCACCGGCAACGTCTACGAGGGCCAGATCGCTACCGTCGCTTCCACCGAGAACGCCAACTTCAAGCGCTTCATGGGCTGGGCTGACGCAAACCGCCAGATGAAGGTCATGACCAACGCCGACAACCCGCGTGACGCGCAGAACGCCGTTGACATGGGTGCCGAGGGCATCGGTCTGTGCCGTACCGAGCACATGTTCTTCGCCGAGGACCGCATCAAGGCTGTCCGTGAGATGATCTGCGCCCGTACCGTTGAGGAGCGCAAGGCTGCCCTGGCTAAGGTCGAGCCGTTCCAGGAGGCCGACTTCACCGCTATGTACCGCATCATGGGCGAGCGTCCGATGACCATCCGTTATCTGGATCCGCCGCTGCATGAGTTCCTGCCCACCAAGGCCGAGGACATCGAGGCTCTGGCTAAGGACATGGGTATGACCACCGAGGAGCTGAACAACGTTGTTGTCAGCCTGCACGAGTTCAACCCCATGATGGGTCACCGTGGCTGCCGTCTGGCTGTTACCTATCCCGAGATCGCCGAGATGCAGACCAACGCTGTCATCAAGGCTGCCCTCAAGGTTTCTGCCGAAACCGGCAAGATGATCACCCCCCACATCATGATTCCTCTGGTTGGCGAGGTCAAGGAGCTGAAGTTTGTCAAGGACGTTGTCGTCAAGACTGCCGATGCCCTGATCGCCGCTGCCGGTGTTGACATGAAGTACGAGGTCGGCACCATGATCGAGATCCCCCGTGCAGCCCTGACTGCCGGCGAGATCGCCAAGGAAGCTGACTTCTTTAGCTTCGGCACCAACGACCTGACCCAGATGACCTTCGGCTTCAGCCGTGACGACGCTGCCAAGTTCCTGACTGCTTACTACGACAACAAGATCTACGAGAGCGATCCGTTCCAGCATCTGGATCAGATCGGCGTTGGCAAGCTGGTCAAGATGGCTGCCCACGATGGCCGCGCGACCAACCCGAACCTGGGTCTGGGCATCTGCGGCGAGCACGGCGGCGATCCCAGCAGTGTCGAGTTCTGCCACAACGTTGGCCTGGACTACGTCAGCTGCTCTCCCTACCGTGTTCCCATCGCCCGCCTGGCCGCTGCACAGGCAGCAATTAAAAATCCACGCGCTTAAGTCACGTAGATTTTTACAATTAAATGTGGATTACGATAAGGCTCGTTCTTATCGAAATTCGCGTGGCTGCGTGCTTTGGCCGAAGCAATGGAAAGACCTGACAGTTAAGGTCGCTCTATAAATCATAGCAAGCCCCTAATCGCTGTACTACAGTGATTAGGGGCTTTTTTTATGCAAAAATGCCCTTTGGGTACATTTTCGGCAAAAAGTATACGATTTTTGGGTACATTTTTGGGGTCAAATCGGGGTACTTAAGAGCTATCAAAAAACCGCAGGAGTACGCAGCATGACGAGGAAAACATCGCCTGCTTACAGAGCAAGCAAAGAGGAAACTATTCCAATAGATAAGTTGCACCCATTCTCCAATCATCCGTTCCATATCCGACGTGATCTGGAATTCAGTGAATTGGTAAACAGCATTTCAGAGAGCGGCATCATTACGCCCATCATCGTCAGACCAAAGGTTGGTGTCGGCTATGAAGTGATAAGCGGACATCGCCGGTGGGAGGCTTGTAAGGAACTCGGCATCGAAAGCATCCCTGCTAGAGTGGAATACATTGACGATGACGAAGCCACGATCCTGATGGTCAACAGCAATATCCAGCGTGAGCATGTGTTGCCAAGTGAGAAGGCGTTTGCTTATAAAATGCGCATGGAAGCGATGAAACATCAAGGAAAAGCAACTTCGTCCCAACTTGGGACAAAGTTGAGAACACTTGATGCTATGGGTAAAGAAGTTGATGAAAGCCGTAATCAAATACATCGTTACATTCGTTTGACGTATCTAATTCCATCCATCTTGCAAATGGTCGATGACGGTCGCATCGCATTCAACCCAGCGGTCGAAATCTCCTATATGACAGAGGAACACCAGACATGGCTCAAAGAAGAAATGGATATGTGTGATGCTACACCGTCTTTGGTTCAGTCTCGGACGCTAAAGGATATGAGCCGAAATGGAACGCTGACGGAGAATTACCTGCATACCCTGCTGACAGAAGAAAAGCCGAATCAGCGACAGAAATTCTTCCTAAATCAGTCTGATGTGCAGCAGTACTTCCCATCCAGCTATACACCGCAGCAGATGCAGAATGTCATCATTTCGTTGCTGCGGAATTGGGAGCACAAGCGCTCCAGCCGCCAGCGACCACAGCGCGAAGAGGAACTGGAAAGATAAGCGAAAAGTACAATATGTAATAGCTTACGAAACGTAGTTTTGTAGGCTTTCTTAGCTGCACCCATTTTTAGGCAGGAGAAGTGAGATGCAATACGAATATTTTTACGGCGCTCAAGCCGAGCAGTTCTCTTTTTACCGTATACCCAAAGCGCTATTTACAGAGCCGAACTTCAGGGAGCTGTCCACCGATGCCAAGGTACTGTATGGGATTCTGCTGGATCGAATGAGTTTGTCGCTGAAAAATCAATGGTTAGATGCACAGAACAAGGTTTACATTATCTTCACAGTGGAGGAAATCATGGATGCACTGAACTGTGCCAACCAGAAAGCCACGCGCCTGATGGTGGAACTGGAAAAGCAGGCAGGGCTTATCGAGCGCAAGCGACAGGGGCTTGGTAGACCAAATTTGATTTATGTAAAAAACTTCGCAGCAACGATAAATAGCAAGAGCTGTGAAAAAGGTGATTCTTGATATGTGATTTTCACACTTCTGGATTCTTGAAAATCACACGGAACTAATACTGATAATAATTAGACTGATTATAGTGATACTGAGAATATAAATTACAGTTAGGAAAACAGAATAGGTGGTAGAGTATGCCCGGTGTAACAGAGCAGGAAATCGCCCAAGCGAAGCAGATGAATCTGTACCAGTATATGCAGCTGTGTGAGCCGGACAACTTCAAACCGGAAGGACCCGGACAATTCCGCCACAAAGGGCACAGTTCGTTGACCTTTGCAGAGGATGGTTCGTGGACGTACTTCAAAACGAAAGCTACCGGCCGCACCGCGCTGAACTATCTCATAGCGGTTGAAGGTGTTTCGTTTGTAGAAGCGGTGCGGGAAATCAATCGGATACAGGGCGGTGTCCGTCCTTCTTTCCAACCTGTAAAAGCACCCCCACCCCCTGCCGAGAAGAAACCGGCAAAGGAATTCAAGCTGCCGAAGCCAGATAAAAACAACTACGCTGCTACTGCCTATCTTCGCAAGCGCTGCATCCACCCCAATGTGCTGACGGTCTGTAAGCAAAAGAAAATCCTGTACCAGACGAGCTTCAAGGATCATCCGAATTGCGTATTTGTCGGGCGCGATGGAAATGGAGAGGCCAAGGGCGGCAGCTTGCGCGGTTGTTCGCAAATCCAGTTTCGCCGTGATATTCCCGGCAGCAAGAAGATATATCCGTTCTACATCGAAGCTGCTGCCGCTGCCGACACGGTGGAAGTGTACGAAGCGCCGATAGATGCCATGTCAGGCGCATCCCTCAAAATCATGCAGCACACCGGAAATTGGCGCGGCGTTCACTATCTGGCGCTGGGCGGTACGGATTACGCTGCACTGGATGCGTTTCTTACATACTATCCGAACATAACCCATATTGTCCTGTGCCTTGATAATGACGAAGCCGGTAGAACCAGAACGCAGGACATTATCAAGCACTTGGAGGGCAGCGGCAAAACCGTGGAAGATCGTCCGCCGCCTATCGGCAAGGACTATAACGACACGCTGGTGCAGGTCACGCAGGAATACCAAAAGCACTGTATCAGCTTGGATGATATTTTGCAGGAGGAAACCAGATGAAAACTATTGCTATCGCAAACCAGAAGGGCGGTACGGGCAAAACGACTACCGCGTATAACTTGGGCATTGCCCTTACCCAGCAGGGCTACCGCGTACTCATGGTGGATTTTGACCCGCAAGGCAATCTGTCCTGCTACTGCGGTATCCCGCCTGAACAGGACCTTGAGCAGACAATCACAGAGTTGCTGATGAAAGTTGCCTATGAAAAGCCCCTCTCCCACAGAGAGTGCGTTTATCAGAGCAAGCGCACGGATGATTCTGCACCACAGGTGGATTTCATTCCGTCCAATCTCCGGCTGGCCAGTTTTGAACTGGCTATGGGCACCATGATGTGTCGTGAGGTGCTGCTGAAAACCTGTCTGGAGCAGTACAGCAACCAGTATGATTACTGCATCATTGATTGCTCCCCCTCCGTGGGGCTTCTACTGACAAACGCGCTGTCCGCTGCCAACGAGGTCATCATCCCGATGCAGGCGCAGCCGTTCTCGGTTGTTGGTATGTCGCAGCTGACAAATTCGATTTCCAACGTGCAGCGCAAAATCAACCCAGGACTGCATATCAGGGGCATTTTGCTGACGATGACCCAGCATACGAAAGTCTCGGAGCATTATGCCCATGATGTCCGCGCCAAGTATGGGAGAACGCTCCGTGTATTTACTACGGAGATTCCCTATAACGTCAAAGTGCAGGAAAGCCAGGCGTTTGCAGCACCCACTATCCTGTACGAACCCAAAAGCAGCAGCGCAAGAGCATACGTTGAATTTACGCAGGAGGTATTAGGTCATGGCCGCGAAGAACAAGTTTATGAACGCGATGAAGATGCCCGCGATCGCTGATATGTTTTCCTCAGAGGCTGAGCGCCAACGAGAAAGCGGCGACCTTGTTACGGAAGTGCCGCTTTCCGAGTTGCATCCTTTTGTCAATCACCCCTTTGAGGTTCGTGACGATGAAGATATGCAGAAGTTGGTGGACAGCATCAAGGAAAACGGCGTACTTACCAACCTGACGGTGCGCCCCCGTGCCGAGGGTGGCTATGAAATCATCTCCGGGCATCGGCGCTTTCATGCAGCGCAGCTTGCAGGGCTGGATAAAATCAAAGTGCAGGTGCGGAATGTCGATGACGACCAAGCCATCATCGACATGGTGGATGCCAATATCCAGCGGGAGCATATCAGCCCGATGGAAAAGGCACGAGCCTTAAAAATGAAAAACGATGCATTGAAACGATCTGTTGGCAGACGAAAAAATGGTTGTCAACTTGACAATCATTTCTTGGAACCCAAAACATCGGATACAATCGCTGCGGATGCTGGTGATAGCGTTAAACAGGTTTATCGCTATATCCGTCTCAACGAGCTAATCCCTGAACTCCAGAAAAAGGTCGATTCCAACACCCTGAAATTCAACCCCGCTGTCGAACTTTCCTACCTGACCCCGGACGAGCAGCAGAGTTTCCTCGACTATGCCGAGGCGCAGGACTGCACCCCTTCTCTTTCGCAAGCACAAAAATTGAAAGCAGCCAGCAAAGAAGGAACCTTAACGCTGGACAAGTTGGAAGAAATCATGTCGGCGCAGAAACCGAGCGTTGCGCCGCGTGAGCCGGTGCTGAACATCAACGTCAGCAAGGTGGCGCAGTATTTCCCGAACGGCTGCACAAAGCAGCAGATGGAAAACCGCATCCTGAAAATTCTGGAAAGCTATTTTCGACAGATGACTCATGAGCAAGCACATGAGGAGGAACGCTGATATGGCAGAGTATCGGTATTACTTGATTCCGGATGCTATGACCCGTGCGTTTCCGGAGCAATTTGAAAAGCAAACACCAACGGAATTCTTTGATAATATCGCAGATTTGAAAAAGCGTTATCTTCAACTGCGTGAAATGCCCTATAACAACGAACGCACTTGGAATGAACGGGCAAGATTCCCTTATGCACGATTGGTGGTAGGTATCGATCGTCAGAATCCGGACGGCGCGGTCGCAATCATACAGGTGCGAAATGGTATCAATTACCTGTGCGATGACTACCGTGGCCCTTATGCTGACCGTAGTGATACACAGATCCCCCAAATGGCCGAGAAACTTGTAGAAGTACTCGGTGTGGACCGGGTACGACCGCATACCTATACCCAGCGGGACGGTTATACATGGGTACAGGTGGAAAAGGATATGCACATTACAGAATGGCTTTACGCACATGAGCTATGCAGCAGTTTGCAATTCACTCGGTTCTTGAACCGAGATGGGCGGGAACTATTTCAGGTGCGTGACGGTCAGCGCGTGATTGAAACAAACGCGGACGGAACAAAGCGGATTAGGGCAGTAAAAAACATTGACGTAACCCATGCCTATGTCGGGCACTATGGCTGCCATATCCAGCAATATGCAGAGGACAACTTTCGAACCGGCTGCTATGTTGCCCCTGAACACCCCCAGCCGGGAGACAATCTGGATAAGCTCCAAATCTATCAAATTACAAAGGGCGGCTGTGAATATCGCTTTATGAATTATGACTATTCCAAAAGCCGTATCCATGCAGCCGATTACAGCAGCGTCTACATAGCAAATCTTCCTGCGGATTACGATTTGGAAAGATGCTTTCAGGAGTTCAATGCCCCAAATCGTCCACTGCGCTATCATATGTGTTCTCTTTCGACCAGTGATATTGTGGTCACAACGAAAAACGGAAAAGTGACGGCCTACTATGTGGACAGTATTGGCTTCAAGGATGTGAGCCACCTTCTGCCGGAACTGCACGAAGTCGAAGCCCAGCGCCAAAAAGAACAGGTTCAGGACGAACCGGAAAGGTGAAGCAATGCCAAATCCACAAGATATTTTCCAACTGGCGCAGCAGACCGCTACACAGGTCACAGCCTCACCGGAAAGCTGGCGGCGGTTCCTGTATACGGCAGCGCATAACTACCACACCACCTACCTGAACCAGCTGCTGATCCACGCCCAGCGCCCCGATGCTACCGCCTGCGCTACCATGCAGTACTGGAATGAACAGGCACACCGCAAGGTCATGTACGGCAGTAAAAGTATCATCATCCTGCAACGCCATGAGGGTGTGCCCACTGCCAAACGAGTATTTTCCATGACGGACACCGTTCTCACCGGCGACAAAGCTGCTGCCCCGTGGGAAGTCACAGATGCCATCCGGCCACTTCTTATGCAGGTCAACTCCGTGGGCAGCTTAATGAATCGGGCAACCGAACAGGTCATATCCCTGTCCGACCGTGCCAATCGTGTCATGGCAGGCTCCATTGAGGACAGCACACTGGGTTGGAGCCACCCGGAAGATCAGCGGTTCATCTTGCAGGAACTCGCTGCACAAAGCACCCTGTACATGATCTGCATCCGTTTGGGCATCCCGGTGCGGGAAGAAGATTTCCCGGCTTTCCAGAATGTCACCCAGTTTGATACCAGCCGAATCTCGCTCTGCTTGGGCGGCTATGTGCAGGCAGCGGCAGAACCTTTGATGGATGAGCTGGGGCGCGAGGTCATGCAGCTTGCCCGCGACAGTGTTGCAATTCAGGCTGAATCAGTGCATAATACAAATACTCAATCACCCACACAAACGACCAGTCGAGAGGAGGCTGTCACAGATGATGTACACGAACGTAATCGGATACCAGATCCCGAACCTGAGCTTGCCGAAGACCAAGAGAACCAACCTGAACCGGTACGGCAGGATGCGGCTGGACTACTTGGAGCAGAACGAGCCGAACCTATGCGACCAGATGATGCTGGAGGGAACGCTGCTGCCGAGCTGCCGCAAGATGGGGCTGGACGCACAGCAGATGGTGGACAAGACGCTGCACGACCTGATGCAGAAAGCGCAGATGCCCGACCGCAAGACAAACCCGCTGGGCTGGGCGCAGATGTGCAACAGCCTGAAGCAGCAGGCAGAGGAAATGATCCTTCCGATGCTGTACGAAGTATAACCGAAGAACCCGCAGCTGCGGAGAGCGAAGCATCGCCCTCCGCTTTTTCTATGCCCGAATTTCCGGCAGAGCTGCTGCCGTCCCTGCTGAAAGCAGATACGACCTCGCGTGCTTCCAATGCGGACATCCTTTCCTTTTTCAGCAAAACACCGCTGCTGATCGACCGACTGCGGTATATCCGCGAGAGCTACAAGGTCGTGTTTACGGAGCTTCTGCTGGAAGATGATACCCGCGTTGGATTCTATAAAGAAAGCAATGGTCTGCTTGTCTGGCAGGGGTCCTACCTGACCCGCAGCGCGGAATCGCATCTGTCGTGGCACAGCGTTACTGCTGCCATCTCCGCACTGGTCGATAACCACGAACTCATCGCAGCCATTGACCCGAAAAAAGCTGTCAGTCAGGACGAGCAACTGTCCTTTGACCTGCCGGGAAATGCTTCTCGCGGCGATGAAGTAGGCGCGTTGGAAGTGGACGACATCTATTCAGAGGAAGAACAGGACGAAAAAATCAAAGCAGCCCTGCCCACTTACCACTACAAAGAGCCCCAACCGGACGATGGCAGTCACATAACGGAAGATGATGTGAATGTCATCATTACAAGAGGCAGCGTTTTTGAGGGCGGCAAGTACCGCATCTATAACCATTTCCAGCAGAAGAAAACGGAAAAGGAAACCGTAGCTTTCCTCAAAAAAGAGTACGGCATCGGCGGTTTCTCTTGGACGTTTGCTGATGGTGGAAGCGGCTTCGTCAATTTTGACGGTAAAGGATTCAGCATCCTTTACGATTTCAAGGACGACCTGCGGTATGAGAAAAAGCTCAAGTGGAAAGATGTCGGCAAGCGGCTGGAATATCTTGTCCGAATGGACCGCTACCTGACGGATGCAGAGCGCGAGAAGATGCCTGCATGGATAAACAGGCAGGCAGAGTCGAAGCCCCTGCCGCCACCCATCCCTGACAAGAAACCTGTATGCGAAACTGGCAGTACCGTTTACCTCGAAAACGACCAACGATTCACAGTAGAGAGCATCGGACAATTTGATGTTCACCTGCGCAATGAAGATTTCCCACTGGTAGGCCGCGCCGTCAGCCGAGAACAGTTCCAACAGCTGCTGGACGCCAATCACCGTAACGGCGGCATGGTGTTATCGGAACAGCAGCGTGAATCTTTGGTGCAGGAGCAGCGTGAGCAGGCCCTCTCCTATATCGAGGACTACCTCAAGGATGAGTTTGAAATTACCGAGCCGGATTTCTCCGACCTCACCCAAATCGGCCTTGGCTACACCACCACCGAGGACGAGCAGCATACGATTCAGGTCCATGCGGATCTGGAGCATTGCACCATCAGCAAGTTCGTGGACGATACCCTGTATGCGCAGGATACATATGCTTCGCTGGAAGATATGAACCGGATGGCACTTGCCAATCTCGATTTTGACAGCCTGATGGAAGTGGACATCAATGAAATCGAGGAACAGGAACCCGAAATCAGCGCAGACGAACCGGTGGAATCCACCTTTGTATCGCAGGTCATGGAAGATGTAGACCGCCTTGCCGCGCGTGAGGAACCTGCCGAATATGACCGCACGAACTACCTTGCACCGTATGAACCTGCCATCCCGGAAGGCCCAAAAGCAAAGTTCGCTGCCAATGTGCAGGCCATCCGCACGCTGAAAGAAATCGAGCAGCGCATGGCATCCGGTGGTGCCCCTGCAAGTGAGCAGGAACAGGACATTCTGGCTGGCTATCTTGGCTGGGGCGGTCTGGCAGATGCCTTTGACCCCGGCAAGGATAACTGGCATACCGAGTACGAGCAGCTGAAAACCCTACTGACCGAGGACGAATACGCCGCTGCGCGGGAATCTACCCTGACTGCCTTTTACACGCCGCCTGCGGTCATTCACGCTATGTACCGCGCCTTGGAGCATATCGGCTGCGTGGGCGGCAATGTGCTGGAACCCAGTATGGGTGTCGGCGCGTTCTTCGGCCACCGACACAGCAAGTTCGATACCCACAATGCCAAGCTGTACGGCGTGGAGCTGGATAGCTTGTCCGGGCGCATTGCGCAGCAGCTTTACCAGAAAGCAAAAATTCAAATCACAGGCTATGAAAAAGCTGACTTACCGGACAACTTCTTTGACCTTGCCATCGGCAATGTGCCGTTTGGACAGTATCAGGTCAGCGACCGCCGGTATGATAAGCTGCACTTTCAAATCCACGACTATTTTCTAGCCAAGACGGTAGATAAACTGCGTGTCGGCGGCATTATGGCGTTTATCACTACCTCCGGTACGCTGGATAAAAAGTCCGAAGATGTGCGCCAATACCTTGCCGCGCGGTGTGACCTGATCGGTGCAGTACGCCTGCCCAATACCACGTTCAAGAGCAATGCCGGTACGGAAGTGACCTCCGACATTCTGTTTCTGCAAAAACGCGGCAGAGTCTTGGAGCAGGACGCACCGTGGATACACGTTGGAGAAACAGAAAACGGAATCCCGCTGAACCAGTATTTCATTGACCACCCGGAAATGATCTGCGGTGAGATGCAGATGGTCAGCGGTCCCTACGGAATGCGCTCCACCTGTATGCCGAATGAGCAAAGCCCGTTGGCGGAGCAGCTGGATGCAGCGCTTTCTACCCTACACGCCGAGTACACATTGGTGGACGAACAGGAATATGCCGAAGAAGAAAGCGGCACCATTGATGCGGACCCCAATATGCGCAATTTCAGCTATACCGTAAAGGATGACGTCATTTACTACCGCGAGAACTCCAAGATGCGAGTGGTAAAGGGCGGAGATACTACGCTGGCCCGCATCCGCGCACTGGTGCCCCTGCGGGATACCTGCCGTGAGCTGATTGATGCCCAGCTGGAAAACTTTCCGGATGAGTATATTGAAAAGCTGCAAGCCCGTCTGAACGACCAATACGATGCCTACCGCAAGAAATATGGTCTTATCAACAGCCGTGGCACAGCATCCGCGTTCCGTGAGGATTCTGGCTACTTCCTGCTTTGCTCCTTGGAAGATCTGGACGACGAGGGAAATTTCAAGGGCAAGACGGATATGTTCACCAAACGGACGATCCGCCCCGCACAGGCAGTAGACCATGTGGATACCGCAGAAGAATCACTGGCGCTCAGTCTCTCCGAGCAGGGACACGTTGACTTGGGGTATATGTCCAAGCTGACCGGGAAAACCACTGAAACCGTCATCAACGATCTGACCGGCATTATCTTCCGTGACCCCGTAAAGGTCGATACCGATGGCAACCCTATCTACCTGCCTGCGGATGAATACCTGTCCGGCAACGTCCGTGAAAAACTGCAGGCAGCAAAGGCAGTAGCGGCGAATGACCCGCAGTTTCAAATAAACGTGGCTGCGCTTGAAAAGGTGCAGCCAAAGGACTTGGAAGCCAGTGAAATCAGCGTCCGCCTTGGCGCTACTTGGATTCCCGCAGAATATGTGCAGCAGTTTTTAGAGGAACTGTTGGATGCGCCTTACTACACGAGGCGGGTTGTCAAAGTGGAGTTCGCAGCATATACCGGCAGCTGGGCCATTACCAACAAGAAATTTGGTGACGGCAATATCAAAGCAACGGTGACCTACGGTACGAACCGCGCCAACGCCTACCTGATTGCGGAGAACGCCCTGAACCTGCGTTCTACCCAAATTCGGGATAAAGTTACGGCGGCTGACGGAAGCGTTTCTTGGGTGCTGAATAAGGAGGCGACGCAGGCTGCACAGGAAAAGCAGCGCCAGATTTGTGAGCAGTTCCAAGACTGGATTTTCAAGGAGCCGGAACGCCGCCAGCGATTGGTCGCCATCTACAATGAAAAATTTAACGCGCTGCGTCCCCGCGAGTACGATGGCAGTCACCTGAAATTTCCGGGCATGAACCCGGAAATCACCCTTCGCCCACACCAGTTGAACGCCATTGCCCATGTGCTGTACGGCAACAATGTCCTGCTGGCGCACGAAGTGGGTGCGGGCAAGACGTATGAAATGGTGGCCAGTGCCATGGAGAAGAAACGACTGGGGCTTTGCAGTAAAACGCTGATCGTGGTTCCCAACCATTTGACCGAGCAGATGGCATCCGAAGCGCTCCTGCTCTATCCGAACGCGGAAATTCTGGTAGCAAAGAAAACCGATTTCAAAAAGGAAAACCGCAAGAAATTCTGTGCCCGCATTGCGACCGGCAATTATGACATCATCGTTATCGAGCACAGTCAGTTCGAGAAAATCCCGCTTTCGGCAGAACGCCAGCATATGTACCTGCAAAGGCAGATTGATGACGTCATTGACCAAATCGCACTTTTGAAAAGCTCCCGCGCCGAGAATTTTACCATCAAACAGATGGAACGCACGAGAAAGCAGCTCAAGAAAAAGCTGGACAAGCTCAACGACCAGCAGCGCAAGGATGATGTCGTCACCTTTGAGGATCTGGGCGTGGACAGCCTGATGGTGGATGAGGCACATTATTTCAAAAACGCCATGATTGCCACCAAAATGCGCAATGTTGCGGGCATTTCCCAGACAGAAAGCCAGAAAAGCAGTGATATGCTGATGAAGTGTATGTATCTTGATGAGGTGACCGGTGGGCATGGTATCGTGTTTGCGACCGGTACACCAATATCTAACTCCATGACGGAAATGTACGTCATGATGCGCTATCTGCAAAGGGGCTTGTTGGAAAAAGAGGGCTTGCTCAACTTCGATTCGTGGGCATCGACCTTTGGGGAAAGCATTACAGCGATTGAGCTTAACCCAACTGGTACAGGATACCGCACAAAAACCAGATTCGCGCGATTTTATAATCTGCCGGAACTCATGAGCCTTTTTAAGATGTCTGCGGACATTCAGACCGCCGATATGCTGCATTTGCCGGTGCCGGAACTGGTGGGCGGCAAGCCCACCAATGTGGTGTTACAGCCAAGTGAAGTCCAGAAAAGAATGGTCAAAGGCTTGGCAGACCGCGCCGAAAAGGTCCGAAGCGGAAAAGTGCAGCCCACGGAAGATAATATGCTGCGCATCACCAATGACGGCAGAAAACTTGCACTGGACCAGCGGCTCATGAACCCTTTATTGCCGGATGATCCCGGCAGCAAGGCCAACGCCTGTGTGGATAAGGTATATGAGATATGGGAAAAGACCAAGGAGCAGCACTCCACTCAGATGATTTTCTGCGACCTCAGCACCCCCAAGGAGGACGGCTTTGACGTATACAACGATGTGCGCGATAAGCTGGTTGCCAAGGGCATCCCCAAAGAGGAAGTGCAGTTCATCCACGATGCGGATACCGAAACAAAAAAAGCTGAACTATTTGGAAAAGTCAGAAATGGCACTGTGCGCGTCCTGATGGGCAGCACCCAGAAGATGGGCGCTGGTACCAACGTACAGACACGGCTTATTGCGTTGCACCATCTGGACTGCCCATGGCGACCTGCTGATATTGCCCAGCGTAACGGACGCATGGTCCGCCAAGGCAACCTGAACAAGGAAGTTTCCATATTTATTTACGTTACAGAGTCAACTTTTGATTCGTACAGCTGGCAGCTTGTCGAGAATAAACAGAAGTTTATTTCGCAAATTATGACGTCAAAATCCCCAGCCCGTAGCTGCGAGGATCTGGACGAAGCTGCGCTCACCTATGCCGAAGTCAAGGCTTTGGCAGCGGGTAACCCCATGATCAAGGAAAAGATGGACTTGGACATTCAAGTGGCGCGGCTGCGGACCCTGAAAGCTGCCTACACCAGCCAGCATTACCGGTTGGAAGATGCGGTAGCCGTGACTTTCCCGCGCCAAATCAAAGGAACCGAGCATCGAATCCGTGCATTTGAGCAGGATATTCAGACAGCAAAAGAACACCAGTCTTATGATGCCGATAAAAAGCTCATCTTTTCTATCGAGTTGGACGGGAAAACCTACGATAAGCGCGAGGATGCAGGTAAGGCGCTGCTGGGGCTTGTCGGTGCAGCAGTGCGGGCAACGAAACCTGTGCCGGTAGGTCACTATGCAGGCTTTGAAATCACAGTCGAATATAAACCGCTGGAAAAGGTATTCCATGCCCACCTTGTTGGCGAGGCAACGCACACGACAAAACTGGGTAATGATGCTGCCGGCAACATGATTCGCTTCCAAAATGTAGTTTCTGCTCTGCCACAGGACCTGAACCGACTGCATGGCAGTCTGGAACAGCTTACAAAACAGCTTACCAATGCAGAGGAAGAACTGAAGCAGCCGTTCTTCCAGGAGCAGGAACTGAGCGATAAAAGTGCCCGCCTTGCCGAGCTGGATGCCCTGCTGAATGTGGGCAATGATGCACCCATTATTGAGGGCGAAGCGGAAGAATTGGAAGAAGAACCGGAAGATGCACTGATTCAATCGGATGATGAATTGGAACGGTAAATCGACAGCCTTGCAAAATAAAATCATTCCTGTATGATGAGGGTGGAGGTGGAAATTATGCTGATTCAACTTAGAAAAAATATCGCTTTACTCTGGATTCTCAGAATCCTTGCGGTGCCGGTCGTGCTGGTGCTCTTTGCAGCGGGCTTTCTCCTCAATCTCCTGTATGGAGTTGTGGGAGCCTTTGGCGGGTTGTTGTCTCTCCTCGGCGGTGTTGCCGCTATGCTGGCGCTGCTGGATGGATGCTATGGTGAAGCAGCAGCTTCTGCTGCCGTTGCATTTCTGATCAGTCCAATTGCGCTGCCGCAGCTGCTTATGTGGGTGGGCAATCTTCTGATTTGCGCCGCGTCCGCGCTGTACACTTACCTTTATAGATTGTGAGGAATCGAATGAAAAAGTCTATGTTTATTTTGACCCTTATGGTTGCTGCCCTATGCGGATGCGCCGCGCAGCAGCCGACAACCCTTGAGCCCCCTGAAACCAGTGTGCTGGTGGAGGTCACGCCGGAAACCAGCAGTGGAGCAACGCCGACTGCCACTCCTGCGCCAACGCCTGATCCGACGCCGGTACCAACGGCAGAGCCTACCGCAACACCGACCCCCACCGCAGCCCCGACTGCGAAACCTACCCCAGTCCCTACCGAGGTTCCTGCGGCAACCGCAGCACCTGTGCAGCAGGCGGAGGCATCGCAGCAAGTATCCATGAGCTATGGTGCAGTTCCGTTTGACCTTGCAGCAGGGACTGACCAGTGGTGGAGCATTGACAGTTCCGATTCAGCTTACTGGGCGGTAGCGGAAAATATCAACGCCATGCGCGCCGCGGCTGGTCTGCCTGCGCTGACCGTAGATGGTGGCTTAAGTTCTATTGCAAACTCCCGTTGTGATAGTTTTGCATCTGGTGGCTCGTTTGACCATTCTGGTGCCGTCTGCGGTGAGATTATTGCAGCCGGTCCGTTTGCATCCGCAAGCAGCGTTTGTGCTGCATGGCAAAGCAGCCCCGACCACTACGCCAGCATCGTGTCGCCCAACTATTCCAGCATGGGAATCGGATGCTGGTTTTGCAGCACGGAAGCAGGACAGTATACCTATTGGGCAGTAACTTTTCAGTGAGGTCATAAACATGGAACGAAAAAAGACAAGGCTGAACGAGTCCGAAATGAAAGTTATGCAGATTATCTGGAACGCCGGGCACCCCATTACAGGGCAGCAGGTTCTAGGCCAGATCACCGAGCAATACAAAGGTTCATGGCATCCGCGAACGATTTACCCTCTGATGAGGAAACTAAGCGAAAAAGGGATGATCCGTGATGTCGGCAGTGCCCGCGTAGGCAAAGTCTATGCGCGGCAGTTCCTGCCTGCAATCAGTCGCCCGGAGTACATGGCGCTGAGAATCATGGAAACACTGCCGGAAGCAGAACTTCCGCAGTTTCTCAGCTACTTTTCCTACTAAGTGACAATTCGTATAATAGCTTTTCCCGGCAGCAATGCCGGGACTTTTTATTGGCTTTCCAGCGTCTGTACCCACAGGCGCTGTTTTTATATAGATGAATTTTGACAAAGAAAGGACTTGTGTGCAATGAATCACAAATTCAAAATGAGGCAGCGCGTTACAGCCCTTTGCATGGCGGCGATGATGTGCTGCGGTATGCTCCCCTATGGGGCACTGGCGGAGGACAGCGCAAGACCGGTTGTGGTCGCAACGCCGGAACAGGCGGCAACGCAGGAAGCAAAATCCGAAAGCGATGCCAACAGTACCGCAACCCCGGAAACAGCCGATGAATCACTGGACGAGGATGCCCCACAACAGGAACCTGAAACCGAGGGCGACACTGGCGGCAGTGACGAACTGTACGAAATCTGGCATAAGATGTACCCCAGCTTGACGCAGGAGCCGACCGGATATTATCTGGATTCCTATGGCCTACCGGTACTGGTTGGTGAAACCAAAATCAGCATTGAGGGCTGGGGCAATGAAGATTACAGCAGCGTCAGTGATGATTCTTTCCAGCAGGTGGCGCTTGATGCTGCACTTCTGGATGCGGACAGCACGACTGCTGCGTTCCCGCACATTGATGGCGAGAACTACGCCATCGTGCCTATCAGTATGCAGGTTATGTACCCCGCCAACGGCAGCAGCGCGGACATTACGCTGCCCGATAACGTCGAGCTGCTGGGATATAGCTTTACCAGCGGCGATTTGACCCCGGCAACCGAAGAAGAACGCCAGAGCCAGCTGCATTATGATTTCTCTGAAGTTTCCGCAAGTGTGGCGGGCATCTATATTTTGCCGCACTTTCTTGATGAGGTTTATAGAAAAGCATCGGAGGAAATACTGGAAAAGTTCTCGGAATTGGATGTCCGCCCCATAAGCAATGATCAGGCAATACTCGTGAAGGATAGTACATCAAAGATAATCTGTAACTCAGATAACGCAAAAGCAGTCCGAGATTTCAGAAACGAACAAGGATAACATCTTATTGTATGAAATTGGCCTGCGAATGCCTGACCGAGTGATTTTTAAGAAAGGAATGCGAGACAGTGACCACGCCCCTGATTGAAAAATTGAATATTACATCCTCGGTTTCGATAGTGATTATATCGATTTCTTTAATGTTATTTGGCGGGTTTGCCATGACAAGAATTACCAAACGCCTGAAACTCCCCAATGTCACGGCCTACATTGTTGCCGGCATTTTGATGGGTCCGTACTGCTTAAACCTGATCCCGGTAGGTCTTATCGAGAGGATGGATTTCATTGCAGACATCGCCTTGGCGTTCATTGCATTCAGCACGGGCGAGTTTTTCCGTTTTTCTACACTGAAAAAAAGCGGCGTTAAGGTGCTGCTTATTACGTTCCTTGAGGCGTGCTTGGCATCCATTGCGGTGTTTATCGCTACTCATTATGTGCTTGGTCTTGATATGGTATTTTCTGTCGTTCTTGCCGCGCTGGCATCAGCCACGGCACCTGCGTCTACCATGATGACGATTCGCCAGACGCACGCAAAGGGCGATTTTGTAGACACCCTTCTGCAGGTGGTCGCACTGGACGATGTGGTGGGGCTTGTCGCGTACAGCATCGCCATTTCCATCGCCTTGGCCTCCATGACCGGCAATTTTCAGGCGCAAAATGTGCTGCGTCCGATAATAATGAACCTGTTCGCGTTTGCGCTGGGCGGCGTATTTGGTTTGATTTTGAAGTTTCTTCTTCACAAGCGATCAACCGACAATCGCCTAATCGTATCTATTGCACTGCTCTTTGCATTCTGCGGAATTTGTGCGCTGATGGGCGTTTCGTCGCTACTGGGCTGTATGTCCATGTCGATGATTTACATCAATACCTCCGACGACGAAAGGCTTTTTAAGCAGCTGAATTACTTCAGCCCTCCGCTGCTCTTGCTGTTCTTTGTGCGGTCTGGTCTCAACTTTGATTTGGGTGCTATTTTCAGCTCCTCCGATCATATCGGTTCGGCCTCTTTGCTGGCTGTCGGGGTGGTCTACTTTGTCACAAGAATACTCGGCAAATACATCGGCGCCTTCTTGGGTTGCCTGCTTGCCGGAAAGAACAAAAAAGTTCGCAACAACCTTGGGCTGGCTTTAATTCCACAGGCGGGCGTTGCCATTGGACTGGCCGCGATGGGAGCCCGCACCTTGGGCGGTGCAATGGGCGACGCGCTGGAAACAATTATCCTTGCCTCCAGCGTCTTGTACGAACTAATCGGACCTGCTTGCGCAAAATTGTCGCTGTACCTGTCGGGGTCGTATTCCAACAGGTTGGATGACATCGTGACTGAAACGGTCAAATGCGACGGGCATGAACCAGAAAACGAGGTCGAACGCCTGATTCGCCAGATACAGGCAATTCAAAAAGAATTGCCTGCGCACAACGATCCTTTTTTAGAGGATGAACAGGCGTATGACGAGGCCGCTTACGAACATTACGCCTTGACAGGCTACCCCCAAGTATCGTATCAAAACACAAGGAGGAAAGCAGACATATGGACACTTTGATGTCACTTCAAATGTCAGACCCCATTGCGCAGCACCTTGGCAGTTGGTCACAGGAAATTAACGTGCTTTCCATCTGCCTGAGAATCGCCCTTGCCGTTTTCCTGACCTCCGTTATAGGCTGTGAACGATCCAGCAAGCGACATTCTGCCGGACTTAGAACCTTTGTGCTGATTTCGTTTTCATCTACCATCTGCATGATACTTGACATATACCTGATGCAGACTCAGGCAATCGACATACCGATTTTGTCTGCGGCCACCATGATTTCAGCGGCTTCCATCAGCGGAAAATCAATTCTTTTTAGCTCACGCGGTCAAATCAAAGGGCTTACTACCTCTGCGGCGCTGTGGTCTTGCGCCGCCTTGGGCTTTACAATAGGTGCAGGGCTTTACACGGTAACACTGATTGTGTTTGCATTCCTTCTGTGTATCCTGTCGGCGTTTCCCACCATTGAGGTGTATCTGAAGAACCGTTCCAACCACTTTGAAATCCATTTAGAGCTTAAAAACATCGAGTATCTGCGCGACTTTGTTACAGTCAGCCGCCGCTTAGGGCTGCGAATTGATGATATTGAATCGAACCCCGCCTATGTGGGCTCCGGACTAAGCGTATATACGATTACCGTTACAATTTGCAGCAGCGAACTGAAGAAGTGTAAAACGCACCATGAGATTATAGAAGCACTGAAATCGCTGGATTACATTTATCATCTGGAAGAACTGCGATAGCAGGTTGATGGCTGGCAGGATGATTTTCTTAATGTGTTTTTTCGTTGATCACCTTCGCCGCCACAAACCATCGCCCATCTTCAAACCATAACTCGCGCTCTTTGCCTTGAATCATACAGGTATAGCGGTCCCCAACACCGCCCACATCGGCGGCACGGCGGCAGATGTCCTTGATCTTATCGATTTTGTAGACCTGCCCTTTATCAAAAATAATCTGCAAGGGTCTCAATCGTCCCTCGGTGCTGAAGCGCACATCGACTTCCACATAGCGCTTTTCTCGTTGAATCATTTACGATGCCTCCTATGCCGTATGAAAATACCCGACCGGGTGGATGTTATGGTCGTCGTAGGCGTTGATGCCGCCCAAAACGGGGTCTGTGTACACGACCGCCCGCTGTACACTGCGGTAACCGTAGCGCTGGCGCAGGGTGTCCACGGCTTTGTCGATGTGCTCCAGCTTCTCGCGCTTTTCCTCGTTGGAAAAAAATCCTAATTGCACTGCGCAATCTGCGGGGCACAAGTCGGCACCGCGCACACCGATGCCGCGCAGGGGCTTCGGCCACGAGTAATTGCGCTTGAATAAATCAAAGGCGATGCGGGCAATTTCTATACTCACATTGGTGGGGCTATCCAGCTTTCGACGGCGCGTAAAGCCGGACAGTTCATTATCCCGCACATAAATCTCCACTACATTGCACTTGCTGCCGAGGTCGCGCATGCGCATGGCAACGCTTTCGGAGAGCAGCACGAACATCAGCCACACATCTTCATCTGTAGTCAGGTCGCGCGGCGTGGTGGCGCTGTTGCCCACACTTTTAATGGCAGAATGTGCATCCTGCTTGGCGACCGGCGTTTGGTCCAATCCGCGCGCAAATGCCGAGAGTGTATAACCCATCACGCCAAACCAGCCCTTGAGGACTTCAGGGTTCGTTTCCGCAAGCTGCCCGATAGTGCGAATACCATAACTGCCTAATTTTCGCTGTGTGGCTGCACCAACATACAAGAGATCTCCCGCAGGCAACGGATATACGATTTCCTTATAGTTTTCCGGCTCAATAATTGTGATAGCATCCGGCTTTTTGTAGTCACTGCCGAGTTTCGCGGTAATTTTGTTGAAAGAAACACCAATGGAAACGGTGATACCCAATTCACGCTTTATACGCACACTGATTTCCTTTGCGATCTTGACGGGGCTTCCGAACAACCCTACGCTGCCGGTTATATCCAGCCATGCTTCGTCAAGCCCAAAGGATTCAACTTGATCTGTATAATCATTAAAAACTTCTCGCACATAGCCGCTGTACTTCTGGTATTTTCCATAGCTGACGGGTACAATAATTAAGTCACGGCAGTGCTGCTTGGCTTCCCATATTGGCATCCCTGTTTTCACGCCCATCCGCTTGGCGGGGTAACTGGCGGTAAGTACAATGCCGTGCCGTGCCTCCGGGTCGCCGCATACGGCAATGCTTTTCCCGCGCAGTTCCGGGTGTTCCTGCATTTCAACGCTTGCGTAAAAGCAGTTGCAATCGCAATGCAGTATATGCCGCTGTCCCATATTGTTCCCACCTCCTATACGCCTATTGTAACACCACAATGTTTCTCTTTCGAGTGCATTTTACAGGACTATAAACGAAAATCCGTGTAATTGTACACTTGACTTCACATACAAAAGGCGGTACAATATGTTTGAGGTGATATACCGTGAGCAACTGGAATAAGCGAATTCGTGCCGCGCGTGAGGCGCAGAAAATGACCCGCGAGATGGTCGTACAGAAAATGCAGCAGTTCCTGCCGGAATCCGAGAAGGCCGTGACCACACGTGCCTTGATGTCGTGGGAGGCCGGCGAGCGCGAACCCCGTGTTACCGTGGGTGTGGCGCTGGCAAAGGCTTTAGGGTTTGAGGATGTGGCAGTTTTGTATCTGGATTCCGAACCCAAGCTGAATCAGGCGGGGCAGCAGCGTTTGGGGGAATACCGTTCCATGCTGCTGCACACGGCAGAGTTTACCGAAAAAACGGAACCGACACTGCGATTGCTGCCGGTCTATTTACAGCCTGCCTCTGCCGGTACCGGTCAGTGGCTGGACGATGACGCCCAAGAAATGACAGAAGTGGACGAATCCGTACCCGCCAAGGCGGAGTTCGGTGTCCGCATCGCCGGTGACAGTATGGAGCCGCGCTTTGTGAACGGGCAGACCGTGTGGGTCAAAGCAGCACAAGACGCCAACAACGGTGATATTGTGCTTTGCACCTTGAACGACCAAGGCTATTGCAAAAAGCTGCGCAAGGACGAAAACGGCATTGCGCTAATCTCGCTGAATAAAAAATACGCCCCCATCCCTGTGCGGGAGGAGGACGAGTTCAGGATCGCCGGTATTGTAGTAGGATAAGGAAGGAGCATCGCGTATGTGTGGACGGTATCAGTTTTCTGCCGATGAATATAAAGAGATTCGCCAGATCGTGCGCGATGCACAGCGCCGCAGCGAGGGAAACGAACGCAATTTCCCAATGGCAGGAGATATTTGCCCCTCGCAGGTGGCACCGGTGCTGGTTTCACGCGGGGAGAAGATCGTGGGTGAGTTTCAGCAATGGGGGCTGCCCGGTTTCCGCGGCAGACAGCAAATCATCAATGCCCGCGCCGAAACCGTGACGGAAAAGCCGATGTTTCGCCGCAGTATTGCCTTCCAGCGCTGCGTGATCCCTGCCACCGGCTTTTATGAGTGGGACAGCGCCAAGCACAAATATTTTTTTCAAATGCCGGGACAGCCGATTTACTTGGCGGGCATTTATGATACTATAAATGATGTGAACTGCTTTATCATTCCGACCACCGCGCCCAATGATTCGGTAGCACCCATCCACGACCGTATGCCGCTGATGCTTTCCCACGAGCAGGTGCGCCCGTGGTTGGTGGATGCCGGTGCGGCGCTGGAGCTGCTTTGCAGCCGCCCGCCGCTGCTGCAGCGCACAAGTTGTGACGGGCAGTTGGGCTTTGATGACCTTGCGTGAGAGGGTTCTATGGATCAAATCGAGAAATTTGTAAAGGATTCGGGGCTGACTATTTCTGCCTACAATGTCTGTTTTTATGACAGCAACGGCACCGATGAAATTCTGGACAACATTCTTTGCGGCAAAAAACGCGCCAACACGGGGCTGTTCAATCTGTTTGAAACCCAGATGCAGCTTCTGCCGCGCACGGGTGATTACACGGTCGTGTTGGACAGCGATATGCAGCCGCGTTGCATTACCCGCACCACAAAGGTGGAGGTTGTCCCGTTTGAAGATGTGACGGCAGATTGTGCCGCCGCCGAGGGGGACGGCACCCTTGCCGCGTGGAAGAAAGTCCACCGCAAGGCGTTTGCCGCAGCGTGTGAGGAAATCGGCAGGAACTTTGACGAAAGCATGAAGTGCGTCTGCGAGTATTTTGATGTGGTTTACCGGGCAGATGGGCAGTGAGATAAATCGGAAGTTGGAGGATACACGCATGAAAATTGTAATCATTAATGGAAGTGCCAGAAAAGGAAACACGCTGACAGCAATCAATGCATTTATAAAAGGAGCATCAGAAAAGAATGAAATTGAAATCATTGAACCTGACAAACTCAACATTGCACCATGCAAGGGATGTGGTGTCTGTCAATGCTCTAAGGGATGCGTCGATAAGGATGATACAAATCCTACAATTGATAAAATTGCTGCCGCAGATATGATTCTTTTTGCTACACCAGTTTATTGGTGGGGAATGTCAGCACAATTGAAACTTATCATTGATAAGTGCTACTGCCGTGGATTGCAGTTAAAAAATAAAAAAGTTGGCACGATTGTTGTAGGCGGTTCTCCCGTAGACAGTATCCAGTATGAGCTGATTGATAAGCAGTTTGACTGTATGGCAAAATATCTTTCATGGGATATGCTTTTCAAAAAATCATATTACGCAACAGCCAGAGATGAACTTGAAAAAAACAAGGATTCCATGAACGAACTTGAGGGGATCGGAAAAAATTTATAAAGCACGTTCCAAATTCTAGTTTGTAGATGCAAATACATAGTAATTATGGTGTAGGGGACAAGGAATTGTTCCCTGCAAATCGGAATTTAATTTATACATTTGGATGTGGTAAACAATGAGAAAATGTGCAAAATGCGGAAAAGTTATGATGTCAGATTTAAGACTTAAAGTAAATGGTGGGGGCTATGGGATTGTTGTTCATGTAGATGAAAAACAAAAGGCAAAAATTATAGATGATGTAAAAGTTGCGGTCTGTCCAGAGTGTGGTAATATAGAAATGTATTTAGAAGATTTAACTAATTTGAAAGATTAAGCGATAACTTCCAGATGATAAAGCAGAAGTATAGGGTTTGATTCATATGATTTCAGTAAAAAAACAGAGAATTGCTGCTATTATGGTTTTAAGTTCCATCATGCTGATTTTACTTTTGTCGCTAAATTTCCGAATCTGGAGTGGATATTATGCAGAAGGGGATTTGGAAAGTATAGTCATACAGCAGATGGAATGCTTGGAAAAGTCAAATAGTGAAAACGATATAAGCGAAAGTATATGTTTGCATTTCTATGAGTGTATATGTTTCGGTGGAATAGAAATAATGGTGCTCTGGGTATATGATGGCTTTAAAGACCTCGGACAAGGTGAGTTTTCTTTCAGACCGGGAGTTACCCTTTGCAGTCTATCGGTTCGGATGGATGATTAAATACTTCTGATAATCAAATTTAAAATTTATTATCAGGAGGAACTTCGATGTATGTATTAAATGCAAATCATATTTCAAAAAGTTATAAAACTGCAGGAGAAACTATGCGGATTTTGCAGAATGTGAATCTGCAAGTTATGAAAGGAGAAATGGTTGCTATTATGGGACCATCCGGCAGTGGAAAGACTACTCTGCTCCATGTGCTGACCGGGGTTGACACACCGGACGATGGAGAAATCGTAATAGGAGGAGAAACGTTTTCACAGCTTACGGAAGAAGAGAAGGCATTTTTTCGCAGAAAGCATATGGGAATGATTTTTCAGGATTTCCAGCTTTTGGAGAGTTTGACAGTAAAAGAAAATATATTGTTACCACTCATTCTTGAACGAAAAGAAGCAGACATCCAGCAAGAGCGTTTTTCAAGAATAGCGGATGTGCTCGGCATTGAAAAATTAGCTGACAAAGGAATTACGGAAATATCGGGAGGTCAGAAACAGAGAGTTGCGATTGGCAGGGCGCTGATCAATGAACCGGATATTATTTTTGGAGATGAGCCAACAGGAAGCCTTGACCGAAAGACCACCGGGGATGTGATGCGATGTATGAAACAGATGAATCAACGGTCTGGCATCAGCTTTCTGCTTGTAACACATGATGCTTATACGGCATCCTTTTGTGACCGGGTACTTTTTCTACAGGATGGGAATCTGGCAAAAGAAGTAAAGAAAGAGAACACTGCCGATAATTTCAGAGAAGATATATGGAAAACGCTGTGCGGTTTGGGAGGTGGAAAAGATGACCTTTTTTGATATTTCCCGAAAGATGCTGAAAGCTGGTTTTTACAAATATCGATTGTACTTTCTATGCAATTTATCTGCAACGGCATTATTCTGTTGTTTTGCAGTTATTTCCACAAACAGGACGTTTATGAATGCGTCGATTGTAAATTCATCAATATCCAATAACATTTATCTTCCATTTTTTCTGTCTGCAGTGTTTCTGTTTTTTTTTCTTCCTGTTTCGTGTCAGGCATTTCTGGCATCAAGAAAACAGGAATACGGCGTGATGTTTTCTCTTGGCATGAGCCGGAAGGAAGCGTTTAGAAACTTACTTTTTGAAAATGTGATCATATCCGTGCTGGCATTAGCAATAGCACTTGCGGCAGGAACTGTGCTGTCATTTTTATTTTTTTCCGTTATCATTTATGCAATAGATGTTCACGGAGTGCAATGGCAGTTTTGCCCGGAAGCATATAAGCTTACAGCAGTTCTATATACAGTAGTGGTGGCAGTTGCCTTTATCCTGAATGCCGGGAGACTTATGCTGGATAAAATTGGAACCCTGCTAAAAGCACAATATCGGGCAGAAAAAACAGGAAAGATCGGTACGTTCTTATGCAGACTTGCACCCAACTACATGAGGTTTCATCTGGTGGAATGGTCATTTGTCCGCAGACACAAGAAAGAATGGGGATGTAGGTATGTTTTAGCCTCTCTCATAATAGCGGTATCTGTTATGCTTACGGGGGTATGTGTGACTTTATATCCGGCTTTTCTACAGGATGCAAAAAGTTATTCTCCCTATGACATGGTGTACTCAAAAATCTATGGAATGAATCAGGTTTCAGTACAGGATGTCCTTCATATATTGGAGAAAAATGGTGTTACTGTAGAACAGGTCATTCAGATTCCCTATATCAGAGATGATGTTTTTAATTACCTTCCTGTGACAGAAATAAACCGGGATTTTGGATGTGATTATCAGATTCAGGAAGGCGAGTTTTTGAATTTGTTTCAGTACAATCTGGAAGATGGGTATGAACATAACATACAGCCAGTATCTACTGTAACGATTTCCGGGGACAGAAAGCTGCAGTCTGTTGGAACAGATGTAAAGATACTGTTTAATCAAAATCCGACCTTTGCAGATAAAACACTGATCATCAACGATTCTGATTTCGAAAAATTAAGTGCAGATATAACAGGTAGTGCTGGTATCGCAAACTTGTTTCAGTTTCAGAATTGGGAAGATTCTTATGCGGGAGTATGTGAAGTAAAAGAATATCTGCAGGAAAGCAATCAGTTGAATGAAGATGAGCAGACATATTATGAATTGTCTTCGAAAGTGGAGAAATACCAGGATGCAAAGAAATCAGGACAATTTTTATTATTTTTGATGGCATTTGTGATAGGGCTTATGATAATGGCAGAGTTTCTGTTAATTCATTCACGTATCCAGGCAGAGAAGGAAGAAAATAGCAGGGTCGTTTGTAGTTTGCGAATGTTGGGAATGATAGACAAGGAAATTGTAAAGTGCCTTTGCTATAAGAATTTTCTAAGATTTATACCGCCATCGGTTGTGGGAACAATCCTTTCTTTCCTGCCATCTTATTATCTGAATGAGAGTTATGGAATGGGGACGAATGGAATTCTGGCAGGAATCGTATTTGGAGTGATTTTGACAGTCGGAATATTCGTAGTGGTACGCAGGTATTCTGAAAAAGAAGAAAAACTTTATGAAAGCGGTTTTATAATACAAGGAAGAGGATTTTTCGAGAGGATTTTTTGATTATAGATAAGTAGAAAAAGATTCAAATCCTGTGTATAATTAAAAGATAAAGATAGAGACAACTCG
>OJQR01000073.1_pt1 | contig 109284 bp, 96 predicted proteins | sample 1599011 | NCBI WGS metagenome assembly OJQR01 (sample SAMN03922456, study PRJEB24848) | human gut metagenome | isolation source: stool sample | host: Homo sapiens | place: Germany | collected 2009-11 | reverse complement strand
GCCGCGGCATGGCCGAGCTGCCTGCCCGTAAGGAGGAGGTCGAGCACGCCGAGGAAGAGGGCATCGTCTTTAAGACGCTGACGAACCCGACGGAAGTGCTGGGTGACGAGAACGGCTGGGTCAAGGGTATGACCTGCGTTGAGATGGAACTGGGCGAGCCGGATGCGTCCGGACGCCGCCGCCCCCTCGTCAAGGAGGGCAGCGAGTTCGTTCTGAACGTTGACACGATGATCATGGCATTGGGCACCAGCCCCAACCCGCTGATCCGCTCCACCACGCCGGGTCTGGACGCCGACAAGCACGGCTGCCTGATCACGAACGGCCCCGACGGCCTGACGAGCCGCCCGATGGTCTACGCCGGCGGCGATGCCGTTACCGGTGCTGCCACCGTCATTCTGGCGATGGGCGCCGGTAAGGAAGCCGCCCGCGCGATTGACGCGGCCATCAAGGCGAAGGAACAGTAAAAATTAAATTTCAGCCCCCGTGCCGCGAGGTGCGGGGCTGTTTTTGTTAAAAAGCCTTCCCCTCATCCGTCTGCGGGCGGGGCCGCAGACACCTTCCCCCAAGGGGGAAGGCACTCTTACCGAACAAAGGCATCAACCATGTATCATCCTTTCTTCCAATTCGTTCTTCCGCGCCTCGGGCAGGTGGCGCTGGATGCTTTGCTGTACCTGAACTTTTTGCAGCTGCCGCCCTTACAGCTGGTGGCCCGGTGGCCGGTGCTGTATTACGGACTGCCGCTTGTGCTGATGGGTGTGCTGGCGTATATCAGCCGCGACCCGCTCGGGCTGGGCATCGTGTTTGCCGGACATCTTGTGACATTCTACTGCATCGGTACCGCCATCGGGCTGGCGCTGCGGCGCATCGGCGGCACACCGCTGACTGTTTGGCATGTTATCTGGCTGGACGGCATAACGCCGTGGCTGTTGACGGGCCTTATCATGTGGTGGGGGCGGCGGCGTGCGCTGCGGCTCTGTACGACAAAATACAGCCTGACAACGCGGAAAAATCTGCCGAACGGCAGACTGACCATCGTGCAGGTCAGTGATGTCCACCCGCGCGCCTGTGCGGCGATGGATCACACCCGTATCCCTGAGCTGAAAGCAAAAATCGAGGCGTGCCGTCCCGACCTGCTTGTGCTGACCGGCGATATTTTCGACGAGTTCACCGAGCCGGAGGAGCTGGACGCCTTCTGCAAGCTGTTTGGCGAGCTGGACGCGCCGCTGGGCAAGTATTACGTCCTCGGCAACCACGACCTGTTCCACCACTGGCGGGAGCCGAGCTTTGGCCGCGCGGATCTGGAGCGCGGGTTCGCCGCCGCGGGCGTGCGCATCCTGGAGGACACGTCCGTCCTGCTGCCCTGCGGTGTGCGTATCGTGGGCCGCAAGGATTATCTGTACACGAACGGCAGCCGCTTCACGGCGGCACAGCTTATGCCCGGCGGCCCCGACGACCACTATACGGTCTGGCTCGACCATGAGCCGCGGGACTTTAAGAACGCCGCCGCGGCGGGGGCGGACCTGATTTTGAGCGGCCACACCCACGGCGGGCAGGTCTGGCCTGCGGGTGCGGTGGGCATGGTTGCCAAAAATGAGCGCAACTACGGCAGAAAGCACATTGCAGACCATTGCGATGCCATTGTCAGCGGTGGCACGGGCACCTGGGGCTACAAGTTCCGCACCCAGGGCCGCACGGAAATTGTCTGCGCGGAAATCACTACCGAAAGGGAAAACTGATTTATGAACGAACGCGAGCGCCTGAGCAGCCGCCTGGGCTTTATCATGCTGTCGGCGGGGTGCGCCATCGGCTGCGGCAACGTCTGGAAATTCCCCTGGATGTGCGGCCAGAACGGCGGCGGCAGCTTTATGCTGCTCTACATCCTCTGCCTGCTGGTGCTGGGCCTGCCCGTCATGGTCATGGAGTTTGCCGTGGGCCGCGCCGCCCAGGCCAGCCCCGTTACCATGTACCAGCGCCTGGAAAAGCCCGGCCATAAGTGGGGTGTATTCGGTGTCGTCAGCCTCATCGGCAACATTGCCATCATGGCGTTCTACACGGTGGTCACGGGTTGGATCTTGTACTATTTTGTCAAGTTCCTGACCGGGCAGCATGCGGATTTCGGCTTTGCGCAGATGATCGCCGACCCCGGGCTGAACGTGACCTATCTGCTTGTGGTCCTTATAGCAGCGTTTGTGCTGCTGAGCTTTAATTTGCAGGGCGGGCTGGAGCGCGTGACCAAATACATGATGAGTGCGCTGCTGGTGCTGATGTTGGTGCTGGCCGTGCACAGCCTGACGTTTGCCGGTGCGGCGGAGGGGCTGCGGTTCTACCTTGTGCCGGATTTCTCGGCCATTGACGGCGGGGTCATCGTGGCGGCCATGAACCAGGCGTTTTTCTCGCTGTCCGTCGGCATGGGCGGCATGGCGATCTTCGGCAGCTACATCGGAAAGGATCACGCGCTCATGGGCGAGTCGCTGCGGGTCATTTTTCTCGATACGTTCGTGGCCGTGCTGGCGGGCATCATCATCTTCCCGGCGTGCTTCACCTACGGGCTGGAGGTCACGGCAGGCCCCAGTCTGCTGTTTGACACGATGGCGGGGGTGTTCGGCAATATGGCCGGGGGCCGCTGGTGGGGCGCGCTGTTCTTCCTGTTCATGGTGTTTGCGGCGCTGTCCACCGTGCTGGGCGTCTGCGAGAATATCCTTGCTATGGTGCGTGAGCTGACCGGGTGGAGCCGCCCGAAGGGCTGCGTGGTCTGCGGCGTCGGCATCTTTCTGCTGGCGCTGACGACGGCGCTGGGCTACAGCGTGCTGCACTTCCAGCCGTTTGCGCCGGGCAGCGCGTGGCTGGACTTCTGGGACTTCATCGTCAGCAACAATGTGCTGCCGCTGGGGTCGCTGGTGCTGGCGCTGTTCTGCTGCAACCGCTTTGGCTGGGGCTGGGACAATTTTGTGGCCGAAGCCAACACCGGCAGGGGCCTGAAGGTCCGCCCCTGGATGAAGCCGATTTTTAAGTATTTTGTGCCGGGTGCGATTTTGTTTATTTATATTTACGGCATGGTTACGTTTCACTGGCGGTAAAAAGGAAAAAGTCCTGTCTCCGGGAAAGGGAGGCAGGACTTTTCGGTTTTACGCTGGGATGCGCGGGCAAAGCCCCTCCGGCCTCGTTCCACTCGGCCACCTCCCCACTTCGTGAGGAGGCTTTCTCGCGGGCTCTGCCCGTTTGCGGGTGCTACGACACCTTGCGGAAGTAATTTATCAAAATACTCTTGATATAATTATACCGCCGCGCGTAGCTGTTCTCGACGCGGATCAGCTCAAAGCCGTGCTCGCGGCAGATCTGGTCCTTCTTGCGGTCACGGCGCCGGACGGCGGGGTCGTCGCGGTGCTCGCGGCCATCCAGCTCGATGGCTAAAATCGGCATCAGGCGGCGGCCCTCCCGCTGGTAGACGACGAAGTCGAACCGCCCGGTGTAGAAAAGGTCGGCGCAGCCGGGGTTATCCTCAAACACCTGGGCGATGGGTACCTCCTTGCGGACCGTGCAGCGGCTGCCGTCGAGGAAGGCGTTGTCCAGCGCGTGGTTCAGATTTTCCAAAAAGGCATCCTCGGTCTTGGTGCTGTAGGGCTTGATGCCCAGCGCACGGCTGGCGGCGGGCTTCTCGGTCACCTCGGACTGGCCGTTTTTGCGCACGTACTGTACCAGCTCGTAAATATCGTCGTCGGTGCTGTCGGCGTGCAGGCGGTCCAGCGCGGCCTGGTTCGAGAGGATGACCAGCTGCTCCCGCGCGCGGGAGGTCGCCACGTTGATGAGCTCCTTGTTCGTTTTCAACCAGTCGTAGGTGCGCGGGCGGGTCTGGTCGGTCAGCGCCAGGGAGAAGATGACCACGTCTTTCTCGTCGCCCTGAAAGGCGTGCACCGTGCCGCAGGCGGCATTCTCAAAGTGCTTCGCGCGCAGCATGGCCTCGATGGCGGCGCGCTGCTTCGCAAACGGCGTGATGATGCCCACCTGCTTGTCCGGGTGCGCGGTCAGGTATGCCTCGATGCGGCGCACCTCCTGCGGGGCGGTGTTTTTCTCGTCGGTGGTGTCGTTGGGCACGTCCACATAGACGAGCGGCGTGGGGTCGGTCTCGCGGCTGGCAATGTGCAGCTTGTGGTTGTAGTATTTGCGATTGTTGAACTCGATGATCTTGGGGCTGCACCGGTAGTGGTAGCTCAACAGCGTCTCGTCGCTGACGGCGTCGCAGGCCAGAAAGCATTTGTAGATCGAGTTTTCGATGTAATCGTACTCCTGCGTGACACCGTAGCGGCGGCGCAGCGTGCGGTTGTCGGCGGGGTCCAGCAGAATGACAGGCGAGAGCTGCTGCGGGTCGCCCACAAGCATCAGCGACGCCCCGCGCAGGATGGGCACCAGCGACATGGCCGTGCTGCACTGGCTGGCCTCGTCCATGATGACCATGTCAAAGCTTGGCTCCGGGTCGCCCAGGCGGTGGGCGGAGATGCAGGTCGTGGCCACAATGGGAAAGACGCGCAGCAGCTTTTTCAGGTTCTCCGGCTCCGAGATGTACTTGTTGAACTGCGTGACCCGCTCCTTGTCGGTGTCGGGGCTGTGGACGATGCTCATTAAATCGTTGTATTTCGGCTCCTCCAACCGGCGGATGCAGCGGGCCGAGGTGTAGTAGAGGTAGCGCAGCAGCTCGTCCTCGTTGCGGTCCAGCAGAGCCAGCGCGTCGGCAGAGTCGATGCTGCCGTAGGCGGCCAGCTCACGGTCCACCTGCGGCAGCTGCCCGGCCTGCAGCTCGTACTGGAAGTTCATCTGGCCGCGGGCGTCCAGCAGGCGCCGGATGGTCTCCCGCCGCTCCCGCAAATCAAGGATGCGCTCATACCGTTCCAGCAGGGCGGTCAGCTGTTTGGCGCGGGCCGTGCGGTCCGCGTGGTTTTTGTCCAGCAGCCGCTCCGGTACGGGGATTTTTTTGCACTGCTCAAACAGCTGGTCGATGGTGCGCAGGGCCTCAGCGGTTTTCTCGTTGTTGCCAAGGCGCAGGATCGGGAACGGCACGGTCTGGCCGTGGTAGGTGACGGCCTGCAGCTTTTCCACAACGCCGTCAATGGGATGGTTGTTGTAGCTGGAAAAAAGCACCGTGCGCTCGTTGAAAAACGCCGTCGTCAGCGTGTTGACGATGGTGTTGGTCTTGCCGGTGCCCGGCGGGCCCTGCACGTAGGCCAGCGGGTAGCGCATGGCGTTGTTGATGGCCAGCAGCTGGTCCAGATTGACCTTGTTGTTCAGCAGCGCCAGCGGGTAGGACTTGCGGCGGCGCGGCTTGGCGGTCATCTCGCCGAAGAAGGCCCGCAGCGGGGCGGTGGCAGTCTCGCCGGAGGGGTCCTCGAACATAGTAAGGATGCCGCGGTACTCATGCTCCAAGTCCACGGGGCAGTCGCGGCTGATGGCGACGAGGTAGGGCAGGTCATCGACCCGCACCCGCGGGTTGCTGCGGGTGATGCGGTCCTTGATGGTCTCGGCATGCTTCGTGAACTCGTCCAGCAGCGTATAGTCGTCGGCATCCAGAAATTGATGTATGCTCAGCTTGCTGCCGTTGACGGTGAACTCCCGGCAAATGACCGGCTCCGGCTCGGCCCGCAGGGCGCGCTTTTTCACGTCGAGCCGCAGCGGGCGGTAGGCCAGCACGTACAACCCCTGCCGGGTGTCAATGCTGATAAGATTTAGCCCCAGCGTGGGCAGGCTGGGGCGGGCGGCGTTCTGGCGGCGGTCCTCGACCCGGCGCTGGAACCGGCCCACCAGCTCACGGAACTGGTCGTCGGTCAGCTCCAGCGTGTCCTCCTTATAATCGGCAAAGCAGTCGGCGTCAATTTGATGAATCAGGCTGTAGTTGGACTGGTAGGGCGTGGCGTCCAGCCGGTTGCAGGCGGCCAGATAGTCCAGCACCCGCAGGTTGGCGGCGTTGTCAAACAGCGCCGCGTACCGCCCGGGGTTGTCGCGGATGTCGTCGATGAGCGTCTGGTTGACGGGGCACCACGAGCCGTCGACGACCTCGGCGGTCTGGATGCGGTCAATGCTGATATGGTCGAGCGCCTGCACGCTTAATTTGCCCAGATGCAGCCCGTCAACGTTCAGGGTGCGGGTCCTGGGGTTCAGCCCGCGGATAGCGACCCAGTATTTGGTCTGCTGGGTCTGTTGGTTTTTGTATTCAATGCTCAACCACCGCCCCTCATGAATGGCACGGAAAATCGAGCGCGTGATGTTGTTCAATTTTCCGCTCCTTTCGGGTTACTTTGACAAGCGCCGGTATTCCAGCGGGGTCAGGCGGAACTGGTCGTAGAACGCCTGGGCAAAGCGGCCCTGGCTCTCGTAGCCGACCCGGGCGGCGATGTCCTGCACCCGCTGGGGGGTCGTGCGCAGCAGCTCGGCGGCTCTTTCGAGCCGGCGGCGGCGGAAGTAGGCGAGATACCCCTCGCCCAGCACGTTCTGGCAGTACAGCTTGAAGCCGCTCTCGCTCAAACCAAAATGGTCGGCCAGCTCCCGGGCCGGGCGGCGGACCGAGAGGTCCTGCAGAACCAGCGTCTCGGTCTCGCGCACGCATTCGACCTGCCGCGCGGGGCAGCGGGCCGTGTCGGCCTCGTCGGGCAGGCGCAGCAGCTCATACAGCAGCCGCACGGCGGCATAGCGCAGCTCGCCGGGGGCGGCGTAAGCGGCGTCGTCCCAGACCTCGTCCACAATGGCCGTGATGGCGTCGCTCATCGGGCAGCAGTGGACGCCGCCGCGGCAGAAATAATCCGCGATGCCGCCTATTTCCAGCCCCATCAGCGTCAAAAAGCTGTCCGCCTGCACGGCGTCGGGGTCAATGAAAAGCTGCAGCGCCTCGTACTGGCTGCCGGGCAGGTAGAAGTCCGCACCGGGCACAGCAAAGCTGACGGCGGCATGACCCTCCGTCACGATGGCATATTGTGCGCCGTCCGGGATGGCGCGTCGTCCGCTGCGGCAGAAATCAAAGACGAGCAGCCGCGGCCAGTCCAGCGGGGGCGGGCAGAGCGGCGCGTCCAGCCGGGTGAAGCAGAGCTGCACGCCGGGCGCAAGCTCCCGCCGGTCAAGCGGGGCTGCGGGGATGAGGTTGTCTGTTTTCATGTTTGGTTATACAGTAACTAAGTATTTTGAATTTTCGAAAAACTGTGCGCAAAATTCCGATACTGAAATGCACTGAAACGGCCACGCAATCCGAAAATGTGCGGGTAGAAAACTGCTAAAAAGGCAAAATGTGCGAAATCGGAAAAATGGAAAAATAAGGGAAGTGTGTGCCAAAAAACCGAAAAAATCAGTCTGTGACCGGAACATCCAGCCCGAACTCCTGCGGGCGGAACCGCGGGCAGACATTCTCCGAGATGCAGATGACCGACGCGGCCAGGCGGCTGCCGATCTCGCAGGCCTCGGCCAGCGTCTTGCCGTAGGTCAGGCCGATGACCGTCCCGGCGAAGAAAGCATCCCCCGCGCCGGTGGTGTCGATGACATCGACCTTCTTGGCGGGCACCATGCCGCTCTCGCCGTCAGCGCGGGCGTAGACGGCGCCCTGCTCGCCCATCGTCACGACCATGCAGGGAATGTTGGCGCTGCGCACGTTGGCGGCCAGCGTGGCGCGCATCTCGTCAGGCGTCAGGTGGTCGTAATCGTCGGAGAACATCAGCCCGGCCTCCTGCTGGTTGCAGACAAAGCAGTCAATCTCCTGCAGGAGGCTGCGGCGCTCCATGGCAATGCTCATGTTGGAGACCGCGGCGTAGACCTTTTTGCGATACTTTTTGGCGAAGTGCAAAATCTGCTTGACGGTGTCCTTCTCCAGATCAAACTCGATGGCGATGCCGTCGCAGTCGGCAAAGATCTCGTCGCCCTTTTCCTTTAATAATGCGGTCAGCGGCGTCGTGTCGGGCCGCTTCGAGATGGCGGCGCAGACATCGCCGTCGTTGTTGAACACGGCCAGCCAGGTGCCCATGCCGTCCGGCATGCGCTGGATGTAGCGGGTGTTGACCTTGTGCCGGGCCAGCTTGTCAATGACGTCCTGGCCGGAGCCGGTGTCGTCCACCAGACTGACGAAGGTGGGGCGCAGCTCGACATTGGCAATGTCCTCCGCCACGTTGCGGCAGACGCCGCCGTGTACCTGCTCGACCCGGCCCGCGTTGCGCCCGCCCGGGATATAGGTGGACAGCGGATACCCCTTGATGTCCACAAAAACCGCACCGATGACTACAATGCCCATAAGATGACCCCCAAAAAGCTGATTTTACCTGTATTTTACCATACATTCGACATTTGCGCAAACCCCGCCCGAACGGGCAAAATGCGTACAAAAATCCGCCCCGGATGCTGAAAGATTCGACATCCGGGGCGGTGGGTTGTTTTTGTGCTTTTTTAGGCCAGCGGGAGGATTGTATCATCCTTCTCGGTGTAGTTGCCTCCGCCCATGCGGGCGCGCACGAAGGGCACACCGTCACGCAGATAGAACGTGTTGTGCTCCAGCAGGATCATTCCTTACTTTAGAAATCTCGGCGTTACGCTGGGCGACCTGAAAGCGGTTCATATCCAAGCATTTTATCGGGAACAGTTGGAGCGTGTGAAGCCCAATACGGTCATTCACTATCATGCGGTTATCCACCGCGCCTTGAAATACGCAGTGAAAACAGACCTGATCGATGTGAACCCCGCCGACAAGGTAGACCGCCCAAAGAAAAACGAATTTACCGGGAACTTTTACAGCAAGGATGAAATGAACGCACTGTTCGACGCTGTGCGCGGCAGTAAAATTGAGGTGGCAGTTATGTTGACTGCCTTTTATGGTCTGCGCCGCAGCGAGGTTGTAGGGCTGAAATGGGCTGCTGTAGACTTTGAGCAGAACACCATTGAAATCTGCCATACGGTCACAACGGTTCGGCTGGACGGAAAAGAAGTTCTTGTAGAATCCAATGGCACAAAAACCAAATCCAGCAAGCGCACCTTGCCGCTTGTACCGGTTTTCCGGGGACAGCTGCTGGCCTTGCAGGAGGAACAGAAAGAAAACCGCAAGCTGTGCGGTAGGTGCTACAACAAAAAATACGCGGACTACATCTGCGTAGACGCAATGGGCAATCTGCTCAAGCCGGATTATCTCTCCAATTCGTTCCAGATTATCTTGCAAAATTATCATCTGCGGCGCATCCGCTTTCACGATTTGCGCCACCCGTATGTCAAGCACACGACAAAAAAATATAATTCTGAAAAGCAGAAAACCCAAACTACCAATCTTAGTGCTGATAGTCTGGGTTTTCTGTTTTTGCTTTTTATTCTACGACTTTGCTCGTAGTATAGGTGGGATTATCTCCATCATTTCCTTCAAAGACTACTTCTGTTGTAGCACCGCATTCTTCACAATGGAGATATAGTTTTTTCACCATTCCATCTTCATCTGAATCATCACCATCAATGCTTAATTTCTTACTTTGGCAAACTGAGCAATGGTATTGAGAAAGTGGATCGAAAACTTTCTGAAGGATGTTTTCATAAACGCCAACAAGAGAAATACAAAGCGTAACACAGGTTGAGGCTTCGTAGTATGTAGCACTACGCGAATGTGTAATCTTATTGGCGTAATCCCAGGTGGATTCTGTTAGTTTCTTAATAATACTTCTGTAATCTGCGTTTTCCGATCCTTTCAAATAGAACTGAATAAATAGTTCACATTTTCTCTTGAAATTCGATGCTTGGGGCTGCTCCCCATCACCAGCCATTGCAGGGTCATAAATGTGGTTGCCGAGTTCAATCAATGTTTCTCTGCACTGAACACCTATCGCTTGAAAATCTTCAATCTCCTTAGCGGTATCAATTAGCGCAGCGACACTTTTGAGCTTTCGGAAAAGTTGAGGAGCAATTTCTGCATCGAGCGTCACACCATTTACAAAATCCTCTGGACTATATTCACCCTGGGCTGCGCTCATTCTCTGCATTAAGCCCATGTGGAAAGAATACACTTCATCTGCTCCAAAATAATATGCACTTTGGGGATAGAGATTCATCGGAATCCCGTCGCCCTCCACTACCCACCAATCTCCATCAGTATCGGTTTTGACATTCCAGACGCGCACATCAACACCCAAATCATTGAAGTGTTGCTCTGTTTTTGCGCTCAATACTGTGCATTTTCCTTGAGATTGCCATTCTACATAGCTTTTCACATCTTCAAATGTTCGATTTCCCATTTTTGTTCCCCCTGGTACAGCTTTCATAGTAAATAGAATTTAACTATATTGTACCACTTGTCGTTTGACTATAAAAGCGCCAAAGAGCAGAAAACCCAAGCCACTAAGATGGATTTGATAGCCTGGGTTTTCCGTTTTTGTATCTTCAATTATTCAAAGAGGTCATGGACCTTGTAAACAATCTCAATGCGGTTGTCGGGGAATACATACACCTTTTCGATCAGCAGATCGGTCAGCTCCGAGGTTAGCACATTCGCTTCCGTAACCGAGTGAGCAATCTCCTGTCGGCTGCTTTGGCGGGCCTGTTCTTCCCGCTTCAGCTTTGCCTGGGCGGTGACAGCAGCATAAGCCCTGCCCCAAAAGCCGGATAATAGTGCGGTCTTGCGGACACGAATGAGAAAAAATGCAGGAAACAGAAAAATGAAGTAGTGATTTTTCGGGTTCCACTTTACAAACAAGGAGAACCCGAAATGAAGAAAAAAACTGTAAGCAAGGACCCTTTGGCAGAAAAGATTGAAGAAATCCTAACGCCCTATCCGGACCCGATGAGCCGCAACGACTTCCGCATCGTTTGCCATATCGGAACACGAACCTCGCTTTATCTCCTGCAAAGCGGACTTGTTCCCTGCAAAAACAACGGAAAGAAAACGCGCTGCTATAAAATCGCCAAGAAAGATGTTGCCGAGTATCTCTACCGCCGAGAGTCCGACCCGATGCACTACACTCCGCCCAGCGGGTGGTATTACAACTACCCCAAACACAAGAAACCTGCCGCATCGTTGGAGCGCAAGCTGAACTATACGGGCGAAGAACGGCTGCTGGCCAAGGAATGGTACGAGCAGCAGTTAGCAAATTACCCGGATGTACTGACTGTTGCGCAAGTCTGCGAGGTGACAGGCTACCAACGCCACACAATTCTGAAATGGTGTAGCAAGGGCTTGCTGAAAACCATCTTACAGACACCCAAGTATATGATTCCGAAAGTATGGCTGCTGGAATTTGTGACATCCGACTTTTTCAACGAGATCAGCCGAAAATGTGGAAAACACTATGCCGCCATCAAGGAAATCGGTAATTCAAGCAAAAGCAGGTGATATACTCATTCATCATAATGTGTTCCGTTCAATTTTCCAGTCGCTGACTGGAAAATCGGGTGGTTGAGATATACAAGACATTTTTCCATTAAAGAATATAGTTGGAAAAATCGCTGCATCGTCCTTTATCCGTGCAGAGGATAGGTGACAACCTATAGTAGTGCGGTCAACTCAATTTGCCAGACAGCGTCTGGTAAATTTAGGAATCCCAATATAGCGGGTACAATATTTTTCGGATTAGCATTCAAGATCCAATGCAAAAGTGACTGTGGTGCAAAGTGGATCTCTGCGCCACAGTCACTTTTGCATTAAGCAAATCAACATAAGCCATAAATCAATATTTTAGTTCAGCCCGGACAATGATCGCATAACAAGGTCAATATCCTTGTTTTCCAACTCCTGAATGATATGGAGATAGGTCTTTTGGGTGGTTGTCATACTGGAGTGTCCCAGTCGCCGGGCAACACTCGCAATAGATACGCCGGTAAAAAGTAGCAGGGATGCGTGGGTGTGGCGCAGACCGTGGATAGAAATGACCGGAATATTGCACCTCTCACAATGGCGGCTCAAAACATCATTGACGGTGGAGTTGTAGACCTTGCCATCCACAAAAATAGGTTGATCGTCCGGCAGACCTTTTACAAGCTCGGAAAAACGAATAACAGACTGCCAATCAATTTGAATTTTACGAACCGATGATTTGTTCTTTGTCGGCTGAAACCCACCGGCGCCCTTGTAATCCCATGTCTTACTGATGGAAAGGGTCTGATGATAGAAATCAAAGTCCTTGGGGGTCAGTGCCAGTGCCTCCGAAAAGCGCATTCCGGTCTTGGCCACCAAAAGAATGAAATAATCCCAGTTCACTTCGTCTTTTAATTCAAGCGAGGCAAGGAGCGTGTGCAGTTCAAATTGGTTGAGGTACTTTATTTTCTTTGTAGATGGTGCCTTGCCTTTAATAATCGCTTTCCGCGTGGGGTCACGATCAATCAGCCCCTCGTCCACTGCGTCTAAAACAGCTCCTTTGAGTTGGTGGTGAAAGTCCATTGTCGTCTGCCGCTCATGGTATTCGGCATAATCATTCAGCAACTGCTGATACGCAATGCGATTCAAATCGCAAATTTTCAAATCCGGGATAAGTTTTTCGAGCCATTTTTGCGTCATCAGGTACTTATCCATTGTAACCTGTCTTATCGCCCCTTTCTTGTATACAGTAATCCACTTTGCATAATATTCACAGAACTTATCTGTGCGTTGTGCTTCGTTAAGCATATTGCACCTCCGTTGTATGTGTGAATATGGCTTACGCTGATGAAGGGTGATAAGGTTGTCGAGTTGGCGAAAGAAGCCACCAATTGCCTTCTGTTCTTTCAGTGACGGAAAATCCACCGATAGTTCTTTAACAATAGTTCCGGATAGGTTTCCTTGCCCACCTTGCAGGTATGTATCTATAATGCTATGCTTGCTTTTTCGTAGCCATTGAGCAAGGTATTCCGAGTCGTAATCCGTATGAGGTTTTATTGCTAAAATGGCTTGATTTATAGCACCTTTAAGCCTTGCTCGCCCCACTTCGCCACTTGTTGCACCATATAAAGCGTACAGAATATCGCCCACAGCCACAAGTCGTGCTGAGGAGTTTTTCAAGCCTTCTTCGGTTAGAAAGAGTTCAGTTATTTCGCTATTGATTTCCGCAGAACGAATGAATGGTATTTGTCCTCCGTAATATTCTTTAACACCTACCGAAGGCGTTCCACCAGAGTAGGATTCGCTCACTTCTCCAACCTTCCGCTGTTCCCAAGCGTATGTATTTTATGGCATAAGCCACAATTTTTTGTGGAAACCTTAGCTATCTGTGTTATAATAGAAATAACTACTTACGCTTTTCCCAAGAAAGGGTATTTTCTAAAACAAAAGGAGCTTGACCGATGAACAAACAACAGCTTGCGCAGAAGATTTGGGCTTCTGCTAACCAGATGCGCTCCAAAATCGAGGCCAGCGAGTACAAAGACTTTATCCTTGGTTTCATTTTTTATAAATATCTGTCCGATAAGGAAATCGAATTTCTGAAAGACAACGATTATGACGATGAGCTGCTGAAAACCGTAACTGAGGACGACCCCGAAACCGTCAAATGGGTGCAGGAAAACATCGGCTATTTTATCTCCTACAAAGATTTCTTCTCCACCTGGCTCGGCATGGGCAAGGATTTTGATGTTTCCAATGTGCGTGACGCGCTGTCGGCGTTCAGCCGGCTGATTTCCCCCACGCACAAGCGTGTGTTTGAGAAAATCTTCAACACACTGGAAACAGGTCTTTCCAAACTGGGCGACAGCTCCGGCACCCAGACCAAAGCCATCAGCGGCTTGCTGAACCTGATCAAGGATATTCCGATGGACGGCAAGCAGGGCTATGATGTGCTGGGCTTCATCTATGAATATCTTATCAGTATGTTTGCCGCCAATGCCGGCAAAAAGGCGGGCGAGTTCTACACGCCCCACGAGGTTTCGCTGCTGATGTCTGAAATCGTGGCAAGCCACCTGCAGGGCAAGAACGAAATCAAAATCTATGACCCGACCAGCGGTTCTGGCTCGCTGCTGATCAATATCGGCAAAAGCGTTTCCAAGTATATGGCTGACGCAAACAATGTAAAATACTACGCGCAGGAGCTGAAAGAGAACACCTACAACCTGACCCGTATGAATCTGGTAATGCGCGGCATCAAGCCGGACAACATCGTTACCCGCAACGGCGATACGCTGGAGGAGGACTGGCCCTACTTTGATGATGCCGACCCCATCAACTCCTATGACCCGCTGTATGTAGATGCCGTAGTATCGAACCCGCCCTATTCCCAGGCATGGGATCCCACCAACAAGGAGGGCGACGCCCGCTATGCCCGCTTTGGTCTGGCACCCAAGGGTAAGGCGGACTATGCCTTTTTGCTGCACGACCTTTACCATATCAAGCCCGACGGCATTATGACCATCGTTTTGCCCCACGGTGTTCTGTTCCGCGGCGGTGAGGAAGGCACGATCCGCAAAAATCTGATTGAGAACAACCATATTGACGCCATCATCGGTCTGCCTGCCAACATTTTCTTTGGCACGGGCATTCCCACCATCATTATGGTGTTGCGCCAAAAGCGCGAGCGCGAGGATGTACTTATCATTGACGCCTCCAAGGGGTACACCAAGGAGGGCAAAAACAACAAGCTCCGCGCCTCCGACATCAAGCGCATTGCCGATACCTTTGTAAAGCGTGAGAGTATCCCCAAATTTTCCCGCACGGTCAGCCGTGAGGAAATCCGCGCCAACGACTACAACTTAAACATTCCCCGCTATGTGGACTCCTCTGAGGCGGCGGAGCATTGGGATGTATACGCCTCTATGTTCGGCGGCATCCCCGCAGCAGAGCTGGACGAGCTTTCCGCGTACTGGGCGGCGTTCCCTGCGCTGCGCGGTGAATTGTTTGCTGAAAACGGAACGCCCTATGCGGCGCTGACCGTTGAGGACATCAAGTCGGCTATCAAAAACAGCCGCGATGTAACCGCCTTTGAGGACGCCTATCGCTCCGCCTTTGCTGCGCTGCCCGCCTATATGAAGGCTGTCCTGTTGGACGGCATGGACAAAATTGAGATTGCCAAGACGGAAACCACCCTCAGCGAGGATGTTTTTGCGCGCCTTGCCGACATTCCGCTGATTGACAAGTACGAGGCTTATCAGCTGCTGGACGACCACTGGAACACGATTGCCGTTGACCTTGAAATGATCCAAACCGAGGGGTTCGGTGCAGCCAAAAAGGTAGACCCCCATCTTGTCACCAAAAAGAAGGGCAACGAGGAGCAGGAAGTGCAGGACGGCTGGGTCGGGCACATTCTGCCCTTTGACCTGCTGCAAAAAACGCTGTTGAAAGATAAGGCTGGCGCGCTGCACGCGCTGGAAAATCAACTTGCCGAGCTGCCCACCGAATACGAAGCCCTGCTGGATGAATTTACCGAGGACGACAAGGACGCTTATAAAGAGTGCTTTACCGAAGAAGGCGATGCTTTTGTGCCGAAGGAGATTGCCAAAAAGGTCAAAGAACTGCGGCGCGACCGCACCCCCGAGGCACAAAATGCCTGCCGCATTTTCAGCCGTGTAGAGGAACTGACCAGGCAGGAAAAGGCACTGAAAGCCAAAATCAAATCTGACGCAGCAGCACTGGAAGCCCTGACCAAAAAGACCATTGAGGGGCTGACCGATGCGCAGGTGTTGGAGCTGCTGGAGCAAAAATGGATTGCGCCCTTTACGAACGAGCTTGCCAAGCTGCCCGATGCCATGGTGGACAGCCTTGTCAGCAAGATTCAGACCCTGCAAAATAAATATAGCACAACCTTCTTTGATGTGGAAAGCGAAATCCGCGCCACCGAAAAGCAACTGGCCGCGATGATGGACGACCTTACCGGCAGTGAGTACGACCTGAAAGGCCTGAGCGAGTTCAAGACGCTCTTGTTGGGTGACTGATATGGAAAAACAGAACAAACCTGCCATCCGATTCAAGGGATTTACTGACGCTTGGGAACAGCGGAAGTTGGGGGATAATATTGTAGAGTACACAGAAGTGACTACTGAAAACAACCAATATCCCCCGCTTACTTCATCACGAAAGGGGATTTTTCTTCAGACAGAATACTTCGCAGGTAATCAAATTGCATCAGACGATAATACAGGCTATAATATTGTGCCTTATGGATACTTTACATATCGACATATGTCCGACGATGAAGTATTTCATTTCAATATCAATGATATAGTAGAAAAAGGCATTGTTAGTACGCTTTATCCAGTTTTTACAACGGATGAGAATTTGGACTCACGCTATTTGCAGTATCAATTAAATTATGGACACGAGTTTGCAAAATTTGCCATCCTACAAAAGCAAGGTGGTTCGCGTACATATATGTACCTTAACAAGTTAAGACAGTTGCATTTAACAATGCCAAATCATGTTGAGGAACAAAAAGCAATTTCTTCTTTTTTTATGAATCTTGACCACCTTATCACCCTTCATCAGCGTAAGTATGACAAGCTGCAAGTTTTGAAGAAAGCCATGCTTGAAAAAATGTTTCCGAAAAACGGCAGCAGCGTCCCCGAAATTCGATTCAAGGGATTTACTGACGCTTGGGAACAGCGGAAGTTATCCGAAATTGCAGGTAAGGTTACCGAGAAAAATACCGGACTACAATATGTAGAGACGCTTACAAACTCGGCGGAATTTGGAATCATCAGCCAAAGAGATTTCTTTGACCACGACATATCAAAGTTAGGTAGTTTAGATGGCTACTACATTGTCCGAAATGAAGATTTTGTTTACAACCCTCGCATTTCAACTTCTGCACCTGTGGGGCCGATAAATCGCAATAAACTTGGGCGTACAGGCGTAATGTCGCCGTTATACACGGTCTTTCGCCCGCATGATATTGATACTACTTATTTGGAACACTTCTTTAAGTGCGGCTATTGGTATTCCTTTATGAATTTCAATGGTGACTCCGGTGCAAGGTCAGACCGTTTTTCCATCAAAGATGATGTGTTTTTTCAGATGCCCATACCTGTACCGCATATAGAAGAACAACGAAAAATCGGATTATTTCTAACCCAGCTCGACCACCTTATCACCCTTCATCAGCGTGAGTTAGAAAAGCTGCAAAATATCAAAAAATCCATGCTCGAAAAGATGTTTGTCTAAGGAGAATCGTGAAAAAATGGGAAAAATTATTTTATATCACGGCACTCCCGACAAAATCGTTGTGCCGAAATTTGGCGGCGGGGATGATAAACACGACTATGGCAGGGGCTTTTACCTTACCGAGAACATCGAACTTGCCAAAGAATGGGCGGTCTGCCGCCCGAACGACACAAACGGCTGGGTTCACAAGTACGAGCTGGAAACCGCCGGGCTGAAAATTCTGGATTTTCAGCAGCACAGTGTTCTTGCGTGGCTGGCAGAGCTGATGAAGCACCGGGACGCCGCCGACTCTAAGCGATACCGTATGCTGGCAAAGAAATTTATCGAAAAATACGGCATGGATACCCGCGATTATGATGTGATTTGCGGCTGGCGCGCAAACGCCTCCTACTTTTACATTGCCAAAGAGTTTGTGCGCGATAATATTGATGTGGATATTCTGGAAGATCTGCTGTCGCTGGGCGGTTTGGGCATCCAGTATTGCATCAAGTCCGAGGCCGCGTATGCAAATCTGAAAGAAATAACCGACGAGCTGCTTGCCGTGGACTACACTGAATTTAACGACAGGTACAATCAGCGCGACATAACGGCAAGAAAACGGATGCGCGAACTGGTGGATTCCGACGCGAACACGGTCACAAAGGTGTTCAGCACACTGTTTGAGAGGTGAGGGACAATGCGCGCGTATGCAAAGGAATATGTAAGCGATGTGGTCGAAAATCAGGGCAAGCTCTTTGACCTTGTGGCACAGAAATACCCTGACAAGGATACTGCGGCTTTTATCAATTCCTATATGGCAAGCAAAACCAGAAAAAGCATCGACGAAGCCAAAGCCTATGTAAACACGATGAGCGCCCCCGAATTGTGGGATTACTTTTGCAAAACCGAGGACTTTACACTGAAGGACGGCAAAGCCATCGAGGGGTTTATGCCGGATTGGATCGGCGAATTTTATGCGTATTATCAATGGTATTATAATCTGCCCAGCAGCGAGGTCGTAAAAAAAGTGCCGGTTGCTTTTCTGGAAAAAGCATACGGCGGGCTGCATGATCTGGAACTGGATTTGGCGGTACAAAAAGTCGGTGAAGTATAATGACGGTTGTTTGCTTTCATAACCCCAGTGAGGAAAACGGATATTTGAGCAACTGGTACCCCTGCCGCTTTACGGTGGAGGGGGTGGACTTTTCCTCCATGGAACAATATATGATGTACAAAAAGGCTGTCTACTTTGGTGACAAGGCTGTGGCGGCCAAAATTCTTGCAACCGATGATGTTGCCGAAATCAAGGCGCTTGGCAGGCTGGTTGCCCATTACAGCGAGCGCTATTGGAATGGTATTCGGCAAATCGTTGTTTTTACAGGGCTGCTTGCTAAATTCACCCAAAATGACGACCTGAAAGCGCAGCTTGCCGCCACCAAAGGTTCCGTTTTGGCTGAATGTGCGGTCAGGGATACCATTTGGGGCATCGGCCTGTCGATGAAGGACCCGGACAGGCTGGATATTGGCAAGTGGAAGGGGCAAAACCTGCTGGGCTATGCCCTGATGATGGTGCGCGAACGGCTGTAAAAGCGCACACAAATACCCGGAAAGGGGCAAAACAAATGACCTTTCAAAAGGAATCGGACTTTGAAGAAGCGCTTATAAAAATCCTGACGACCAAAGGCTGGGAGAGCACAATTCTGAAATATCCCACCGAGCAGGATCTGATCCGCAACTGGGCAAACATTCTCTTTGACAATAACCGCGGCATAGATCGCCTTGGCGATTACCCCTTGACCGATGGCGAGATGCAGCAAATTGTGGAGCAGATTCGGGAACTGCGCACACCGCTGAAGCTGAACGGTTTTATCAACGGCAAAACGGTTTCTGTCAAGCGCGATAACCCCGATGACAAGGCACATTTCGGCAAGGAAGTCAGCCTGAAAATCTACGACCGCATGGAGATTGCCGCCGGGCAAAGCCGCTACCAGATCGTGCAGCAGCCGATTTTTCCCGGTAAATCCAAAATGCTGAACGACCGCCGCGGCGATTTGATGCTGCTGATCAACGGTATGCCGGTGTTCCATCTGGAATTAAAGCGCAGCGGTGTGCCGGTAAGTCAGGCATATAACCAAATCGAAAAATACGCCCACGAGGGTGTGTTTACCGGGCTGTTCTCGCTTGTGCAGATTTTTGTGGCAATGAACCCGGAAGAAACCGTCTACTTCGCCAACCCCGGTCCCGACGGAAAATTCAACACCGATTACTACTTCCACTGGGCGGACTTCAACAACGAGCCAATCAACGATTGGAAAGAGATTGCCTCCAAGCTGCTGTCCATCCCCATGGCGCATCAGCTGATCGGCTTTTACACCGTGGCCGACGATGCGGACGGCGTGTTGAAGGTTATGCGCAGCTATCAGTATTATGCTGCCAGTGCGATTTCGGATGTGGTTTCCAAAACGAAATGGGACAGCGGCAAGCAGCGCGGCGGGTATATCTGGCACACCACCGGCAGCGGCAAAACGATGACCTCCTTCAAGTCCGCGCAGCTGATTGCCAATTCCAACGATGCGGACAAGGTGGTTTTCCTCACGGATCGCATCGAACTGGGAACGCAGTCGCTGAAAGAATACCGCGCCTTTGCCGATGAAAACGAGACCGTGCAGGCAACGGATAACACCTATGAGCTGATTACCAAGCTGAAAAGCATTGCCACCGCAGACACGCTGATTGTGACATCTATTCAGAAGATGAGCAATATCCGTGACGAGGAGGGCGGCAAAAATGCCCGTGATATTGAGCTGATCGGCAAAAAGCGGTTGGTGTTTATCGTGGACGAGGCGCATCGCTCCACCTTTGGCGATATGCTGGCAATTATAAAAGAAACCTTTCCCCGTGCGATTTTCTTCGGCTTTACCGGCACGCCCGTGTTTGAGGAAAACGCCAAAAAGAACAACGCGCAAACCGATGTGTTTGGCAATGAACTGCACCGTTACAGCATAGCGGACGGCATCCGCGATAAAAATGTGCTGGGCTTTGACCCGTACAAGGTACTTACCTTCCGCGATAAAGATGTGCGGCAGGCTGTTGCACTGGAAAAGGCGAAGGCAACTACGGTTGCAGACGCCCTGAATGACCCCGCAAAAGCCGCTGTGTACTATAAGTACATGGACAACACGCAGGTGAAAATGTACGGCGAGCCGGGTCCGGACGGAAAGTGGATCAAGGGGATTGAGGATTATCTGCCCAATACACAATATCTGACGGCAGAGCATAAGCAGACCGTTATCGAGGATATTAAGGAAAACTGGCTGACTTTGAGCCACAACGGTAAGTTCCACGCCATTTTTGCCACAAGCAGTATCCCGGAGGCAATCGAATATTACCGCATGATGAAGATCACCATGCCGGAATTGAAAACAAGCTGCCTTTTTGACCCGAACATTGATAATAACGGCGGCGCCATTTACAAAGAGGATGGGCTTGTTGAAATTATCGAGGATTACAATAAGCGCTATGGGCAGGATTTTACAATACCCACCCACGCACGGTTTAAGAAGGATCTGTCGCTGCGTCTGGCGCACAAGGAGCAGTATAAGCGCATTGAACGCACACCCGACCAACAGCTTGATTTGCTGATCGTTGTTGACCAGATGCTGACCGGCTTTGACTCCAAGTGGGTTAATACCCTCTATATGGATAAGATGCTGGAATACGAGAACATTATACAGGCGTTTTCCCGCACAAACCGACTGTTTGGGCCGGATAAGCCGTTCGGTGTGATTCGCTACTACCGCAAGCCGCACACAATGGAGCAAAATGTGCTGAAAGCGGTGAAGCTGTACTCCGGCGACCGCCCGATTGGATTGTTTGTTGACCGCCTTGCCCACAACCTTGAAAAAATGAACGAGGTGTACGGCGACATTGCGGAGTTGTTTACGAGCGCGGGTGTGCCTGATTTTGAAAAGCTGCCGCAGGACAGAAGCGTCTGCGCCAAGTTTGCCAAGCTGTTCCGCGAGCTTAACGACTACATGGAGGCAGCGCGTGTGCAAGGCTTTAAATGGAATCAAAGCGTATATCATTGCCCGGACGACGCTGCCGATGAAACCATTGATGTCGAAATGCTGTTTGATGAGTCTGCCTATCTGATTTTGGCACAGCGCTATAAGGAACTGTCCACCGAGTCGTCGGACCCTTCCGATGACGGCGATGCGCCGTATGATTTGGTGGGCTATTTGACGGAAATCGACACCGGTGTGATTGATTCCAACTATATGAACAGCCGCTTTGATAAGTACCTGAAGCTGCTGAATCAGGCGGGTGCATCGGGAGAATCCATAGAACAGGCAAAAGCCGAACTGCATAAGTCCTTTGCCAGCCTGACACAGGAAGAACAGAAGTTTGCCAACATCTTCCTGCACGATATTGAACGCGGCGACGCCACACCCGAACCCGGCAAGACGCTGCGGGATTACATTACCGAGTACCAGTGCCGTGCGAAGAATGACCAAATCCACCGCTTTGCCGTTGTGTTTGGCTTGGATGAAGAAAAGCTCCGCAATATGATGGGTCTGGGGCTTACGAAAACCAATATCAACGAGTTTGGCCGCCTTGACGAACTGAAGAAAAGCGTAGACAAAGCAAAAGCAAAAGCCTATTTTGAGAAAAAAGAGGGCGTAAAGCTGATACCGCCCAAGGTAAACCAAAAAACCGACAGCCTGCTGCGGGAATTTATTGTAACCGGCGGCTTCGAGGTGTAAGGCTGCATATTTATAGGCGATAAGTCGAACAAAAGGGCCAAGGAAAATCCGAGGCCCTTTTACTTTTGCTTGGGAACAGCGGAAGTTGGGGGACTGCTTTACCGAACGCTGTGAAAGTATGCCCGATGGTGAGTTGATTTCAGTTACTATAAATGACGGTATCAAGAAGTTTTCGGAACTCGGACGGCACGACAATTCCAATGATGATAAGTCAAAATATAAGAAAGTCTGCGCTGGCGATATTGCGTACAACTCAATGCGTATGTGGCAAGGAGCAAGTGGATGTTCACCGTATGAGGGAATTGTCAGCCCCGCTTATACCGTACTTACGCCAAATTCAGGTATAAACTCCAAGTGTATGGCTTACCAGTTCAAGTTACCTGCGACCATCCACACTTTCAAAATCAATTCACAGGGTATAACATCTGATAACTGGAATTTGAAATTTCCCGCATTAAGCGAAATCGAGATTTATGTATCCCCTTACGAGCAGGAACAAGCAAAAATAGCAGCTTATTTCGCGAATCTCGACCACCTTATCACCCTTCATCAGCGTAAGTCTTATATTTATGGGATGTCCAATTTTATATGATTTCCAAAGTATGGTTACTGGAATTTGTGACGTCCGACTTTCTCAACGAAAGCGGCTGGGAATGTGGAAAGCACTATGCCGAACTTCTAAAGAACCTGTTTACAGGCAGCAAGTAACCAGTCCTTACGCGAGTGTCAGACCATACCAACGCGATGTGACGCGTGCGCTAGTAGCAAAGGGCTTCACCCATCTATGCCTCCGCCTGTGCCCTGCCGGGGTGGGGTTGTTAAATGATACCGGCTTTTACAGCTTTTTGCTGCAGATAGTTACAGAAGGCGCTGCAAGACACAAGCATAAACAGCGCATCCTCCGGCTCTACGGTTTTGCTCTCGTTCAGGATGGCATGACGGATGCCGTCCTGGTCGCTGGTATAACCGTAGATTTTTTCAAACCCCGCTGCGAGGGCGGAATGGATGTCAATGCCGCTATTATTAAGTACCTTTAATGCTGCGCCTAGGGTAGCTTTCGGATTGTCGGCAAGGATCTGGCACATGGATTCTACTGCGGAAATGGATTCCTTCACACAGTTGCGGTAGTCGGGATCGGTTTTGTCGGAGTATTTCTCAAGGGCGGTCTGAATATGGATTCTGGCCCCGGAAAACGGCCTGCCTAATGCAAGCGCAGATTCGATGGATTGAATTTCCGTTTCGTTTGTGATGGGAGAAATCTGCTTGCCGATGATGCGATAGCCGACGTTATCTTTTTCAAATACATCATTGAGCATTTTGGAAAAGTATTTTACCTGCGCATAGGGGTCATTTATAATTTGTTCGCAAAAATCTAAAATATCGTACCATGCGGTTGTGGATGACAAAATTAAACGCTTGACTTCGCCTGTCAGATTTTGGCCATAGGAAAGATGTGATAGATCTCTCCTTAAATACCGACTCCAAACCCGAATGCAAAGTTCTCTTTCACTTCCGTTTATATAGTCTATAAGGTCAGAGTCTGATACAACATAGCTACTAAACCATTGATAAAAACTATTCCAAATGTCCATCCGTGTATCTTCATTCAGACAATCTGTCTGAATCGGCACTTCTATCGGCTTAATCCCCATTCTTTGAGAAAAAGACAAATATGGCATAAGAACGCATCCTTTCATACATATATTTTATTATTCTACTGTTTTATGGAGCAAAAATAAACGATAATATTAAATTGACGTTTACTCCATTTCTAGACCGCAGATTAAGTTTCCGGCCACATAATCTTCCACTCAAAATACTCAGCCTGCGTGATCTCTCCTGCATACAACTTCTTCTGAACCGCAGCCCAATCCTTCAGAAAATCATCCAGAATCGTATCATCAAACCACATGGCCACCGGGGAACGCGGCGGCCAGTTATCGTTGTCATCATAGTGCAGCGCAAGGTTTGGGTTGGCATTATACCGCGCTGTGCCGCGCTCGGTGGGAACCAGCTTGATAACGCCGGGTTGCTCCTCGTCCAGCCAGAAAAGCTGCTCCAGAATATCATTTGCCGGACCGTTTCCGCCATCGGAAAGTGCCAACGGGGAAACACGCAAAGCCTCTGCTATTTGATTTAGCAGGGGCTTTTTTGGTACGCGGTAACCCATTTCGTATTGTGCAATGCGGTTTGCACTGAGGTCGACCAACTCGCCCAACTCTTTCTGGGTCATGCGGCGGTGCTGGCGGATGCGCTTGATTTTCTCTCCGATGTTCATTTCAGTTCACTCTCTTTGCAGGATTTTCCTTATTGTACCACACCATAACATAAAAGCGCAAGAAAAAAGTAACAATTTTGCGAAAACTATTGACATTCGCATAAAAGCGCAGTATCCTATATTTACATCGCAAATATGCGAAAGTTGAAATTCAAGGATGGTGATCGAATGGATTGTAAAGAAATCAGAGAAATGTACAAGCTCATGTTTGCGGAGTACCCGGACATTGTAACGGTCAAGGATCTGCAAGCCATGCTGGGCATCAGCCGCCATGCGGCCTATGACCTGCTGGGAGAGGGCGAGATCAGCTGCATCCGGCTGGGAAACGCCTACAAAATCCCCAAAATCAATGTGATCAATTATGTTCTGAAAAGTCCGTGCGGTCAGACCCGCGTGAGCGCGTAGGAGCGACCTTGATTTTGGCAAGAGCACCGCCCCGTCTCAAATAGATTCGGCACCTTGAAAACTGCATATCCGACAAGCAAGGTACATTCACCACATTGCCGTCAACTTACGAGTACGGCAGCGCAGACAGAGTACGCGCCATGACTGCCACCGGGCACGAGCGATTCAGTCTCTGGTAAACACCCCGTGGCGGAGTGGAGCGCAATGACAGATGTGGTCGTAAAGATACTTCCGTCCAGTCATAGTTCACACAATGAGGGCGGCAGGCAGAGAACCTGGCTGGGGTAAAAATACCCATGATGCCGTTGCAGCCGAACGGCAGCCTTGCGAATCGTCCCCGCAGCTGGGGCAAAGTGGACAAATGCAGCTGTAAATCGAAATGTTATCCCGAAAGTGTACTGAACGGATTCACTTTTTCCAGCCCAGTAAAAGTAGTGAATCAGAACAGTATACTTTCGGGAAATTTATTGGAAGTGAATCAGATTTGATTCACAATTCAGAGGGAAAGGTGTAAAAGTGAATCAGTTCTGATTCACTCGCAGTAACCGCCCAAATCCGCCCGGTGTGGGGCAGATGCCACACGCAGCACACGGATACGAAACAGCCGAAGCGCCCGCCGTTTGGCGCGTTTGTGGGGCTGTGGGGCGGCGTGAGCCGTACAACTTAACACTGGAGAGTAAAACTTACTACACACAAAACGACGATAATATGAGATAATAGATATATACCAAAACAGAAAGGACGATGCGAATGAATTATGAAAAACTTCCGAAAACGATCTCCGCCGAAGAACTCCTCTCCACGCCGCTGCCGCCGGTCAAGTGGATCATTCCCGATTTGCTCCCAGCCGGTCTTGCGCTGTTTGCCGGCCCCAGCAAAGCGGGCAAAAGCTGGCTGACCTTGTGGCTGTGCTTGCAGGTGGCGCAGGGAAAGCCTATGTGGGGGCGCGAAATAGAGCCGCACACCGTGCTTTATCTATCGCTGGAGGACACCTTCAATCGCCTGCAAAAGCGCCTTCTCCAGCTTGCGGGCAGCGAAGAAGCCCCCGAACGGCTGGTCATGCAGACGGAATGCAGCAGCATCGGGCAGGGGCTGAAGAACAGCTCACAAGTTTCCTCTATCAGCACCCGGACACTGGGCTGATCGTCATTGACACCTTGCAAAAGGTGCGTTCCAGCGACCAGAACAACAGTATGTATGCCAGTGATTACAAGGAAATCAGCGCGTTAAAGGCATTGGCGGACAAGTATAACATCTGCATTTTGCTGATCCACCATCTGCGCAAACAAGCCGCAGACGATCCGTTCCAGCAGATTGCAGGTTCCAACGGTCTGATGGGTGTGTCCGATACCAGCTGGGTCATGCAGCGCAAACGCATGAGCCGGACCGCCAGCATTTTGGTGACCGGACGCGATATGGACAACAAAACACTGCGCCTGCACGAAGAAAACTGCGTTTGGATTCTTGACGAGGAAGAAAGCACCGAGCAAATTGTCGCCAAGGCTGTGCCGAGTTACCTTTGGAAAGTGGCAGACTATATTGACAGCGTTGGAAATTGGCAGGGTACAGCCACCGAACTGCTTTCCGCAGCCGATATTGAGGGCGTTTTGCCCCACCAGCTGACCCGAAAAATCGTGGAACACTTCGATACCGTGTTTACGCCAAGAGGCATCCGCTATGAAACCCACCGCACCTCGCAGGCGCGGCAGATGAAGTTCTCCCATGACGGAAATGACGCAGATGACGCTAATGACGCTGAAATTGACATAACCCAGCTTTTCAAATGGGATATCTCACAAACAGCGTCATCAGCGTCATTAGCGTCACAAAGGTCGCGTAAGGGGAGCAAGCATGGGCAAAGTGTTGCCACAGGGCAACCCGCCGAAAAGCCTACGGGGCCAGCCCCGAACCCCTGTGAGGCTACTGGCGCATGAGAAAGCGCAGCGTTGGAATCAATGTCCGCGTCAGCGTCACAGAGAAACGAAAAATGACGCTGATGGCAAAACGGTGCGGGCTGTCTCTCTCGGAATACTTACGCCAGCGGGCGCTGGGATACGAACCGGGCGGACACCCGCCAAAGGAGGTATTTGATGTGTTGGATAAATTGGATGACATTGCAGAGCGCTGCTCTGCGCGGGATGAAACTGACATTATCGCCCAGACCGACCGCATGAGGGACCTGCTCATTGGCAGTAACTAAGATTTGGGCAATCAAGGACAGTTTACAGCGCGTCCTTGATTACGCAGCCAATCCGGACAAGACCGAATACGATGCTCTTGCCCAAACGCTGCACTACGCAGAGAACGATGCCAAGACCAAGCTGAACGAGAGCGCCCAGCTTGTCACCGGCATCCATTGCAGGGCAAATCATGCGTGGGAAGATATGCGGGCTGTACAGGAACGCTTTGGTAAAACAGACGGTGTGGTGGCGCTCCATGCCTATCAGAGCTTCCGCGAAGGTGAGGTAACCCCGGAGCAGTGCCACGAAATCGGCGTGGCGCTGGCACGCAAGGTCTGGGGCAAGCGTTTCCAAGTGCTGGTCGCCACCCACATGAATACGGATAATCTGCACAACCACTTCGTTATCAATTCCGTATCGTATGTGGACGGCAAGAAATACGAGCAGCGCCGCAGTCAGTATGCCGAGTTCCGGGCGGCATCTGACAAGCTGTGCCGGGAGTACGGCTTGTCGGTGGTGGAGCAGCCCAAGGCCAAGGAACCGGCGCGGTACGCCCGGATGCGGGAAGCCATTGACCAAGCCTGTGAGGATGCCAGTACCGCCGAGGATTTCCACAGGGCGCTGTATCGGCAAGGGTACGTTTTCGGCAGTGACCCGAACCGAAGGTACGCAACCATCCGGGCACGGGATGGCGGCCGTGCCGTGCGACTTTATAGGCTGGGAGAAGAATACGATTTACCTGCCATCGATGACCGACTGCGCGGAAATTACCTGTTGTATGGACCAAGGTTGTATGAGCTGAAACACCCACCCCGGCAGTATACGCCGAAACGGTATCGTCCAAAGAACCATTACACAGGAAAAGGCATCCTCCAAATTTTCTTCGAAGTATTCTTCGGGGAATCCCAGATGCACCGCTTATATCTGTACTACTGTTACCAACTGGGCATCTTACCCAAGAAGCAGCAGCCCCGCATCAACCGCCCGGAACTGGAGCGCATCTGGAAAGATACCGAGAAAATCCTTGCAGAACACGCCTTTGTCCACGACCACAAGTTTCCCTCTTTGCAAGCAATCGTGGACTACCGCAAGGGCTTATCCCGGCAGATAGATGCCCTTGCCGCGCAGCGGGCGGAAATCGTCAAGCAGATGCGCCGAAAGGATGCACCGCCGGAGTTGGCTGACCAACGCATGGCGTTGACCTGTAAAATTGCGGAACTCCGCAAAGAGGACAATATTGCAGAGGGAGCAATCAAGCGTATTCAACGCACACGCGAATCCAACCGTATTGACCGGGAAAACAGGATGCCGCAACATCCCAGACCACGCCGCCGCAGACGGGAACGGGAGCGCGAATGATGTCAGTTTGCACCCAATGTGCAGGACGGTTCTTGTGCAATTCTGTGAATAGCTTTCCGGCAGGATTGCTGGTATCGTTGTACCGAACCCAAAATGCAGCAACTTAAAAAAAGGAGAGATGCCTATGGTAGCAGGACGCTTACAGGAGAAAAACGGATTTTATTACATCGTGCTGAGTTACACGGACTCGGCGGGCAAACGCCGTCAGCCGTGGATTGGTACAGGGCTGCCCGTCAAGGGCAACAAAAAACGCGCCGAAAAAATGCTGGCGGAAACGCGAAAGGATTTCACGATTCCCAAGGGTCAGGTGTCCGAACTCAGCCCGGATATGGCATTCAGCGACTATATGCGGTACTGGCTGAAAATGATGCGAACCGCCGTAACGGAAACTACGTACTCGTCCTATTGCTTCAATGTGGAAAAGCACATCATTCCCTACTTTGAACCGCTGGGCGTAACGCTGGCAGGGTTACAGCCGCGCCAGATTCAGAGTTTTTATCTGCACGAAGCGGAGACGCTGAAAAACACCTCTATCCTGCGATTCCACGCCAATCTTCACAAAGCGCTGAAATACGCCGTGCGCATCGATCTGATAGCCAGCAACCCGGTGGACAAGGTGGACCGCCCCAAGCCGCAGGCGTTCATGGCAAGCTATTACAGCGCCGAGGAAATGGAAAAGCTCTTTGCAGCCGCCCAAGGACATAAGCTGGAACTGATTATCCAGCTTGCAGCCTTTTACGGCTTGCGCCGAGCCGAGGTGATGGGGCTGCGGTGGGAGGCCATCGACTTTGAAGCCAAGACGCTGACCATTCGCCACATTGTGACCAGCACCCGCATTGATGGCAAGAAGATTTTGGTAGAAGCTGACCGAGCCAAAACAAAATCCAGTCTGCGCACCTTGCCGCTGGTAGACCCGATTGCGGAGCGCTTAAAAGCCGTCAAAGAGCAGCAGGAGTACAACCAGAAAATTTGCGGCAACTGCTATAACCAAGAGTACCTTGGATATGTATTTGTGGATGCAATGGGAAATCTGATCCAACCGGATTCCGTGACAACAGGCTTTCCGCAGCTTTTGAAAGAAAAAGGTCTGCGCAGGATCCGCTTTCACGATTTGCGCCACTCCTGCGCCAGCCTATTGCTGAAAGAGGGCGTACCGATGAAGCAGATTCAAGAGTGGTTGGGCCACAGTGATATTTCCACCACAGCCAACATTTACGCACATCTGGATTCGCAGTCCAAGAACCTAAGCGCCCGGACGATGGCAAATACGCTGACGCTGCCCGAAGCGCAGCCCATAAAGAAGTGGTGATTTGAACAGCGGCGGCATCTGAGAAATCAGGTGCCGCCTTTTTGCTGTCAATTTGTACCCAAGCTGCGGGAAGAATCTTGTGTAGTTCTGTGAATAGCTATTTGCCGCGATTGCTGGTATGATTTGTACCGAACCCGAAAATCACTACTTGAAAATAAAGGGGAGATGTTTATAAGAAAAGTACGGGGATTTTGCAAAGCAGCAATAAAAAATCACTACCCAATGTAGAATTGAGTAGTGATACTTGGCGCAGACGGTGGGATTCTCCCGCGCCCTTGCAACAGTCCGCAGGACTGTTGCAGCCCGGCGGGACGCAAAGCGCCGGGCACGGGCTGTTCGAATCCCACCTTGCAACCCTTGTATAGTTTGCCGCAAAAATAAAAGGCAGCACCCCGCAGGGTGCTGTCTTTGGCGCAGACGGTGGGATTCGAACCCACGTGACATTGCTGTCAAATTGATTTCGAGTCAATCTCGTTACGACCGCTTCGATACGTCTGCCTATTTAGTTTTTATCGCACCGCCCCGCATAGCGTTTGGAAAAATGCGAGATTTCGATGCAAGATAACGATGAAAAGTTGGGTGCGCGACACCCGATAAAGCCCGCCGTTATGGGATTTCCTGCGGACAAGGTGACCTGCCGGATGCAAACTTTCGAGTGCTCCCTCTTACGACCTCTTGGGTAATGCTCCACAGCATAAATTTTGTACAGCTTATTATAACAGCTTGCGGGGCAAATGTCAATTCTTTGCGGGTGGGAAAATGTCAGTGGGGTGTATCTGCAATGAACGTCTGCGTTTTCTGCATGACGTCCTGCAGGGTCGCCAGGTCGTGCAAAACGTCGCCGGTTTCCAGGGAATGATTGGCGTTCTCATAAAGACAGAGCGGCGTGCCGTTGGCGCGGGCTGCGGCGGCGACGGAGAAAGCATCGCTCCAGGGGTCGGCGGTGCCTAAAAAGGCAAGGGCATTCTGCGGGGCAAGCGCAAACGTCAGGGAGAGCGGCGTGTAGAGAATCTGGCGGCAGGGGATGCCGTGGCGCTGGGCGAAGGCGGCGGAGACAGCGGTGCCGATGCTCTTGGAAAGAAACAGTACATCGTCGTATTGCGGCCAATCCACAGCGGACAGCTGGGCCTCGGCCTGGGCGTACAGGGTGTCAAATGCCTCGCGCAGGGCGGCGGGGTTGCCGCGCAGGCCGTCCTTGTGGTAGGTGTATTGCAGCAAAAGGGTGTGGTCGTACCCGGCGCAGGCCGCCAGCTTACGGCTGTAGTAGAGCAGCGGCTTATCACAGTGGTAGCCGATCCCGGGAAAACAGACGACGAGCTTCATGGGAAAAACCTCTTTGTTGGATGATAGCAGGCGCAAAACGCCCTGACTACAAGTATACCACGCCGACACCTCAATGACAAGAAACCGCCGTGCAGCTCCGGGCCGCACGGCGGTTGGGTACTTTATGCCTTTTTCAGAATGCAGAAGGCGGCAGCCACGAGAGCCAGGGGCAGCAGCAGAGGCAGCAGCGCGCCGATGACGGCGAAAACCACCAGCAGCGGCAGGGCAATCACGAACAGCAGTGTGGCGACAAATTTCGCCAGGCCCCAAGTTACATGGAAGGCCAAACCGACAGACTTGACGAACAGCCAGGCAAAAACAAAAAGAACAAACAGCGTAAACATCCTCTATAACTCCTTTGTGCAGGTACGCGGTCAGGCGAGGGCGTGTTCCCTCAACCTGTAATACGATTTTAGCACGGGAATTGTTGCAGAAACAGGAGAAAAAGAGAAAAATAGAGGGAAATTTTTGCTGGTGGGGGAGAGATAGAAGGTTATTCCTCCAGCTTCCTTTTATACGTCTCCGCGTCGATCTGGCCGTTGGCCAGCATGCGCTCAGTCCAGAGCTGGAGTGTCTCCACGGTGAGGGAGATGCGCTCAAGCTCCTGACGGATATGGATGAAATCGTCGATTTCGTCGTTGGAAATTTTGCCGTCCGCGGCGATCTCGATCAGGCGCTCCTTCTTGCTGTTCATTGCGTTCAGCGAGGCCAGCATCTCAAGGATGATGGCCGGCAGCTCGCGCCGCGTGACAAACGGTACGTACCGCTGGCCGATAGGGCACTGCTGCGAGCAGTAGCAGTTGCACAGCGACGGGCGCTTGTACTTTTCGGCCATCGTCAGCACCTCGTCGGGGCGGGGCACGGTGCGTTCGTTCTCAATTTTTTCAATGCGCTCGGGGGCTATCGTTTCCAGCAGCTCACTGGCTTTTTCGCGGGTCAGGCCCAGCTCCTCGCGGGCAAGCTGGTAGCTGTTTTTGTTTTCTTTGGTGGATGTACGTCCCATGTTTGGCCTCGTTTCTTTATTATAGGTAAAAGCGTAGCACATTTTCCGGTTTGCCGCAAGGGATTCGACAGGGAATTGTTGCACTTTGCGCGCGGAATTGCTATAATATATTCTGTAAATTTGTATGCAACGGAGGGCTTCTCCCATGAACTGGATCGATAAACTCGAACGCCGCTACGGCAACCTCGGCATCCCGAACCTCATCAACGGGCTGCTGATCGGACAGCTGGCGGCAGGCATCATCATGCTGTTCTTCAACCGCGATTTCGGCAGTCTGCTGATGCTGAGCCGCACCTATGTGCTGCACGGACAGATTTGGCGCCTTATCACGTTTTTGTTCCAGCCCATCTGGCTGGGCGGCGTCTTTGGCGTGCTGAACCTGCTGTTCTACTACTGGCTGGGCAACGCGCTGGCCCGCGTCTGGGGCGATTTCCGCACGACGCTGTTTCTGGCGCTGGGCATGCTGGGTGCGTGGGTCAGCTGCTTTCTGACAGGCTACGCCGGGCCGAGCGCCATCTTCCAGAGCATGCTGTTCGCCTATACCTGGCTGTGGCCGGATCAGATGGTGCTGCTGTTTGGCATCATTCCGTTCAAGATGAAATACCTGGGCTGGATCGAGCTGGCGTTTTGGGCCTTCAGCTTTTTGACGGGCAGCTTCGCCATCAAGGTCAGCCTCGTGCTGGGGCTGGCGGGTTTTCTGGCGTTTTATGGCCGCGAGGTCTTTGACTGGTGCGTTGACGCCGTGAAGGACTGGAAGCGCCGCCGCGACTGGGAAAACCGCAACCGCTGAAAAATTCGATGTATCAATAGAAAGGCTGGTTAACCATGAAGCTTATCACTGCAATCGTCAATAAAGAGGATTCCAAGAATGTCTGCAACGAGCTGCTGAAAAGCAAGTTCTACGTCACCCGTCTGGCCACCACCGGCGGCTTTCTGATGGCGGGCAACATGACGCTGCTGATCTGCACCGATGACGAGCGCGTCGATGACTGCATCGGCATCATCTCCAAGTGCTGCAAGCAGCGCACCGAGATCGTGCCCGGCACGGCCACGCTGGGCCTGGGCATTGAGAGCACGATGCCGATGGAGGTCACGGTCGGCGGCGCTACCGTCATGGTCACGAACGTCGAGCGCTTCGAGAAGCTGTGATGCTGGAGCGCCTGGCGGGCAATGACGCGCTGAAAGCCGAGCTTGGCACGGCCCTGCGCGGCGGGCGGCTGCCCCATGCGGTTTTGCTGGTGGGGGAGCCGGGCTGCGGCGCGGGCTTTGCTGCGCGCTGTCTTGCTGCAGATTACCTGTACCCTGCCGGCGGCCCCCACGCCGAGGCCGTGCTGAAAAAAGAGGACACCGAATGCCTGGTTCTGCAGGGCGAGGGTGCAAGCGGGCAGATCCCCGTTAAAAAGGTGCGCGAGGCGCGGGAGGCGATCCAGCGCTCGGCGCTGTCCACCGACGCGGCGGGCCGCGTGCTGTTCATCTACGGCGCGCAGAATCTGAACGGGTCGTCCGCCAACGCGATGCTGAAGATCATCGAGGAGCCGCCCGAGGGGGTGCTGTTCCTGCTGACGGCGACGAGCGCGGCCACCGTGCTGCCGACGATCCGCAGCCGGTGCGCGGCCTACACGATTGCGCCGGTGCCCGCGGCAGACTGTGCCGCCCGCTTAAAGGCCGAGCGTCTGCCCGCCAAGGCGGCGGAGGAGCTGGCGTTTTTGTATGAGGGACACATCGGCACCGCGCTGAAAAGCTGGAACGACCCGACGGCCAAAGCCGCGCTGGGCATGGCCAAAACGCTGTGCGGCTACGCGGCGCAGGGCGACACCTACCGCGCGCTGGCGCTGCTGACGAAGTACGAGCGCGACAAGGACGGCTTTGCGGCCCTGCTGTGGACGCTGGACCAGCTGTGCAGCGCCGTGCTGCGCCGCCCCGCCTACGGGCAGGAGCAGTGCGGCGGGCTGAACCCGGCGGGCGCGGCGAAGATTTTGAACGCCGACGCCCGGGCAAGGAAAAGCCTGACCGGAAACGGAAATCTGCGGTTAAACGTGGCCGTGCTGGCGGGGGAAATTGCGTGAAAAACCTTCCCCCGAGGGGGAAGCCGCCCTACATGCGCAGGGGCGGATTCCATATCCGCCCGGGGCGTCGGGGGTGCCGCCCCCCCTGCAACAATGCTAAAATGACAATGACCATATAAAAGGACCGAACCAATGAAAGTAGTATCCGTTAAATTTAAAGAGAACGGCCGGGCGTATTATTTTGACCCGGGCGAGTTCAAGATCAAGGAGGGCGACTTTGTCGTCGTCACGACGGCCCGCGGCACCGAATGCGGCGAGGTCGTCCGCGCCGCGCATGAGGTGCCGGGCTTCTCCCGCGAGGTCAAGCCGGTCATCCGCGTGGCGGATGCCGTGGACGTGCGCCGTATGCGCCAGAACCGCGCCGATGTGCAGCAGGCGTACCATATCTGTGAGCAGCGCATTGCCGCCCACAACCTGAAAATGAAGCTGGTCGATGCCGAGTACACGCTGGACCGCAGCAAGCTGGTGTTCTACTTCACGGCCGACAACCGCGTGGACTTCCGCGAGCTGGTCAAGGATCTGGCGTCCCAGTTCCACACCCGCATCGAGCTGCGCCAGATCGGCGTGCGCGATGAGAGCAAGATGCTGGGCGGCCTGGGGCTTTGCGGTCAGCCGTTCTGCTGCAGCCGGTTTTTGAAAAACTTCCAGCCCGTGTCCATCAAGATGGCGAAGGAGCAGGGGCTGAGCCTGAACCCCGCCAAGATCAGTGGGTCGTGCGGACGCCTGATGTGCTGTTTGGCTTATGAACAAAAGAGCTATGAATACCTGAACTCGATCACGCCGCAGGTGGGCAGCATCGTCCGCACGCCGGACGGCGAGGGCACGGTCATTGAAGTGAACGTGGTGGCGGGCACACTGAAGGTGCGCTCCAACGTGGAAATTCTGGCGCCGCGCATCTATAAGCGCGACGAATGCGTCTATGTCCGCGGCGGCAAGCGCACACCGCTCCCCGCTGATAAAGAGGACAAATAACGGACTACAGCGGCAGTTAGTTGCGGCTTACCGCTGAAAAAATTCAAGATATGGCACTTGCCAAATCAGTCGTAATGTGATACACTAAATACAACGCAGTAGGCAGAGCAAACCGACTGTGTGCCATCCCGGGGAGCAGCCGTGCAGGGCCGGGAGGGTACAAACTATAGATTCAGCACGGAGATAAGGAGTTCACGATGGCTCATACCGTTTCCAGCGAGTGCGTTGCTTGCGGTGCATGTGTTGACACCTGCCCCGTTGGCGCAATCACCATGGAGGACAAGGCTGTTGTCGATGCAGCTTCCTGCGTTGACTGCGGCGCTTGCGAGGGCGTTTGCCCCACTGGTGCTATCCAGGCTGAGTAAGCTACATTAGCACATTCCGCGCGGCCCCTAGGCAAAGGGGGCCGCGCGTTTTGTTTTGAGAACAGGAAAACGCCTGTTTGCCATTGCTTTGTAGGGAGCGGTCAAGACCCCACCCTACGATGCAAAGGGCAAACAGGCGTTTTTTATTGTAGCAGTGCCGTAGGGGCCGGGCATGCCCGGCCCGGCGGTGTACGGCGGACGGGCGCTTGCGGGAAGGCCGCGGGCCAGACATATCCGGCCCCTACAGTTCGGTCATGCTTTTACGTTGAAATAACGGGAGGCGGCGCGGTGGGGTCAAGACCCCACCCTACGATGCAAAGGGCAAACAGGCGTTTTTATTGCAGCAGTGCCGTAGGGGCCGGGCATGCCCGGCCCGGCGGTGTACGGCAGACGGGCGCTTGCGGGAAGGCCGCGGGCCGGACATGTCCGGCCCCTACAGAGGTGCGTTACAGGGGCGCGGTTATCAGCTTTGCCTTCAGCAGATCCGCGGGCGGCTGGCCGGGGGCGCTGGCGGAGGTGCCGGAGGTCACACCGAAGGTCGCGCAGCTGCCGAAGGCACCGCCGCAGAAGCGGGTGACGGCACCCAGCGGGCCCATACTCATTGTGATGAGCGGTGTGTCCGGGCGGGCGTCGGCGGCGCGGGCTGTGGCCTCCAGCAGGCGGGCGGCGTCGGCGGCACAGCGGGGCATAACGGCCAGCTTGGCAATGTCGGCTCCGGCGTCGGCCATGCCGGTCAGGGTGTCCGCCATGGCATCCGTGGCGGGCGTGGCGTCAAAGTGATGCTCGCTGAAAAGCGCTGCGGCCCCGGCGGCGTGGGCTGCGTCGCGCAGCTCGGCGCGGAACGCGCCGCAGGCCCGCCACTCAATGTCCAGCACGTCCACGCCGCCGCGTGCCAGCAGGGCACGGCAGTGCGCGGCGTAGGCGTCGGGCGTCAGGGCAAGCTCACCGCCCTCGGCCCGGGTGCGGATCGTGACGACCAGCGGCTTGTCCACGATGCCGCGCACAAGCGCCAGCGCGTTCAGAAATTCATCCGCGGGCAGCGGGTCCAGACGCAGCTCGACCAGTTCGGCGGCGGGGTCGGCGCTGGCGGCTTTCGCCAAAGGGCAGAGCGCTGCCGGATCGCGGGCAAACAGCGGCACAATGATGCGCGGCCGGGCGGCGGTCAGTGTGAGACCGCGAAGGGATACCATAGCAATCATCCTCTCGGAGCGTTTTCTCTATTTTAGCACAATTTGCCCGATGTGTAAAACTGCGGCGCTTTTTTGCTTGCACCTGCGGATTTTATACGGTAAAATAACTAAATAGGGGGTGCTGTTTATGAGCAAAATCACGATACCGGACAATTCGATCCTGCTGTTGGAGGGCGGCTCGCTGCGCGGGCTGTTCACGGCGGGCGTGCTGGATACTTTTATGGAGAACGACGTCTATTTCCCGGCGGTGGCCGGAGTCTCTGCCGGGTCACTGAACGCACTGAACTATGCGTCCCACCAGCCGGGGCGGTCCGCCAGCATCAACCTGCGCTACCGCCACGACAGCCGATATTTCGGCCCCAAGGCGGCGCTGCGCGGCGGCAGTCTGTTTGGCTTGAAATTTATGCTGAACGACGTCAAAAAGGAAGTGCCCTTCGACGAGGAGACCTTCGCCCACGGCGGTATGCGGGTCTTTGCGGTGGCGACGAACGTCGAGACCGGCAAGCCCGCCTACTTTGAGAAGGGAAAGACGGATTTTCCGTTCGACGAGGCCGTGCGCGCGTCGGCCAGCCTGCCGCTGGCATCCGTGCCTGTCGTGCTGGATGGTCAGCCGTACCTCGACGGCGGATGCTCCTGCCCGATCGCGCTGAACTGGGCGCTGAACGAGGGCTTTGAAAAGATCGTTGTCATCACGACGCGGCAGAAGGGCTTCCGCAAGGCGATGCCCGGCCAGAAGATGGTGGACCTGTACGACGACTTTTACAGCGATAAGCCGCTGTTTCTGGCCGATATGCTGACCCAGGAGCTGCGCTACAACACCCTGATGGATCAGCTGGATGAGCTGGAGGCGGACGGGCGCATCTGCTGCGTGCGCCCGCAGGAGCCGATCACGATAGGCCGGTTTGAGGGCGACGAGAACAAGCTGCTGGACCTGTACAACCGCGGCCACCGCGAGGGCCGCGAGGCGCTGGACGCGGTGCGGGGGTATCTGGAAACGTAAGACAAGGCGGACGGGGACGGCTCGTCCGCTTGCTTATTTGTGCAGACTGCGGTACAATAACTGTATACTGTACTGCGAAAGGATGACACCGATGGTAAAAGGCGTTATTTTTGATATGGACGGGCTGATGTTTGACACCGAGCGCCTGTGGGATACCCTGTGGGAACCCGCGTGCGCCGCGCTGGGTCTGCCGCTGCCCGCGGATATGGAGAAGTTTAAGGCCGGGGGACGCGGCCTGGCGGGGGACAACCTGCGCCGCCATGTGGCCGAGTACATCCCCGGCGACCCGCAGAAGGTGCTGGACAAGATCTGGCAGCTGGCGGACGAGCGCTTTGCCCGGGGCGTACCCTGCAAAAAAGGTCTGAAGGAGCTGCTGGCCACACTGGAGGACATGGGCCTGCCGCGCATTGTGGCCAGCTCGAGCCCGCGGAATATGATCGAGATGAATTTGCAGACCACCGGCACGGCGCGGTATTTCCACGATGTTGTCTCCGGTACGGAGGTCGCCCACAGCAAGCCCGCACCCGACACATTTTTGGTCGCGGCGAAAAAGCTGCACCTTGACCCGCATGACTGCCTGGTGCTGGAGGACAGCTTTAACGGCGTGCGCGCGGGCCGCGCCGCGGGCTGTGTGACCGTGATGGTGCCGGATCTGATGCAGCCGACGGAGGAGATCGCGCAGCTGTATGACAGAAAATGTGAGGATCTGCTGGAAGTCAGAGACTTGCTGATCGAGGGAAAGCTGTAATTTATACGCCTTCCCCCGTGGGGAGAAGCCTTTTGGCAGCCGATTTTTTGCTTGCGTTTTCCTGCTGTTTGCTGTATACTTGGTTTCGGCGGTCCGATAGGAACGTACATTTGCGCTGTACTCCCGATTTGTAGGAGACGGCAGCAGGAGGAAAATTGAATATGAAAAACCGTACCAACGTCCGTTGGCTCACCCAGCTTGCGCTGCTGGTGGCCATTCTGCTTGTGTTGAACTACACGCCGCTGGGCTATCTGCAGATCGGCCCGCTGTCGGCGTCGCTGCTCACCGTGCCCGTGGCCATCGGCGCTATGACGATGAACCCTATGGCAGGTGCTATTCTGGGCGGTGTCTTTGGCGCAACCAGCTTTATTCAGGCTGTTGAGGGCAAGTCCGCCATGGGCGCAGCCCTGTTCCAGGTCAGCCCTGCGGGCACCTTTGTGGTCTGCTTTGTGGCCCGTGTGCTGATGGGACTGTGCACCGCGCTGATCTTCAACGCGCTGCGCAAGGCTATGCCCAAGAATGAGAAGCTGGCCTGCTTCCTGGGCGGCTTGTCCGCGCCGGTGCTGAACACCGTGTTCTTCATGGGCTTTCTGGTACTGATCTTCTATAACTGTGACTATGTGCAGAACCTGGCCAACACGCTGGGCGCACAGAATGCGTTTATGTTCATTGTGCTGCTGGTCGGCGTGCAGGCTATTTTTGAGTGGGTCCTCTGCTGCGTCGTTGCCGGTGCCGTGTCGCTGCCGGTACGGAAATATCTGAAGATGAATTAAAAAAACAGAGCGTTCTTCCCGGGATGGGAGGGACGCTCTGTGTTTTTTATAGAGCAGTAGGGGCCGCACATGTGCGGCCCGGAGGTGCACAGTGGGCGGATGCCGGCGGGAAAGCTGCGGGCCGGGCATGCCCGGCCCCTACGGGGCGGCAATGATTACACCGCTCCGTAAATTCCCTTTACGCTGACCTCGCCGGTAAAGACGCGGGTGTCGCCGGTCTCGTCGCGGACGATGAGACGGCCCTCGTCGTCCACGTCAACGGCGGTTCCGGCGCCGCCGTCGTAGGTGACGTGGCGGCCCAGATTGACGCAGAGCGCCTTGTAGCGCTCGCGATAGGGGGCGAAGCCCTCGGCCTCGTAGGTGTAGAGCGCGCGGTCAAAGCCGAAGTCGGTCATGTATTGAGCCAGCCACTCCGGGTCGGTGTCCATGTCCACGGGCACGCCCTGCAGAGCCAGGCTGGTGCCGTGGGGCAGACCCGCGGCGTCGAAGTACTCCTGCGGCTGGGCCAGATTGATGCCGATGCCCACCACGATGCTGTGGCCGTCGGAGCCGACCTCGCACAGGATGCCGACGATTTTTTTGCCGTTCAGCAAAAGGTCGTTCGGCCACTTGATCTGGCAGTCGATGCGGTAGCGCTCGCGCAGGGCGTCGCAGACGGCCAGACTGGCAAACAGCGGCAGCGTGGCAGGTTGGACCAGATCGGTCCTGATGACGGCGGTGTAGTACAGGCCCTTGTGGGGCGCATCAAGCCAGCTGCGGCCAAGGCGGCCCCGCCCGGCGGTCTGGTGGGTGGTGTAGACCGCGCCGATGGGACCGAACTTGTCCAGATTATGCTTGGCCCAAAGGTTGGTGCTGTCTACCTCGGGCAGGTAAATAACGCTCTCGTTCAAAATTCAGGCACCCTCTTCCAGGTAAAGCTGCATTTGCCGTTTTCAATCGTAATGACGCCGTAGCTGCCGCCGTCGCGCAGACTGCCGGGGTTGAACACCGTGGCCGCCGTGCCGACGCCGCGCACCAGCTCGCGCCGGTGGGTGTGGCCGAACAGCGCCACATCTGCGCCGCGCTCACCGGCACACTCGGCCAGGCGTTCACTGCCCATCTTGACGCCGTAGTGATGCCCGTGGGTGTAGAAGAAAAGCACCCCGCCGAAGGGGGCAAGCCCCTCGGACGGCTCGCTGTAGTTGACGTCGCAGTTGCCGGCCACGCGGTAGATGGGATAGGGCACCGGCTCCCTGCGCAGCTCCAGCGCGGCGTTCAGGTCGTACAGACCGTCACCGAGGTAGAACATGGCGTCGGCGGTCTCATTTTGCAGCACCCACCGCAGGTCGCGCAGGCGGCCATGGACGTCGGAAATGACTAGAATTTTACACATAGAAATAGACTCCTGTTGAAAAAGGCTTCTCCCCTGGGGGAGAAGCTGCCGCCGCAGGCGGCTGATGAGGGGAGAGCTTGCGGAGGTATGGCCGTGAATGGGCGATGACGCAGGGCTGCCCCTCATCCGGCCTCGGGCGAGGCCTCGGCCACCTTCAGTCTCCGCGCTAAGGGCCGCCTACGGCAGTTGCGCTCCGACACGCGCCTGCGGGCGCAGCCCCAAGGGGGAAGGCTTTTTATTTTATAAGCTCTTTATATATTTCACCCTTACTAAACGGTGTCCCGGCGGCGGCCTGTTTGGCGGCGGCGGCGGGGGGCAGACCGCCCGCTTGCAGGGCGCGGGCGGCGGCGACGGCTTCTTCCAGGGTCGGCGCGGCGGCCTGCTCGACGGCGGTAGGGTCGGCACCGGCCAGAACCAGCACATACTCGCCGCGGGGGTCGTTGTCCTTATAAAAGGCCACGGCCTCGCCGAGAGTCGTCTTTTTGATCTCTTCGTGCAGCTTGGTCAGCTCACGGCAGAGCGAGACCGAGCGGTCCGCACCGAAGGCGGCGGCCAGGTCGTCCAGCGTGCCGCGCAGCTTGTGCGGGGCCTCGTAGAAGATCATCGTGCGGGTCTCGTTCTGCAAAAAGGCCAGCCGTTCGCGGCGGTCCCGCTTGGGGACAGGCAGAAAGCCCTCGAACACAAAGCGGGCCGTGGGCTGGCCGCTGGCCGCCAGCGCTGTGACGCAGGCCGATGCCGCCGGGATGGGCACGACCCTGATGCCGCGCTCGTGGGCCTCGCGGACGATCTGTTCGCCGGGGTCGCTGATGCAGGGCATACCGGCATCGCTGCACAGGGCGCAATTCTCCCCGGCCTCGATGCGGTTCAGGATGGCCTCGCCGTGGTGGAGCGCGTGCTCATAGTAGCTGACCATCGGCTTTTTGAGGCCCAGATGGTTGAGCAGCCGCAGCGTGACGCGGGTGTCCTCAGCCGCGACAAAGTCCGCCAGGCCGAAGGTAGCCGCCACACGCGGCGGCATGTCATCCAGATTGCCGATAGGTGTGGCGACAAGATATAAAGTACCGGGCAATGTGAAAACCCCTTTTGATGTTGATATAATAGTATTATACCTGCAATAACAGACAAGTGCAAGCCAAAAAGAGAGGAGATAGGAGTGAGAAGATAGGAGATTTTCCCACAGCAGGGTCCTCTCCTTTCTCCTAACTCCTATCTCCTCTCTGAAAATTACTCTCCGCTTCGCTCCCCAAACCCGTATTCGTGCTCCTTTACGGGCAGGGTGGTGACTTCAACGTTCTCGATGCGGGCCCAGTGGTTGCTGCGCTCGATGAGGGGGACAAGGGCGTCGAGGGCGGCACGCTCGCCCTGGGCCTCCAGCGTGACGCTGCCGTCCCAGTTGTTGGCGACCCAGCCGGTCAGGCCCAGATGCAGGGCTGCGGCGCGGGCATAATAGCGGAAGCCTACGCCCTGCACTGTGCCGGTGAAGCGCCAGCGGCGGCGGATGGCGCTCATGCGTCGATGCCAGTGACGGTGTAATCCCTGGCCTCGACAGCGGTCTTGAGGTCGGCGTCGGCCACATCGTGGGTCAGGGACACAACGGCAGTGCCCTTCTCATGGCTGACCTCGGCGCTCTGCACGCCGTCCAGGGCCTCCAATGCCTTCTTCACGGTGGCCTCGCAGTGGCCGCACATCATGCCTTCAATGTGAATCGTCTTTTTCATGGCAGTTCCCTCCGTTTGGGTGGTTTTATTTTCCGGGGCAGGCTGCACGGGGCAGCTGCCGGTGGGACAGGGGATTTCGGGCGCAGACGTGCGGACCGGGGCTTTGCGCTTCGGCGGGGCATCGTGGGCGGCGCTGCGCGGGTCAAAGGTGTTCAGCCGCAGGGCATTTGTGACGACGCAGACGCTGGACAGGCTCATGGCCGCGGAGGCGATCATCGGGTTCAGCGTGATGCCGAAGCCCGTGAACACGCCCGCCGCCAGCGGGATGCAGATGGCGTTGTAGAAGAACGCCCAGAACAGGTTCTGATGGATGTTGCGCACCACCGCGCGGGACAGGCGCACCGCGGCGGGCACATCGGCCAGGTCGCTGCGCACCAGCACAACGTCGGCAGCGTCCAGTGCGACGTCCGCACCGGCACCGATGGCAATGCCGGTCTCGGCGCGGGTCAGGGCGGGGGCGTCGTTGATGCCGTCACCGACCATGGCGACGCGGCCCTGCTTTTGCAGTGCGCGGACCTCGGCTTCCTTGCCCGCGGGCAGGACGCCCGCAATGACATGGTCGGCGTCGAGGCCGACAGCCGCGCCGATGTGGCGGGCCGTGGCGGCGTTGTCGCCGGTCAGCATCACGACCTGCAGGCCGAGAGTTTGCATCTGGGCGATGGCGGCGGCGGAGGACTCCTTCACGACGTCGGACACGCCGATGACGCCTGCGGCCTTACCGGCCAGTGAGAAGTAGAGCGGCGTGATGCCGTCGGCGCTCATCTCGTCGCCCGCCTGCTGCAGGTCGTCGGGCAGGGCGCAGGTCTCGCGGATGAAATCGGCATTGCCGCCCGCAATGACCTTGCCCGCGACCTTGCCGCGCAGACCCTTGCCGGGTACGGCCTCAAAGTCGGTCACAGTGGCGTAGGACAGATGGTCCTTCTCGGCGCGCTGCAGGATGGCGCGGGCCAGCGGGTGCTCACTGCGCAGCTCCAGACCGGCGGCCATGCTGAGCAGGAATTTCTCGGGCACGTTGCGGGTGCCGAAGATTTTTACAACGTTGGGCTCACCGGTGGTGACGGTGCCGGTCTTATCCAGCAGCACGGCGTCGGTGTAGCCGGTGGTTTCAAGGCTGGCGGCGGTCTTGAACAGGATGCCGTTTTTGGCACCCACGCCGCTGCCGACCATGATGGCGACGGGCGTCGCCAGGCCCAGGGCGCAGGGGCAGCTGATGACCAGCACGCTGATGCCGCGGGACAGCGCAAATGTAAAGGTCTGGCCCAGCAGCAGCCAGATGACAAACGTGGCCGCGGCGATACAGATGACGGTGGGCACGAAGATGCCGGAGACCCTGTCCGCGGTCTTGGCCAGCGGGGCCTTCGTCGCGGCGGCGTCGCGCACCAGGCGGATGACCTGGGACAGCGTCGTGTCCTGGCCGACGCGCTCGGCACGGCAGGTCAGCGCGCCGTTCTGGTTGATGGTCGCGGCGCTGACGGGGGAGCCGGGGAACTTGTCTACCGGCATGCTCTCGCCGGTCAGGGCGGCCTCGTTGACCGTGGAGATGCCCTCGGTGACGGTGCCGTCCACGGGGATGCTCTCACCGGGGCGGACTAAAAAGAGATCGCCGACGTTGACCTCACTGACCGGGACTGTGACCTGCTCGCCGCCGCGCAGGACGCAGGCGGTCTGGGGGGCCAGCTTCATCAGGCTTTTCAGTGCGTCGGTGGTCTTGCCCTTGCTGTAGGCTTCCAGCGTTTTGCCGACGGTGATGAGCGTTAAAATCATGGCCGCCGACTCAAAATAAAGGTCGTGGCGGTACTGCATGACCAGGTCGTCGTTGCCGGTGGACAGGCCGATGCAGATCATGACGATGGCGAACACGCCGTAGGCCAGCGACGCGCCGGCGCCGAGGGCGACGAGGGTATCCATGCCGGGCGCGCGGGTCTTGATGCCCTTCCAGCCCGAGATGAAGAACGCGCGGTTGATCCAGCAGACGGGCAGGGTCAGCACCAGCTGGGTGCCCGCGTACAGGATGGCGTGCCAGCCGCCGCCGTGGAACACACTGCCCAGCGGCAGGCCGATCATGTGGCCCATCGAGACGTACATAAGCGGGACAAGGAAGCAGAGGCTGGCAATCAGGCGCTTTTTGAGCTTGGGAGTCTCGGTGTCCTCGAGCTCGGCGCTTTCGCTCTCGGCGGAGGCGAGGGATGCGCCGTACCCGGCGGCGTCCACGGCGCGGAGGATACGCCGTGCCGTGGCATCGGGGTCGGCGTCGGGGGCGTAGTCTACCTGCATCGAGTTGGTCAGCAGGCTTACGGCGACGGATGCCACACCCGGCACCGCCGCAACGGCTTTTTCCACATGGCTTGCGCAGGCCGCGCAGCTCATGCCGGTGATTTCGTAGCGTTGCATGGGGATACTCCTTTTTTGGTAGTGCAGAGAAAGCCTTCCCCCGAGGGGGAAGGTGGCGCGGAGCGCCGGATGAGGGGAGAGCTGACGGATACTGCCCGTGAGCGGGTGGTGCTGGCGGGGTCTGCCCTCATCAGTCACCTTCGGTGACAGCTTCCCCCGAGGGGGAAGCCTTTTATCTTATTAAAACAGATTTTCCGGCAGAACGATGTCGCTTTTCGGGACCTGGGACCAATCGAAGGTGCGGGTCAGGGCCTGGGGCGTTGTAGGGGCGGGGGAGGCTTGCAGGCCGCAGGCAAAGGCCAGCTTGCCAATGATCTCCTCGGGGGTGTATTTCTCCCGCAGGTTCTCGAGACTCTGGTCGCCGTCGCGCTTTGAGAGGCGGCGGCCATCGGAGGCCAAAAGCAGCGGCAGATGGTAAAATTTCGGCGGGGTCAGGCCCAGCTCCCGGTAAAGCCAGAGCTGGCGCGGTGTGCTGGACAAGAGGTCGCTGCCGCGCACGACCTCATCGACGCCCATCAGCGCGTCGTCCACAACGACGGCCAGCTGGTAGGCAAACACACCGTCGGCCCGCCGCAGGAAAAAATCTCCGCAGTCGCGGGCGAGGTTTTCTTCATAGTGCCCCATGTGGCCGTCCTCAAAGGCGATGACCTCGTCGGGCACCTGCACGCGCCAGGCGGGGGCGCGGGTCTTGGAGCGCTCGGCAATTTCAGCGGGCGTCAGGCCGCGGCAGGTCCCGGCGTAGATGACCTGCCCGTCGCTGCGGTGGGGCGCGCTGGCCGCGTGCAGCTGACTGCGGCTGCAAAAGCAGGGGTAGACCAGCCCGCGACGGGACAATTCGTCGAAGTACCGCTGATAAATTTCGCTGCGGTCACTCTGGTAGACCGGCGGCGTCGGGCCGTCGGCGGCAAGACCAAGCCAGGCCAAATCGTCCACAATGGCGTCCGCATAGCTGCGGGGGCAGCGCTGGGTGTCCAGATCCTCAATGCGCAGCAGCACCTGCCCGCCCTTGCTTTTGGCGCTCAGCCAGGCCAGCAGGCAGCACATCAGGTTGCCCAGGTGCATCCGCCCGCTGGGGCTGGGCGCGTAGCGTCCCGTGCTCATTCCAGCGTGTAGGTGCCGTCGCCAAGGGCACGCAGATGGACACGGTAGAAGGCGGCCACGGCCTTTGTCATGGCCTCGGCGTCGGCGACGCTGGCCGTCTCGACGGCACTGTGCATCGCGAACTGGGCGCAGCCGATGTCTGCCATCGGGATGGGCAGCGTGTGGCTCTGCAAATTTCCCAGCGTGCTGCCGCCGGCCTCGTCGGCGCGGTTCGTGAACACCTGCACCGGCACGTCGGCCTTCCGGCAGATGGCGCGGAAGATCGCGCCGCTGACGGCGTTCGTCGTGTACTTCTGGCTGGCGTTGTACTTGAGCACCACGCCGCCGCCCAGCCGCACGGGCGCGCAGGGGTCGGACTTCTGCGGGAAGTTCGGGTGGGTCGCGTGGGCGTTGTCGGCGCTCAGCATAAAGCTGTTGGCCATGGCGCGGTGGCTGGCCTGTGCGCTGTGGGGCACGGCCTCAAGGATGCGGTCCAGCACGTCGCGCAGGTAGCTGCTCTCGGCACCCATCCGGCTCGAGGAGCCGACCTCCTCGTTGTCGAACATCGCCCAGACCGGGGCGCAGGCGCTGTCGGTCTCCCCGGACGCATCCAGAAAGCCCAGCAGCGTCGTGGCGGCGCATTCCAGATCGTCAATGCGCGGGGCCATGAAAAATTCACCGTCGGGGCCGATCTGGGTCGGGGCCTGGCGGGTGACGAGCTGCAGATCGCTGTCCAGAATGTCGGCGGCCTCCACGCCGAGGGACTCGGCGACGAGGTCGGTCAGGGTGCGGCTGCCCGCGGGACCCCACAGCGGCTGCATATCGACCTGCGGGTTGAAGGTGTGGCCCTTGTTGATGTCCCGCTGAAAGTGGATGGCCAGCGACGGGATGACGAGCAGGTCGCGGTCAAGGTACACAAGGCGGCTCTCGATGCCGTCCTCGGTCTTGACGAGGGCGCGCCCGCCGACGGTCAGCGGGCGGTCCAGCCAGGTGGACATGATCATCCCGCCGTAACCCTCGACGCTCAGGCGGCGGCAGCCGTCGTTTTCAACGGTGTCGGCCTTGATTTTCCACGACGGGGAGTCGCTGTGGCTGGCCACGATGCGCCAGCCGCCGATGGCGTGCTGCGGCACGCGCCACGCCACAACGGACGAGCCGTTGCGGGTCGTGTAGTAGCCCTTGCCCGGCTCAAGGTTCCAGTAGTCGGCCTCCTCCAGCCGGGTGAAGCCGGCGGCGCGCAGCCAGCTTTCGGCGGTGGCAGCGGCGTGGAACGGGGTGACGGACTCCTGCAGAAACTCTACTAAATCATCGTACATAGTTTTTTCTCCTCTTGGGTGATTTTCCGCACATTTGGCGGTGGATATTGTAGGGCGGGGTGACCCCACCCCGCCGCGGCGGCCTGAGGTCAGGCTGCCCTACCTTATCATCATACACAACTATATTACCGCAAACATTCCCAAGAAACAAGTTGCAAACGCGGGGAAAATACCCTATACTTAGTATATTCAAATAGGCACTTTTGACAAGTACGCACTTTTTAGAAACCGCTACCCAAAAGGAGAGTGTGAGCAATGCACCCGAACGAACACTGTAACTGCCGCTATGCGGATGTGGGCTGTGACAGGATGGAGCAGGTCATGGACCAGATCAGCGGCAAGTGGAAGATGCGCATTTTATTCATGGTGGGCGCACACGGCACGCTGCGCTACGGTGAGCTGCGCAAGCTGCTGGACGGCGTGACCCACAAGATGCTGTCGAACCAGTTGAAGGAGCTGGCCGCGGACGGGCTGGTGCAGCGCATCGACTATAACGAGATCCCGCCCCGGGTCGAGTACCGCCTGACCGAAAACGGTGAGGCGCTGATGCCGATTTTTGACGACATTCAAAACTATATCCGCCGCCAGAGCTGCGGCGACTGCTGCAAGCAGGAAACACGCCACACCTGCTGTGAATAATATAAGGTAGGATTGGGGGCGTTGGTATGCGTAGGTTAGCGATTCTCTTAGCGGGGGCCGCCCTGCTGGCCGGGTGCGCAGCCCCGGCGGTGCCGGAGGCGGCGTCCGCGGTGCAGGCGGTATCGTCCGAAGCGGGCACCGGGCACGCAGGCAGCCGGACCGAGCAGCTTGCCGTGCTGGATGGGCTGGTGGATTTCGGCGCGGACACGGCAGGCTGCAGCCTGAAAACGGCCCGGGCCGCGGCGGTGCTGGTGGAGTACCTGAGCGCGTCGGAGTTTGAGGATGGTACAGCGGATACCTGGCGGGCCGGGCTGAGCGGCGACGCGCAGGAGCGGCTGGCGCTGAACTGGCCGGGCATCCTGGCCGAAGCACAGGCGATTTGTGCCGACCCCGCGGCCTGTGCCGATGAGCTGGCGTCCGCGGGCGTGGAGACGGATTTCCCCGGTATGGAGCTGGGCGGTGTGCCGGATAAGCTGACGGCGCTGGACGCAGTGCTGTGCGCACAGGGGCAGCCATAACAAAAAAGACAGCAGGTACGCGGTTTTTGCGTGCCTGCTGTTTTTTCGACAGCGGAAAACAGTTGTCCCTAAAATAAAACGGCGTTCGGTCTTATAATGCGGCAGGATTCGACAAACGGTTATGGTAAGATGAGGGTGTTCCGAGAAACGGACACCACAAATGATACAAAATGAAAGGCCTACAAGCTATGAAAAAACAAAGTCTGAACGCACTCGCTGCCTCCTACCGCGCTGACCTGCTCTACTACATTGAGCGTGCCAAGCTGGGCAAATGCCCGCCCCACTGGCAGGCCTACTGCTTTGGGGAAATCGCTGCGGCCAAGGGCACGGATGCCTACCCTGAGGACGGCGACGCACTGCTGGACGAGCTGCACCGGCTGGTGGACACCGTGCCCCAGATCACGAACCGCGAGGAAAGCGCGGCGGAGATCGCCGCCTACCGCGGGCAGATGCTCTTTTACTTTGACCGCGACTACTACACGCTGGCCGAGCTGGTGCGCCTGCCGGACCGGAAAAAGTACGGCGCCTGCGTTTACATTGACGCCGACGGCAGCAGGCAGGACCGCCCGGGCTATGCCAATGACATAGCGCTGCAGGTGGACGAATGGCGCAGGGAGAACGGCATCCCGTTTGACAAGTCGACCATCGCCGCCAGCCCCAGCGAGGTAGACGGCGGCGAGTTTGACACGATGGACGAGGCACTGCGGTACCTGTACACCTGCCTGAATTTCCCGGACAGCGTATTATGCTGAAAAAATCCCGCCGGAAAAGGGCATCCGACGGGATTTTTTGTGCGGTATAGCGGAGAACGGCGGCGGGGTGGGGGCACCCCGCCCTACGCATGGCCCGGAAGGGGGAGGCAGGGCGGACGGCAACGGGCGGATATGGAATCCGCCCCTACGGTGTAGGGGTCGATGCTTGCATCGACCCGGGAAGCTGGCGGCCTTACAGCTCGTACAGCTCGGTGTATTTCTTCTTTAAATAATCGGTGAAGTGGTGCGGGTCGAACTTGCCGCCGCAGAGGCTCTCGACGAGCCAGGCGGGTTCCTTCATGCTGCCCCACTGCCAGACGCGCTCCTTTAAGGCGGCCTTCAGCGGCTCCACGTCGCCGTTGGCCCACTGGGCGTCAAAGTCGTTTGTTTTGCGCAGGTCGTCGAGGGCCTGTGCGCCGTAGGCACTGCCGAGGGCATAGCTCGGGAAATAGCCGATGTCGCCCATGGACCAGTGGATGTCCTGCAAACAGCCGTGGGCATCGTCGGGTACATCGACGCCGAGGTACTCTTTATACTTGGCGTTCCAGGCGGCGGGCAGGTCGGCCACGGCCAGTGTGCCCTGCATCAGGGCTTTTTCCAGCTCATAGCGCACCATGATATGCAGGGCGTAGGTCAGCTCGTCGGCCTCGGTGCGGATCAGGCCCGGTTCGGCGCGGTTGACGGCGCGCCAGATCTCCTCGGCGGAGACGTCGGCCAGCTGCGCGGGGAACAGCTCCTTCAGCGTCGGGTACAGGTAGTGGACAAAGGCGCGGGAACGGCCCACCAGGTTCTCAAACAGGCGGGACTGGCTCTCGTGAATGCCCATCGTCGCGCCGTGGGTGACGACGGTGTAGTCGTAGTCGGGGTTGATGTTCAGCTCATACAGCGCGTGGCCGCCCTCGTGGGCGACGCTGTAGAGGTTCGAGAAGATGTCCCGGGGCATATAGTGGGTCGTGATGCGCACATCGCCGCGCCAGAACTCGGTGGTGAAGGGGTGCTCGCTCTCGGCCAGATAACAGTGGGCCGGGTCAAGGCCCCACAGCTCCATGATCTTTTTGCTGACCCGGCGCTGGGCGTCGATGGGCCAATCCTGGTCAAGGAAGTCGGTGCGCACGGCCTTGCCGCGGGTCTGGATGTCCGCCAGCAGCGGGACGATGGTTTCGCGCAGCGTCGCGAAAAATTCGTCGCACTGGGCAATGGTCAGGCCCTTCTCGTAGCGGTCCAGCAGGACCTCATAGGGGTCGCGGTCCGGTGCAAAATACCGGGCCTGGGCGCGGCGGGCGGCGATGAGCTTTTCAAGATACGGCGCGAACAGGCTGAAATCGTTCGTGCGCTTGGCCTTGGTCCAGGCGGGCACGCTCTGGCTGCACAGCTTGGTGAAGGCGGCGTACTCGTCGGCGGGGATCCGGGCGATCTCGTCGTACTGGCGCTGCAAATTGCGGACCTCGGCGCGCTCCTGCTCGGTCTCGGCGTCGGCAGCGGCCTCCTTCAAAAGGGCGGCGGTGCCGTCGTTGACCAGCAGGTCAAAGCTGGCGCGGCTCAAAACCTCGGTAGCCTCGGCGCGGCCATCGGCGCTGCCCTCGGGCGCGACGGTCTCTGCGTCAAAGTCGATGACGGTCATGGCATACAGGTAGGCGTACAGCTGCTTTTCCAGCGCACGCAGGCGGATGATGGAAGGCTTCATGGTGGTGACCTCGTTTCATAGTGATGCCTTCCCCCTTGGGGGAAGGTGGCCGAAGACCGGATGAGGGGCAGGTCTGCGGGGGCAGCCCATGAACAGGCTGCGGCGGAAGGCTGGCCCTCATCCTTATAAGCATCATACCACACCTCGCGCACTTTTTCCATTGCCAACCGGGCAAAAGTGTGGTATTGTGGATATACTACTACAAAAAGGAGGTCGCCTGCCATGCCGGAGCAGCCGCTTGTCAGTATTATCGTGCCGATTTATAACGCCCAGGATCATATCGCCCGCTGTGTGGAGAGTATCCGCCGCCAGACCTACCGGAACCTTGAAATTCTGCTGCTGAACGACGGCAGCCAGGACGTCAGCCTGGAGGTCTGCAAGATGTATGCCAACGTCGATCCGCGCATCGTGCTCATCGACAAGGCCAACAGCGGCGTGGCCGCGACCCGCAACATGGGCCTGCGGGAGGCCGGGGGCAAGTATCTGCAGTTCGTCGATGCCGACGACACGATCCAGCCCTACGCCACGGAGCTGCTGGTGCAGCGGGCCGAGGAGAGCGGCGCCGATTTGGTCATTGCGCACTACAACCGCATTACGCCGCCCCGCCCCCGTGCCGAGGATGACCCCCGCCCCGAGCGGCCCACCAAGGTGCAGACCTACGGCTTCCTGATGGAAGGCCCGATGACGAAGGAGGAATTCGCCGCGGGCCTGATGCAGGAACCGGCCAGCTTTTACTACGGTGTGATGTGGAATAAGCTCTACCGCGCCGACATTGTCCGCGCGCACGATGACATTATATGCGCCGAGGACATGGACTGGTCGGAGGACCTGTATTTCAATTTGAGCTATATCCGCTATGCGGAGAAGTTCTACGCGCTGTCGACGCCGATCTACAACTATTTCAACACGCCCGGCAGCGCGGTGCACACGGCGCTGAACCCGGTGAACATCGTGGCGACCCGCGCGACCCTGTTTGCATATTATAAGGAGCTGTATGAGCATCTGGGCCTGTATGAGGAGTACAAGCCGCAGATCTACAAGTATCTGGTGGCGGTGGCAGAGGCGTGAGCGCGGCGAATAGTACGCGGTAGGGGCCGGGCAGACGGTGGAAAGAGGACAATAAAAACAGCGTAGGGGAGGGCTTTAGCCCTCCCCTACGTGTATTCTGTTTTACACCCAATGCCCGAAGCGGTAGACCGGCTTCGTCGGCTCGGGGGGACGCAGGTCGTCACCAAGATAGATGTCGATGGCGTTGCGCTGCATGCGGCGGGCGACCTTGTCAGGCAGATGGGCAAAGCCCTCGGCCAGGTTTGGCGGGCGCTTGACCGGGTGGTGGCAGTCGCTGCACAGAATGTGCACAAGATTCCACTCGATCAGCTTGTGCAGCCACTTGGCGGTGTGTCCGTCCCGGATCAGGCCGGTGGCGTTGATCTGCGCCAAACACCCGTCGCAGACCCAGTTGTAGAGCAGCGTCGGGTCCTCGGTCACAAAGGGATAGCGCTCCACGTGGGCCAGAATCGGCGTGTACCCCTGCGCACGGATGGCGTAGAGTGTCTCGTCGATGCCCGGCGGGTGCATCGTGGTGGGGAACTCGATCAAAATATAGTTGCTCCCCGCAAAGGCCAGTTGGCGCAGGTCAAGGCTGGGCAGCGCGGGGGAGTAAAACACCTCGGCGCCCATCTTACCGGCCAGCCGCAGGCCCTCGGCCCTGCAGGCCGCGGACACCTGCAGGAACGCTGCCTTGCGCCGCGCGGTAAACTGCTCCACGGAAATGCGCTCATAATGGAAGTGCGGCGTGAACACAATGCCCACCGCACCATCCTGTAATTCCTTGCGAATGAGCGACATTGACATATCCAGATCTTTGGCACCGTCATCAATGCCGGGCAGGATGTGACAGTGCAGCTCTACAAGGGCATTACTCATGCATCATTTCCCTTTTTATCTTCGTTGTAATAGCTGTAGGAGTAAGCGTAGGAGTAGCCGTCGCGGCGGCCGCTCTGCTTGCCATTGTAGCCGTTCATGACAACACCCAGGATGTGGGCGTTGACGGCCTCCAGGTTCTTTTTGCTGAGCTGGGCACTCTGGATGGTGGTGACACCGGGGCGCACGACCAGCAGCACGCCGTCTGCCATGCGGCAGAGGACCGCAGCGTCGGTGACGAGGCTGACGGGCGGGGTATCCACGATAACATAGTCGAATGCCTTCTGCAGGGAGGTAAAGATCTTCTCGGCCATGGGGGCGGAGAGCAGCTCGGTGGGGTTCGGCGGGATCGTACCGGCCGTCAGGACCGTGATGCCGAAATCCTTGACGCGGACAAGCGCCGCGGCCAGCGCGCCTTCATCCTTGGAGGTGATGACGTTCGTCAGACCGGCATGGTTGCGCGGAATGCGCAGATAGCGGGAGATCGTCGCCTTGCGCAGGTCACAGTCCACAAGGACAACGCGCTTGCCGGAGGCCGCAATCGTCATGGCCAGGTTGACGGCCACGTTGGTCTTGCCTTCTTCGGGAACGGAGGAGGTGATCAGGATGGTTTTGCAGTTGCCGGCAGAGGAAAGAAATTCCAGGTTGGTACGCAGAGATTTGTAGGCTTCCACAAACTGGAACGGGGCGTCGCTGCCGACGGTAAACAGCTTGCGGCGGCTGGTGTTTTTGCTTGCCTTGCTCATTTCTTTTTACCTCCCTGATTTTCCGGAATGACGCCCACGACGGCGAGGTCAAGATACTTGGCAATGTCGTCCTCGGTATGGATCTTGTTGTCCAGCAGGACGGCCAGCAGGATGATGCCGACGCTGATGACCAGACCCAGCACGCCGCCCAGCATGGTATTGCGGCCCACGTTGGGGGAGACAGGCGTCGGATTGACGGCGGCGCTGGAGATGACCTTGACGGAACCGGCTTCGACGGACTCGAGAATGACGTCAGGGGAGACGACGGTGATCTGCTCACAGACCTGACGCGCCCACTCGGGGTTGTCGCTCCTGACCGTGATCTTCATGACCTGGGTGTCATCCACGGCGCTGACCGTGACACGTTCAGCCAGCTTTTCATACGTCAGGCTCAGACCCAGGTTGTCAATGACCTGCTGCAGCACGGTATCGCTCTTGATGATGATGCTGTAGGTGGAGACCAGCTTGGTGGCGGAGTTGATCTGGTCGCTGGTGACGTTGGAGGTCGTATCCTGACGGGTGTTGACGATCATCAGGGCGGAAGCCTCATACTGCGGGGTGATAAGGAACTTGGAGACACCGAACCCGGCAGCGGCCAGGATCACGGTGGCGAGGATGACGGCCAGCAGGTGCTGCCGGACGGCGTTCAGGACCTCCAAGAGGTCAATCGTTTCGTAACCTTCGTTTTCCATGTGTGGGTCCTCCTGTTAAATGTTCTGGCGGCGTTTCATGCGGCTTCTGGCGGTGATGGTCAGGGCCAGAAGGATCACGGCGACTGCGCCGTAGATGATAGCAAACAGGCCGAAGCGGCCAAAAAGATTCTGCACATAGGTGACGATCAGCTGCTTGACCGAAGCGGGATTGATGCTCAGCGCCTCCATGTGGATCGCAGGGAAAATAATGGTGGCGTCCAGCGCGCAGAGCGCCGCAGCCGCGGTGAAAGCAAACGTCAGGCAGCGCACGCCGTAGCGGGAGCTGCCGGCTAAGCGCAGCATCACAAAGAGGCTGACTGCGCAGAGCACCGCCATGATGGCGACGGCCACCGGCACAACACGGCTGCACTTTTCAATAAAAGTGTACAGCTGGCTGGCCAGGGGTACCGTGACATAGTTGGCGTAGTCCAGACGGCAGGCGTCGGCGACGACGACGACGGCGGATTCCACGTCGGATGTGACCTCGACGCCGCGGCTGTTCAAATCGTTGATCAGGTTGTCGTACGTCGTGTTCAGAATCGCGTTGCGGGTGTCAATAGCGGTGTCGCCCTGGTACAGACGGGTGATGGAATCCGCCATGTCCGCCGTGATCTGGTCGCGGGAGAGGGCGGCGGTCATCACGTCGGCGGAGAAGCCGGACGATGCGCCGTAGCTGATGAAGTTGTCATACAGATAGCTGTAGGCGGCCTCACTGAAATCACTGCGGTTGACCTGCTCCTTCATGTAGGAGGCGCTGCAGATCGTTGTCATCAGGACAAGGCAGAGCGCCAGCAGTGCCAGCAGCAGACTGGACAGCCAGCTTAAAACCGTGGCCCACACAACGCTGCCCTTGCGGCGGGGATGCGGTGCTTGTTTTTGTGCCATACATACACCCCCTTAGCGGTTGGCGTCCAGCACGGGGCCGGAGACGTATTTGGCATAGACGAAGAAACGGTTCGGCGTGAAGCCGAGCGCATCGAAGGGATAGCAGGTGTATAGGATCAGATTCTCGTCGGTGCGGGTGAAGTCGTAGGCGGTCTCGTCCTGATAGTCGAGGATCTCGGTGCCGGTGACCTCATAGGTGTAGACGCCGTAGTGGGTCGTGATCGTGACCGTCGCGCCGGCCTCGGCGTGCTGCAGGTCATTGAAGAAGGTGTTGTTGTGCCCGGCCAGCAGGATGGTCTTGCCCTCGCCGGGAATGCCGACGCGGGAGTCGTCCTTGTAGGTGCCGACGCCAGCGTTTAAGATTTTGCTCGTGTCGCCGTAGTAGACCGGGGCGTCCACGTTGGTGCCGGAGATCGTGATCGTCGCGTAGCGGTCCCCCTCGGACGGGTAGGTGACGGAGCTCAGCGGCAGCCTGTCCGGCTGGGCGTCCGGCTCATCCACCGTACCGCCGTTGATGACGGTGGCGGCATTGTCCAGCAGATCCCTGGGCTGTGCGACCTCCGTTGTGCTGAAGAACCAGCCCAGCAGGGCCTGGTACGGGGCCAGTACGGTGTGGCCCACGATAAAGACCAGCGCGGTGCTGACCAGAACAAAGGCCAGCGGGACCACTACATAAGCCAGTGGACTGCGGCGCAGAAAAGAGTGGTTCTTGCTTGCCTGCATGGTGATATGCTTTTCCCCCCTGATATGATTGATAATTACGGCATCCTACATTATAAACTATTTTCTATATAAAAGGAAGGTCTAAAACAAGAATAAATTGACCAATTCCGTATAAGCAACGAAAAACGGGCAGAGCCAGAGGTTCTGCCCGCTGCCGGTCAAAAACCGGACTTATGCAGCTGGATTACAGTGCACGCTCCTTGCGGACGGCCATGCCGAGCATGCCGACAACAGCCAGAGCAGCGACAGCAAAGACAACGGCGGTGTTATCGCCGGTGGCCTTGATGACAGCGCCGGAAGAAGCGGTGATGGGGTTCGCAGCGGAAGAAACGGTCTTGACGCTGGAAGCGGCGGCACTGTTCTGGGCGGCGTTGCTGACAGCGTCGCTGGCAGAGGTGTTGTTGTCAGTGGTGGTGGTAGACAGAGGCCGGGCGATAGCACAAAAGTCAGTCGTACCGTTGACGGTGACGTCAGCACTGACAACGAACTGGGAAGAGTCACTGGTATCGAGCGTCGGGTTGGAGATGACGATACCGGCAGCACTCAGCATGCTGTTCATGGAGGCCACAGCGTCGTTGGCAGCCTTGAGGGCGACGTTAGCGTCAGTGGTGCCCTTGATGGTGTTGGCGGCGTTAGCGGCAACAGCCTTCAGGGAATCCATGTTGGCATAGATGACGTTCAGCTGATCAGCGGTCAGCTTGTTGACCGTGTTGTCGATGGTGGTGACGCCGTAGCTGGCAGCGAAAGACAGGATTTCATCTTTCGCACGCTTTGCATTATTGGGCTTGTTGAAATCAGCAGCAAAAGCGGAGGTAGCGAAGACGCAAGCCATCACAACACCCAGCAGAACGGCAGCGAACTTCTTGAAGTTGTTCATTGGTGGTATCCTCCTTTCTTCTAAAGATATATGGGTGTGTTGCCCATATACCATACTGCAGGAAATTCATACTTTCCCCTTTTAATATGGTTCTCAAATTATAGCACAATGCCGGGAAAAATTCCAGCACATATCCGTAAAATGATATGAATTTTTCGGGATTTGGAAAATTGAACAAAGAAAAAAGTGTCAAAACGGTAAAAACTGACGCGCGCCATACAAATGTGTACCAGCATTATAAAGTAATGTGCGAAGGATCCAACGAAACGGCAAAAAATGTGCGTTTCTCCCCGCCCGGTTGAAAGCCGCCCGGCAGTGTGATACAATAAAAGCCAAACAGGAAAGTGAGGAGAAGCGGCATGCAGACCTGCAATATTATGGGCGTGAACATCGCCGTCACCGACATGGACAAAACGCTGCGCCTGGTGGAGGACAACTGCGAGGCATGGCGCGGGAAATATATCTGCGTGGCGAACGTCCACACCACCGTGACGGCCCACGACGACCCGACCTATCTGCGGGTGCAGAACGGCGCGGTCATGGCCCTGCCGGACGGCGGGCCGCTGTCCAGGTACAGCCGCAAGAAGGGCTTTGCCGACGCCGCCCGCGTGACAGGCCCCGACCTGATGCGCGAGCTTTTGAAGGAGAGCGGGACAAAGCACTACCGGCACTATTTCTACGGCTCCACGCAGGAGACGCTGGACATCCTGCGCGAAAAAATTACGGAAAAGTACCCCGGCGCGGTCATCGCGGGGATGTACTCTCCGCCGTTCCGCTCGCTGACGGCGGACGAGGATGCGGAGATCGTGGAGAAGATCAACGCGGCAAAGCCGGATTTTGTCTGGGTGGGCCTGGGTGCGCCGAAGCAGGAACGCTGGATGGCCGCCCATGAAAACCGCGTGCAGGCGCTGATGCTGGGCGTGGGTGCGGCCTTTGACTACGAGGCCGGCAACATCCGCCGCGCCCCGGCCTGGATGCAGCGCTGCAATCTGGAATGGCTGTACCGCCTGATGCAGGACCCGAAGCGGCTTTTCAAACGCTATTTCTTGACGAACACCAAGTTTTTGTGGTGGAGCTGGAGACACTAAGGGAGGCTTGCCCCTCGGGGGAAGCCTTTTGCGAGCATCGCCCCTTTTTATGGGTGGCGGTGCTCTTTTTTGTTTGTTTATACGCTCTTTTCGGTTTTCCACGCTCTGCGGCAAAAAACAGCGTGCGGGGGTGGTATAGTGCAAAGCGTCCGAGACATATACTGTACATTTACGGAGGGCTTGCACGATGGCTGTACTGAACGGGGAACGTATGCACGACACAATGGAAAGGCTGCTGCCCGGGGCGCGCAGTGCGGCGCTGCTGTGGCAGGGCGCGGCAGTACTGGGCGGCGCGGCGCTGGGGGCCGGGCAGGTCTACGGCGGGGCGGCGCCGTTTGGGCTGGCGCTGGTCATCGGCTGCCCGCCGTCCTACTGCCTGGCCGCGGCGCTGGGCACGCTGGCGGCGGGGCTGGCGTTCCAGCCGATGCTGTTGGGCGTCAAGCTGGCCGTGGCTGCCGTGGCTGCCGCGGCGGTGCGGCGGCTCATCGATGGCCGCCCCGGGGCCGGGGCGCTGGCGGGCTGCCTGACGCTGACGGCGGCGCAGGTGCTGCAAATCGTACTGGCGGGGGGACTTTTCAACCCGGGGCAGACCGTCACGGTGGGGTGTACGGCGCTGCTGGCCGCGGTTTTTGGCTGGGCGTTCGCGCATTTTCCGGCGCGGGAGCCGCGCGGCGTCTGCCTGTGGCTGGCTGTGGCTACGGCATGCCTGCAGCGCTGTGCCGTCGGGCCCTTGGCTCCGGGCCTGGCGCTGGCCGCGGGGGCCGGGCTGTGCGCGGCCATCGGCGGCACGCTGGAGCAGACCGCCGTACTGAGCATTGCGCTGGCGGCGGCCATCACGGCGTCGGGGCCGACACTGGCCTACGCCGCGCTGGCTGTGGCGCTGGGCAGTCTGGCGGCGTCCTGCCTCTGCCCGGGGGAGCGGGGCCGCTGCGCTGGGGTGTTTGCGGCGGGCTGCACCGCGGGGGCACTGGCCGCGCCCGACGCTGTCAGTGTGCTGCCGCTGGCGGTCAGTGCCGGGGTGGGTGTTGTGGCCGCGCTGGCTGTGCCGGGGAGCATGCTGCACAAAATTTTCCCGCCGCCCGCGCCGCCTGTGCAGACGCAGGGCCTGGGCGGGGCGGCGCGCAAGCTCTCCGCCGTGGCGGACACGCTGAGCGACATTGCCGACACGGTCAACGCGGTCTGCCAGCGGCAGCTGCCGCCCAAGGGCGAGACCTTTGACTTTGTGGTGGAGCAGGTCGCCCGCACGACCTGCCAGAGCTGCACCCGCCGCAGCCGGTGCTGGGTGCGCGGCTACGCCACGGCCATGGACGGGCTGTACCATTTGAAGCCGACGCTCGAGAGCAAGGGCCGCGTGGAGGTCGAGGACCTGCCGGGGCAGCTGGCGGGGTGCATCCACCCGGCAGACCTCTGTACAGCGGCCAACCACGGCTACCGGCTGTGGCGCAGCCGCCGCCAGACCCGTGCCCGGGCTGTGACGCTGCGCGCCGCCCTGACCGAGCAGTACAGTGCACTGGCCGGGGCGCTGGCCCAGCTGGCGGGCAAGCTGGGCCAGGCCGGTCTGCCCGACCCGCGGCGCGAGGCCCGCGTGGCGCAGCTGTTTGCCGAGCTGGGGCTGGACGCGCTGGAATGCAGTGTGACCGCTGATTTGGCCGGGCGGCTGACCGCGAATGTGACGATCTGCCGCACGCGGTTCACCCCCGACGAGGTCGCGGGCCTGACCGACGAGATGACCCGCATCTGCCGCCGCGACATGGATACGCCCGAAATCACCCACTGCCGCACGGTCACGATGCTGTGCTTTGGCGAAAAACCGCTGTTTACCGTTGAATTCGGCGCGGCGGCGCACGCAGCCGGCGGGCAGAGCGTCAGCGGCGACGCGCTGGACCAGTTCTGCGATACGAGCGGGCGGGCGCAGATGCTTTTGTGCGACGGCATGGGCACGGGCCGCGCCGCCGCCGTGGACGGTCAGATGGCGGCCAAGCTGACGGCACAGCTGCTGCGCGCCGGGTTCGCAGCGGAGAGCGCTGCCCGGCTGGTGAACGTGGCGCTCGGCCTGAAGGGAGCCGAGCAGGAGGCCGGTGCGACGCTGGACCTGCTGACGGTGGACCTGTACACCGGGCGGGCCGGGCTGTTCAAAGCGGGCGCCGCACCGAGCTTTCTGGTGCGCGGCGGCGTGCCGCGGATGCTGGACGGTGCAAGCCTGCCTATGGGCGTGCTGGACAGTCTGGTGGGACGGAGCACGACGTTTGCGCTGGACGCCGGGGACTGGGTCGTGCTGGTCAGCGACGGTGCGCTGACCGACGGGAGCGACTGGCTGATGCAGCAATTGCAGCTCTGCGCCAAATTGGGCCATACGCCGAAGCAGGCCGCCGAGACCGTGGCTGACGCCGCCGCCCGCCGCGCCGGGGCCAAGCAGGATGACATAACGGTGGCGGTGCTGGCGATGGGGAGAGCGTAAAAGGCCTTCCCCCTCGGGGGAAGGTGGCCCGGAGGGCCGGATGAGGGCAGAGTTTGCGAGATTGGCAGTAAATGGGCAATGGCCGCGAAGTCTGCCCTCATCAGTCCGCTGCGCGGACAGCTTCAGTCTCCGCGCTAAGAGCCGCCTACGGCGGTTGCGCTCCGACACGCGCCTGCGGGCGCAGCCCCTCGGGGGAAGCCTTTAGCAAAAACACGCCCCGCGGTTCAAAAGGAACTGCGGAGCGTGTTTTGGGTTTAAAATAGCTTTTGCTTTTTGGTGGGCTGGGGGTCGAAGGGGGTGTCCTCGTGGTGGCGCTTGATAAAGACCTGGCGGGTCTTTTCGGTCACGCTGCGTCCGTTGTGCTTGGGGACAGAGTAGAATGTCCGGGTGATGTTGTAGTACCCCAGTAGGTGCTGCACCAGATATTGTGCTACGGCGGGCAGACAATCGGTGTCGTCGATGGTCTCGTAATTGTAGTCGCCGTAGAGGAACGGCACCTCGTCACTGCCGGCAAACAGCGTGATGGCGGCCTCGTCCAGGACGATCTCCCGGATGACGCTCTGCTGCAATCCCGCGGTGCCGCACTCGGCGGCGCGCTTCGATGCAAGTGGGCGCTGATCCAGCGGCACGCTCTGGGGGTCGAGCTTCTCGGTGCCGCGCTGGCCGATCTCCAGCAGGATGTCGCGCATCATGCGGCTCTCCAGCAGCGGGCGGATGCGTTCCTTTGCGCGGGCTTGTTCGGTTTTGTTCTGGATGGTGGTAATCAGGCCCATGGGGGCGCCTCCTTGCAAAGTATGACGATTTGATAACAGTATACCACATCCGAAAGCAGGATGACAACCGTTCCCGGTTGTAAAATTCCGCAAAATTACCCGACGACGAGCACCTGCAGATTGGCCGTGCCGTGCTGCACGGTGTAGCGGTCTGTGATGGTAAAGTGCTGCTCGATCCAGGCGTGGAATTCGGCCATGTCGCGGACCTCGGCATCATCGTAGAGGATGACGTCGGGCTGCTTCTCCGGCAAAAGCGCATAGTACTGTTCAAAACGCGGGTCGCTGTCGGTGCCCGAGATGACGGACGCCTGCGCGACGGTCAGCGTGCCGTCTGCCATCAGAAAGCCGAGGCCGTGCTGCTCACCGATGGCCTGGAGCACGCTCTTGCCTGCATAGGGGGCGAGGGCTTCATACAGGCATTCCTGCATGTCGGCGGCCTTGGTGTCGGCCCAGGTCCCGGCGGCGGGGCCGCGGGTGATCCTTTCGGGCTGGATGGCCGTGATCGGCTCACAGTGCCAGCCGGTCTCCAGCACAAGGCAGAGCCTCGGCACGGCACAGGCCAGCAGGAGCCCGGCTGCCAGCAATGCCGCCGCGGCGCGGTGCCGCCGGGTCGGGCGGGGCTTGAGCAGCAGCGCTGCCGTTCCGCAGACCGCGGGCCAGAACAGGTACATAAAGGTCGTTGGCAGCGCGATCAGCGTGGAGCGCAGGATAAACAGGTACGCCGCTATGCCGGGCAGCCAGCCCAACCAGAACAGCAGGCGGCGCAGGGGGCGGTGGTCGGCCTCGCGCCGGTCACACCAGAACGTCCAGCCGCCGGCCAGCGCGAACGCCGGGCACATGTAGCGGAAATCCAGCTCCTGCGCGCGCAGGCAGTAGGCCGTGCACCAGAGAGAGAGGAAGAACGCTGTGTACCAAAGCGCCTTTTCAAGGCTGCGGGCAAAGCCGCGGCGCTCGCCAAAGAGCATCCCGGCGGCGGCCAGCGCCACACCGGCCAGGGCCGACAGCCAGCAGTTGCCGATGACGGCGGAAAGCTTGGAGCGGAGCATGGCAAGACGGTCCGCTGTGGTAAAATCATACTGTGGGTCGTGTAAAATCAGGTCGGCGCGTGCGAGCAGGGCGGCGAAATCAAAGCCCATGCCCTGCAAAACATACACGACAAACGCACCGCCGCAGACGGCACAGGTCAGCACAAATACCCAGAGACCGCGGCATTTGTCGGCACTGCCGCGGCCCAGCAGGAGCAGCGCCAGCATCAGCACCGGCGCGGCAGCGAGGGTCTGCGGGTAGGCGAGGAAGCTCAGGCAGGCGCAGACGCCGCCCGCCGCGACCCGCCACAGACCGCGGTACTGCCGCGGGCCGGGCGCGTAGTAGCCGTACAAAAACAGGAACGCCGCCAGCGTAAAGTGGAACTGCTGGCTGACGTAGTCCGGCCCCAAAAACCACTTGGGCGTGAAGGCCAGCACGGCCAGCGCCAGCAGATAGGCGCAGCGCCCCCCGAGGGCCACGCGCAGGCTGCGGTAAAACCAGACGGCCAGCGCGAGCTTGACAGCCAGCACAGCGCCGCGCACAAACAGCAGCACGCCGGTGGTCGTGCCCGTGACGGCGGTAAACAGGCCGATGAGCAAAGCGGGCGGCAGGGCGGCCAGCTGGTGCGGCTCCCACATCGAGTAGAAAAGCCGGTCCCCGCGCACAAGGCGGAAGCCGAGGGACAGGGCGTACTCCTCGTCGATCTCCAGCCCCAGGAACATTGTGCGGACGAGCGCGGCCAGCGCCAGCAGGCCCAGCAGGGCAAGGATGATTTTTTCAATTGTCGGTTTTTTGGTATGGCTCATAGATCGTTTTTAAAATCAATGCGGCGGCGCAGCAGCGTGTCGCGCGCCAGCCAGAGATAGGGCAGCCAGTTCAGGCGGAACGCCTCCCACTTGCGCTGGACAAAATTCTGCGGCTTGGCAGCGCCCTTGACGCTTTCCACGTTGATGCAGCGGCTTTTTTGCAGCACAAGAATGGCCTCATGCCCGGTGGGCGTTTCCTCCGGCGTGCAGTAGTCGGGCGGCAGGATGCGGAATTTTCCGGGCGTCTCGGCGACCAGGCGGTTGAGCTGGCTTTCATCGTGAAAGCGCGCAATGACGTTGTTTTGCAGATCCTCGTCCGTGCGCTTTTTCAGCTCCCGGCACAGGGCCAGATAGGCCGCCGCCGTGCCGCCGTTCAGCCCGCCCGCCACGTAATACTGCCCGCAGCTGTACGGGATGGACGCCCGGCTTTTGCCGCTGCGGTCATAGGGGTGGAAAATCGGATTTTTGCCATAGTAGGGCAGGTGGCAGACCGCGGTCAGGCTCTGCCCGGCGGCGGGGTCGGGCAGCAGCTCGTCGGCGCGGATGACGCGGGTGCAGTGCAGGTTGGCGTTGGCAAAGAACAGGTAGTCATAGCCTTGCAGCGCGTCGGCCTGGCCGAGGAAGGCGTCAAAGCGCAGCATCGTGCTCTGCGGCCAGGGCAGGGCCTTTTGATAAATGCGGCGCACGTCGGGGGCGCCCTCATAGTCAATATGCGCTGCATCGGTAAAAACGTAGAAGGTGCGGTCACAGTCAGGCAGGAAATTTGCCTTGAAGTTGGGGTAAAAATCATGCCAGAACACCGCATAGGGGCCGGTGCAGATATACAGGATGGCGAGAGTTTTCATAAGATCACCACGTTATTTGCCTCCCTCGCGTGCGAGGGAGGTGGCCCAGAGGGCCGGAGGGAGGGCGGCAGGCGGAAGGCTCCCCCACCGCCTGCGGGCGGAGCCCCCTCCCAGAGGGGGCCAAGAAGGGGAGTCACTTTTTCAGCAGCTTCTTGGCCACCTTGCCCGCGTACTGGCGCAGGTAGGCGGCATCTTTGCCCCAGCCGTAGACGGCGAGGTTCAGGGCGTTGGGCACGACGAGGACGACGAGAATCCGCGGCACAAGGCCGAGCCAGCCGCCGGGCATCCGGGCGCAGAGCGCGTAGCTGCCGCCCATGCAGACGGCCAGCGTGACCAGATGCAGCGCCTGCACACCGAGATAATGCCCGAGCCCGCCGCGCATATACTGGCGGAACACGACCCGGATACGCCCGGCCCACATGATGCAGTGGGCGACGACGGTGGCGATCAGCGCGCCGGTGATGTCGAACAGCGGGAACAGGATAAAGCTGAGCGCCAGATTGACCGTGGCCGACGCGACCATGAACCACTGGTCGTCCTCAAAATGGCCGAGGACGGCGCGGTAACTGCCGAGCATCCGGTGGTTCCAGCCGACGTACTCATTTAAGCAGAACACAAGCACGAAGCCCAGCGGCAGCAGCCATTTTTCGCCCATCCAGGACGCCATGAACGGCTGGAACAGGCAGAAATACGCCGTAGCTACGAAGCTGGCAAACAGGTAGCTGAACAGGTCCATGCCCCAGAACACCTGCTTGTCGTGGTCGTTGGCGGCGGCGGACTTGTCGTAGACGATGCTGCCGATGGCCGCGGCGAAGCTGTCCATGACCTTGTTGCCGAGGTCTGTGGCGGAGGTCGAGATCGTGTTGTAGTTGCCTAAAAACGTCGTCTGGGTCGAGCCGCCCAGGCGGGAGGTCACGATGGTGTCGGACGAGCCGTAGATGGTGTTGGACAGGCGGTGTACCAAAAAGTACCGCAGATCGTGGAAAATGCCGAGGTCTTTAAAGTCGTTGACCGTGACCTTAACGTCGTGTACGTAGGGAAAATCCTTCCTGAAGCGGCGGGCAATCAGCAGGTTGGCCGTGACGTTGAAGAAGATCGTCACGCTGAAATAGAGCACGTAGTTGGGGAACCACAGCGACACGGCAATTTTGGCAAGGCTCGTCAGCACGTTGCAGCAGAAGTCGATCTGGGTGCAGCGGTAGCCCTGCTGGGTGCAGGTGTACATCAGGCGGCGGGTTATCAGAAAATAACTGCACAGCGTTGAAACGACGTTCAGGCCGTAGACCGTGTATGCCGTGGCGGCGGGCACGTCGGGCATGATCCACCGCAGGGCCGCCGCGCCGATGAGCGCCAGCCCCGCAATGACCAGGCCGACGACGCGGTAGGCCCACTTGTACATCGACATGTACTTGCTGATCTTTTCCTCATTTTTGGCGGCGATTTGCTCGTAGAGGCGATAACTTATGACGCTGCCAACGCCAAATTCGGCGATGGAGAAAAAGTTGAAAAGCTGGCTGACGACCTGCGATGCCGTGGTGATCTGCGGGCCGAAGTTATCGACGAGCAGACGCCGCGTGACGAGGCCCAGCAGCAGAAGCAGCAGACTGGACCCGAGAGCGTAGGCCATATTCAGTAGGGTACGTTTGGTACGCAAGGCAGTTCCTTTCACAAAAGCCTTCCCCCGAGGGGGAAGGCGGCCCGGAGGGCCGGATGAGGGGAGAGTATGAGTTATAAGCCGTTCATGGGCGGTGATGGCGAGGTTAGCCCTCATCAGTCGCCTACGGCGACAGCTTCAGTCTCCGCGTCAAGAGCCGCCTACGGCGGTTACGCTTCGACACGCGCCTGCGGGCGCAGCCCCTTGGGGGAAGCCTTTAGCGGCGGCTCGCCGCCCACAGGGTAAATTTCGGCCCGAAGGTCTGCATCATCCACTGGAACAGCCGCCAGTCGCGGCGGGTGCGGACCTCGGTGCCGTGGGGGTAGAGCGGGCGCAGCTGCTCGATATAGGGCAGGCAGGCCTTGCGGATGGCGGCGTCCCTGACCGCTGCCGTGCGGGCCTGCGGCCAGAAAACGTCCGCAGCGGCATCCTGCATGGCGGCGTAGGCCGCGGCGTCCGCCGTACCGTTGGCGGAGAGCCTGGCCAGGCGGCGCTGTGCGGCGGCAAGGCCCCGAAAGCGTTTGGGCAGATTTTTGGCATCTGTCAAAAGACTGCCCTGCCGTCCGACGCGGTAGTGGGTGAAAACTGTGTCCAGAAAGTAGAGCCTGTCGCAGTGCAGCAGCAGCTCAAGGTCAAAGGGCCAGTCCTCGGCCCAGACGCAGTCCGGCAGGAAGCGGACGCGGGCCTGCTCCAAAAAGGACCGCCGGATGCAGTATTTCCAGACCGACCAGTGCCCGGCAGTATACAGGGCCTTCAGCCGCGCGGCGTAGTCGCTGCTGGCAAACGGGCCGGGCACCAGATGCAGACCGTCGTGCGGGATCAGCGTGCCGTCGGGCTGCCATTCGAGATGTTTGCCGATGAACCAGTCGCAGTCCGGGTGGGCGGCCAGCGCACCGCGCAGCTGCGCCAGCAGGCCGGGGGCCATGGCGTCGTCACTGTCGAGAAACAGCAGCCAGTCGCCTGTGGCGGCCTTGAGGCCGGTGTTGCGCGCCGCGGCAAGGCCGCCGTTTTCCCGGTGAATGACCTGCAGGCCGGGCAGCTCGGCGGCGAGGGCGTCGCACATCGCGCCGCTTTGGTCGGTGGAGCCGTCGTCCACAAGGATGCACTCCCAGTCGCGCGGGACGGGCTGCTCGACCACGCTTTTGACGCAGGCGGACAGGTAGTTTTGCACGTTGTAGACGGGGATGATGATGGAAAAGAGAGGCATAAGTGTCTCCTTGCTATAAAGCCTTCCCCCGAGGGGGAAGGTGGCCCGAAGGGCCGGATGAGGGGAGAGTGTGCGCTGCAAGCTGTCAGCGGGTGATGATGGCGAGGTTTGCCCTCATCAGTCGCCTGCGGCGACAGCTTCCCCCGAGGGGGAAGCCTTTATAAGCTGCCATCCGTCCTGATACAAGGCCGTTTTCTTTGTGTGCGCATACCACTTATCCGGCGCCCAGGTTTGTTTGTCGGGGGCGGGGGCGAGGTACTGCGCCCACCAGCTGTAGGTGGAGTTGCTCAGGACAAAGCCGCGGCAGAGCTGCATGAGGGCCAGGTCGGCGACGGCCTCGCCGCGGGGCAGGAACACGGCGGGCAGACCCGCGGTGTCCAGATGCTCCCGCGCCCAGTCGATGTCGTCGGAAAAGACAAACAGCGCGGCGTCGGGGTGTTCGTCCCTGACCGCTGCGACAGCGCGGGCGTAGTAGTCCGGCGTGCAGACCTGTAAGATCGCGTTCTCGGGCTTCTGGTAGTCGCCGCGGCGCAGATGGACGCAGACAGGGTACGCGGCGGCGGTGATCTGCGCCGCATAGGGCCCGGCGGGGGCGGCTTTTGCACGCAGCTCTTCCTTTATAATAGGGGCAAAATCTGCAAAGTAGCGCTCACTCTGGAAGTACCCCCACGCGAGAAAATCGCGGGCGTGGCCGCGGCGGGCGGGGGTGTAGCCGTCGGTGGCAAAGTGCAGGCCGACGGCGTTCAGCAGCGGGGCAGCGGCAGCCTCAAAGCTGTGCCAGTCGCGGGCCATCAGGCCGCGGCGTTGTTCGTACTTGATCATCAGCGCCTTGGCGGCGTTCCGGCACGGCAGGTGTGCCTTGGCAAAACCCGCGTCGGCGATGATTTTGACGTCCGGCGAGATGTTCAGTGCGTCCAGCGCGCAGACCGTGTGCGCCGGGGCACCGTCGCGCCAGTCCTGCCGGTCCAGCAGGGTGACGGGCTCACCGCAGCGCAGACCCAGCGCCCGCGCGAAGGCGTAGATGAACATCTGGTTGCCGAGGCCCCCGGCCAGTTCGGCGTAGATCATGCGTGTCCTCCCAGTTTGTCGTACAGCTGCTCCATGCGGCGGGCAGCGGTTTTCAGCTCGTACCCGGCGGCGGAGAGCGCGGCCCAGTGGTCGTCGTGATCGCCGTGGGCGGCGATGGCCTCGGCCTTGGCGGCCCAGTCGGTCAGCGGCGCGGCCAGCGGCAGAAAATGCACAAGGTCGGTCACCGAGCCGTCGTCTGGCACGTTGGTGGACGCCAGGCACGGCACGCCGCAGCCCTGCGCCTCCACCAGGGTGACGGGGCTGCCCTCAAAGTTGCTGGGCAGCAGAAACAGGTCAAAGGCGTTCATGAAGGCGGGTACATCGCTCTGCACGCCCGCAAAGATGACGCGGTCTGTCAGGCCGCGTCGGGCCGCGGCGGCGCGCATTTCAGGCTCCATCTCGCCGGTGCCGACGAGCAGCAGCTTCCAATGCGGGTCCTGCGCAGCCATCGCGGCAAAGACCTCCATCAGGAAAAGCGGGTTTTTCTGGTGGTTCAGCCGCCCGACGAACCCGGCCAGCCGGTCCGTGTCGGTAATGCCCCAGGCGGCGCGGGTCGCGGCGCGGGCGGCGGCATCCGGGTGAAAGCGCCCGGCATCCACGGCGTTGCAGGCCACGGAAAAGTTCGGCTTAGCGTCGATATGGTCACCGAACACGAACCGCCCCGCCGCGACGCCGCAGCCGAGGAAGTAGTCCGCGAACAGCTGGTACACCAGATGGGCGGCGCGCCAGGTCAGCGTCATGGGCGGGTAGACGATGTGGCTGTGCACCACGATTTTAGCCCGGGGGCAGAGCACGCGCATCATGCCGCAGACCGGGGCACCGATCTTGCTGGCCGTGTGGTAGTGGATGATGTCGTAGTCCTTATGGGTGCGCAGGTGGGCGGCCAGGGCGCGGATGCGGTCCTTTTTGTTGTCCGGCACGGCGAGGATCTCGACGCCGTGCGCCTCGAGCGCCGGGGCTGTGCTGGCCTGGTCCGGCGGGCACTGACCGACGAAAAGGGTGACGCGGTATTTGGCGGTATCGAGGTGCAGGAGCAGGTTCTGGACATACCGCTGTACGCCGCTCTGCACGCCGAGGTGGTTGCTGATCATTAAGATTTTCATGGTGGTCTCCGGAAAAAATAAAAGATAAGAGATAAAAGATAATAGAAGTGGAGCGGCGCCGTGCGCCGCAATTTTAACCACAGGGGAATATGAAATATAAGGATAAAGCGATATGCAGGGAAGGTTGAGGGCCGGACATGTCCGGCCCCTACGGGCAGGCTTTTTAAGACGCGCCGTCTAACGGCGCACATTTTTTATTATCTCTTATCTATTATCTGAAAAATTACCAGTAGCTCCCGCCCTCGACCTTTTCTTTGTTGCTGATGCCCTCGGTCTCGTCGGGACGGACCCAGGCGGGGTTGTAGAGCTTGGAAATGACGGGGTGGTCGTCCCAGCGCTTGCCCTTGATGCCAAACAAAAGCTGCGTGGCACCGCTCATTTGTATGGCGGCGTGGCCGGTGTCGCGGGCGTGGGCGGCCAGCGGCAGGCTGTAGGCCCCTGCGCCGACGATGGCGACGTCGTAGTCGGCGGCGTCCATCCGGCGCTCCATCTCGGTCAGGGCGTCAAACCAGTCGGCGTAGCCGGTATCCTGCCCGCCCAGACCCTGCACGGCCTGAATGACCGTCAGGCAGGCAAGCTCCGGCAGCACGTCTTTGCCGGGAAACAGCTGGGTGCGCTTTTCATACTGGGCTAAAATCGTGCGGCGGAACGGATGCACGACGAGCACCCGTTTGCCCGCGAGGGCGGCGCTCCACGGGCGGGCGTGGTAGTAGGGCTCCAAGGCGCGCAGCTCGGTAAAGCGGGTCGCGTCACAGCCGCGGATGACCTCCCGCTCGGCCCCGACGTTCCAGAGGGCGAGCAACTCGGCACTCTGCACAGTCTTGACGTAGAGACGGCAGAATTTGTCCAGCGTGGCATCGTCGGTGGGAAAGACGCCCGACAGATTCCGAATGTCCGCCCGCGTGCGGTCCGCGAAATTGTGCCCGCCGTTTTGCAGCCAGTCGGCCACGGTGCGCATCTCGGTGGCACCGCAGCGGCCAAACAGGAACGGCTGACCGCTCTCGAGCAGGTCGCGCGCCAGGTCGTTGCCGGCAGCGGCGGGCAGGATGTCTACGCCGCGGTATTTCATTGTAAAGCGCAGACCGCGGTAGAGGTCGGCGGCCTTCTGCAAAAGAGGATTGTCGTTATCCATTGGCTTTTCCCTTTTTGGGCAGCAGGGTCAGGGCCAGCTCGGCACTGTTCTGCCACAGAAAGTTTTCGTTCACGCGGCTCTGGGCGGCGTGGCCCATGGCGGCGGTGGTTTTGTCCAGCGCTGCGGCCAGCTCGGGCACGGTGCCGCACAGCAGGCCGCTGATGCCGTTCTCAATGATAAGGTCGGGGCCGGGGGCGTGGCGCGCCACCGGCGGGCAGCCCGCGTACATGGCCTCCAGCAGGCTCATGCCGAAAATCTCATTCGGGTTCAGGTTCACAAAAGCGTCGCAGGCATGATAATAAACGTGCACCTGCTCGTTGGGCAGCTGCGGGATCAGGCGGCAGCGGTCCAGTAAGCCCGCGTCGGTCAGGCGGCGGGTCAGCTCATCGCCCAGTGAGCCCCGGCCAATGATGATGGCGTACCAGTCCGGTGCGGCCTGCAAAAGCGGCACAAGGTCGAGCGGCTGCTTGTAGGGGTCAAGGCGGCCCACAAAGATGAACACCCGCGCGTGCTCGTCGATTTTGAGCGCACGGCGGATCTCGGTGCGGTTGTTGGGGATGGACGGGATGATGGCGGTGTCCAGCCCGACGGGCATCAGCCCCGCGCAAGGCACGCCAAGGCTTTCCAGCTCGGCGGCGACGGCGGGGGTTTTGGCGTAGGTGGGCGTTTTGCGGTATACCGCCAGATTGCGGCGCAGCAGCAGATCCATGACCTTGCGCACGGCGGCGTGGTTGGAGGTGCTTTTCAGCGCACCGAGCTGGCTGTAAAACAGGATGCCGTGCTTTTGGCAGAAGCGGTACAGCCCCGGCACGCCGAGGGAGTTGTCGCCCATGACATGGACGGCGTCGGCATGCTCGTCGAGCAGAATCTGCCAGCTTTTATAGAATGCCTGCACGCCGAAGGCGACGGCGGGCATATAGCAGATTTTTACGTTTGGCTCCGGGGTCTCGATCCGGGGGGCTTTAGCGCCCGGCTCCGGGTAGAGCACGACGGCGCGGCAGCCCAGCGCGGAAAAGGCGCGGGCCAGGCCGACCTCCTGCCGGTTATACAGGCCCTTCTGGCCCGACGGCCCGCGGTAAAATTGCGGAATGACGATGGTTTTCATGTGCGTGGGAATACCTCATTGTGGGAGTAAAATTTCCTTGGCCCCCTCTGGGAGGGGGCTCCGCCCGCAGGCGGTGGGGGAGAGAGGTTGATGGTTGTCCGGAAGATTTCGGGTTATGGCGAGGTTCTCTCCCTCCGGCCCTGCGGGGCCACCTCCCTCGCAGAGGGAGGCAAGGGGGACGGGGCGTCGGGGACGCCGCCCCCTACATTACTCGGCGGCGGGTGTGGAAACTTCCGGCTTTTCGATTTTTGGGATGCGGGTCAGATACCTTGCGTCGATGATCTCTAAAACGTCATCGCGGCAGTAGGTGTGGATGCCGATGATGTCCGCGGGGGCAAGGCCGGTGATCTCGACGTTCTGCGGCGTGGCGGCGCACAGAGGCACCTCCGAGCTGCCGCGGCGGGCGAGAAACTGCAGATAGACCCCGTAGTCCACGGTGGTGCTGACCTGGGTGGGGTGGATGATCTGCTCACCCAGCAGGAAAAACGGCCCGGCGTTGCGGCTGACAAGGTCAAAGTCGCGGTGCTGCAGATTGTAGGCTTCATCGGGCAGCAGCTCAAACGGGCCGGGCGCGGCGGGCAGCGTGTCCTCGGCAGGCAGCGGGACGGCGGCGGTCTCCTGTACGGCGTGGCGCAGCGTGTAGCGGCGGTAGCGCACATAGAGCTGGTTGTCGGGGCGGGTCTCGCTGCAAAGCAGGGTCAGGGCCTCGGCGCGGCGGTCCAGCAAAATCGTGTCGCATAGCTCCTCGTCCGTGGGAAAGCGCTGCACCAGCTCCCATTGGGTGGGGAAGGTCTTGCAGCGGTAGAGCCGCAGGCTGTGGTCGCTGCCGGTCTCGGGGATCATCCAGACCTCACCGTTCCAGTCAAAGACCATCGGGAACGACAGGTGGAAATCTTCTTCCAGCGCGACGCGCCAGTCGTCGGCGGTGCCGTCGTCGTGCAGCTCGCAGACCTCGAGACGGCCCTTGCCGGTGGAGAGGTCCATCGCCTCGGCGAACAGCCAGCGCTTGCCGCGCCGGTGGTAGAGCAGCGGATCGGCAAACCACCAGCCCTCCCGCCGGGGCAGCAGGGTGTAGGGGCCGCCTTCCAGAGCGGGCAGCGGCTCGGTGCCCTCGGCAGTGGGGCGGGGGCGCACGGCGATGGTGTAGATTTCTTTTTCGCCCATGACTTTGCGCAGCAGCCGCTTGGGCGGCATGTGCAGGGCGCGGTAAAACTGGTTCATGATACTTCCTCGGCGGCGCGGCGGCCGTATAGTTTTAGCAGGGTCTTGTAGTTTTCCTCGGCGCTGAAGCGGCGGCGGGTGGCGTTGGCGATGGCCGTGCAGTCAAACTGCATGGCGCTCATGGCGCGGACAGCCCCGGCCAGCGCGGCGGGGTCGCCGGGGGCAAAGCACAGCCCGTCAAACCCGGGCCGCACCGACGCCCCGACATTGCCGATGCCGCTGGCCAGCACCGGCGTGCCCAGCGCGTGGGCCTCCGCCGGGACAAGGGCAAAGCTCTCATAGCAGAGACTGGCGGCGACGACGGCGCGGCTCTCGGCCATCAGGCGGTGCAGCGCGTCCCGCGGAAGCTGGCCGACGAATTGCACCTTGGGCAGATTCTGCGCTTTGGCCCAGTCGGCCAGCGGACCGTCCCCGGCCACAAGCAGCAGCGGTGCGTCCTTGCCCAGAATGCACCATGCCTCAATGACGGTGCGCAGGCCCTTTAGTTCCTCCAAGCGGCCCGCAAAGACGAACTGACGCTTGCGCTCCTCCCAGGGGGTGACGGGGCCGGAGGGCACGGTCACGGGATTCGGCTTGACGACAAGGCGATTTTCGTCGAAGGTGGGATGGATCTTATTGAATTCCAGCAGCTTTTCCCGGTCAAACTCGGTGGGGGTGGTGATGGTGATGCCGCGCCATGTGCCCAGCGCCCGATGCAGCCAGTAGGCGGCCACGACGACGAGCGTCTGCGCCCGGCTGCCGCGGTAGCAGCGGTGCCGCAGTGCGCAGTGCAGGCCGTGGTGCGGGCAGTCCTCACAGACCCGTCCGTCCCGCAGTAAGATGCCGTTCGGGCAGAACAGGCGGAAGTTGTGGAGCGTCAGCACCACCGGCACGCCGCATTTTTTGGCGGCGCGCACAACGGCAGGGCTGAGGAGCAGCAGCGTGTTGTGGATGTGGACGGCGTCAATGTGCTGCTGTTCCATGATATTCCGCACGTCGCGGGCGGCCCGGCGGTTCCAGACGGCGCGAAAGGGCAGCAGCGCCTTAGCCGCGCCGTGGGCGGCCTCCTCATTGCTGCGCTCATAGACGACGACGGTGTGGCCGTGCTGCTCCAGCAGGGCGCGCTCCGCGGCAAAGACGGCGTCCTCGCCGCCGGGCAGCCGGTAATGACAGTGTATCAGCAGAATTTTCACGCAGCCGCCTCCTCTTGCAGACAATAAGCCTATTATGACATTATACCCTTTTTGCGGCGCTTTCGCAACAAAAAAAGAGGAACGCAGTGCGTCCCTCGCGGTAAAATTACTGGTCGTCGTCACCGTGGAGCTGGGCCTCACGGATGGCCTTGATTTTTTTCTCGATGTCAAAGCTCTTTTCCAGTGCGGGGTAAATGGCCATCAGGCTCAGCAGGCAGGGCAGCCACAGGCTGGTTAAAATCAGCACAAAGCTGGAAATCGGCCAGAACAGCGCCACAGCGCCCCAGTACAGCAGCTGCCACAGCAGGCCCAGGCCGCTGCGGGGCAGGTAGCCCAGGAACAGCATGAGGGAGTTCTTCAACAGTCCGGCGAAGGACAGATCAAGCAGCGCGACCTGCACGTAGAGGTACTGGGCAATGCCGGCCAGCAGGATGATGGCGACCAGCACGGCGATCACGGCTATGTGCCCGCCGGCAATGTTGATGTGGCAGAGTGAGAAAAGCTCCATGGCCAGCAGCAGGCCGCAGACAGCGCCGGGCAGCAGGGATTCCTTCAGGTTGCGCTTCCAGGTGCGGCGGTAGGTCTCCCACCAGTAGCCGGGCTCGTCGCGCAGCGTGCGCAGGATCGTGTCGTTCAGGCCGACGATCTGCGGCGCGGCGATCATGCCGCCCAGCACGCCCGCGATGACGAGCGGGACCAAAGAGTGGGTCTCGACGGCGAACCAGACACCGGCGGCAAACGGCAGACCGCCGAGCATCGCCAGTATGCCGGCCAGCCAGATGGTGGAGAAATCGCGGCCCAAAATCTCAAAAAAGCGGGCAGCGCCCTTTTTACGGGGGGCGTCGGGCGATACGCCCGGGCCGGGTTTATCAAAATTGCGCGTGAAAAGTCCCATGATACAATAGCTCCTTATGGAATGATGTTGGGGGAAAAGGGGGCGCGGCGGCCTTTCGGGTCGATGCAAACATCGACCCCTGCGCCGTAGGGGCGGATTCCATATCCGCCCGGGGTGTTTGCCGCTGCCGCAAACGAGCACGGGCGAGCATTGCCCGCCCCTACAAAGTATTCGGCCCGTAGAGGGCGGCGCCGGATTGGATCAGAATGTCCGGCTCGACGCGCAGGCCGGTTTTGCGGCCCTTCTGGGCTTCGACGAGGAAAAGCCAGGGCGCGGCGTCGGGGCGGTTCTTGACAAAAGCCAGACGCTTCGGCTCAAGGCGCGCGGCGCGTAAGGCAGCCAAAATTTCCGCCAACTGCTCCGGGCGCTGGCAGAGCAGGAACCGCCCGCCGTCCCGCAGGGCGCGGCGCGCGCAGTCCACGGCGTCGGCGGTGGTGCAGCTGCCGGTGTGGCGGGCCTCGGCCCGGCGCGGGTCCGGGCTGCGGGGACCGGCTGTGAAGTACGGCGGGTTGCAGGCGGCAAAATCGTACTGCCCCTGCTCCGGCCCGGCGGTGCAGAGCTGCCGCAGGTCGCCGCAGACCGGCGCGATGTGCGCGGCGTCGGTGTTTTCGGCCAGAGCCGCGGTGCAGAGGGCGGACGCGGCGGGGTCGATCTCCAGTGCGGTGCAGGGGCCGCGGTGCCCGGCGTCGTGCCAAACGAGTGAGACGATGCCGCACCCGCTGCACAGGTCGAGCGCACGCTCGTTTCTGCGGGGCTGCGCGAAGCGGGCCAGCAGCAGCGCGTCGGTGCCGAACGTCGCGCCCGGCGCGGTCAGCACGCGGGTGCCGTTGTCCAGAATTTCAACGCCCATTCAGACTTTTACGCGCAGCTGCGCGTATTTCAGAAGTGCGACCTGGGTCTTGCTGTCCTTGATCGTGCCGTCCATCACAAGGCCGAGGGCCTCGTCGAACGGCATTTTGACGACATCAAGGAACTCGCCCGCGTCGAGGTGCTGCGCTGTGCTGTGCAGGCCGGTGGCGGCCCACAGATAGATTTTCTCGCTGTCGTAGCCGACGGTGGCATAGACGACGCCGAGGTCGATAAAATTGTCGGCGGTCAGGCCGCACTCCTCGCTCAGCTCGCGCTTGGCGGCCTCAAACGGGTCCTCGTCCGCTTCGAGCTTGCCGGCGGGCAGCTCCCAGATCTCCTCGCCGAAGGCGTAGCGGAACTGACGTACCATCGTCACGCTGCCGTCGGCGTCCACAGGCAGGATGCAGGCGCCGCCGTGGTGGTGGACGATCTCCCGCGTCGAGGTCGTGCCGTCCTCAAGCTGTACCTTGTCCACGGTCACGCGAATGACGCGGCCATTGAAGATTTCCTTGCTTTCCAGCATGGTCTCGGTATGTGCCATTGCTTTTCTCCTTTGCAGAAAGGGCCCCGCCGTACAGGCAGGACCGATACTGCTTCTATTTTACAGCAGGCGCAGACAATAATCAATAAAGTCGAGCGTATATTTTTGGCTGCGCAGCCAATCAGAGGCGTGGCCGTCATCGAGGTAGGTAAGCAGGGCTTCGGTCTGGATGGGGTCCTGCATCAGATACTCGCGGCAGTACTGCCCGTCCGGCTCCCGGATAGCCTGGCAGAACACAACGCCGCGGCCCTGAAAAACATTGACGCACATCGACGGAGTCAGCGCCAGCTGGGCAGAGTCCACGATGCGCAGGGTGCGGCGGTCAGACTCCGCAGCGCGGCGCAGCCGCAGGAGCAGCTCCCGGCGGGTGGGAATGTCCGGCGCATCGCACAGATCCGGCGGAATGTCGAACATTTTCCCGGTGCGTACAAACTGCAAAAGACCTTCCTCACAGAAATAGAGGTCCGGGGCCTGGGCGCTCCACATCTGCAGGTGTTCGAGCAGGGCGGGCAGGGACTGCAGCGCGGCGCCGGGCCGGACAAGCTGCAGGGCCATTTTCTCGTCGGCAAACAGGGCGAACGGCGGCTGGTAGCGGATCATGGAGCAGCGGCGCTTTTCCGAAAAGAGGTCGTTGTACAGCGCTATGGATTCCGAAAAGTCGTGGGCATCGGTGGCCAGCTTCAGCACCGATGCGGCGTTGAGATATTTGCGGCTGAACGCAAGGCGCAGATTTTCGACGGCCTGGCGGTCCATGATGATGTAGGCCTTCTGGCCCTGGATGTCCATCATCACGGCAGCCTTGGGCAGCAGCAGATAGACAGGCATCAGCGTGCCGGGGCTGGGCTCGGTCATGATGTGGCGCACGACACGGGCCTCGTAATTCAGCTTGGGCAGGAAAAGGAACGGCAGTGTGCGGGTCAGGATGGACACGCCGGACACCCATTCCCGGGGAATGTCGCGGTTCTCGGCATAAACCAGCAGCTGGGACAGTGCGACGGGTGCACCGTCCGCTGCCGAAAAGCGTTCTATCAGCACATGGTCCAGCATGGGGTTTGTGAACGGCGAGAGGAGCAGCGGGCGGGTATCGCCGGACAGAATGTGGTTGGCCACCAGCGATGCCACGGCGGCGGCGACTGCGCGGCTGCCCTCTATGTACTGCTCGCTGCAGTGCAGCTGGCTGGCGGCTTCGTTGGAGATAAGGCCCTCGCGGTGGGTGAAATCCTCCACCCGGAAAGAGACCTCCAGCAGGTGGTGCAGCTCGGCGCGCAGCCTGGGATCGGGGCCGCGGCCACGCTGCTTGTATTGCAGCAGCAGGGCGGATTTCTGTTCCTCGCTCAATTCCAGCGCGTCGGCCAGGTGCTCCAGCTGGAACTCCCGCGGGGTGCGCTGACCGCTTACAATTTTGTACAGTGTGGAGCGGTCGATCGACGCTTTGCGGGCCAGCTCGGCCATTGTGCCGGGGTAGCGGGTGACGAGTATCTTCAGGGTCTGGGTCAGTTCGCTCATGGGGGCGGCCTCCATTTATGGAATGCTTTTACTATACCGCGAAAGTGCTGCGCTGGCAAGTGTAAACTTTTTTGGTACATCGTTGCGATATGCCAGGAAATTTGTTATAATCTGGGAAAGTGAAAACGAGGTGACCGTTATGAAAAAGCATCCTCTTTTGGCGGCAGGGGCCGCGGCGGGCACGGCGGTGCTGGGCGCGGCGTATGCCGTCTACCGCGTTGCCTTTTACCAGAAGCCGACGACGAAGGTGCCCTCCCCGGCGGATATGCCCACGCGGGAGTGCTACCGCAAGGCCATGGGCCCCGACGCCGACGCGCTGGCGCGGGATATGTTCAAGGCCGTGCACATCACGGCGCAGGACGGTACGCCGCTGGCCGCACGCTACTACCACCACGCCGACGGCGCGCCGCTGGCAATCATCTTCCACGGCTACCGCGGCTATGCGGAGCGGGACGGCCTGGGCGGCTATACGCTGTGTACGGCGCTGGGCTACAATGTGCTGCTGCCCGACCAGCGCGCCCACGGCTACAGCGGCGGCCATACGATTACGATGGGCGTGAAGGAGCGCTACGACGCCCGCGACTGGACGGTCTGGGCGCGGAGCCGCTTCGGCCCCGAGGTGCCGATCTTTTTGATGGGCGTCTCGATGGGTGCGGCCACCGTGCTGCTGGCCGCCGGGCTGAACCTGCCGGACAACGTCTGCGGCATTGTGGCGGACTGCGGCTACACCAGCCCGCGGGAGATCACCCGCAAGTGCCTGCCGGAGTATCTGCCCGGCATGCCGCTGGAGCTGACCTATGCGGTTGGACGACTGGGCGCGATCCTGTTCGGCCACTTTGACCCCGAGGACGCCGACTGCGAGGCCGCCGCAGCGCAGAGCAAGGTGCCGATTTTGTTTGTCCACGGCGACGCGGACGGCTTTGTACCCTATGATATGGGGAAGCGCAACTATGAAGCCTGCCGCGCGAAGGGCAAGAAATTTTTGACGGTACACGGCGCAGAGCACGCCGTGAGCTACTACCACGACAACGACGCCTACACGAAGCAGGCAACGGAGTTTTTGCAGGACTGTCTGGCCCGGCGCGGCTTTGTATGGCCGCCCGAGACCGACGAGCCTGAAAAATGATATAGAGGAGTGTTTAGTATTATGAAGCGTATTGCTACCACGAACGCACCCGCCGCCCTGGGCCCCTATGCCCAGGCTGTTGACACCGGTGACACCGTCTATTGCAGCGGCCAGCTCGGCCTGGACCCCGCCACCGGCGCATTGGCCGAGGGCGTGCAGGCCCAGACGCACCAGGCGCTCAAAAATCTGCAGGCTGTGCTGCAGGAGGCTGGTCTGACGCTGGACAATGTCGTCAAGACGACAGTATTTGTGCAGGATCTGGGGGATTTCGGCACCGTGAATGAAATTTACGGCACCTACTTCCACGGCGGCTTCCCCGCGCGCAGCTGCGTGCAGATCGCCGCGCTGCCGAAGGGAGCGCTCGTCGAGATCGAGTGCATTGCGGTGCGGTAATAGCGCGTTGACGCGAAAAAATGCTTTGCAGGGGCGGATTCCCTATCCGTCCGGGGATGCTTCCGCCGCCGTGGACGGCGCGGGCGCATATAGAATGCGCCCCTACGGAGGCTCCGTGAGGGAAAATCGCAAATAGAAAACGCGGATTTGTAGGGAACGGTCTTGACCGTTCCGGGCCGTGAGTGCCGATCGCAAAGCGCCGCGGAGGGGTCAAGACCCCTCCCTACAGAAAAAGATAACCGGCAGGCCGTTGAATCGAACGGTCTGCCGGTTTCGGTTATTTCCCGTAGCTTGCCAAAAACTGCCGGGTGCGTTCCTCTTTGGGGTGGTCGATGAGCTCCTTGGCGTCGCCCTGCTCGACGACGACACCGCCGTCCATGAAAAGGATGCGGTCCGCAGCGTCGCGGGCAAACTTCATCTCGTGCGTGACGATGATCATCGTCGTCTTGTGCTCGGCCAGCTCGCGTAGGACGCGCAGCACCTCGCCGGTCAGCTCGGGGTCAAGGGCCGAGGTCGGCTCATCAAAGCAGAGGATGTCCGGGTGCAGCGCCAGTGCGCGGGCAATCGCCACGCGCTGCTGCTGCCCGCCGGAGAGCTGGTGCGGGTAGTGGTTCTCCCGGTCAGAAAGCCCCATCTGCGCCAGCAGGGCCTTTGCCTGCGTTTCAATGTCGGCCAGAATCTGCCGTCGGTTCTGCTTGTAGTCGGGGCGCTCTTTCGCCAGGAGCTGGCCCGCCAGCATGACGTTCTGCAGCGCCGTGTACTGGGGAAACAGGTTGAAGCTCTGGAACACAAGGCCGAAGTGCAGCCGCTTTTTGCGGATGGCTTCTTCGCTCTGCGTTTTGGTGTCGGCGGCGCTCCACAGCGTTTCACCCGCTACCGTAATGCTGCCGGTGTCGGCGGTCTCCAGAAAGTTCAGACAGCGCAGCAGCGTTGTTTTGCCGGAGCCGGACGAGCCGATGATGGCGAGAGCCTCGCCTTCGGCCAGATCAAACGAGATGTCGCGCAGCACCTTTGTGGCACCAAAGCTCTTGCCGATGCCGTTTACTTCCAACAATGCCATAGCTGCGCCCCCTTACTTGAAATAGTCCAGCCGCTTTTCCAGCCAACCGAACAGCAGCGTCAGCGCACCGACGAACACAAGGAAGAACACCGCTGTGGAGAACAGCGGCCAGATCAGGCCCTTGGCGCTGTACTCTTTCGCCATCATGATGATGTCCTTGTTGGCAATGACGTTCGCCAGCGAGGTATCCTTGACCAGCGTGATGATCTCATTGCCCATGGGCGGCAGGATGCGCTTGATGACCTGCAGAAGCGTGACGCGGAAGAAAATCTGGGTCTTTGTCATGCCCAGCACCTGCCCGGCTTCGGTCTGGCCCCTGGGTACAGCCTCGATGCCGCCGCGGTAAATTTCCGAGAAATAGCAGGCGTAGTTGATGGCGAACGCCACGACTGCGGCGACCAGACGCCCGCTGCCGCCAGACGGCCATGGGCTGGTGAAGCCCAGCAGGCCGGGCCCTAAGTAGATGACCAGGATCTGCAGCATCAGCGGCGTGCCGCGGATGACCCAGACAAACGTTTTGACGACGCCGCGCAGCGGGGCAAGCCTGCTCATGGAGCCGAACGACACCACCAGCCCCAGCGGCAGTGCGAACAATAGAGTCAGACCGAACAGCTGGCAGTTGAGCCAGAACGCCTCGGTCAGGCGGCCCCAGATGACTGCTGCCTCGCCCATCAGTCGGCCAGCGTCAGGCTGTACTTGTCGGCCAGGGCCTGCATCGTGTCGTCGGCCTTCAGCTCGTCAAAGGCGGCGTTCACGGCGTCGGCGGCATCGCTGCCCTTGCGGAAGGCGACGCCGTACTCCTCGGCGTTCAGCTCGTCCTTGATGGCGAGGTTTGCGTAGTCGGTGCCCTCACCGATCATGGCGGTAGCCAGCGTCAGATCCAGCACGGCGGCGTCAGCCGTACCGGCGGCGACCTCCATCAGGCAGTCAGTCTGGACGGACTTGCTGACGTAGTCGGCCTGGGAGAGGCTCTCGTCCTCACTGATGGCGCTCTCACCGGCGGAACCGGCCTCGGCCACGATGGTCTTGCCGACAAGGTCGGCGGTGGAGCTGTAATCAGCATCGGCCTTCATGACGACGACCTGCGCGTTCTTGGCATAGGCCTTCGTGCAGGCGGTGTTGGCCATGATGTCATCGGTCAGGGTCATGCCGTTCCAGATGCAGTCGATGCTCTTGGCGTCCAGCTCGACAATTTTGGTGTCCCAGTTGACCTCAACAAAGTCCGGCTCCACGCCCAGCTTTTCGCAGACGGCAGTGGCAAGCTCGGTGTCAAAGCCGGTGAAATTGCCGTCGGCGTCAGTGTAGTTCATCGGCTCATAGACGGTGTAGCCGATGGTCATTTTGCCCTTGTTTTTGATGTAGGCAAGGTCGCTGTCGGCAGTGGCTTCAGCGGCGGAAGCTGCGGTGCTTTCCGTAGAAGCTGCCGTGGATGCGCTGCCGCCGCAGGCGGCCAGGCTCGCGGCCATGCCGAGTGCCAGAACGGTGCTGATGAATTTTTTCATGATACTTCCTCCTATACTTCGCACAGATCCCTCACACTGCCGGTTTAAAGCGGCGGTATGCTTTAATAGTAATGCAAAACCGCGGGTTATGCAAGAGGTTTGGGGGATTTTTGCAGAAAAAAGAATATTTATGCAGGGAAGAGGCGGCAGGCTGCGGCTTGACAAAGGGACTGCACAGCGTTATAATAGGTATAGAAAAAGGCACTGCGACAAGCGGTTGGTCTCTTTCAAATTGGGTTGATAGGTAAGAACCTAAGAACCGTCACTTGGCCGAGTGGCGGTTCTTGCTTTTTACAACGATGCTCAATGTAATAGTCTTGCGACCAACATAAAACGTGAATGTAAAACGCATGATCTCACCTCCTTTCGGAGGGTAGAGACCAACCGCCTGCCGTATGTGCAGTGCCCGCCGCATAAAGCGGCATAAAAAGAATACCATGTTTCGACGGTTTTTGCAACCAGGAAACATGGTATTTTTTATTGCGTTTTTTACTTGATGACCCGTACCATATCGCGGGTGATGGCGTCCAGCGTGGGCGCACCGCACAGGCGCATCGTGTCGGCCAGCTCATTGCCGAGCTGGGCTGTGTAGGCGGCGACGCCGTCGGCACCGGCACCGTAGACGGCGGTGACGAAGGGCCGCGCGATCAGCACGGCGTCTGCGCCGAGGGCCAGCGCCTTGAACACGTCGCTGCCGGTGCGGATGCCGCCGTCCACCAGAATTTTGGCGCGGCCATCCACGGCGGCGACGATGTCGGCCAGCACCTCCTGCGTGGCGGGGCAGTCGTCCAGCACGCGCCCGCCGTGGTTCGAGACAACAATACCCGCGGCACCGGCCTCGATGGCCTTTTCCGCGCCTTTGACGGTCATGATGCCCTTTAAGATAAACGGCACGCCCGCGGCCAGGGCAATTTCTTTTAACTGCTCAACAGTCTTGCTGCCTGCGGGCGGGTCAAGGTGCTGTAAAAACGGCAGGCCCGCCGCGTCGATGTCCATGGCCATGGCAAAGCAGCCGGAGCTGCGCGCCAGCGCTATTTTCCGGGCCACCGTGGCGTTATCCCACGGCTTGACGGTGGGGATGCCCGCGCCGCCGCAGGCCGTGATGGCAGCAGCCGCGCCCTCCATGACCTTGTGGTTCGTGCCGTCGCCGGTGAAGGCGGCAATGCCAGCCGCCGCGCAGGCGGGGACAAGGATATTGTTGTAGTCCAGATCGTTGTACTTGTCGCCGTAGTGCAGCGCCATGGCGCCGACAGGCCCGGCAAAGAATGGATATTTGAAGCTACGGCCAAACAGCGTCAGGGATGTGTCCGGCTCAAAATTTTCATGGATGGTATCCATGTTCAGCCGTACATTGCGCCAGGCGTCAAAGTTGCGGACGGCCACCGTGCCGCTGCCCTTGGCACCGGGGCCGGGGATCGTGCCGCCGCAGGCGCGGCCGTTGCAGACCGGGCAGGCGCAGCAGGGGCCCATCTGACCCTGGGCAGCCTGTAAAACTTCTTTATATGTCATCTGGATTTTGCCTCCTGTGTTGCGAGCCGATGCGAGCATCGGCCCCTACAAAAATCGGGTAATCATGCTCCGCGCCCATTATAGCGCGTTTTGCCCGCTGCCGCAAGGCCGCTGACGACGACAAGTGCGCACAGTACACAGAGCCCTGCGCCCGCCTGGCCGGTCAGGTCGCCCACAAGGCCCACAAGCGGGCTGGCGGGGATCATCAGCAGACTGTAGGCCATGCTGTCCACGCTGATGAGTGTTGCACGGCGGTCACTGGGGATCGCGTCGTTGAGCCGCTGCATACTGTGCAGGAACCAGACGGAGAGTGCCCCCTGTACGAGTACCGGCCCAGCGGCGCAGAGCAGCGCCGGGGCCGCGCCCGCCAGAAGCGTGCCTGTGCCGACGAGCAGCGCACAGCCGAAATAGAGCGCGCGCAGCCGTTTGGGGTGCAGGCGGCGGCCCAGCGATGCGCCCGCCATGCCCGCGGCCCCGGCCAGCAGACCCGGCAGGAACAGCCATTCCATGGCCCAGCCCTGCTGGGTCAGCCGCTGCTGGACGAACATCGAGGTCAGGTAGGACGGCAGCGAGATGACCGCGTCGGCCATGATAATGCGCCGCGCCGGCGTGCTGCTGCACAGGCAGTCGAGACTGTCCAAAATGTGCACACGCAGCCGGGCGGGCAATTCTTGTAAGATGTGCTTCTCGCGGGTGGCCTGTTCGTCGGTGACGACAGGTTCGGTCAGGTTGGCCGCGGCCAAGGCGGAGACGGCGCTGACCGCGGCGTCCGCAAGGTAGTAGCCCGCCGAGGTCAGCACCCCGGCCAGCAGGCTGGCCAGTGCGCCGAGGGCGGAGGCTAGCTTCATGAAGATTGACGCTTTGGCGTCAACTTTAATGTAGTCGCGCTCTTGTCTGGCGGTTTTCAGGCTGTCGTAGGTCAGGGCTTCCGTGGTGCCGGAGAGCAGGTTGTAGCCCAGCGCTTTCAGCCCCATGCCCGCGCAGATGAACGCGAGACTGGGCGCAAACGCCATGGTGGCGGCGGAGACAACGCCCAGCGCACCGCCGAAGATCAGCGTGCGCCGCCGCCCCAGCAAATCGGCGGCCATGCCGCTGGGGACCTCACACAGCAGACTGACACCGTGGAAAACGCCCTCGGCCAGGCCGATCTGCGCCAGCGTAAAGCCGCGGGCCGCCAGCAGCGCGACCCAGACGGCGTCGGTGAAGCGCAGGGTAGAGGTAAATGCGTGCAGATACACGCAGCGAAGCTGTTTTTGTAAATTCATGGGGGAACACCCTTTCGTGATAGTATACGAAAACGTGCCCTTAAATTTTGTAAAAAGGCAGCAAAAAGCGCCCCGCGGCAAAGCCACAGGGCGCAAAAACTGCACACTTACAGCGTTACCGAGGTAAAAAAGGGCACACTTACAGCGTCAGTAGGTCAGGGGTTTCCTTTTTTCTGGAACACAACACCAAACTGCCAACGCATAAGGGGGGTGCTCTCCTTCCTCGGTAAATTTGGGATAAGTATAGCACAGCGTTTGCCAAATGGCAAGAAAAATTGTACAATAGGGGCATGATTTTTGAAAGCTAAGGGGAACGGGTATGAAACGTCTGGTCGTCGGGCTGCTGGCACATGTGGACAGCGGCAAAACTACATTGGCCGAAGGGCTGCTTTACCGCGCGGGGGTGCTGCGCAAGCTGGGGCGCGTGGACCACAGGGACGCCTTTCTTGACACCGACAGCCAGGAGCGGGCGCGGGGCATCACGATCTTTGCCAAGCAGGCCGTCCTGACGCTGCCCGCCGCGGACGGCGCCGACGAGACCGAGCTGACGCTGCTGGATACGCCCGGCCACGTGGATTTTTCCGCCGAGGCCGAGCGCGCTTTGCAGGTGTTGGATTACGCGGTGCTGGTCGTCTCCGGCACCGACGGCGTGCAGGCCCACACCGAGACATTGTGGAAGTTGCTGGCACGTTACCGCGTACCTACGTTTGTATTTGTCAACAAGATGGACCTGCCCGGCGCGGACGCCGCCGTGCGCCTGCGGGAGCTGCGCGGGCGGTTCGGGGACGGGTGTGTGGATTTTTCCGCCGCGCCCGACCCGGAGGCGCTGGCTCTGTGCAGCGAGCCGCTGATGAACGAGGTGCTTGAGACCGGCGCAGCAGCGGCGGAAACGATACAGACCGCTATTGCGCGGCGGCAGGTGTTCCCGGTGTTTTTCGGTGCGGCGCTGCGGCTGGACGGGCTGGACGGGCTGCTGCGCGGCCTGCAGACGCTGACCCGCACCCCGGCCCGGTGGCCGGAATTCGGCGCACGTGTGTTCAAAATCAGTGAGGATGCGGGCACGCGGCTGACCTGGCTGAAGGTCACGGGCGGCGTGCTGCATGTAAAAGATGTGCTGCCCGGCGGCGAGAAGGCCGACGCGCTGCGGCTGTACAACGGCGGCAAATTCCGGCTGGTCAGCGAGGCGCTGCCCGGCATGGTCGTGGCCGCAGCGGGGCCGGTCGGTACGCGGCCCGGGCAGGGGCTTGGCGCGGAATCCGACGCCGAGACGCCGCTTTTGGAGCCGGTGCTCAACTACCGCGTGGACTGTGACGCCGACCCCCATACCTTATTAAAGGCGCTGCAAACGCTGGAGGACGAGGACCCGCAGCTGCACGTCAACTGGCGGGATGACCTGGGCGAGGTACACGTCCAGCTGATGGGCGAGGTGCAGCTGGAAATTTTGCAGGCGATCTTGCAGGAGCGGTTCGGGCTGACTGTGGCGTTCAGCGAGGGCGGCATTTTGTATAAAGAGACGCTGACAAGGGCGGTGGAGGGCATCGGCCACTATGAGCCGCTGCGCCACTATGCCGAGGTACATCTGCTGCTGGAGCCGGGGGCGCGGGGCAGCGGTGTGCAGCTGGCGGCGGACTGCCCGCCCGACACGCTGGCCGAAAACTGGCAGCGGCTGATCTTAACGCATCTGGCCGAGCGCACTCACCCGGGCGTGCTGATCGGTGCGCCGCTGACCGATGTGAAGATCACGCTGGCGGCGGGCCGTGCCCACCAGAAGCATACCGAAGGCGGGGACTTCCGCCAGGCGACCTACCGCGCCGTGCGGCAGGGCCTGCGGATGGCCGAGGCGAAGGACGGCGTGCAGCTGTTGGAGCCGTGGTATGATTTTACGTTGGAGCTGCCCGCCGACGCGCTGGGCCGCGCCATGGCCGATGTGCAGAGGATGTGCGGCAGCTTTGAGGCACCGGAGACGTCAGGCGGCACGGTGCGGCTGACGGGCCGTCTGCCTGTGGCGACGGCGCGGGGCTATGCGCGGGAGGTCGCAGCCTACACCCACGGGCTGGGCCGCTGGGCTGTACTGCCTGCCGGGTACGACGCCTGCCATAACGCCGACGAAATCGTCTCCGCAGCGGGGTATGACCCAGACGCGGATGTGGAAAACCCGGCGGATTCGGTGTTCTGCGCCCACGGGGCCGGGTATCTGGTCAAATGGGACGAGGTGCCCGCCCGGGCACATCTGTCCACCGGGCTGGAACGGCAGCTGAACGGCGAGACGGCGACAGAAGAAGCCGACGCTGAGGACGATGCCAACGCGCGCCGCCGCCGTGCCGACGCCTACCGCGGCACGCTGGAGCAGGACAAAGAACTGCTGGCGATTTTTGAACGAACCTACGGAAAAATACGCCGCCGCGGCGAGACGGGCGACGCGAAAAAGGCGGCCCGCGCGGCCCTGCACACGGCTCCCGCGGCGGCGTCCGTGCCCGCAAAGCCCGTGCCCGCCGGGCCGGACTACCTGCTGGTGGACGGCTACAACGTGATTTTTGCGTGGGATGATTTAAGAAAACTGGCCGACGGCAATCTGGACGCCGCGCGGCGCAGGCTGATGGATATTCTGTGCAACTATGCGGGCTACCGCCGCTGTGTGCCGATCCTGGTTTTTGACGCCTACAAGGTGCGCGGCGGCGCGCGGGAGGTGGAGCAGTACCACAATTTGTATGTTGTCTACACCCGCGAGGCCGAGACGGCGGATATGTACATTGAGCGCGCGACCCACGAGCTGGCGAAGGAGCACCGCACCCGCGTTGTCAGCAGCGACGGCGCGGAGCAGATCATCGTCATGGGGCACGGTGCGCTGCGCGTGAGCGCCCGGGCGTTTGAGGAGGAAGTCAGGGCCGTGGAGAAGGAGATACGGGAGTTTTTGGGGGAATAAAACGAAGGGTAGGGGCGAGGTATGCCTCGCCTGCAGCTTACCCATGAGATGGAGCTGATGGGAAAGCTGCGGGCCGGGCATGCCCGGCCCCTACTTTTTGGGCAGCGGAAAACTTTCAGAAACCCTGCCGTGCTATACTGGCCTCAACGAAAGGGGGAAAACGCGATGCTTCCGATTTTGATCGTGGATGATGAGCCGCATATTGCCAGGCTCATTGAGATGACGCTGGAGCCGCTGGGGCAGCCGCTTGTGCTGGCCTGCGACGGCGAGCAGGCCGCCGACCTGCTGGAAAAGCAGCAGTTTGATCTGGTGCTGCTGGACGTCATGCTGCCGGGCGTGGACGGCTTTGCACTGATGGACTACATTGCGCCAACCGGCACGCCGGTCATCTTTCTGACGGCGAAAAACGCCGTGGCGGACCGGGTGCGCGGGTTGAAGCTGGGCGCGTATGACTACATCGTCAAGCCGTTTGCCCCGGCGGAGCTGCTGGCCCGGGTCGAGGGACTTCTGCGCCACACCGGGCGGCGGGCGGCGACGCTGCGGGTGTTCGATGCCGAGGTAGACCCGGACAACCGCACCGTGACCCAAAACGGGCGCGCGGTGGAGCTGACCCCGCGGGAGTTTACGCTGCTGTTGGTTCTGGTGCGGGCGCGGGGACAGGCGCTCTACCGTGATATTTTGTATGAGCGGGTCTGGGGCCCCGACGCGGAGCCGAACCCGCGGGCGCTGGATCTGCACATCCACCGGCTGCGCAAAAAGCTGGACTGGGCGGACAAGATCGTGACCGTGCCGAAGGTGGGGTATAAGCTGCTGGCAGAACGGTAGGGGCCGGGCATGCCCGGCCCGCGGGCTGCAAGACGGCAGACCGTGAATGGGTCATGGCGGAAGGCTGCCGGGCCGGACATGTCCGGCCCCTACATGGCGGTAAATCAAAATGAATCATACAACCGGGAAACCGCAGGAGGTGACTTTATGAAGCGTACGTCCATGTACACGGCTGTCCTTGCACTCTCGCTGGCAATGGCGCTGGCGGGCGGCGGGCTGGCGTGCAGGACATTCCGGGAACGGCTGGACGCGCTGGAGGAACAGGCGGTTTTGCAGCACCAGCGCAATGTCTGTGGGCTGGAGGACGCCTTTGCCGCCGAGTACGATGCCCGGAGCGGCGCGGGCTATCTGAGCAGCGGGGCCGACTCGGTCTGCGCCCGGGTAGGGCAGGCGTACACCCGCGGCCAGTGGCTGATCCTGGGCAGCAGCACTGCCGCGTTTGCGCTGATGCGGGAGGGCGACGTCGCCTACAGCGCCCTGCCGAAGAGCGTGGCCGCCGCCGATGTGCAGCAGGCCGCCGCGGCCACGGACGGCATCCTGCTGCGCGGGGAGACGCTGCTGCTGGGCGGGGTGCTGAACACGCCCTACTCCTATCCCGTGGCCGTCGTCACGGCGGCGGATGCGTCCGAGGCGTTCGCCGCGCGGAACCGGCTTTTGTACAGCTGGCTGGCCGTGCAGGCGATCATCACGCTGGCGGCGCTGGTCGCGGCGTACCACTATGAGCGTCTACAGGAGCTGAACGCCCGCCAGAGCCGCTTTGTGGCCGACCTGACCCACGAGCTGAAAACGCCGTTGACCAGCCTGATCGGCTACGCCGACCTGCTGCGCGGCGGCACGTTGGATGCGGAACGACGGCGCACGGCGGCGGAGGCCCTCTACCATGAGTCCGCACGGCTGGAGAGTTTGAGCCAGCAGCTTTTGGCGCTGAACGGCTTGCAGGCGGACGGCGTGGTGCTGCGCCCCGTGCGGGTGGCCGCGGCCTTTGCCGATGCCGTGCGTAGTCTGCCGGATGTGGTGCTGGACTGCGACGCGCCCGCGGAGGCCGTTGTGCTGGCGGACCGGGTGCTGCTGGCGGACCTTGTGCGCAATCTGGCGCTGAATGCATGGCACGCCGGGCCGCAGGACGGCGCGGTCCACCTGCGCTGCACCGACGCGGGCGAATGCTGGCGGCTGACCGTGCAGGACACGGGCTGCGGTATCCCGGCGGAGGCGCTGCCCCACCTGACTGAGCCGTTCTACCGCGTGGACAAGGCCCGCGCCCGGGCCAACGGCGGCAGCGGCGTGGGGCTGGCGCTCTGCGCACAAATTGCAGAGGCATTCGGCACGCAGATGACCTTTGCAAGCCGTGTGGGCGAGGGCACGACAGTGACGATTTTATTGCAGAAGGAGGCAGAGCATGAAGAAGCAGCGCAGCAACAATAAATTTTTAAAAATTGCCGCGGTAAGCCTGGCTCTGCTGGCACTGCCGCCGCTGGCCGTGTACGGGCAGACGGTGCGCTGCCGTGCGGCCCAGCCGCGGCCCGCCCTGCCCGGCGTGATGAGCGACGAGATACGCCTGGACCCCGTGGCCGGGGCGCTCTACCGTTACGGCGTGCAGGGCGGCATCAATCGGGCGGACAGCTATTGGTCCGACAATGTCTTTACCGTACTGCGCGGCAAGCTGAAGCAGGCCGCCGCGCGGGGCCTTCTCAGCCGGGAGCAGCTTGACTACCTGCTGGACCGTGTGGCCGAGGGCGAGGCCCACGCCGGGCCGGTGCAGCCGGAAAACGGCAGCGTGCAGGTCCAGTGCTACGGGTGCAGCTACACGGGCAATATCCAGACTGTGAGCTTCCGGATGTACACGGTGAACGCCTACAAGGTGACGGAAAGCGGCGAGATGTACAGTATCGACGATGAGACGAGCATCGAGCTGATGTATCTGCCCGGCAACGGCGCGTTTTTGCAGGTCGGCGTCCTTGACAACCGACTGCCCGCGGCAGAGAGTACACCGGAGGAGCAGGTGCAGGCGTTTTTGACCCAGCTGGACACAACGCTGGACGGCAGCTGGGAGCAGACCACCACGGAGGACGGGCTGGAATATAAGCATACCTCCGGTGTGCTGCGGGTCGTGCGCTATGCCCCGGACGAGGTCGATTTCGCTCTGTGTGTCACGCTGGACCCGGACGTCTACGGCGGCCTGGACACGCTGAGCAATGTGGTCATCGGCCCCGATGGGACGATCTACACGCCGGGCGGGGAATATGGAACTTTTTGAAAAGTAAGAAAAGCGCCCTGCACGGTAAAAAAGTGCAGGGCGCTTTGCGGTTTCAGTTGGCGCTGTTCAGGCGGTAGCCGACCTTGTAGACGGTCTGGATGTCGTTTTGCAGGCCGAGCTTGCGGCGCAGGCGGTTGATATGTACGTCCACGGTGCGGCTCTCGCCGATAAAGGCGTAGCCCCAGGCAGCCTCGAGCAGCTGGCTGCGGCTTAAAGCTGTGTCGCAGTGGGTCACGAGCACGGCCAGCAGGGCGAACTCCCGCGGGGTCAGCAGCAGCTCATGCCCGGCGCGGGATACGCGGTGGGCGGTAAGGTCAACGGCAAGGTCTTTATACAGAATATCCTGTTTGCGGTTTATGATGGGATTCATAGCGGGGCCTCCTTCCGGCAGGATGTTTTTTGAAAGGGTGTACTGTCTATTATAACGACAAATGTTTCCGAGTTGTTACAAAATGCGAGAAAATTTGGACGGAATTTTGATTTTTGTTTAGAAATTAGCAGAAAAGTTGACGGCTGGGGCGAACGGGCTGGACCCTTCCGGCCATCGCTGCGCTCGGCCACCTCCCCTAAAAGGGGAGGCTTAGCCGCCGGTTTTCCACATTTCAACAAACCCTGTCTATCGTGCTATTTTGTGGGTTTGCACGGGGTTTTCCACAGTTTCAACATGGTTTTCCACATTTCCACAGTGGAAAGATGTCGAAAACCTGTGCAAAATGTGGAGAAAGCCCGCCGAAGCCCGCCGCGGCGGGATTTTTTGCGGTTCGTTCAAAGTTGTTTCACACGCTGTTCATTTTTTGGGAGCATGCTATAATAGTTACAAAAGATAAAGAGGAGGCATTCCCTATGAAAGAGACGACACAGCCGCCGAAGGACCCCAAAAAGAAGCTTTGGATCGGCTACGCGGTCATTCTGGCCATCGTCATTTTAAGCAATGTTTTCCTGTTTCCGGCTGTGATGCAGGCGAGCGTGAAAAGCGTGAACTACAGCACCTTCCTGCAAATGCTGGAGAGCAAGGAGCTGGCCACCGTCCAGATCGAAGATCAGCAGATCTACTTTGTGGACAAGAACGACAATTCCTACAAAACCAACGCCATTGCGCAGGACAACAACCTCGTCACCCGGCTGGAGGATGCGGGGGTGGAGTTCGGCACGGTTTATCAGCCGCCCACGATCTGGGATTCGCTGCTGAACCTGCTGATCTCGTTCCTGCCGATGATCATCCTGCTCTGGTTCGTCAACCGCTGGGCGTCCAAAAAGATGCAGGAGATGGGCGGTGCCGGCGGCAACGCCATGCTGTTCGGTGGCAAGTCCGGCGCGAAGCAGTACGTGGTGGACGATGAGACCGGCATCAAATTCAACGATGTAGCGGGCGAGGACGAGGCCAAGGAGAGCCTGCGGGAAATTGTAGACTTCCTGCACAATCCCAAAAAGTATGAGGAGATCGGCGCGAAGATGCCCAAGGGCGTGCTGCTCGTCGGCCCTCCGGGCACCGGCAAAACGCTGCTGGCCCGCGCCGTGGCCGGTGAGGCCGGCGTGCCGTTCTTCTCCATCGCCGGCAGTGAGTTTGTGGAGATGTTCGTCGGCATGGGCGCGTCCAAGGTGCGCGACCTGTTCAAGCAGGCGGGTGAAAAAGCGCCCTGCATCGTCTTTATTGATGAGATCGATACGATCGGCAAGAAGCGTGACGGCGGCTCCAACCTTGGCGGCAACGACGAGCGCGAGCAGACGCTGAACCAGCTGCTGACCGAGATGGACGGCTTTGACGCCACGAAGGGCGTCGTCATCCTGGCTGCGACGAACCGCCCGGAATCCCTGGATCCTGCGCTGACCCGCCCGGGCCGTTTTGACCGCCGCGTGCCCGTCGAGCTGCCCGATCTGAAGGGCCGCGAGAGCATCCTGCGCCTGCACGCTAAGAAAGTCAAGCTCGGCCCCGACTGTGACTTTGGTGTTGTGGCCCGCATGACGCCCGGTGCGTCCGGCGCCGAGCTGGCTAACATCGTGAACGAGGCCGCGCTCTGCGCTGTGCGCCATCACCGCAAGGCCGTGACCCAGTTCGACCTGCAGGAGGCCGTGGACACGATCCTGGCCGGTGCGCAGAAGAAGAACAAGATCCTCAACAATAAGGAAAAGTGCATCGTCTCCTACCATGAGGTCGGCCACGCGCTGGTGGCGGCCTTGCAGACGAACAGCGCCCCCGTGCAGAAAATTACCATTGTGCCGCGCACGTCCGGTGCGCTGGGCTTCACCATGCAGGTGGAGGACGGCGACCACACGCTGATGACGAAAGAGGAGATCCTGAACAAGATCGCGACGCTGACCGGCGGACGCGCGGCGGAGGAGCTGATCTTCCACTCCATCACGACGGGCGCGTCGAACGATATTGAGCAGGCCACCAAGCTGGCCCGCGCACTGGTCACCCGCTACGGTATGACCGAGGATTTCGACATGGTCGCGCTGGAGACTGTGAACAACGCCTACCTGGGCGGCGACGCGAGCCTGGCCTGCAGCGAGCAGACGGCGGCTCAGGTCGATGCCAAGGTCGTGGAGATCGTGCAGGCCGAGCACAAGAAGGCCTACCAGATGTTGGCCGACAACAAGCGCAAGCTGGACGAAATTGCCCAGTATCTGTATGAAAAAGAGACGATCTCCGGCGAGGAGTTTATGCGCATTTTGAACGCACAGCCGCAGTTACCGGCGGGGCCTTCGGCAGATTCCACAAATCAGGCGCAATAAATTTGTGCGGTTGTTGCTGGTTTGCCCCTTGACGGAACCGCTGTGGGCTTGTATGATAAGAACACAAAACTTCCCAGTGAGAGGGGGAAAACGGAATGACCTTTGAAGAATTGCAGGATCTGCTGGCAGAGCAGTTCAGCTGCGACACGGGCGATTTGAGCCGCGGCACAGCGCTGGCTGACCTGGGCGCCGACCATGAGGATATGATCGAGCTGGCGTGGGCACTGGGCGAGGCAATCGGCGAGGAGATCGACGAGAGTGAGCTGAGCGAGGATTTCACCATCGGTGAGCTGTGGCGTTTTGTGCGTGACAAGGAAGAAAACGCACAGGAGTAAAACAAACGAAGGGCCTGCCTTTTGAGGCAGGCCTTTTTGGTATGCAGGTGTGTAAACGAACGGGCGCGCATTCCCGTAGGGGCGGATTCCATATCCGCCCGGGAGGTTTGCGGCGGCGCGAGGTGCGCGGGCGCATATAGAATGCGCCCCTACGGTCAGGAAAATACGGAAAGCGGGAATCATGAAAAACACAAAAACCAAGCGCATGCTGGCGGTGGCGGCGCTGCTGGCCGTGGGGCTGGCGCTGATGCTCTACTACGCGGCACACAAGCAGGGCTACCATGTGGACGAGCTGTACACCTATGAGCTGGCAAACTATCCCGGCGGGTTCTACGCGCTGGAGGACGGCTATATGGACAGCTGGCACGACGGCAGCTTTTACAGCGCGGTCCTGACGCCGGGCCGCCCGTTTGACTATACCATCCCGTGGAACAACCAGAAGATCGATGTCCACCCGCCGCTCTACTATTGCCTGATCTATACGGCGGAGTCGTTGTTCCCGCAGCTGGGTCTGCCGTGGGTGGGGCTGCTGCCGAACTTTGTCTGCATCCTGGCGGGCGCGGCGGTGCTGTACTGCACGGCGAAGCGGCTGATCGGGCGGTTCTGGCCCGCGTGGGCGGCAGCGGCCTGCTGGCTGCTCTGCGTCGGCGTGCAGGGCATGGCGGTGTTCACCCGGATGTACAGCCTGATGATGCTGGAGGGCATCGTGCTTTTGTACTGCCATGTGGTTTTGTGGCAGGCGCTGCAGGCGGGGCAAAAGCCGCCGCGGGCGGTTTGGCCGGGTCTGTTTGCGGTCACAATGGCCGGGGCGCTGACACAGTATTTCTTTTTGGTGTTCTGCTTTTTCGTCTGCGGGCTGTTCGGCGTCTGGCTGCTGGCTACGCGGCGGTTCAAGACGGCGGGCGGCTATGTGATCACCGAGTTTGCCGCGCTGGCTGCGGCGTATGCGGCCTTCCCCACGATGAAGGCCCACATCTTCTCCGGCTCCCGCGGAAAAGAGGCATTTGCGAGCGTCTTTGACCTGTCCGCGCTGGCGGAGTGGGGCAGGAGCATCGGCACGGTGGTGCAGCTGCTGGCGGCCCAGTTCGGCGGGCTTTGGCTGTGGGCCGTGGTTGTGGCTGCCGCGGCGGTGGTGCTGTGGCGGCGCGGCTGCCGTCTGCGCGGCAATGGCCTGTTTGCCGCCGGGCTGCTGCTGGCGTCGGCGGGGTACGTGGCGCTGATCGATAAGGCCGCGCCGTTTGAGGCGGACCGCTACTATGTGGTGATCTACGCCGCTGTGGTGCTGGCTGTGGCTGTGGTGCTGGCCAGGCTGGCCCCGCAGCACGAGACCCTGCTGCTGCTGGCACTGGTGCCGATCCTTGCGGCGCACCGGACCGACCCCAACGCCTACCTGTATGAGGACGCCGCCCCGCGCAAGGCTGCGCTGGCCGACACCGAGAGGCTGCCCGCCGTTGTGCTGAACAAGGCGGGGTATGAGGTCGCGCCCGACCTGTTCTTGGAGGAGTTCGCCAAGCGCGAGGCCGTTGACCAGGCAAGCGGCGAGGACGATGCCGCCAGCCTGCGCGCGGCGGTGGAAAGCCGGGACCTGCACGACGGATTCTTGCTGTACGGCTACATTTACGACGCCGACGAGCTGCGTGCCCTGGCTGAGGACACGCTGGACGTGGAAAAAATCGAGTTTGTGACCGACGGGGAACGGTGCCCGGTGTATTATATTGAGCTGAAGTGAGGGAAAAAGGCTTCGCCCTGAGGGGGAAGCTGTCGCCGCAGGCGACTGATGAGGGCAGAGTGAAGGGGGCAACCCTTGCACTGGCAATGGCGGAAGGCCGGCCCTCATCCGGCGCTTCGCGCCACCTTCCCCCGCGGAGGAAGGCTTTTTAGAGAAAAGGGGGCGTGTATGCTTTCTAAAAAAAGAAACGGCTGGCTGTGGGTCGTGATGCTGTTTGCGGTGTGCGCCGTTGTGTACGGGGTGCTGAGCAGCTACCCGCGGGAGCTGGCCGTCTACAGCGACGAGCTGCGGTATCTGGATGTGGCGCGCAGCCTTTTGCAGGGGCGCGGACTGCGGGTGCGCAATATGACCAGCGACTACCAGAAGATTCTATACCCGCTCTGCATCCTGCCGGCGCTGCTGCTGAAAACCACCGCCGCGCAGATCACGGCCATCGGCTGGCTGAACGCCGTATATATGGCAAGCGCGGTGTTCCCGGCCTATGCGCTGGCACGGGCCATGGGCATGAACCGCCGCCGCACGGCGTTTCTCGTCGGCGTTACGGCGGTGCTGCCCACGATGTCCGCTGCGAGTACGTTTATGAGCGAGACGGTGTTTCTGCCGCTGTCGCTGTGGCAGGTGTATTTTTTCCTGCGGGCGATGCTGGCAGAGCCGAAGGCCCGCGTGGGCTGGTGCGCGGCGGCGGGGGCGTTCTGCTACCTGCTGTATCTGAACAAGGAGGTCGCGCTCTATTATCTGATCGCCTGGGTGCTTGTGCGCGCGTGGGTCTGGTGGCATGACAAGGCGTCGTGGCGGGCGGAGCTGGCCTGCAATGCCGCGCTGCTGGGCAGCTTTCTGGTCTGCTTTCTGCTGGCCAAGGCGACGCTGTTCCGCGGGCTGGGCAACTCCTACAACCAGACCGGCTGGCTGACGGCGGAGCAGTGGCGCTTTCTGCCGTTTGCGCTGGTGTGCGACGCGCTGTTTGCCGTGCTGGCGTTCTGGGTGTTCCCGGTGCTGCTGCCGCTCTGCGGGCTGCACCGCCCGCGCAGGGGCAGCGATGCCCGCCGCACCCAGCTGCCGCTCTTTTTGCTGCTGTCCCTTGGCATCGGCGTGGCGGTCATTGCGTGGTCCATCACGGTGCGCGAGGATTTAGGCTCGCCGTCACCGCGGCAGCATACGCGGTATCTGGAGCCGCTGCTGATCCCGCTGCTGGCGGTGACGCTGGACACGCTGGATGAAAAGCTGACCAAAACGCGCCGCCGGATCTTGGCGGCTTTGACGATAGCCTGGGGCGTGCTGTTCGTGGCCGTCTGCCGGGCCATCGGCGCGGGCGCGGGCGACAATACCCTTTTGCAGTGGTTTGACTTCGTGGCGGACCGTACGGACCGCCTGCCCGTGCTGGGGCAGGGGGCGTGGCTGGCGGTGTGGCGTGCAGTGATTGCGGTTGGCGTGGCCGCGCTGGGCGTGCTGCTGGTGCGCCGCAGGGGCCGCCGCGTGCTGGCCGGTGCGGCGCTGGTGCTCTGCGTGCTGTGCTACGCGGGCGAGTGGCGCATCAACCGCTGGACGTATGAGGTCCCCGCCGGGACTGCACAGCAGGCGTCGGCGCTGAATGACGCGCTGGCGGAGCTGGACGGCAGAGTTTTGTTTATCCCCTACGGCGTGCGCCAGCGGGACAGCCAGCTCATAGAAACGTATGTCGCGCGGGATGTCTATATCGTCGAGTATGAGACGCTTTTGCAGAGCGGTGCGCTGGCAGACGGCGTGCTGGACCTGACCGCCGAGGCCGTCGGGCCGGAGTACCCGGGCAAGGCATATACCGATTTGGACACGGCAGACTGGGTGCTGGCAGCGGACGGCGTGCCGGTGGATACGAGCGCGTTGGAAAAGGCGGACGCGGCGTGCCCGGCGGGGTATGTGCTGTATCGGAATTTGGATGCACAGAGGGTCAGGTTTGCGGTATCGTGAGCGGGCACGGGCGGATATGGAATCCGCCCGTACGAAAAGGCGTATGCCGATACAGGCCCACGTGCTTTTCCGCGCCGCAGACGGGTAGGGGCAGACCCCGTATCCGCCCGCGGAGGTCTGCGCCGTCCTGACCCGCAAAAATTGCTTCCTCTTTTCCCAAGAGGGGGCTTTTTTTCTTGCGATTGGCGGCGCGGTGTTGTATAATCTTTATTATGTAGAACTGTGTGCAGAAAAGGAGCTTTCCATGGAAAAACTGCTGGTTTTTATCCCTGCTTATAACTGCGAAAAGCAGGTCACGCGGGTGCTTTCGCAGCTGTTGGATCAGCGCATTGCCCCGTGGGTGGGGGAGTGCATCGTCGTAAACAACCGCTCTGCCGACGGCACCGAGGCCGCCGTGCAGGACTGGATGGCCCGCCACCCCGACGCGCCGGTCCGCCTGCTGCGCAATGACCAGAACTACGGTCTGGGCGGCAGCCACAAGGTCGCGTTCGGCTACGCGGCGGCCCACGGGTACGAGCATCTGGTCGTGCTGCACGGCGACGACCAGGGCGCTATTGCGGACCTGCTGCCGATTCTGAACGACGGCACCTACAAAAAATACGACTGCTGCCTTGGCTCCCGCTTTATGAAGGGCAGCAAGACCGGCGGCTACAGTGCGCTGCGCACCTGGGGCAACTACGGCTTCAACTGGCTCTTTAGCTTAGTGGCCCGCAAAAAAATCACCGATCTGGGCAGCGGGCTGAACCTGTATGCCGTGGAACCGCTGAAAAACGAGTACTACAAAAAGTTCCCGGATACGCTGTATTTTAACGACTGCATGATCCTGGCGCTCTGCCAGATGAAGCAGCGGGTGCTGTTCTTCCCCATCAGCTGGCGGGAGGAGGATCAGGTCAGCAACAACAAGCTGACGAGCTTCGGCATCAGCCTGCTCAAGCTCTGCGGCAAGTATCTGGCCGGGCCGCGGGCCTTTGTGGAGCGCGAATGGCGCGAGAAAATCATTGAGGATTACAGCTACGAGGTCGTAGCTTCCAACCTGTAAGGAGGGCTTTGGTATGAAGATTCTGGTGACGGGCGCTGCCGGGTTTATCGGCGGCCAGCTGTGGCATACGCTGTGGAAGCGAGGGGACGAGGTTGTCGGCATTGACAACTTCTCCTACGGCAATCCGGACAACCTGAAGTTTGACGACCATGATTTTGGTGCAGAGGTGCGCAGAATGGACATCCGCGACAAGGCCGGGATGCTGGCTCTGTTCGAGGCGGAAAAGTTCGATGTTGTGTATAACATTGCGGGCATTGCGCCGCTGCCGGACTGCCAGAGCGACCCCGTGCAGGCCATTGAGGTCAACACCCTGGGCCTGGTCAACCTGCTGGAGGCGGGCCGCCGCACCGGCATCAAACAGCTCGTGCAGGCATCCACCAACGCCATGTACGAGAACGAGACCGAGTTCCCGACGGTGGAGGGTAAGTTCAACCCGCCGACGCTCATTTACCCGAACACGAAATACTGCGGTGAGCGCTTTGCCCAGAGCTTTGCCGACACCTACGGCATGACTGTGACCTGCCTGCGCTTTGCCAACGTCTACGGCCCGCACATCGACTGCCTGCGCAAGCAGCCGCCGTTCGTCGGCTACATGATCCGCGAGCTGTACTATGACCGCACGCCGGAGTTCCACTCCGACGGCAACCAGCGCCGCGATTACATCTACGTGGATGATTTGATCGCGCTGGCGCTGCGCGTCGTCGAGCACCCGCAGAAGGGCTTTGACGCGGTGAACGTGTCCAGCAACCAGAGCTATTCCGTGCGCGAGCTGTACGCCATTGCCAACCGCCTGATGGGCAAAAATATTGAGGCCAAATACTGCCCGAGCAGCCATTACTGGGCCAAGTACCCCGAGCTGTACGGCGGGGCCTACGGCATCAAACCGGAGATCCTGGACCACGAGGTCAACAAGTTCAGCCAGTGCGACAATACCCACGCCCGCGAGGTCTACGGCTGGCAGCCGCAGGTCGATATTGAGACGGGGCTGGGCAGAGTCATTGAGGCCGAGACGCGGATGCTGGCGGGGCTGGAAAAGTAAAAAGGCTTCCCCTTCGGGGGGAAGCTGTCGCCGCAGGCGACTGATGAGGGCAGAGTGAATGGAGCAACTCTTCTGCGGAAAATTGCACAGGCAATGGCGGCAGGTCGCCCCTCATCCGGCGCTGCGCGCCACCTTCCCCCGCAGGGGAAGGCTTTTTGAAAAGAGGTACATCATGTCTAAACTTCACCTGATTCTCCCCATGGCCGGCAGGGGCAGCCGGTTTTTCAAAAACGGCTTTGTCTGCCCGAAACCGCTGATCGAAATTAACGGAAAGCCGTTCTTTTACTGGGCGGCGCGCAGCGTGGAAAAGTTTGTGGACTGCGCGGACCTCACGTTTGTGGTGCTCGAGGAGCATATCCGCGACTTTGCCATCGACGAAAAAATCAAGGCATACTGGCCCGCGGCCCGCATTGTGGCGCTGCCCGAGGTGACCGAGGGCGCGGCCGTCACGGCGCTGAAGGGCTGCGAGGGCCTGCCAGACGGTGAGCCGATTTTGTTCAACGACTGCGACCATCTGTTTGTTTGCAGGGCGTTCAACGAGTTCTGCGCTAAGGGCGGCTTTGCAAACGGCCCGGAGGGCGCACTGCTGACGTTTGAGAGCGATTCCCCCGCGTACAGCTATCTGCAGTACGGCGCGGACGGCAATGTCTGCCATACGGTGGAAAAGCAGGTCGTCAGCCATGATGCCATCTGCGGCGCGTACTATTTCAAGGATAAGAAAACCTACGCCGACGCCTGCGCCAAATACCTGAAAAACTGCGAGTACAAGGAATTTTTTGTCTCCGGCATTTACAATGTGCTGGCCGCGCAGGGCGCAAGAATTGCGGGCTTTGCGTGTGATTTACATCTGCCGTTCGGCACGCCGGACGAGTACCGCGCGGTGGAGGCACCCGCCAATAAGGCCGGTTTTGACGCGCTGACCTGAAGGAGTAAGAATGAAAACACCTGCAAAAAAGCGAACGGCGGCGGAGCTGGCGGCTGCGGTGCTGTGGTGCGCCCTGACGCTGGGAACGGACAGGCTGTTCTTCCGCTATGACTGGCGCACACCGGCGTTTTTTGTCTACAAGGCGCTGTTTCTGGTGCTGGCGTTCGGGCTGGTGCACGGCGCGGTGACGCTGGTGCAGAAGCTGCGCGCCGGGGACAAATTTGCCCGGCGGTGGGTGGCCTGGACGCTGCCGTATCTGGCGGTGAATCTGGTCATCCTGCTCATCGTCTGGCCCGGCATCTGGGGCAATGATGACCTGGCCGTGCTGTATCTGGCGCGGACGCTGCAGCCCAACTCATGGCAGCACTTTCTGACCAGCGGCGCGTTCATTCTGTCACTGATGTTTGTACCGATGCCCGGCGGCGTCGTGCTGGTGCAGAACCTGCTTATCAGCGGCATTGTGGGCTGCTTTGCGGCCACGGCGCAGGACCTGGCCGAAAAGCGGCTGACCCGCCCGGTGCGCCCGGCGTGGTTTGCGCTGGTCTACCTGCCGTTTTTGCTGCCGCCCGTGCTGATGCACACCCAGCAGCCCTTCCGCACGACCTGGTCAACGTGGACCGAGCTGTTTTTTGTGTTCATGCTGGTGGCCATGTACCTGCGCGGCACGAAGCTGAACAAAAAGGAGCTGGCCGCTATCGTGATTCTGGGCACGCTGGCTGCGTCGTGGCGCAGCGAGTGCGTCTACTATCTGGCCGCCATCCCGGTGCTGCTGGCGCTGCTCTGCGCCCGCAGGCTGCTGCGCCCGCTGGCGGTGGGCGCGGTGACGGCGCTGGTGCTGGTGGGGTATTTCGCCTGCTCCCGCTACAGCAGCGCGCTGATGGGCGAGGCGTGGCAGTACAAGATGATCGCACTGTGCTATCAGACGGCGGCGCTGGTACAGGACGCCGACCCCGTGGAGGACGCCGAGGCGCTGGCCGACATTGACCGCGTGTTTGATGTGGAATTCTGCCGCGCCAACCCCGAGACCCACGGCAATGAACTGCGCGGGGGGATGATCGCCGGGCGCGGCGGCTCGGCGGAGGACTGGTCGGCCTGCCAGAAGGCCATTATAAAGCTGGCCCTCAAGTACCCCAAGAGCATGCTGCGGGAGCGTGCGGGTGTGTTCTACAACACGCTGCGCCAGCGCCAGAACGGCCAGTCCAACCAGAAGATCGCGTTTGCATCGGCATTTTTGCTGTATGAGGGCGAGCCGACGCAGGACGACCAAAAGAGCTTTTTGCAGGACAGCGCCGCCGTGCAGCCGTTGAACAAGGAGCTGCGCCGGACGTTTATTGTGGATATGGCGTCCAGCACCGACTTTGCGGGCGGGCTGATCGACCTGACGTGGTGGATGCTGCCGCCGTTCGTGCTGCTGGGCCTGGCACTGGCGGTGTTGCTGGTGCAGCGGCGCTGGATGCTGTTTTTTGCCGCAGGCACGTTTTTTGCACGCATCCCGCTTGTGTTTTTGACCGCGCCGGACACCTACTTTATGTACTATCTGACGCCGTTTATCGCCGGGTATGCGGTGGCGGCGGCTGCAGTGCTGTACGCAGTGCTGAAACGGAAATTAAAATCGGAAAGGATCACGGGCTGATGCTTGCACTTTTTTTGCTGCTGGCCCTGCTGCTGGTGCTGGTGGGCCATGCGTTCCGCCTGCTGCGGTGGGAGCAGTTCATCCGCATTTATGAGCGCCCGCCCCGCGGGCAGATGCTGCGCGGCATGGCCGGCGGCTATGCGCTGAACTTTGTGCTGCCGTTCCATCTGGGCGATGCCTTCCGCGCGGTCTACACAGGCCGCAGGATGAAGAGCGGCATCGGCTTTGCGCTGGCGACGGTCATCATGGATCGGTTCCTCGACGTCTGGTTTGTGGCGTTCGGGTTTATTGCGTTCCGGCTGCTGGGGCTGGGCGGTGCGCCGGTGGACGGCGCGGCGCGGTATTACCTTGTGTTCTCGCTGCTGCTGGGGCTGGGATTGGTGCTGGTCGTGGCGCTGCGGGATTTTTTGAAGAAAATCTGCCTTGCGTTCTGCGGGCTGTTCAATGACACGCTGAAGCTGGACGGCATGATGTTCTTCTGGAGCCTCATCAATACCTTCAAGGATCTGGGCCGCGTGAAAATCGGGCGGCTGGTCGTCAATACACTGCTGATGTGGGCGGCGTATCTGGGCTCTTACACCGCGCTGGCGGCGGCGCTGACCGTGGCCGGGGAGCCGATGCAGCTGGTGGATGTGTTCGGGCTGCTGTTCGGGCGCAACGCCGCGGACTTTGCCGCGCTGCTGCCCGGCGGTGCGCTGGGCACGGCGGCCTCCGCGGCCCGCTGGCTGCTGCTGGCATGGTTTGTGCTGCCGCTGCTGGCCATGTGGGCGGCCACGCTGCTGCCCGAGGGCGTGCGCGGCGCGATGAACCAGGCCACGCAGGCCGCCCCCGCCGGGGAAAGCTACCTGAACCTGCTGCCGCAGGCCGACGAGCATGACCGCGCGGTGTTCTTGAGCCGATATTTCGGTCTGGAAAACAAGGACTACGTCAAGCGGTTTTTGCAGATGAACCGCGGCATTACGATTTTGGAGGACTACTCCGCCGGGTCGAACGCCACGACGATGCTCTGCATGGACACGCAATCGACGTTCTACCGCAAATATGCCTTTGGCAAGGACGGCGCAAAGCTGGCCGAGCAGCTCGACTGGCTGCGTGCCCAGCAAGACCGCCTGCCGCTGTGCGATATTCTGCGCAGCGAGGAGGCCGACGGCTGCTGCTGGTACGACATGGTCTACAACCCGCAGGCCGTGGGGATGTTCCGCTACCTGCACTCGAACCCCGTGGAAAAGAGCCGCGCCATCCTGCGTGCGGTGCTGGCGACGCTGGAGGATAAGCTCTACAAGCCGACGGCGGTCCCGGCGGACGCGGAGAAAATCGAAAAGTACATCGAGACGAAGGTTGACGGCAACCTGAAAAAGCTGCATGAGGACCGGATGCTGCGCGAACTGATGAGCTATGACACGCTGCGCATCAACGGCGTGGAGTACAAGAACCTGCCCGCGCTGGACTGGATGTTTGACCATGACCGGCTGCGCAACCTGTTTGCGAAGGACCCTGTGGGCACGATCCACGGCGACCTGACGATTGAGAACATCATCTGCCGCACCGACAACGACAGCTGGTATCTGATCGACCCGAATACCGGCAATCTGCACGAAAGTCCGTTCCTGGATTACGGCAAGCTGCTGCAAAGCCTGCACGGCAGCTACGAATTTATGATGAAAACGCCGCGCGTGGCTGTGCAGGACAACCGTATTGACTTCCAGCTGACGCGCAGTGCGGCCTATGACGCGCTGTTGGCTGCCGTGATGGAGGATCTGAGCGCCCGCTACCCGCGGGAGCAGGTCGAGAGCATTCTGATGCACGAGGTCATCCACTGGCTGCGACTGATGCCTTACAAGCTGAACAAGGACCGCAAGCGCGCGGCGATGTTCTACGCCGGGCTGGTCATGGTCGCCAACGATGTGGCGGATTTTTCGGAGCATAAAAAGGAGACACTATGCTGATTTGCGTGGATCTGGACGGGACCCTGCTGGACACAGTGCCGGCCAACGCGGCATCCTACCGCGCAGCGCTGGAGGAGCTGGGCTTTACCGTGACCGATGAATATTACGCCGAGCGCTGCAACGGCGGACATTACACACGGTTCCTGCCGCCGCTGATGGGCGGTGCGCCGAGCACCGCCGATGTGGAACGCGTGCATGACCGGAAAAAGGCGCTGTACAGTGACTTTCTCGATGCGGTGCGCCCGAACACGGCACTGATGGAAATTTTGAAAACGATGCGCGCCGCCGGGCATGACCTGGCCTGCGTGACCACCGGCAGCAAACAGAACGCCACCGAGGTGCTGGAGCATTTCGGGGTGCGGGAATGGTTCGGCTTGATCGTGACCGGAGAGGACGTGGAAAAGCAGAAGCCCGACCCGGAAGGGTATTGCCGGGCGATGGAGCATTTCCGCGTTACGCCCGCCGATACAATGATCTTTGAGGACTCGGGCATCGGCCTGACCGCGGCCAAGGCCAGCGGGGCAAAGGTATTCAGGGTGGAGCAATTTTAAGAGCTGTGATGCATACAGGGGAAACCTTGTTCGCACGCAGAATATGCAGCCGGCCGCAAGGCTTCTGGGCGGATATGGAATCCGCCCCTACACCGCCGTAGGGGTCGATGCTCGCATCGACCCGGAAAGTGCACGGCGCGGCAAGGTTGACGGGCGAACAATGTTCGCCCTACAAAAACAGCCCCGGAAGGCAGTTGCCTTTCGGGGCTGTTGTATTTGTGATGGAAAATCAGGCCTTCGCGTCCGGGCGGACGATGTCACGGATGACGTTGACGATGTTGTCAGCGGTCAAGCCGTAGTCACGCAGGACCTCATTGGCGGGGCCGGAGTGACCGAACTGATCCATGACGCCGATGCGGCGCACGGGGACGGGCAGCTTCTCGCTGACGACGGAGCAGACGGCCTCGCCCAGGCCGCCGATGATGCTGTGCTCCTCGACGGTGATGATGCGGCCGCACTCGCGGGCGGCGGTCAGGATGATCTCCTCGTCGATGGGCTTGATGGTCGGCATATTGATGACGCGGACGTTCATGCCCTGGCGCTTGGCCAGCACGGCGGCGCGCAGAGCCTCGTTGGTCATCAGGCCGGTGGAGATGACGGCAATGTCATAGCCGTCGGTCAGCTTCTCGCCCTTGCCGATCTGGAACTCGTAGGTCTCGGGATCGTGGAAAACGGGCGTGGCCAGACGGGAGAAGCGCAGGTAGACGGGACCCTGATAGTTGTAGGCGGCGATGACGGCGGCGCGGGCCTCCACATCGTCAGCCGGGCTCAAGACCACCATGCCGGGGATCGAGCGCATGAGGGCAATGTCCTCGCAGCACTGGTGGGACGCGCCGTCCTCACCGACGGAGAGCCCCGCGTGGGTGGCAGCGATCTTGACGTTCAGGTGCGGGTAGCCGATGGAGTTGCGGATCTGCTCAAAGCCGCGGCCCGCAACGAACATGGCAAAGCTGGACACGAAGGGGACATAGCCCATCGTGGCCATACCGGCAGCGACGCCGACCATGTTCTGCTCGGCAATGCCGCAGTCAAAATGACGATCCGGGTACTCCTTGCGGAAGATTTCGGTTTTGGTGGCAGCGGCCAGGTCGGCGTCAAAAACCACCAGATTGTCAGCGCCCTGCTGGGCCAGCTCTACCAGCGTGTTGCCGTAGCTGACACGGGTAGCAATTTTTTTAATATCAGCCATTGTTGAACTCGATCTCCTTTTCCAGCGTGGCGTGGGCGGCGCGCAGCTCGGTCATAGCCTGGGCGTATTCCTCGTCGTTGGGGGCCTTGCCGTGCCAATCGACGGCGTTTTCCATGTAGCTGACGCCCAGACCCTTGGTCGTGCGCAGCAGGAAGCAGGTGGGCTTGCCGCTGCCGTGGGACAGGTCGAACATCTTGAACGCCTGCTCCAGGTCGGCAAAGGAGTTGCCGTTGCAGACGATGGTGTTGAAGCCGAAGGCATCCATCTTGTGGTCCAGCGGCTCGGAGTTCATGACGTCGCGGGTCGCGCCGTCGATCTGCAGGCCGTTGACATCGATCATGATGCACAGGTTATCGAGCTTGTAGTGGTTGGCGAACATGAACGCCTCCCAGCATTCGCCCTCTTCGATCTCACCGTCGCCCAGCAGGGTGTAGACGTTGATGTCGCTGCCCAGCTTTTTGGCACCCAGCGCCATGCCGCAGGCGGCGGAAACACCCTGGCCCAGGGAACCGGTGCTCATGTCAACACCGGGGACGGTGTTCATGTTGGGGTGGCCCTGCAGGTAGCTGTTGGAGTGGCGCAGCGTGGGCAGGTCGGCCACCGGGAAGAAGCCGCGCTCCGCCAGCGTGGCATACAGGCCGGGGGCGCAGTGGCCCTTGCTAAGTACAAAACGGTCGCGGTTGGGGTCCTGCGGCTGTTCGGGGTCAATGCGCATCTCGCGGAAATACAGATAGGTCAGAACGTCCGCCGCGGACAGGCTGCCGCCCGGATGACCGCACCCGGCACCGTGGGTGGCTTCGATCACACCCATGCGCACGCGGGTCGCAGTCAGTTTTAACTGCAGCGTTTCCAGTTTTGTCATAGCTAAGCTCCTCCGGTCACTTATGGTAAAATCGGGCAGTATATATGGATACTGCTACACAATATACTATCTTATATTATACACGTTTCGCGGAATCCCGCAACATTTTTTTACAAATTTCGTGAAAAAAGGCTGTTTTGGTGCATTCGCGGTAAAATTGACACGCCAAAAAGCCCGCTGCTATGCACCCTTTGTGCGTAGTGCCAAAAAATGGGGCGATTCGTACATAAACTACAGCAAAAAGCACCTTGCACAAAGCGGGCATTTGTGGCATAATTTAAGTACAGCCGCGGTGCGGAAAGCCCATGATATGAGGCAGCCGCCCGGCCCGCACTACAAGATATGGGAGGGAAAGAGAGTGCCCAACGGGATCTACATCCAGACTGAGTACCACGGCAAGCTTATCCGCAAAATCGTCTGCAATGGGGATGAACGGTGGTTTATCGGCTCCAACTGTGCCGTGACCTTCCTGTCCATGGACGACTGCATGGCCGCCATTGACCGCCTGTAATTGTAAAAAGGAAGTCTGCCGCACGCCGTCCTTTGGGGGATGACGTGCGGCTTTTTGCATTTGTATACGAGGTTTGTATGAAAAAACGGAACTGGCGTCTGATGCTGCGCCGGGTGCTGAACCTGGTGTTCAGCCGCATTGTTGTGACCGGCGTGCTTCTGCTGCTGCAGGCGTTCTGGCTGTTTGCGCTGTTCTACTGGCTGGCGGACTACGCCAAATGGTTCGGCGGCGTGGGCGTTGCCATGAGCATTATCATGTGCCTGGCGCTGATCCGGCAGGATTCCACGGTGCCGGAGTTTAAGATCAGCTGGATGATCCTGTTTGCCGTTATGCCGGTGCAGGGCGGCATTTTGTACCTGCTGTGGGGCAACAAGCGCCCGGCGCTGGGCTTGCGCCACCGGCTGGAGCGCGCCGAGGACGCAATGGCCCCGGCGCGGAAGGACGACCCCGACGCCGCGGCGGCCTTGCAGCGGCAGGACCCCCGCGCCGCGCTGACGGCCCGCTACCTGCACGACTACGGCCCGATGCCGGTCTGCGGTGGCACGGCGGCGAAATATTACCCGGACGGGCAGAGCATGTTTGCCGATATGCTGCCCGCATTGCAGGGGGCACAACACAGCATTTATGTGGAGAGCTTTATCATCGGCATGGGCGAGATGTGGGGGCAGATCCACGAGATTTTGCGCCGGAAGGCCGCGGCAGGGCTGGACGTGCGGGTCATCTACGACGACGCGGGCTGCCTGAGCCTGCTGCCCCACAACTACGCCGAGATGATGCGGGCCGACGGCATCCGAGCGTTCAGCTTCAACCGCTGTGTGCCAGTGCTGAACCTGGTCATGAACAACCGCGACCACCGCAAGATCATGGTCATCGACGGACAGATCGCCTTTACGGGCGGTGTGAATCTGGCGGACGAGTATATCAATAAAATCGTGCGGTTCGGCTACTGGAAGGACAGCGGCGTCCGGCTGGATGGCCCCGGCGCAGCGAGCCTGGCAAACATCTTTTTGACGTTCTGGAAGGCAAAATACCCCGACGAGGATCTGGACGCGGGCTGCGATCTGCCCGCCGCCGTGCCGGTGGAAACGGACTGTCTGGTGCAGCCCTTTGCCGACACCCCGGTGGACCGCGAGGCTGTGGCGAAGAACGTGTATCTGGAGCTTATCAACCAGGCGCAGAAGCGGCTGTACATCTGCACGCCGTACCTGATTCTGGACAACGACCTGCTGTCCTGTCTGCGGCTGGCGGCCAAGCGCGGCGTCGATGTGCGCATCTACACGCCCGGCGTGCCGGACAAGCCGACGATCTACCAGCTGACGCGGAGCTATTTCCCGCATTTGCTGCGGGCAGGCGTTAAAATTTACAGCTACACGCCGGGCTTTCTGCACGCCAAGACCTGGCTGGTGGATGACCGCATTGCCGCGGTGGGCACGGTGAATCTGGATTACCGCAGCCTGTACCTGCATTTTGAGAACAGCGTGCTGCTCTACGGCGGCGCGGTGCTGGACGATGTGCGGCGCGATCTGGCGGAGATCGAAAAGGAAAGTGCCGCGGTGACGCTGGCGGACTGCCGGACCGGATTTTTTGGCACGCTGTACAGCGCGGTGCTGCGGCTGGTGGCACCGTTGTGCTGAAGGCGGGAGGCTTGCGGAGGATACCCGCTTAGGGGAGCCTGCCGTGAACCCGCCCCTCATCCGGCCCTGCGGGGCCACCTTCCCCCAAGGGGGAAGGCAGGGGGAGTCCCCGATGACAAAAGCATAGCAATACGCAAAGCCCGTCCCGGGTCAGACCGGGGCGGGCTTTGTGGTTTCAGGAGGCGTATTCGCGCTCCAGCGTTTCTATAAAATGTACCGGGTCGATGATGCGCAGGCCGTCGGCGTTGGGGGCGGCGGTGTCCAGCAGGGATTGCAGCATTTCCTCGTTTGTCAGGGCAGGCGCGACCTGCCAGCCCAGCGCCATGACGCCGACGCAGTAGGGAATGCCCCAGCTCAAACCGCCTACCACATCATAGCGGTAGCCGCATTGGCCGGGGACGTATTCCTCGGCTACGGTGCGGTAGGCGCAGGGCAGGCCCAGGCAGAAGGGGCTTTTCCGGGCGGCCAGCATACCGGAGTCATTGGGCAGGCCGGTTTTGCAGGCGGCAGGGCTGTCCCGCCGGGTGAGGTCAAAGGTGGAGGTGCTCAAGGTAAGACGCGCGGAACCCGCAGCGGCACCCTGCGCGGTCAGCACCAGAAGGCCCGCCGCCTCGGCCTCGGCGAGCGCGTCGCGCCAGAGGTCGGCATTTTCAAACAGATCTCTGTCCCCGGGGGCGGCGGAGACTGACACGGCGCGGATCTTTTCTCCCTCCGGCAGGGTCTTGTTGATCTCGAGGATGTGCCGCAGGGCGTCGGCGTGGGGGCGGCTGTCGGCTGCACCGGGCGTGGCCATATAATAGACCTGCACGCCCGGCGCGACGCCGATGGTCTGCCCCGCCAGAATGCTTGCCACGGCGGGGCCGTGCAGCGTGCCCTCGTTGAGGCCGCTGTCGATGCCCGTCTCACAGTAAGCGGCGATAGCGCCGGAGATTTCGGGGTGGTCGGTCAGCAGGGACTGGTCAATGATGGCGATCTTTACGCCCTGCCCCGTGATGCCGCGCGCCTGCAGGGAATGCACGCCGAGGCCGGGGTCCCTGCCCGCTTCCAGCAGGGCGGCGGTTTCGTCCTCGGCCCCCACAAGGACGGTGCGGTCATTGAAGGAGTAGGTGTCGAGATAGAGGCGGTTGTATTCGTCCGGCTGATAGGTCTGCTTTTGCTGAAAGCCAAACTCCGGCACGTAGGACAGGTCGTCGTAGGGGAGCGGGGTGGCCTGCGGCGCTGCCGTGGGGGCCGCGGTGGGCGAGGGTGCCGCAGTTGGTGGACCTGTGGCTGCCGGGACGGCAGTTTCGGCGGCGGTGCAGGCGGTCAGGGTCAGCGCCAGCAGACAGGCGGCAAGGCGGGAAAGATGTTTCATGAAGGGACCCCTCCTTATAAAAGGGTCAGGAGCCGCTGGGGCCGCGGGAGCTGACGCTTGGGGGCGGGGCGGTGGTGTAAAAGGCAGTGCCGTTTACGGTGCTCTGGGTCATGCCGACCAGGTCGAGGAGCTGGGACTCCGAATAGCGGGCGGCGTCGAGCTTCTCGCAGGTGCAGCGGTAGACGTTGTCGGAGACCGAGACGATGCCGAGCCGCGTCAGGCGGGCCAGCGATTTTTCGAGCGTCTGCGGGTCGGTGCGATAGCCCTTTTCGGTGAGCGCCGCCGCAAGCTGCGCGGCAGTGCTGGGCTTATCTCTGAGCAGGAGAGCCAGCGCAAGCCGATGACCCGTGAGGTAATAGGGGAGCAGACCCCTGCGGAGCCAGATGCCCTTTGGATGCTTCATGGCGGAACACTCCTTTTCTTTATAGGCAATACCGCATAATTCTAAGTGCCGATACGGCGAGCGAGGTGCGGCAGCTGC